>N._stephensi_711_cecum__coassemble_48_pt1 | contig 27086 bp, 25 predicted proteins | sample N__stephensi_711_cecum__metabat2_high_PE_008 | metagenome-assembled genome bin N | reverse complement strand
CCATCAGGCTGACAGGAATGCAAAGCAGTGCAACCACATCTCGACCATAACTATAACTGCGTAGCTCACAGAGTCTCAGGAAAGGCCTCGCGGTACTTCTGAAGAAGCTGTAGCGCATAGACCAGACAGGCTTTGTCTTTATCTGTGAGGGACGGCAGAAGCTGCAGAAAATGACTGACCGTGTAGGTATCGGAGATGGAGAGTTTGCCCATATCGGTAAAGGTGGGGCAGACGGTTCGCCCCAATAAAAAGTCGATGGACACATCATAATATTCTGCGATTTTAACCAGCGTAGCAAGATCGGGCTCGTGGATGCCCGCTTCATAGTTGGACACGGTGCCGATAGATGTATGCAAATAGGCGGCAAGCTCCTTCTGATAAATGTTCTTCCTGGCGCGGAGCTGTCGTAGGGCAGCAGATAAATACTTCATAAAAATTTCCCCCTTGGCTTGTTTATAAAAATACCTTACAGGAGATGGGAGGGAATATCAAGGCCTGAATAGGAAAACGCCAACGATTATTTGACACAAACTACCCATAGACAATGATTGAAAATATAACGTAAAAAGTATATACTATATTTAGAACGGAATATAGAGAAACAGAGGGATATATGGTGGCACCAAGGACAGGTAAGTAAAAGGATAGTCAAGATGCTTATATGGAGAAAATACAGGACATAAAAGTTAGAGTGCCAAAAGAATATTATGATAAAATTAAGCCATGTGCAGAATCTAAAGGATTGAGTATAAATAAATTATATGACTATTTGAGTGATATTGAGTATACAAAACTGGAAATCAATGCGGAAATCGTGGAACTTGCACAGAAAATAATTGATATGGGTATATTAAGACCAAAGAGTTTTGATGATTGCCAGCACATAGCCGCGGCAGTTGTTAATGCTTGTGACTGTATCATATCATGGAATTTCAAGCACATTGTAAATATTAAGACAATCAGGGGAGTACGGGCAATTACTAATCTGGAAGGTTACAAGGGAATAGATATTATTAATCCGTCTGTATTGTTAGAAAGTGAGGAATGATTATGGAAACATTGGTTATTAGCCCTGATTTTACGATAGAAGATATTCATAAGATTAGAGAACAGAACTATGAACGAACAAGGGATATGACAGTAGCGGAAAAGGTTGCATATTACAATAATTCCGGTAAAGAAGCAGAAAAAGAGATTGAACGGCGCAGAGCGTTGAAGCGGAAAGTGGTAGCGAGTATGCAATAAACTTAACATTTTGAATGCCGGTTTTGGGGTATTATGACAGACGTCTACAGCAGTTTTTGTCGGGCAGGAAATGGTAGCAGACCTTGTACATGTGGTGGGCTGGCGGGAATTAATGGTGTAAGTATCGGAGATGGAGAGGCTGCCCATATCGGTAAAAGTGGGGCAGACGGTTCGCCCCAATAAAAAGTCGATGGACACATCATAATATTCTGCGATTTTAACCAGCGTGGCAAGATCGGGCTCGTGGATGCCCGCTTCATAATTGGACACGGTGCCTATAGATGTATGCAGATAAGCGGCAAGTTCCTTCTGATAAATGTTCTTCCTAGCGCGGAGCTGTCTTAGGACAGCAGATAAATACTTCATAAAAATTTCCTCCTTGACTTGTTTATAAAAATACCCTACAGAAGATTGAAGGGAATATCAAGGCCTGAATAGGAAAATGCCAACGCTTACCTGACACAAACTGGCTGTTGTTGATAAACAGGATGAATGTAAGCACAAAGCAACAGGATACTTATTGTATTCTGAAATGGCGTAATAATGTTTCTTTGCCTTTCCGCTTTTTCCACAAATGTTGTATGCAAAGTCTCAATAATAGGCGGCTCACATGCTTGCATCTCTTTTATGATCACGCTTAAGCCGCGGGGTGACATATTCAGTTTTTCAGAAAGATCCTCGTGATACAGTTTTCCCTCTACTAAAAGCAGTTCCAGTATTTGCTTGTAGCATTTAGAGCGAATACACATAATCTGTTTTCTGATGGAATTTTGATCAATCAGCACTTCTGTCTACAAATTTTTTACTTTGAGTTTCGCCGTAGAGACAAAAAATAAAAACAAAATATTGCCACGATGCCACAGGAAAGGTATAATAAAATTATAATGTGCGAAAGAGGTGGCGGATAATGCTGATTTTCTCCACGAAATTAATTGTAAGTGAAAGCCTGACCCAGGATGTGTTTGTTGATTTTATTGAGGACTGGCTCAGCAATAATCGGAACTATCGATTTGGGAAGGTGGTCTATGACGGAAGCCAGGAGTTTGTGCTTACGAAAGGTACTGACAGCCTCGAGATATATGTTTACCCTGAGGCGTTGACGGTTCGCCTGACGAGTATCAGCGATGGGATTATATGGACTAATGATTATGTGCTTACGCAGCAGGAGGAGAAAAATATTCTGGCGATACAGCTTTATTCTGACGCTGCCAGTCTGTCGGTAAGGATGCCGGAGAGTTTTAATAAGCCGCGAGTGCTCCGACAGGTACTTGAGCGTGGGTATGGGGGAATGGACGATGATCTTCCGGTGTCGGATGCTCCCTTTGTGCTCACGGCAGAAAATATTGATATTGCGCGGAAATTGATCATGCGGGAAAGTGCATATTTTATGCCTGTAATTTATGTGTCATATCCGAGATATGCGATTGACAAACCCATTAATTTTACGGACATGGCAAAAGTGTTGGCAGGCATTGCACATGTGGTGGTTGAGCCGAAGGAGCTTGCGGCAGCTGTTCGCAGGGAGACAGAGGGACACAACCCATATGACGGAGCCGTGGATATATTTTATGGAGCACGCAGCTCTTATAGAGTAATTTCCGGGAATTATGATTCTAAAGCGAAAATGCAGCAATTCATTCAGAATTCTGTTCAACAGAAAATACTGATGACTAAAATTGAGGACGAGTTATCTTGGATGAAGCTTCATTTTGCGCATTTGCAGGCACAAAATAAGGAAGCGCCGGAATTGATTGACCTTTATCAGCAAATGTTAGAGGAAGCTGAGAATGAAGGGGAATTAAAAAAGCAGCATATTGATGAATTAGAATCCCGCATAAAGGAGCTTGAAGAAAGGATTGCAGACTTAAAGACCGATTTGGCTAAAAAAGACAGTCAGCTCCAGAATTACGAGTATGGTTTTGCACAATCGGGAAAAGCGCAGACCTTGACCGGCGTTCGGTTCGAGTCATCAGAACGGGAGCTCTATATCGGCGAGATTAAGGACATCATTCTAAAAATTTTGGATAAAGAAAGGAATTCCATGGATTCGGATCCTAATTTGAAAAAGTCCAGAAAGTTTGATGTATTGAAAGATATTTTGGAATTAAATGCTCAAACAGGCAGGGCAGAAGAAATCTCTGAGTGTCTGAGAGATATAATAGATAAGTCCTGTAATTTGAATAGCCGGAGAAAGTATCAGCTTGCCGAGCTGGGATTTGAGATTCGGGTGGGGACGCACTATAAGATCATTTTTAATGAAGACGAGCGGTATGCGTTTACGCTCTCTAAGACTGCCAGTGAGTATCGCTCTAACACGAACACCCTGAAGGATGCGGTCAATGCATTGTTTGGAAGGTGATGAAAAAGCTATGCCGAGATGCAGGGAAATGAGGTGCTGCTATGAGAGAGGAAACAGGATTTAATTCATTGGGACTTAACGATTTGTTGAATTTGTTTGAGGATAATTTAATAATATCTGATATTACCGCTTCAAGGATTTTAGGGAATATTTCAGCTTCCATAGCGCGGAAAAGGCTTAAATATAATATGACACAAAAAGAATTTGCGGATTATATGTGTGTCAGCCAGAGCATGATATCAAAATGGGAAGGCGGAGATTACAATTTTTCGATAAGGACGCTTGCGGATATCGCAGAGAAGCTGGATGTGGAGCTGGTGGTGGATTTGGATACACATAAAAGAGATGTCTGCTGACCACCCCGAAAAAAACAATTTCCCCTTTCTTTGACAGTATCGTCAGGTGATTTATCCCAACCTTATAGTAAACAGCATATTATTGACTTCCGTTCCCCGGCGCTTACGACAGGCGGCGGGGATTTAGGGGCTTGCACACTTTCGCCAATCATTATAGAATGATAAAGAGAGATAAAAAGAGATAAAAAAGAAAGCTGGGCTATACAGAAGAGCTGTACGGGAAGGGATGCGTGATGGATGTGGAAGGGCATTATACAACCAGGGAGTTATTCAGAAGATTTGCTCCTTATTACAAAAAATATCGAGGGACGCTGTGCATGGATTTATTCTGTGCGGCTCTGACTACTATATGCGAGCTGGTTTTGCCTTTGATCATGCGTTATATCACCAATGAGGGGATGCGGGATCTGGCGGCGCTGTCGGTGCGGACGGTGGGCGGACTGGGGCTTTTGTATCTGGCGCTGCGCATTGTCGATGCGCTTGCCGCTTATTATATGGCGGATATGGGGCATGTGATGGGAGCCAAGATTGAGACGGACATGAGGCGGGACGCCTACAGACATCTTCAGAGGCTCTCTGATACATATTACAATAATACCAAGGTCGGACAGATTATGGGGCGTATTACCAATGATCTGTTTGATGTGACGGAGTTTGCCCATCACTGTCCGGAGGAATTTTTTATCGCCTTTGTAAAGATTGTGATTGCGTTTTTGATTCTGGCGGGCATCAATCTGCCGCTGACCTTGATCGTATTTGCCTGTGTGCCTGTGATGATTGCGGTGTGTATGCCGCTGAATTTCCGCATGAGAGGAGTGTTCCGCACGCAGAGAGGGCAGATTGGCGAGCTGAATGCCCGTATCGAGGACAGCCTTCTGGGACATAAGGTGGTGAAGGCTTTCACCAATGAGGAGATTGAGAATCACAAATTTGAGCAGGATAACAGTACTTTCTACGATATCAAGAAGCTGTCCTACCGCTATATGGGGCTTTTCCAGACCACGGTGCGGCTGTTTGACGGGCTGATGTATCTGACGGTGGTGGTTGCGGGCGGCATTTTTATGGTAAGGGGACTGGTTGCGCCGGGGGATCTGGTTGCGTACATGCTGTATGTGACTACCATGATCGCTACCATCCGGCGGATCATAGAGTTTGCGGAGCAGTTCCAGCGGGGTATGACGGGGATTGAGCGTTTCCTGCAGATTATCGATGCGGATATCGAGATATTTGACGAGCCGGATGCGGTGGAATTAAAGCGTCCCCGGGGAAATATTGCCTTCGAGCAGGTGAGCTTTGAGTATCCGGACGATCACAATCGGGTGTTCAAGGATTTGAATCTGCGCATCCGCGCTGGGGAGAAGGTGGCTGTGGTAGGCCCCTCCGGCGGCGGAAAGACCACGCTGTGCAATCTGATCCCCAGATTTTACGATGTGTCCGCGGGGCGCATCACGCTGGACGGGGAGGATATCAAGCATTTTACCTTAAAGAGCCTCAGGAGCAGCATCGGCATCGTGCAGCAGGATGTGTATCTGTTTTCCGGCACAATCTATGAAAATATTGTCTACGGCAGGCCTGATGCGTCCCGGGAGGAGGTTATCGAGGCGGCAAAGCGGGCGGGGGCTCATGAGTTTATCCTGGGCTTGAAGGACGGATATGATACCTATGTGGGAGAGCGGGGGGTGAAGCTCTCCGGGGGACAGAAGCAGCGTATCAGTATTGCAAGAGTATTCCTGAAAAATCCGCCCATCATCATTTTGGACGAGGCAACCTCGGCTCTGGACAATGAGAGCGAGTTTGCGGTGGCGCAGTCTCTGGCGGAGTTGTCCGAGGGGCGCACCACGCTGACAATTGCCCACAGGCTTTCGAGCATCCGCAATTCCGATCGGATCCTGGTGTTGACGGAGGACGGTATTGTGGAGGAGGGAAAACATCAGGAACTGTTGAACAAGAGGGGGATTTATTATCATTTTTATGAGACGGCAAACGCTTTGAAGTAACGGAAATCAATGACGGGAATCAATTTAAAAGGAGGGTTTGGCATGAAATTAATGTTTATCGGGGCTGCGCATGAGGTGACCGGAAGCTGCCATTATCTTGAGGCGGGGGGCAAGCATATTCTGGTGGATTATGGTATGGAGCAGGGGGTGAATGTCTTTGAAAACGCACCGCTTCCTGTGGACGAGGCCATGATTGACTATGTGTTCCTTACTCATGCCCATGTAGATCACTCCGGGCTGCTGCCGCTTCTTTATGCAAGGGGGTTCAGGGGGCAGGTTTATATGACGGATGCCACGGCGGATTTGTGCAGTATCATGCTGCGTGACTGTGCACATATTCAGATGATGGAGGCTGAGTGGCGAAACCGCAAGGCAAAGCGGAGTGAGAGCGTGCCCAAGCAGGAGGCGCTGTACACCATGGAGGACGCGGAGGGAGTGATCAAGCGCATCGTGCCCTGCCGTTACAATCGGGAGATACAGGTCTGCGACAATGTGAAAATCCGTTTTACGGATATCGGGCATCTGTTGGGAAGCTCCAGTATAGAGGTTTGGCTGTCTGAGAACGGTTACACGAAAAAGCTGGTATTCTCAGGGGATATCGGCAATAAGAATCAGCCGCTTTTGAAGAATCCGATTCCTACGGCCAAGGCGGATTATGTGGTGATGGAGTCCACTTACGGAGATCGTCTGCACTCTGTGGAGAAGGTGGATTATGTGAAGGAGCTGGCTGCCATTCTGCAGGAGACCTTTGACCGGGGCGGCAATGTGGTGATTCCCTCCTTTGCGGTGGGCAGGACGCAGGAGATTTTGTATTTTCTGAGGCAGGTCAAGGTGGGACGAATGGTGAAGGGGCATGAGAATTTCCCTGTGTATGTGGACAGCCCCATGGCGGTGGAGGCCACGGAGGTGTTCCATGAAAACCGCATGGACTGCTTTGACGGGGAGGCTCTCGCACTGGTTCGGGAGGGTATCAATCCCATCTCCTTTGCGGGGCTGAAGCTGTCCATCACCAGCGAGGAATCCAAGGAAATCAACTTTATCGACACGCCCAAGGTAATCATCTCCGCCTCCGGCATGTGCGAGGCGGGGCGTATCAGGCATCATTTAAAGCATAATCTGTGGCGGGAGGAGTGCACGATTCTGTTTGTGGGCTATCAGGCCATGGGAACGCTGGGCAGAAGCATTGTGGAGGGTGCAAAAGAGGTGAAGCTCTTTGGAGAGTCCATCCAGGTGCGGGCACATATCAGGAAGCTGGTGGGCATGAGCGGACATGCGGACAAGGATGGTCTGCTGGAGTGGATAGACGCCTTTGAGGAGAAGCCCAAGAAGGTGTTCGTGGTACATGGGGAGGACAGTGTATGTATGTCCTTTGCGGAGTGCCTGAAGATTGAACACGGGCAGAGGGCTTATGCCCCCTATAGCGGAACGGAGTTTGATCTGCTGAGCAATCAGTTCCTGTACGAGGCGGAGCCTGTGCCCGTCAAGAAGAAGGCCAGACCTGCCAGCGGCGTCTATGCCAGACTTTTGGCTGCCGGTCAGCGCCTGATGGCATTGATCACCAAAAACGATGGTATGCCAAATAAGGATATGGCGAAGTTTGCAGACCAGATTAATTCTCTCTGCGACAAATGGGAATAGGGAATGGAGATGTTCTAAGGCATCAGAATACGATGCCTAAGAACATCTAATCATTCCCGGGAGAATCGCTGAGGCGATTCTCCCCCAAATCAGAAGAAGGGCGATGGGAGGAGTATGAGTTACGCGGATACTTTGTTTATCAATATGTGCAGGGATATTCTGGAGAATGGCACCAGTACGGAGGGGGAGAAGGTGCGGCCGCACTGGCCGGACGGGACGCCTGCCTATACCATCAAGCGTTTCGGGGTGGTGAACCGTTATGATTTGCGGGCGGAGTTTCCGATCATGACGCTGCGCCGCACGGCGTTAAAGTCCGCCACGGACGAGATTTTGTGGATATGGCAGCAAAAGTCCAACAATATCCATGATCTGCACAGCCATATCTGGGATGAGTGGGCGGATGAGGACGGGAGCATCGGTAAGGCTTACGGTTATCAGCTCGGTGTGAAGCATCAGTACCGGGAGGGCATGATGGATCAGGTTGACCGGGTGATCTATGACCTGAAAAACAATCCCTTCAGCCGCCGGATCATGACGAATATCTATGTGCATCAGGATTTGCACGAGATGAATCTCTATCCCTGCGCCTACAGCATGACCTTCAATGTGACCCAGCGCCCCGGGGAGGACAGGCTGACGCTGAATGCAATCCTGAACCAGCGCTCGCAGGATGTGCTGGCGGCAAATAACTGGAATGTGGTGCAGTATGCGGTGTTGATCCATATGCTGGCGCAGGTCTGCGATATGTATGTGGGGGAGTTTGTTCATGTGATTGCGGACGCTCATATCTATGACCGGCATGTTCCCATCATCCGGGAGCTGATTGACAGAGAACCAAAGCCGGCTCCCGCATTCTGGCTCAACCCTGATATCCGTGATTTTTATGAATTTACCAGAAATGATGTGAGGGTAGACCATTACGAGACGGGGGAGCAGATTGCGGATATCCCCATTGCTATCTGATATGGCTAATTTTATTATGAAAGGAAGGTTAGGCAGCTATGAATATAATCGCAGCGGTGGATCGCAATTGGGCTATCGGCAGCAGGAATGAGCTTTTGATTCGCATTCCCAACGACCATAAGCATTTCCGGGAGGAGACCACGGGCAAGGTGGTGGTGCTGGGTAGAAAGACGCTGGAGACCTTTCCGCAGGGGCTGCCCTTAAAGAATCGAACCAATATCATTCTCTCCGCCAATCCCCATTATCAGGTGAAGGATGCCGTCGTCGTGCATTCCGTGGAGGAGCTTTTGGAGGAATTGAAGGCGTATCGGGACGAGGATATTTATATCATTGGCGGGGAGAGCGTCTACAGGCAGCTTTTGTCCTATTGCGATGTGGCGCATATCACAAAGATTGACCATGCCTATGAGGCGGATGCTTATTTCCCGAATCTGGATGAGGATGAGGAGTGGGAAATCACCGCGGACAGCGAGGAGCAGACTTATTTTGATATCCCCTATCAGTTTGTGAAATACGAGAGGAAGTTATAAACGGGGTTCATAAGATGAAAATGAAGTGTATGGCGGGAATTTTGGGGCTTGTGCTGGTGTTGGCAGGATGCGGCGCGCGGGACAGCGCGGCGGTTTCGCCGACGGGAGATTCCATGGGAGCTTCCGGGGAAATTTCTACGGAAACCGCGGAATCAATCGGTGGTTCTGGGGGCTCTGCCGCAAATGAGGCGGATGCAGAAAAATCAGAGTTGGAGGCGTCAGGTTCGGAGGAGTTTGATTTTGAGGAATGGCAGAGGCAGCGGGAGGCTGAGATATTTTCGCGGTATGATATGCTCACGGATGAGGATTATGCTGCCGCGATTCCATGGGGGGAATTGACGTGGGGTGGTGATGTCCCGGAGGAGCAGCTGGTACTGCTGGGAGATTTGCCGAAGGCGGAAACCAGAATTTACGGAGTGCTGAAAGACGGATGCCTGTTGATATTGGAGCATCAGGGGCAGCGCCGTGCTTTTTGCAAAGCATTTTTGACGCCAAGGATGGTACCGCCGGAGTTTGATGTGTATGATTATGACGGCGACGGGCTTGATGAAATCGGTATGGTCTGTTATGTGATGTCCGGAACGGGTGTTGCGATTCGGGATTTCTCTGTCTTTGATTCTGTGGAGGATGCGTTTGACACGCTCCATACCATGCCGTGGGAGGAGGTGCAGCGTGCCTGTGCTCAGGTTTCGTGGAGCTATGAGGAAAATGTGCTGAGGATTGGGATAGGGGACGAATATGAGGAGCATTCGCTTGCGGATACGCCCTTTTCGGGTATGGCTATCCGGGATTTGGCGCTGGGGGATATAACGAAATTTTCCTTCGGGGAGTCCGGGGAGGTGTTTGGCGATGTGGAGCTTGCGCTGGCTCTGGAGGAACAGGTGACGCCTTTTTTCCTGGAGGAGATGGGAACGCTGTATGACAACGGGATTTCATGGAGCGTCAATCAGGTACATTTTCGAGTGCATTACGATGGGGAGGGCGTTTTTTGGACAGATGAAATTTCGTTGAGATAATGTTGTCAGTTCAGCCTGAAATATTGACTTTTGTCCGCAAAAGTATGATAATAAGGTCTGGCAGTAATTGGAAAAATGATCAGAATAATCAGGAAAGAGGGAAGAGCCAATGGAAAAGAAGAATATTGACTGGGGTAATCTTGGATTTGGTTACGTTCAGGCAGACAAGCGATATGTGTCCAATTTTAAGGATGGCGCGTGGGATGAAGGTGTGCTCAGCGATGACGCCAACGTGGTGCTCAATGAGTGTGCGGGTGTGCTGCAGTATGCCCAGACTGTATTTGAGGGGCTGAAGGCATACACCACTGAGGACGGGCATATTGTAACCTTTCGCCCTGATCTGAATGCGGCGAGACTGGCATCCTCCGCAGCCAGACTGGAGATGCCGGTGTTTCCTGAGGAGCGTTTTGTGGACGCGGTGACTCAGGTGGTGGCTGCAAATGCCGCATATGTGCCTCCCTATGGCAGCGGTGCAACCTTGTACGTGCGCCCCTATCTGTTTGGCACAAATCCTGTCATCGGCGTAAAGCCGGCGGATGAATATCAGTTCCGTATCTTTTGCACGCCGGTGGGACCTTATTTTAAGGGCGGCGTAAAGCCTCTGACAATCTGTGTCAGCGATTTTGACCGTGCGGCTCCCCGTGGAACCGGTCATATCAAGGCGGGATTGAATTATGCCATGAGTCTGCACGCCATTGTCTCCGCGCACAAAGCCGGCTTTGACGAGAATATGTATCTCGATCCCGGCACACGCAGCAAAGTAGAAGAAACCGGCGGCGCCAATTTCCTTTTTGTGACAAAGGATGGCAAAGTGGTGACGCCCAAGTCCGACAGCATTCTCCCCTCCATCACTCGCCGTTCGCTTGTACATGTGGCGAAGGAGTATCTGGGACTGGAGGTGGAAGAGAGGGAAGTGCTTCTGGAGGAAGTGAAAGATTTTGCCGAGTGCGGTCTCTGCGGTACGGCGGCTGTCATTTCCCCTGTGGGCAAGATTGTGGATCACGGCAGAGAAATCTGTCTGCCCAGCGGCATGACCGCCATGGGACCTGTGACCCAGAAGCTCTATGATACCCTGACCGGTATCCAGATGGGACGCATCGAGGCGCCTCAGGGGTGGATCCATGTGATTGAATAAAGCTTGAGTAAGGGCTGAATAAAGCTCCAATGAGAATTGGAATAAGGAATAAAAGAGGATTGGCGGAAAGGGTCTGTATATCTCCAGGCGGCATATGGGAGGAGATGCGCAGACTCTTTTTGGACAGTAGGGTGTTTCCGGTAGAGTATTTTAAACCGCAAATGAGTCGATATTTGTCGAAAAAGGAAAAATTTGCTGAAAATTGTATTTTGAGAAAAAAATAAGCAAAAAATATAAAAATTTTTGAGAAAATGTGTTGACAAATGTCGGAAGAGCTGTTATAGTAACATTAACAACAAACAAGAGATAAAAACTAATAAATCTAAAGAAAAGGAGGTACGGTCCACCTAACACGATACTTTAAAATCAAAATATCTTCCATTGAAGTACCAAGGATTTGAGTTACAAAGGGTATTTCCCCTGAAGAAAGATTCATATAGATTAATCGAGTACACAGAAGAAAAAGTAGCGAATCACCAAAGAATATTAAACCGTTTGGGACGTTACAGTATCCGATACGAAAGAAAAGTGGAAAGAGTACACTGGAGAAAATGGAAGGTACAAGCCGAAAGGTAAAAAAACTGAATAGGGGCTCAAGAACTAAAACCAGTAGATAAAATGATATTGTTGAAACGAAAGATAACAAAGAAAGCGAGGTAGCAGTCCATTGGATAGCATAGTCTGAGAGAGCGTATTGACGATAAAGGTCGATACGCTCTCTTGCATTGTGTGTCTGTATATTGTTCGGTTATTCTTTAAATTTTCATAAAGAGGCATTTAGCAGTAGAAAAATGTCGAAAAGTAAGGTATGATGGAACAGTATGATAGATAAAGGAGCGGCGGTATGGAGCAGAATATACAGGAACAACAGGAGAAAAGAGAAGCGCGGAGAAAGCGTCGCATACGAAATCAGGTTTTGGCCTATGTGACTGTGATTGGACTTGTGGCAGCGCTTGCCGTGGGCATTGTGTTCGGTGTGCAACATCTGACCAGGGAGAGCCGCAGACAGGAACAGCAGAAGCAGGATCAGGTAGAGCAGATGCTGGGGGATGAGGAGAGTATGGCGGAGTCAACCAAAGAGACGGAGTCTGCGGTTGTGGAATTGACGCCGGAACAGAAGCTGGACGGGATTGTCAATGCAGGTATTGAGGTGATGCCTCTGGAGGACAAGGTGGCGGGGCTGTTTATCGTGACGCCGGAGTCCATCACCGGAGTGACCACCGCCGTGAAGGCGGGAGACGGTACCAAGGAGGCTCTGACAAAGTATTCGGTGGGCGGTATCATATATCACACGAAAAATATTCAGAATGAAGAACAATTTAAGGAGATGATTGCAACTACCAGGCTTTATTCCAATTATCCGCTGTTTATCGCAGTGGAGGATGAGGGCGGCAGCATTAGCCCGCTGGAGGAGAAGGGGCTGGCGGCGAAGCAGGATAATGCCAGGGCGCTGGCGGAGAACGGCGGGGCGGATAATGCTTATGCGGCGGGCAGCGCCATGGGAGCTTATCTGAAAGACTATGGATTTAATTTGAATTTGGCGCCGGTTGCGGATCTTGCCAGCGCAGAAAATTCCATTATGGAGAATCGCGCTTATGGTTCCGAGGCGGATAAGGTGAGTCCCTATGTCATCTCCATGGTGCAGGGCTTGAAGGAACAGCAGGTCAGTGCATGTCTGAAGCATTTCCCGGGCATGGGGAGCACCTCTCAGGACACGGACGAGGGGCTTGCCTCCACGGACAGAAGTGCGGAGGATTTCAGAAATAATGAATTTGTGGTATTTCAGGCGGGTATAGACGCCGGGGCGGATATGGTGATGGTGAGCCATATGGCGGCGCCCTCTCTGGCAGGCGACAACACTCCCTGTTCCATGTCCTCTGCGGTGGTGACGGATATTTTGCGCCGGGAGCTGGACTTCGATGGTGTGATCATCACGGATTCCATGAGCATTGCGGCAATTTCCGATTATTATGAGGCTGGCGAGGCTGCGGTGCTGGCGCTGCGCGCGGGCTGCGATATGATTTTGATGCCGGAGGATTTTGAAAAGGCATATAATGGTGTGTTGGAGGCTGTGCAGAGCGGCGTGATTTCCGAGGAACGCATCAATGATTCGCTGAGGAGAGTGTACCGGATTAAATACGCGGATAGAATTGCGGAGTGATTGGAGTTTCTGAAACTGTAAAAATGCGAAAACAATGGGCTGCCCTCAAAACAAAGGCAGCCCATACAAAAAGCGCGAGACGGGGATCGAACCCGCGACCCCCTCCTTGGCAAGGAGGTGCTCCACCGCTGAGCCACTCGCGCATAGCATATTGGAACGAAATATCAAAATGTACTTGCGGACAAAAGATATTATACAATAGGGAACAGGGAATGTCAACTACAAAATGCAAGCGGACGGTTATATACGGGTGGCTGGAAAAAATGCATTGACATTTCCGGATTTTGGGTCTATACTTGCAATAGTATAAAGGTAGATTAGTAAGAGTGGACGTGTGCCACTCTTTCTTCTTTGTCTGACAGCGAAGTATAAGGAGGAGTGGGATGTCAAAACGGGAAAATTATGAGAGCCGCACGGAGGAGCTGCTTGCTCCCATCGCCGCCGCAAACGGCGTGGAGATTTATGATGTGGAGTATGTGAAGGAGGGCAGCGACTATTATCTGCGCGTGTATATCGACAAGCCGGAGGGGGTGAATATTCTGGATTGTGAGAATGTGAGCCGCCCGCTGTCGGATGCGTTGGACAGGGAAGATTTTATTCCGGACGCCTATATATTGGAGGTGTCCAGCCCGGGACTTGGACGAACCTTAAAGAAGGATAAGCATCTGACAAAGAGTGTCGGCGAGACGGTGGAGGTCAAGCTGTTTAAGCCCATCGACAAGAGAAAGGAATTTGCCGGTGTGCTGCGGCGATTTGACGAGGATACTCTGACAATTGATGAGGAGGGTGTGGAGCGTGTTTTTCGCCGGGCGGAGATAGCGTTAGTCCGCCTCAGTCTGGATTTTTAGCGGCGGGTTTTATGGTGGACAGGACAGCGGAACGCAGTCAGGCTCAGAACGCAGTCGGATATATAAAACGTATAAAAATAGAAAAGAACAAGGCGTAAGCCGGAAACGGAGGAAATGATGAACAAGGAATTAATGGAAGCACTGGATATTCTGGAAAAGGAGAAGGAGATCAGCAAGGAAACGCTGTTTGAGGCCATTGAGAACTCGCTGCTCACCGCCTGCAAGAACCATTTCGGAAAGGCGGATAACGTGCATGTGGAGATTGACCGTGAGACCTGTGATTTTCTGGTGTATGCAGAGAAGGAGGTAGTGGAGTCCAGGGAGGCTGTGGAGGATAACTGCCTGCAGATTGCGCTGGAGGATGCGCAGGAGCTCTCCCAAAAGGCACAGGTCGGCGATATATTAAACGTGGAAATCAAGTCCAAGGAGTTCGGACGTATCGCGACGCAGAATGCCAAGAACGTGATTTTGCAGAAAATCCGCGAGGAGGAGCGCAGCGTAATCTATAATCAGTATTATGAGAAGGAAAAAGATGTGGTCACCGGCGTGGTTCAGCGCAATATCGGCAGAAATATCAGTATCAATCTGGGCAAGGCGGATGCAATGCTCACGGAGAGCGAACAGGTAAAGGGCGAAGTATTCAGACCCACCGAGCGCATCAAGGTCTATATTTTAGAGGTGAAAAACACCTCCAAGGGACCCCGCATCAATGTGAGCCGCACTCATCCCGAGCTGGTAAAGCGCCTTTTTGAATCCGAGGTGATGGAGATTAAGGACGGAACGGTGGAAATCATGAGCATTGCCCGTGAGGCCGGAAGCCGTACCAAGATTGCAGTGTGGAGCAACAATCCCAATGTGGACGCGGTGGGCGCGTGCGTGGGTATGAACGGCGCCAGAGTAAATGCCATTGTGGAGGAGCTTCGGGGCGAGAAGATCGATATTATCCCCTGGGATGAGAATCCCGGCAATCTGATCCAGAACGCGCTCTCTCCCGCAAAGGTTGTAGCTGTGTTCGCTGATCCCGATGAGAAGACGGCGAAGGTTGTGGTTCCGGATTATCAGCTTTCCCTCGCCATCGGCAAGGAGGGTCAGAACGCGAGACTGGCAGCGCGCCTGACCGGATATAAGATTGACATCAAATCCGAGACTCAGGCAAAGGACGCTCCCGGCTTCCGCTATGAGGACTATATGGATGATGAGTACGATGACGGGGACTATGACGAGGAGTATCAGGACGAGTATGACGGCGAGTATGCCGACGGGGAGTATGCGGAAGACGGATACGAGGAAGGAACGGAGGAGTAATTGTTCCCATGGCAAAAAAAATCCCATTGAGGCAGTGCGTCGGCTGCGGAGAGATGAAGAGCAAGAAGGAGATGCTGCGTGTGCTTAAGGCGGCTGAGGACGATAGAATTTGTCTGGACATGTCAGGCAAGAAGAATGGAAGAGGCGCATATGTTTGTAAGAGCAGAGAATGTCTGCGGAAAGCCCGAAAAAGTAAAGGCTTGGAGCGCTCTTTCAAAATGAGCATCCCCAACGAAGTATACGACGCTTTGGAAAAGGAGTTTGATGAGCTTGCAGCAGAGTAAGGTTTTGTCGCTGCTTGGGCTCGCCATGAGAGGACGCAATCTGGTGAGCGGTGAATTCCAGACCCTGGAGGCGGTCAAAAGCGGAACCGCCAGGCTGGTAATTATCGCGGAGGATGCGTCGGCGAACACCAGGAAGCTGTTTACGGATAAATGTAAGTTTTATGAAGTCCCGGTTCGAGAGTTTGGCACCAAGGAGGAACTGGGCAGGGCAATCGGCAAGGATATGCGTTCTTCTCTGGGAGTGCGCGACGCGGGACTGGCGGAGGCGATTGTCAGACAGTTGGAAATGTGATTGCTGCCGTTTTTTTGAGCGGTGGCAGGAAATGGAGGAAAGCATGGCGAAAATCAAAGTACATGAGCTTGCAAAAGAATTGGATAAGCAAAGTAAAGATATATTGAGCTTTCTGCAGGGAGAGGGTATTCAGGCAAAGGCGGCTCAGAGCTCGCTGGAGGAGGACGCCGCGGATTTGGTGAGAAAGAAGTTTGGCGGAAACGGAGGCGGCGACGGGAAGGCAAAGCCCGCAGAGCAGTCTAAGGCAGCGGAATCGTCCAAGACAGCGGAACAGCCTAAGCCTACAGAGCAGTCTAAGGCAGCAGAACAGGCTAAAATCGTGGAATCGTCTAAGGCAGCAGAACAGCCCAAGGCAGCAGAGCAGCCTAAAAAGAAGCGGAGCGGAATTATCGTTGTCAGCAATCCGCAGAATTCCAAGATGTCAGGCGGGCGTTCCGGCGGAAACGGACAGAGGAATGGCGGCGGTCAGCGTTCCGGCGGCAATCAGGGAAGAAATCAGGGCGGCTATGGCAGCGGTAATTTTGGGGGCAATAATAATCGGAGACCGGCTCCGGTGCGTCCCATCAAGCCGTTGACGCCTCCGTCTCCCACGCCTTCCGTGCAGATGGTGAGCAATAAGCCTCAGACTGCAAAGCGTGCAGAGGAGGAGAATGTAAGGTCTCAGGCTCCTGCCCAGCAGGGGGCAAATCAGCAGGCTGTGTCCGCTGAGAAGGGTCAGAATGAACATTCTCAGAGCGACAGAAATCAGGGCGGCAGACCTCAGAACGAGCGTCCCCAGGGCGACAGAGGTCAGAGTGAGAGAGTGCAGAGCGACCGTTCCGGCGACAGATATCAGGGAAGCAGGTCTCAGGGCGACAGACCGGTGCGTCAGAGTCAGGGCGCGGGGAGCAGACCTCAGAACGGGCAGTACCAGAATCGTGGAGGTGGTCAGAATGGCAGACAGGGAAGCGGCGGAGACAGACCGAACAGCTTTAACCGTCAGGGGCGCCCGGGCGCTGAGGGCGATCGCCGCGGCGGTGGCAATGGTGCAGCTCCAGGCCGCGGCTTTGGCGGTGGCGGCCGCGATGGCAGAGGCAATGGAGGGCAGGGAGCTCACAGAGGCTTTGCGGGTGAAGCTCCGGCGAAGGATTTGGAAAAGAAGCGCGACGACGACAAGAGGCGTATCGGGCGTGAGCGGGACAACAAACGCTCCAAAAAGGATCATATCTATGAGGAAGAGGAGGCATTAAAGAATAAACCCGGCAGATTCATCAAGCCGGAGAAGAAAGAAGTGGTGGAGGAAGCCATCAAAGTCATTACGCTTCCTGAAAATATCACGATTAAGGAATTGGCGGAAAAGATGAAGATGCAGCCGGCAGCAATTGTCAAGAAGCTGTTTCTGGCGGGCAAGGTCGTGACCGTCAATCAGGAGATTTCCTACGAGGACGCGGAGAACATCGCCATGGAGTACGAGATCCTCTGCGAGAAGGAAGTCAAAGTGGATGTGATAGAGGAGCTGCTGAAGGAGGAAGAGGAGGATGCGGATAAGCTGGTGGAGAGGCCGCCTGTTATCTGTGTCATGGGTCATGTAGACCACGGTAAGACCTCACTTCTCGATGCAATCCGTAAGACCAATGTGACGGATAAGGAGGCAGGAGGTATTACACAGCACATCGGTGCATATACTGTATCTTTGGGTGAGAGAAAGATTACTTTTCTGGATACGCCCGGACATGAGGCATTTACCGCCATGCGTATGCGCGGAGCCAATTCCACGGATATTGCTATTCTGGTGGTGGCTGCGGACGACGGCGTGATGCCCCAGACCATCGAGGCTATCAGCCACGCCAAGGCAGCGGGCATCGAGATTGTGGTGGCTGTCAATAAGATAGATAAACCTTCCGCCAATATAGACCGCGTAAAGCAGGAGCTGACGGAGTATGAGCTGATTGCCACAGACTGGGGCGGCAACACGGAGTTTGTGCCGGTGTCCGCAAAGTCCGGTCAGGGCATTGAGGATTTGCTGGAGACCATTCTGCTCACTGCGGATATTCTGGAGCTCAAGGCGAATCCCGACAGGCGGGCAAGAGGTCTGGTTATCGAGGCGGAGCTGGATAAGGGACGCGGCCCCGTGGCAACCGTGCTGGTGCAGAAGGGTACTCTGCATGTGGGTGACTTTATCTCGGCGGGGGCAAGCCACGGCAAAGTGCGCGCCATGGTGGATGACAAGGGCAGAAGGGTGAAGGAGGCAGGGCCTTCCACTCCGGTGGAAATTCTGGGACTTTCCGATGTGCCCAGCGCGGGCGAGGTGTTTATCGCCCATGAGAGCGACAAGACCGCCAAGTCCTTCGCTGAGACTTATCTGGCTCAGAATAAAGAGAGAATGCTGGAGGACACCAAGACGGGCATGTCTCTGGACGATTTGTTCTCCCAGATCCAGGAGGGCAATTTGAAGGAGCTGAATCTGATCGTCAAGGCGGATGTGCAGGGAAGCGTGGAGGCTGTGAAGCAGTCTCTCCTGAAGCTCTCCAACGAGGAGATTGTGGTGAAGTGTATTCACGGCGGCGTGGGCGCCATCAACGAGTCCGATGTGGTGCTGGCAAGCGCCTCCAATGCGATTATTATCGGATTTAACGTGCGGCCTGACGCGACGGCAAAGGCGACTGCGGAGCAGGAGGGCGTGGATGTACGTCTTTATAAGGTAATTTATCAGGCTATCGAGGATGTGGAGGCAGCCATGAAGGGTATGCTCGACCCTGTCTATGAGGAGCGGATCATCGGCCATGCCGAGGTGCGCCAGTTGTTCAAGGCGTCCCAGATTGGCAATATCGCCGGTTCCTATGTGCTGGACGGCGAGTTCCGCAGAGGCTGTAAGGTGCGTATCACCAGAGAGGGTGAGCAGATTTATGAGGGCAGTCTGGCTTCCCTGAAGCGTTTTAAGGATGATGTGAAGGAAGTCAAAGCCGGTTTCGAGTGCGGTCTCGTGTTCGAGGGCTTTGACCAGATGAAGGAGCTGGATATTGTGGAGGCTTATGTGATGGTGGAGGTACCACGATGAGGAAAAACAGTGTCAAAAACACCCGGGTAAACGGTGAGGTGCAGCGTGTCCTCGCCGAGATTATCCGGGGTGAGATAAAAGACCCGCGCATCAGTCCGCTGACCAGTGTGGTGGCGGTGGAGGTGGCTCCCGATTTAAAGAGCTGCAAGGCGTGGATCAGTGTCTTGGGCGGCGAGGAGGAGAGAGCGGCCACGCTTGCGGGCTTAAAGAGCGCGGAGGGCTTTGTCAAAAGAAAGCTTGCACAGACTATTAATCTGCGCAATACGCCGGACATCACTTTTGTCATGGATCAGTCCATTGAATACGGCGTGAATATGTCTCACAGAATCGACGAGGTTGTGGGGACGATGACAGAGGAAGAGTGAGGATTTATGAATTTATTACAGGAAGTGGGCGGCGCAGGGCGCATTGGTATCAGTGGACATGTAAGGCCGGACGGGGATTGCGTGGGCTCCTGTCTGTCTCTGTGGCAGTATTTGAAGAAGGAGCTTCCGCAGGCGCAGGTGCAGGTGTTTTTGCAGAGGCCGGCGGAGATTTTCCGGGGGCTTACGGGGTATGAGGAAATTGTGTGCGATTTTCCCGAGGAGGAGAGCTTCGACGTCTTTTTTGCACTGGACAGCAATGAGGAGCGACTTGGGGATTCGGTAAAATATTTTCAGAATGCCAAAAAGAGAATCAATATCGATCATCATGTGAGCAATCCGGGATGCGGGGATGTAAACTGGATCTGCCCGGAGATTGGTTCCACCTGTGAGGTGCTGTTTGATCTGATTGGGGAGGAGAGTCTGGACAGAAATCTGGCGGAGACGCTCTACACCGGGATGATCCATGACACAGGGGTGTTTCAGTATTCCAACACCACGCCGGAGACCATGATGAAGGGGGCAAAGCTCATCAGCTATGGCTTTGATTTCGCAAAGCTGATTGAGGAGAGCTTTTATCAGCGAACCTATATTCAGGCGCAGATTATGGGGCGGGCATTGATGGAGAGTATCCGTTTTCTGGACGGCAGATGTATCGTCAGCGTGGTAAGCCGCAAAATCATGGATTTCTATCATGTGACACCCAAGGATTTGGATGGCATTGTGAATCAGCTGCGCAATATCAAAGGGGTCAGCTGCGCTGTTTTCATGTATGAGTCGGACGTGCTGGAATATAAGGTCAGTATGCGCTCGGATGAAAAGGTGGATGTGGCCAGGGTGGCTGCATTTTTTGGCGGCGGAGGACATGTGCGCGCTGCGGGCTGTACGATGAAGGGGACTTTTCACGATTGTATCAATAATCTGTCCCTGCATATCGAGCAGCAGCTGAAGGAGCAGAGAGAGTATGTATAACGGAATCATAAACATTCATAAGGAGGCTGGTTTTACCTCTCATGATGTGGTGGCAAGGATGCGCGGCATCCTGCGGCAGAAAAAAATCGGGCACACCGGTACGCTGGATCCACAGGCGACCGGTGTGCTCCCGGTTTGTCTGGGAAGCGGCACCAGACTTTGCGATATGCTGACTGATCGGGACAAGGAATATGTGGCGGAGCTGCTGCTGGGGATCTCCACGGACACGCAGGACACTACGGGACGCATCCGGCAGGAGCGGCCGGTGGAGGTTTCCGAGGCGCAGGTGCGGGAGGCGGCGCTTGGCTTTCTGGGACATTACGAGCAGATTCCGCCCATGTACTCGGCGCTGAAGGTAGACGGCAAAAAGCTCTATGAGCTGGCGCGTGAGGGGAAAGAGGTGGAGCGCAGGGCGCGCCAGGTGTTCATCCATGAGCTGGAGCTCCTGGATATGGCGCTGCCCGTGGTGAAGCTGCGGGTGGTCTGCTCTAAGGGAACCTATATCCGCACTCTCTGTTATGATATCGGAGAAAAACTGGGATGCGGCGGCGCCATGCAAAGTCTGGTGCGCACGAGGGTCGGGCGTTTTGCCCTGGACGGGGCGGTGACGCTGGCAGAGCTGGAGGCTCTGCGGGATGCGGGGCGTATCGGGGAGGTTCTGGTGCCGGTGGACAGGCTGTTCGAGAACTGCCCCGCGCTGCATGTGCAGGGGCAGTTCGGGCGGCTTTTGAGGAATGGCAATGCGATTTATCCCGGTCAGACCAGAGAAAAGGAGCAGTATGCCCCAGGGCGGCAGGTGCGTTTTTATCATGAAGATGAGACCTTTGCGGGCGTTTATGCCTATGATGAAGAGCGAAAATGCTATAAACCGGTAAAAATGTTTTTGGAGGCTGAGCCAAATGGAACTGATTCGTGAAACCACGGATTTTCAACTGCATATGGACACTGCGGTGGCGCTGGGGAAATTTGACGGCATCCATATGGGGCATCGCAGACTGCTCGCCGAGCTTGAGCGGCAAGAGGGGCTGCGAACCTGTGTGTTTACCTTTGACCCGCCGCCGGCAGTGCTGTTTGGAGCCTCTGACGGGCGGGAGCTATCCACCAGAGAGGAAAAGCGCAGGCTCTTTGAGCGCATGGGCGTGGATATTTTGATCGAGTTTCCGTTGAACAGCCGCACCGCGGCAGTCTCACCGGAGGATTTTGTGCGGGAATTTCTGCACGGGCGCATGCGTGCCCGCTATATTGCGGCGGGGGAGGATATTTCATTTGGCCGGAACGGAGCGGGGGACGCTGCTCTGTTAAATTCTATGGGCGAGGAGCTCGCTTTTCATACAGAGATTATTGACAAGGTCTGTATAGACGGGGCACAGGTGAGCTCCACCCGCATCCGCCGCTGCGTGGAGACGGGTGCTATGGAGGAGGCGGGGCGGCTTCTGGGCGCGCCTTACCCGGTATATGGCACGGTGGTTCCGGGCAATCGCATCGGCAGAACCATCGGCTTTCCCACCGTGAATCTGTGCCCGCCGGGGAGTAAGCTCCTGCCGCCGAGGGGCGTGTACTATTCCAGGGTCTGTTGCGGCAAAAAGCATTACGCCGCCATCAGCAACATCGGCTGCAAGCCTACGGTGGAGACATCGGGGCGCATCGGACTTGAATCCTATTTATACGATTTTGAGCAGGACATCTACGGGCAGGAAATCGAGGTGGAACTGCTGGCATTCAGGCGTCCGGAGCAGCGTTTTGCGGATATCGAAGCCCTGAAGCGGCAGCTTCAGGAGGATATCGCCGCAGGAGCGCAGTATCATCGACTGCAGCGGCAAAAATAGTTCTTGTAACTTTTACCTTTTTCCTGTAAAATACAATCGGAGTATTTTGGAGCATTGGAAAAATCAGATTCAGGGACATACTATACAAAAAGCCCAATGAGGTGAGAGAAGAACGGGATGAATGCAGAACAATTGATGAGTATGATGTTGTCGATGGCGGGTGGATTGGGACTTTTTCTTTTTGGCATGAGTCTGATGAGCGAGTCCATTGAGAAGGTGGCGGGTGCAAAGCTGCGCCGCATTCTGGAGATATTTACCACCAACCGCTTTATGGGAATGCTTATCGGTATTGTGTTTACCGGCATCATTCAGTCCTCGTCGGCGTGTACGGCCATGGTGGTCAGCTTTGTGAACGCGGGTCTCATGAATCTGTATCAGGCCGCGGGCGTGATTTTTGGCGCCAACATCGGTACGACCGTCACTTCTCAGCTGGTATCCTTTAACCTCTCGGAGATTGCTCCGGTGATTCTGCTGGCGGGCGTTCTGGTCGCCATGTTCTGCGGCAGACAGAACGTGAAGCAGGCGGCGGAGATTGTCATCGGCTTCGGCATTTTGTTCCTCGGTCTGCAGACCATGTCCGGCGCTATGGCGGGGATGCGCAATGTCCCCGAGGTAGTAAATTTTCTGGGATCACTCCAAAATCCTTTTCTGGCGACGCTCACGGGCGTACTGCTCACTTCTGTCATACAGAGTTCCTCGGTGACGGTCAGCATCGTGCTGCTGATGGCCAATCAGGACTTGCTGACCCTCCCCATTTGTCTCTATATTATTCTGGGCTGTAATATCGGCGCCTGCACTACGGCGCTGTTGGCTTCCCTGTCCGGCAACAAGGACGCGAAGCGTGCGGCTCTGATTCATTTTTGGTTTAATGTCATTGGCACGGCGCTGATTTATGTGATTTTGATGGTGGCTATGGAGCCCGTGATCCGGATGATTCAGATGATATCCCCTGACAATGGGCGTTTTGTGGCAAATGCCCACACGATTATCAAGATATTCCAGGTGGTTGTGCTCTTCCCGTTCTCGGGGCTGATCGTTCGGCTGGCCAGCTGGTGCGTGCCCGGGGAGGACAGGAAGATCAATTACCGGGAGCGCTATCAGCTCAAATATATCGGCGACAAGGTTTTGTTTAATCCGGCCACGGCTGTGGTGGGAGTGATCAGGGAGCTGGAGCGCATGGCTGATTTGGCGAACGAGAATCTCAACCGCGCCATGAATGCACTCATCACTCTGGACGAGGAAGATATCGAGGAAGTGTATGAGGTGGAGAAAAATATTGATTTCCTGAACAATGCCATCACCAATTATCTGGTAAAAATCAATCAGTTGACGCTGCCCATCGAGGACTTGAAGAGCCTGGGTGCACTGTTCCATGTGGTGAATGATATCGAGCGAATTGGCGACCACGCGGAGAACGTGGCAGACGCCGCGAGGCAGCGGCGCGAGACCGGCGTCAGCATCAGCAAGGAAGCTCAGCGGGAGCTGGGGGAGATGCTGGACATGGTAAACCGGATCATTCAGGACGCCATCGCCATGTTTGCCCACAGCGATGACAGCAGGATGCAGGAAGTGATAGAGCTGGAGGATCGTGTGGACGAGAAGGAGCGGGAGCTGCAGAAGCGGCATGTGGAGCGTCTGACCCGCGGGGAGTGTACGCCGGAGGCGGGCATGATCTTCTCCGATATTGTGTCCGGTCTGGAGCGCGTGTCCGACCACGCCACCAATATTGCGTTTGCGATCATAGCGTCTGAGCGGGAAGAAGAGATGGTTGTGGAGTAAGAGATAGCTGTGGAATAAGAGATAGAGGCAGAGTTAAGAAGGGGCGTTGAATAAGGAATGGTGGTGGGAGAATGTCGGAGGAATTTTCCAGAACGCAGATGCTGTTGGGCGAGGCTGCCATGGAGCGGCTGCGCAGGGCAAAGGTTGCGGTGTTCGGCGTGGGCGGCGTAGGCGGCTATGTGGTGGAAGCTCTGGCGCGGAGCGGCGTGGGGAGCTTTGAACTGATCGATAATGATTTAGTCAGCGAGAGCAATCTGAACAGGCAGATTATCGCCACCCGCGAGACCATTGGGCGTTACAAGGCGGATGTGATGCGGGAGAGGATCCTTTCCATCAATCCAGGGGCTGAGGTGCAGACCCGCAGATGCTTTTATCTGCCGGAGAAGGCGGCGGAGTTTGACTTTGCCGGATATTCCTATGTGGCGGACGCGGTGGACACGGTCACCGCCAAATTGGATATCATCCTGCGGGCTCAGGCTGCGGGGACGCCGGTCATCAGCTCTATGGGGACAGGCAATAAATTGAATCCTGCCGGACTTCGCGTGGCGGATATCTATGAGACGCGAGTCTGTCCGCTGGCAAAGGTCATGCGCAGGGAGCTCAGAAAACGCGGAGTGGAGCGGCTGAAGGTGGTGTATTCCGAGGAGGAGCCTATGCGTATTGGCGCGCAGGATGGGACTGCGGGACGCATCCCCGGGAGCGTCGCTTTTGTGCCGCCAGTGGCGGGCATGATCATGGCAGGGGAGATCGTGCGGGATTTGATTTGCGGGTAAAAATAAATTGCGGGAGCCATTTCTTAAGAAATCCTAAGAAATGGCTTTTAATTTTTGCAAAATTTTTAAGAATTTTTCTCCAAAGAGTTGACAGTAGCCCCATGTATCGGTATAATGAACACGAACCGTAATAATTTTGTAACAAAGATGTAAAAAATATGAGGAAACGATAGATGACGCAAAAACATAAAAAAGATAAAATATGGAAGAGAAGTGTACGGATTGCAGCGGCGGGCATGGTGTGTGTTATGCTGCTTGATCCCCTTCAGGCATCCGCTGCGGAGACGAGCGGGATGCTGCTGGCTGCCGGTGTAGGCTCCGTGTTTGAGACAAGCCTGACTGCGGAAGAGTACCTGTCCATCGCAGAGCAGGCCAAGGGCGCCCTGTGGGGATATACCAATATCGGCATCGCGGAGGTGGAGAGCGGCAATCTGAATGTGCGTGCAATCCCTTCCACGGACGGCAAGCTGGTGGGCAAGATGCCCAAGGACGCTGCCTGTGAGGTGCTGGAGCTCTTGGACGGCTGGGCACATATTCAGTCGGGTGAGGTGGAAGGTTATGTGAGTACGGATTATCTGCTTGTGGGGCCGGATGCCAAGCTCAGGGCTCAGGAGCTGGTTCGCACCGTCGCCGTATCTAATGTGGACGGTCTGAACGTGCGGGATGAGGCTGACACGAGCAGCGCCGTGATGACTCAGGTGTTAAAGGGTGAGGAATTGGATTTTGTGGATGATTTAGGGGACTGGATTCAGGTTTCCCTGGATGGTGAGGACGCCTATGTGGCTGCGGAGTTTGTGACGGTCGAGGAGAAGCTGGACACAGCAATTACCATGACAGAGCTGCTTTACGGTCAGGGCGTGTCCGATGTCCGTGTAGATTTGGTAGAGTATGCAAAGCAGTTTTTGGGCAACCCCTATGTGTGGGGAGGAACCAGCCTGACCAAGGGCGCGGACTGTTCCGGTTTCGTGCTCAGTGTGTTTAAGAAATACGGCGTGAAGCTGAGCCATTCCTCCAGGGCACAGGCAAATGAGGGAACGAAAATCAGCGCGTCCGAGCTGTTGCCCGGCGATTTGGTGTTCTATGCAAACAGCAGCGGCACCATCAATCATGTGGCGATTTACATCGGTGGCGGACAGGTTATCCATGCCAGCAACCCGAAGTCCGGAATCAAGATCAACAAGTATAATTATCGTACACCCAAGAAGTGTGTGCGCGTGCTGTACGATTGAGACAGGGGATATTGTCAGATATTGACCGAGAATTTTACACGACCGGCAGGAGGAGTCCTGTCGGTCGTGTCTTGTTGTTGGAAGCGGCGGAATTATAATGCCGTGATACACACTTTTATTCAGCTTCGGAATCAGCTTCAGGAAGGACATAAATGTTCTGCAAAAAGGAAATAGTCTCTTCATCAGCTATGCGGAATCCCTCGTCCGTCCGGGTGATTGTCCAGATTGACAGTATGGGACATTCCCCATAATCCCAGGCGCCTATCGCGGTATAGCCTATTATGCAATAGTTTTCCGGGTCATCGGTCTGCCAGAGTACCCAATCGTCATATAAGCCATCCGCCCAGCCGTCGCCGCCGGTGCGGTACAGTTTTCCCTGCTCCTCACAAAAAAGGTGGGTTAAGTACCATGCACCATCCGTATTGATATAGTCATCCGTGTAGACCGTTGCCAGAGCTGCCCTCACGTCTGCCAGAGAATATTCTTCTTGATCTTCCTGAAAGAGATAAAATACGCGATCGTCTTCATCGGTGATAAATTCATCCATATTCAGCTGTCTGTCATAATCGACGCCAAGAACAGAATTTAATACCTCCTGCCGCCGTGTAAGCAGAACCTTTACATCTTCATAGAGAGAAGGGTATTCCTCCCGGGAACAATACAGGTGAGTCTTTTTTGACACATGGATATCCCGCAAATCCGGCGGCTGCAGATCGTTTTTGTCAATGAGAGAGGGGGCGTCCGACAGTGTTTCTGTAAGCTCCGTCTGTTCTATGAGGGATTCTTTCACAATGTCCTGCACGTCACTGGCGGGAGCATCGCTGTTGGAAGCGGGTAAAGTCTCTGCGGACTGCATGGGAGAACAGCCTCCGAGAAAACAGATTAGGAAAGTCAGGGTAATGGCGAGTTTTTTCTTCATAGCTTTTTCCTTTCTACTACAATGTATTTATGGTTAATACCCCTTACAGCCAGTAAGGAA
>N._stephensi_711_cecum__coassemble_45_pt1 | contig 29131 bp, 32 predicted proteins | sample N__stephensi_711_cecum__metabat2_high_PE_008 | metagenome-assembled genome bin N | reverse complement strand
GAGAGAAAGAACAGGCTGGTGTTGTCCGTCTTTGCCAGAGAGGTGGAGTTCGTGGCGGAGGTTGAGGAGAGCGCCAAGACCAATCAAATCTATCTGGACGGGTATATCTGCAAGGAGCCCATTTACAGAAAAACGCCTCTGGGGAGGGAGATAGCAGACCTTCTGCTGGCAGTAAACCGCCCTTATGGCAAATCCGATTACATACCCTGCATCTGCTGGGGACGCAATGCGCGCTATGCCAATAATTTCAAGGTGGGAGAGCGCTGCGCCATCTGGGGACGCATTCAGAGCAGAGAATATATGAAGAAGCTGGACGAGGAGCATGTGGAGAAGCGTGTGGCCTTTGAGGTTTCTGTGAGCAAGCTGGAGATTATGGGGGAGGAGGACAAGGAGGATTCTCTTGTGTCCGGCGGTTCCCTGTGCCCCAGCGAGGCGTGACAGCCAGTCCTGCCGGGGGAGACAGAGCCGACATTACCAAAAGTTGCCAATTCTGAAATTGTGTGTTATACTGAGAGCTGTTCGGGCAGGAGACTGTCGGTGAAGGGCTGAGTTGTCGGGCTCCGGATGTGGAGGTAGGATATGGAAGGAAGAGTTTATATTTATTCCGGCGATGGGAGAGGCAAGTCTCCGGCGGCGCTGGGCAGAGCGGTTCAGACCGCCGTGGCGGGTGGCAGCGTGGTGCTGATCCAGTTCTTAAAGGGCAGGGGGCTGCAGGACTCGAGTTTTCTGCGCAGGATGGAACCGGAGATTAAACTGTTTCGATTCGAGAAATCCGATGAGAATTATGAGGAATTGTCGGAGGAGCGCAAGCAGGAGGAGATCGGGAATATCAAAAACGGTATTTCCTATGCGAAGAAGGTGCTCTCTACCGGCGAGTGTGATCTTTTGATTTTGGATGAGGTGCTGGGACTTGTAGAGAAGGGGATCCTTCAGGCGGATGATCTGAAAAATCTGCTGGAATACCGCGGCGCCACGGATGTGATCCTCACCGGGATCAATTTGAGCGATGAGGTCTGTATGCTTGCAGATGAGGTTTCCAGGATAGAGACCGTAAAATTTAAGGTTTATTGAGCTCTGGTCAGGGAGACAGATTCAGAATTGCAAAAATAAAAGCTGCAAATATAAGGTGAAATACGCAGGAAATCCGTTGACAGCGGCGGATGAAGATGCTATTATGGATTAAATCAGTAAAGGAAATAGGGAATAAAGATAGAGGTTGCGTTTTTCAAGAGTATTCTTTCTGATGCGGCAGGCGCAGGAGAGGGAAGGAGAAAGGGGAATACGCCGAAAGAGGAGACGCCTGGCAGTCAAGTCTTGGGCATGCGGTGAATAATCGCATGACTGTCATCCGGTCAGGGTGGTGCGCTATCAGAGGATAAATTGTAAAATTTGCCGGCGCATTTATGTGTCGGCATTTTCCATGTAAAAAATAAGGAGGAAGAGTTATGGCGATTTTTACAGGTGCAGGTGTTGCGATCGTGACTCCCATGAAGGCGGACGGGGCGGTCAACTACGAGAAATTCGGCGAGTTGATTGAGTTCCAGATTGCCAACGGCACGGATGCGATCATTGTCTGCGGAACCACCGGGGAGGCGTCTACCCTCACCCATGAGGAACATCTGGAGACTATCCGGTACTGTATTGACAGGGTGGCGGGGAGGATTCCCGTGGTGGCGGGAACCGGCTCCAACTGTACGGAGACGGCTGTCTATCTGTCCACCGAGGCTGAAAAGTACGGCGCGGACGGACTGCTGGTGGTGACGCCCTATTATAATAAGGCCACTCAGAATGGGCTTTACGCACATTTCAAGACGATTGCGGAGTCGGTAAGGCTTCCCATAATTCTCTATAATGTGCCAAGCCGCACGGGCTGCAATATTCTGCCGGAGACGGTGGTGCGCCTGTGCAAGGATGTGGACAATATTCTGGGCATCAAGGAGGCCAGCGGCAATATCAGCCAGATTGCCCATCTCGCGGCTATCTCTCATGGCTGCGTGGATATTTATTCCGGCAATGACGATCAGATTGTGCCCATCATGGCATTGGGCGGCGTGGGTGTTATCTCCGTGCTCTCCAATGTGGCTCCCAGACAGACCCACGAAATCTGTCAGAAATTCCTGGACGGGGATGTGGAGGGCAGCCGTAAGATGCAGCTGGAGGCTCTGGATCTGTGCAATGCGCTGTTCTGTGAGGTGAATCCCATTCCCGTGAAGAAGGCGCTGAATCTCATGGGCATGGAGGCGGGCTCTCTGCGCATGCCGCTGTCCGAGATGGAGGAGGGCAATGCCGCTCGTCTGGAGAAGGCCATGAGGGCGTATGGGCTCCTCTGAAATCCTCTGAAAAAGCAGATAACTGCATGATATTTGATGAATAAAAGAAGGGAAAACTGTTATGATAAGAATTATTATGCACGGCTGTAACGGTAAGATGGGGCAGACCATCAGCTCTCTGCTTGCTGCGGATCCGGAGGCGGAGCTGGTGGCGGGGATTGACGCCCGGGATGACGGACATAATCCCTATCCGGTGTTTGCGGCTCCTGCGGAGTGTAATGTGGAGGCGGATTGCCTGATTGACTTTTCTGCGGCGTCCGCGGTGGACGCGCTGCTTGCGTACTGCGTGGATAAAAAGCTTCCCTGTGTGCTCTGCACCACGGGGCTCAGTGAGGAACAGCTCGGAAAGGTCAGGGAGGCTGCCGGACAGGTGGCGATTTTAAAATCCGCCAATATGTCCCTCGGCATCAATCTGCTTCTGAAAATGCTGAAGGAGGCTGCGGGCGTGCTTGCCCCGGCGGGCTTTGACATTGAGATCGTGGAGAAGCATCACAACCTGAAGCTGGATGCACCCAGCGGAACCGCGCTTGCTCTGGCGGATTCCATCAATAAAGAACTGAATAATGAGTATGAATATGTGTATGACAGGAGCGGCCGGAGGGAGAGGCGTCCCCAAAAGGAGATTGGTATCAGCGCCGTGAGAGGAGGCACTATCGTGGGCGACCATGATGTGATTTTTGCCGGTGCGGACGAGGTGATTACCTTTTCCCATACGGCTTATTCCAAGGCGGTGTTCGGAAAGGGCGCCGTGCAGGCAGCAAAATTTTTGGCGGGAAAGCCCGCTGGTATGTATGATATGTCCGACGTGATAGGCTAGAAATGGAAGCGCCAAAAGGGGGAGGCCTTTTAGAAGGTGCTCCCCCTTTGTGTGAAATCCGTTTTGACCCGGTGCCAGATGCTTCTGCTATCGGGATGCGGAGCCGTTTACGCTGCTGGTATTGCTGCCGGTCACATTATTGTTGGTGCCGCCGGCAGTGTTTGTGTTAGTGGTATTTGTGTTAGTACCATTTGCATTACTGCCATTTGCATTACTGCCATTCGTGTTACTGCCGTTTGCGTTGCTGTCTGCACCGTTGGCTGCGTTATTGTCGTTGTTGCCTATCAGGTCGTCCACCAGATTGGTTACGCCGTTTACGGCGTCGTCGATGACACCGCCCACCACGTTTCCGGTATCATCCGTTATAGAGTCGTTGCCGGCCACGCCTCCGGCGGAGTTGTTATTATTGGCGCTGTTGTTTGCAGTGTTTGTGTTGCCGGCGCCGTTATTTCCGCCATTATTCTGGTCGGAAGATTCATTCTGAGCACCATTTCCGGCCATGCTGCCGGAATTGTTGCCCTTGTTGTCATTGGAACATGCTGCCGCCGTACAAAGGAAGGCAATTACAAGTCCCAGAGCTAAAAATTTTTTCTTCATAATATCCTCCATTCTCGCCTCCTGAAATTCAAAACTGCGGGGCTTGTGTTTAGTATGTACGGGAAGTTTTTTTTTATACATTTTTTTGGCGGGACGAGAGCGCGTGAGCCTGTAAAACAGACGTCCGTTCAGGACAGAAGGAATGGAAAAATATGGAATTCAGACCTTGTATCGATATACATAACGGAAAAGTAAAACAGATTGTGGGCGGAAGCTTAAGAGACGCGGGCAATCGGGCCAGCGAGAATTTTGTGTCCGAACAGGATGCGGCATTTTTTGCCAATTTATATAAAAATGCGGGGCTGAAGGGCGGGCATATCATTCTCCTGAACAGTGCGGACAGCGAATATTACGAGGCGACCCGCAGACAGGCTTTGGGGGCTCTTGGGGCGTATCCCGGGGGGCTTCAGATTGGCGGCGGCATCACGCCAAAGAACGGGGCGGAGTACCTGCGGGCGGGAGCCAGCCATGTGATAGTGACCTCGTATGTCTTTCGCGGGGGGAGGATCCATTACGACAGGCTTCAGGAGATGACGCGGGCAGTGGGGAAGGAGCATCTGGTGCTGGATTTGAGCTGCCGGAGGACGGAGGAAGGGTATCTGATCGTGACCGACCGCTGGCAGAAGCTGACCGGGGAGAGGGTGTGTGCCGCGCTCATGGATGAGCTCTCCGGCTATTGCGATGAATTTTTGATCCATGCGGTGGATGTGGAGGGGAAGAGCCAGGGAATCGAGCGGGAGCTGGCGGGTCTTTTGGGAGAGTGGAACGGGCTTCCCGTCACCTATGCGGGAGGCGTTCACAGCATGGAGGATTTGCGGCTTCTGAGAAAGCTGGGACATAACAGGGTGCATGTCACCATTGGCAGTGCGCTGGATCTGTTTGGCGGCACGCTGCGCTGGGAGGAAGTGCTGGAGTTTGTGGATGGGTGACAAAACGAATGAGATGTAAAAGGAGAGGTACATTGAGCAGCTTTGGATCAAAATGTAAAAAATGGTTGCAGGAAATTTTTATTGACGGCCTGAGCGGCATGGCTCTGGGGCTTTTTTCCACACTGATCATCGGAACGATCATTGCGCAGGCGGGCAGTCTGATCGGGGGCGGCGCGGGCGCTTATCTGACTGCGGTCAGCAATGTGGCAAAGACCGTCACTGGCGCGGGCATCGGCGTGGGCGTGGCGTGCAAATTTAAGGAGGGACCGCTGGTGACGGTATCGGCTGCCGTGGCGGGCATGATTGGCGCGTTTCCCGGGGTGGCGGCCATGGAAGTCTATGCGCTGGGAAAGCCCGGGGAGCCTCTGGGAGCGTTTATCGCGGCTCTTGTGGCAATCAAAATCGGACATCTGGTGGCGGGCAGAACCAAGGTGGATATTCTGGTGACGCCTTTTGTGGCAATTCTGTCGGGCGCGGCGGCAGGTTTTGTGGTGGGGCCTCCCATCACGGCGTTTATGGGATGGCTGGGTGCGCTGGTCAATGTCAATGTGGAGCAGCATCCCATTGTCGGCGGAATCGTGGTCTCGGTGTTGATGGGAATGATTTTGACGCTGCCCATCAGCTCTGCCGCCATCGGTGTATCCATGAGCCTGAGCGGCCTTGCGGCGGGAGCCGCGACGGTGGGCTGCTGCTGCAATATGGTGGGCTTTGCCGTGGCGAGCTATCGCGAGAATAAGATGGGCGGACTTATCGCTCAGGGCGTTGGCACGTCCATGCTGCAGGTGCCCAATATTGTGAGGAAGCCTCTGATCTGGCTGCCGGCAATCGTGTCCAGCGCAGTGTTGGGACCGATATCGGCTGCGGTCTTGCATATGACCAGCACGCCTGTGGGTTCCGGCATGGGCTCCGCCGGCTTTGTGGGACAGTTTGCGGCATATGGTTCCATGCGGGCGGACGGTAGGAGCGCGGTGGTGGCGCTGGGGCTGATCCTATTAATGCATTTTGTGCTGCCCGGAGCGCTAAGCCTGCTGCTCTCTGAATTGATGCGCAAAAAAGGTCTGATTTCCGAGGGGGACATGGCGCTGGAGGTGTAGACATTTTCTCGGGAAATTTGTGTATTTTATACAAAAAGCAGCAGCTTAAATCCACAAATCTGACATAAAAAATGAAGTTTTATTGGGAGAATGTTACAAAAATATTAAGAAAATGTTGCTGTGAAGAGGTACCTGTGGTACAATAATGAAGTTTACCGGAGGTGACTTTTCATGTTACGTGACAGACATAAGCACAGAATCAGCCATGTTGTCCTTGTTACATCCAATGCAACAGACGCCGGCGTGAAGCAGTTTCGCATCGGCTCGAAAAGCCTCTGGGTGCTCGTTGTGGTGCTCTGCATAGTCATTGGCGCCATGCTGGGCTATCTTCTCTACGAGGAGAAAATCTGGCAGGCAGTTTCCGGCAGAAGTGAGGAACAGCTTGCACAGATACAGCGTCTGGAGGAGGCAAAGGCTTCGTTGGAAGCGGATAAGCTGAGTCTGGAGACCGAGATTGCAGGGCTGAATGAGACGGTACAGATTTTGAGCGAGACCGTCAGCCAGAAGACCAGGAGCGAGAGTGAGCTGCTGGCACAGCTGGAGCAGCAGAGTCTGCCCACAGAGTTTCCTCTGAGCGGTTCGGCTTCCATGGAAGAGGTGCTGGACGAGAATCCCATTTGTATTTTTACCGCCTCCACAGGAATCATGGTGGTGGCAACAGCCCGGGGCACGGTGACTGCGGTCATGGACGACGGGGAGTACGGACACAATGTTCAGATAGACCACGGCAACGGCTATGTCACGATTTACAGGAATGGAGGCGCCCCACAGGTGAAGATTGGAGATTCGGTGGTGGGAGGCACTGCTCTGTTTGTAATCGAAGAAGGGCATGAAAAGGTCGGATATCAGATGATGAAGGACGGAGAGTATATCAGTCCTATGAAAATGCTGGATATCAGCGGTTAGGGAGGAATGCATATGTTGGACAAAAAGAATACCGAGGTAAAGCTTACAGCGTTGATTGGGAATGGCGTGAGTCTGGACGGCGATTTTACTGCGCAGGGTTCCGCCCGGATTGACGGCTGCGTGGACGGCAATGTGACTGTGGGAGGAACTCTGATCGTGGGGGCTACCGGCGCAATCAACGGCAACGTGACCGCGGAGGCCGCAGTGATTGGCGGGGGAATCCTGGGCAATGTGGAGGTAACGGGGAAGATAGAGCTCACCGGCACGGCGAAGGTGCTGGGAGATATCACCACTTCGGTGATTGTGATCGACGAGAATGCGATTTTCCAGGGGAAGTGCAATATGCACCAGTCTGTTCCCGACAGGCAGGCAAAGAACAAGTCTGCCAAGGCGGTGAAAGAGAGCAAAAAGTCCGCAAAGGCTGCGCTGGAGGAGGCGTTGAAGGAACTGCAGGAGGCGGAGAGCAGGGAGCTGCAGGAGCGCAGCGCTGCCCAGTCGAAAAATGCGGCGCAGACAGGCGTCTCTGCTTCGGGAAATGCAGCGCAGGGTAGTGCAGCGGTCGGCAAAGCACAATAAGAACGGCGCGAAAAAAGAGCCGCAGCAGTCTGGATGTTCAGACATGCTGCGGTTTTATCATGCATTTTTTAATGTGTATTTTGGCGGCGGATTATTTGTTCAGCCGTTCAAATACCAGCTCATAACCATCGTTTCCGTAGTTGAGAGAGCGGTTTACACGGCTGATGGTGGCTGTGGAGGCTCCGGTTTTTTCGGCGATTTCCAGATAGGTTTTGTGACATTTCAGCATGGAGGCCACCTCAAAACGCTGGGAGAGGGAGAGCAGTTCGTTTACCGTACACAAATCTTCAAAGAAATTATAGCATTCTTCGCGGTTTTGGAGACTTAAGACTGCGTCAAACAGGGCGTCCACCGCTTCGGTTTTGATTTTTTTATTCATACATGCACCTCTTACATTGTAAATCTATAGCACATTTTATCACACTGCATTCGTAAAGTAAATAGAAAACAATCATTGTGAGCGATGTTTCAGGTGTAAAAAAATCGGGGAAATTAAAAAAACAGTTGATATGTAGTTTTGAATACTATATACTGTATTTAATGAAAAATATTCTGTAGGGCGGGTGTCTGCCTTGGCAGAGGAGGAGACAAATTGACTATCAATACAGAAGATTTATTGAACAGTATATTGGAAAGTCTGGATCGTATAGAGTATATCAGTCCTTCGGATATACCGAATATTGATCTGTATATGGATCAGGTGACTACTTTTATGGACAGCAGGCTGCGCGGGGGAGCGCGCAATCCGGGGGAGGACAAGATTCTCACCAAGACCATGATCAATAATTATGCAAAAAATAATCTGCTGCCGCCTCCCGTAAAGAAAAAGTACTCCAAAGAGCATGTGCTGCTTTTGATTTTTATCTACTATTACAAAGGCATCATGTCCATCAACGATATCCAGACCCTGCTTCGCCCCATAACGGAGCAGTTCTTTCAGAATGGCAAAGAGTTCAATCTGGAGAGCGTCTACCGTGAGGTGTTTAGCATGGAGAAGGGCGAGATTGAGAGGCTGAAGGCGGATGTGGTGGAGGAATTTAAGCTGGCGGAGGGAACCTTTGAGGATGCACCCGAGGAGAGCCGTGATTTCCTGCGCAAATTTTCTTTTATCTGTCTCTTGAGCTTTGACGTTTATATGAAGAAGCAGATTATCGAAAAGATGGTGGATGAGTTGGAAAAGGAGATGCAGGGGGCGGCAAAGACCAATGCCAAAGCCGGCAGGGAGACATCGAAAACATGAAGATTTGTATGGATCTGCACACCCATACCGTAGCCAGCGGTCACGGGTACAGTACATTAAAGGAAAATATTGAGGCTGCCGTGGAGGCCGGCCTCCTTTTTCTGGGCTTAAGTGAGCATGGACCGGCTATCAGGGGAGGGCCGAATCCCATATTTTTTGGCAATTATAAATGCATTCCCAGACAGTACGGGACTCTGCGCCTGTTGTGCGGCGTGGAGGCCAATATCATGGATTATGAGGGCAGGCTGGATTTGGAGGAGAGGTTTCTGGGAAAGATGGATTATGTGATTGCCAGTATGCATGTGGCCTGTGTGACGCCGGGAAGCCGCAGGGAAAATACAATGGCGTCCATAAGGGCGATGTGCAGTCCCCATGTAAAGATTCTGGGACACCCGGATGATTCCCGATATCCATTGGATTATGAGGAGCTTGTGCGGGCGGCTAAGGAGGAACAGGTGGCTCTGGAGCTGAATAATTCCTCGCTGCATCCCCAGAGCGCCAGACAGGGCGGACGGGAGAATATCAGGACGCTCTTAAACACCTGTGCAAAATACGGCGTCCCGGTGCTGATGGGTTCGGACAGCCATATCTGTTACGCGGTGGGGCATTTTGAGGCGGCTCTGGAGATGGTAAGAGAGGTAGGATTCCCAGAGGAGCTGATTTTAAACGATAAGCCGGAGCGCCTCGGGGCGTTTGTGAATGTGGATTTGTGAAGCGCCTGTTGAAGTGCTTGCAAAATTTGCCGGCGGGGCATACAATGGACATAGAACGGCAGGACGGCGGGCGGCAGCCTGTGTGTTTTGCCTGTGAGAATAACGGGTTCGCGAAAGGTGGCGGACGGATAGGAGTACATAATGAAGGATGCAAATTGCGGTTATTGTATGAGAGGCGAGCTTTTGGAGAAATTCGGAATCTTTATATGTGAGCTGGATGTCTCCACGCTGATTTTGTTCAAGGAGCAGTCAAAGCCCGGCAGATGTATCGTGGCCTACAGGGATCATGTCAGCGAGATTGTGGACATCAGCGAGGAGGAGCGCAATCGGTTCTTTGCGGATGTAAACCGTGCGGCGAAGGCGATTCACGCGGCTTTTCATCCCGACAAATTAAATTATGGCGCGTATGGAGATACCGGCTGCCATCTGCACATGCATCTCTGCCCGAAATATGAGGGCGGCGACGAGTGGGGCGGCACTTTTCAGATGAATCCCGGGAAGACTTATCTGAGCGACGAAGAATATGCGGAGATGATTGAAAAAATCAAGGCGAATCTGTAGGCTGTGAAAGCCTTGGACTGTGGCGGGCGCAGGATGCGCCGCCCGCACAAAACAGGTGTCTGTGTCAGGACAGGCACCTTATTTTTATGCACTCATAACATAAATCCATAGGAATCAAACTGTGTGGAGGAATGTGCGTTATGAAAAAGTGCATTATGGAAAAGTGCATTATGGAAAAGTGCATTACGGAAAAGTGCATTGCGAGAAAGCGCAGGAAGCTGTTGGCGCTTGCGCTTGTCATGCTCATGCTGACTGCCGCCCTGGCCGGCTGTGGGGCAAAGGATAAAGGGGACGGCGGAAAGACCAGGGTGGTGCTCAATGAGGTGGCTCATTCTATCTTTTATGCGCCCATGTATGTGGCCATCGAGGAAGGATATTTTGAGGAGAACGGAATCGAGCTGGAGCTGGTGACGGGCTTTGGAGCCGATAAGACCATGACCGCCGTGCTCACGGATGAGGCGGACATCGGATTTATGGGATGCGAGAGCAGCGTGTATACCTACGCGGGCGGCACCGAGGACTATGTGGTGAATTTTGCGCAGCTGACCCAGCGGGCGGGGAATTTTCTGGTTGCCAGAGAGCCCATCGAGGACTTTGACTGGGAGCTTCTCAAGGGGCATAAGGTGCTGGGCGGCAGAGCGGGCGGTATGCCGGAGATGGTTTTTGAATATATTCTCCTGAAAAACAATATCGACCCGACGGCGGATTTAAGTATCGACCAGAGCATTGATTTTGGCTCTACTGCGGCGGCTTTCTCAGGCGGGCAGGGGGATTTTACGGTTGAGTTTGAGCCACATGCGACCCTGCTGGAACAGAAGGGTGACGGCTATGTGGTGGCATCTCTGGGCGAAGATTCGGGGTATGTCCCATACACCTCCTTTTCTGCTAAGAAAAGCTATATCGAAGATAACCCTGAGACAATTCAGGCGTTTACTGATGCGCTCCAGAAGGGAATGGATTATGTCAATGAGCATACGCCTGAGGAGATTGCAAAGGTCATTGCTCCGCAGTTTGAGGAGACGGACCCGGAAACACTCACCAGGATTGTGGAGCGGTATCACGCTCAGGATACATGGAAGAGCGATCTGATTTTTGCGGAGGAGAGTTTTGACCTGCTGCAGAATATTCTGATCGAGTTTAAGGTGCTGGGGGAGAAGGTGCCTTATGCGGATTTGGTGAACACGGAGTTTGCCGCAAAGGCGGCGCAGAAGTAGCTGCAGAGCTTCTCGGGGAGAGGGGAGGCGTCGCCGTTTTCCAAGGGGGCGCCCTCTGCGGCCTCGCAACGTGCGGGATGGTACATGTATCTGCTGCCTTCATTCTTTAATTTAGTTGAATTTTGAGGATTTGGAAAGAATCTTGTGAAAACAGTTGAGAGAATCTCAGAAATTTGCTAAAATAGAATGGAAGTTGATTTTCTGGCAAAACAGAATGCAAATATAATGGAGGGCAGCAGACATGGGATTGATTAAGGCAGCAAAAGACGCCGTGAGCAGTATGATGGCGGATCAGTGGCGGGAGTATTTTTACTGTGATTCACTCTCGGACGATGTATTGATGGTGAAGGGGCAGAAGCGCGCAAACAGCAATAACAAGGGAGTGGACAATATTATCTCCAATGGTTCCATCATCGCTGTGAATGAAGGTCAGTGTATGATCATTGTGGATCAGGGTGGTATCGTGGAATTCTGTGCCGACCCCGGTGAGTTTGTTTTTGACACTTCCACGGAGCCCAGTATCTTCTCGGGGAATTTGGGCGTCAGCGTGACCAATACGTTCAAGGTTATGGCGAGACGTTTTACCGCTGCGGGCGATACCATGAAGGATCAGCGGGTCTATTTCTTTAATATCAAGGAGATTAAGGGCAATCTCTATGGGACGGCGACGCCGATTCCCTTCCGTGTGGTTGACAATAAGATCGGACTGGACATAGACACAGTGCTCCGCTGTAACGGTGAGTATACTTATAAGCTGGTGGATCCGCTGCTGTTTTACAAAAATGTGGCGGGCAACAAGCAGGACAGCTTCCCGCGCTCTGAGCTCACAAGCATCATGAAGTCAGAGATGCTCACGGCGCTGCAGCCTGCGCTGGCAAAGGTCAGCGCCATCGGCGTGCGCCCCAGTGAGATTCCCGGGCATATCGCCGAGCTGGTGGATTTCCTGAACGAAGAGCTGTCCGACAAGTGGACGCAGCTTCGCGGTATTCAGGTGGTGAGCATGACCATGAACCCGCCTTCCATCCCTGAGGAAGACCGGAAGATGATCAATGATATGCAGAGGACGGCAGTTTTGACGAACCCCGGCATGGCGGCGGCAACCCTGACCGCTGCACAGGCGGAGGCGATGAAGGCTGCGGCTTCCAACGAGTCCACCGGGCCCATGATGGCTTTTGCCGGTATGAATATGGCAAATATGGTGGGAGGCATGGACGCCAACTCCCTGTACCAGATGAACGCTCAGAATCAAATGAACGCTCAAAACCAGATGAATGCTCAGAATCAGATGAATGCCGGGCAGGCCGGCGGCGATCCCGGTGCGCGGATGCCCCAGATGCAGGCGCCGGTGCTGGGCTGGGTATGCAGCTGCGGCAAGACCGACAACCGCGGAAAATTCTGCGCGGAGTGCGGACAGCCCAAACCTGCGGCGGCAGGATGGACCTGCAGCTGCGGCGCGGTAAATCAGGGCAAATTCTGCTCGGAGTGCGGTGCCAGGAAGCCGGAGGGCGCGCCCATGTATAAATGCGATAAATGCGGATGGGAGCCGGAGGATCCGACCAACCCGCCCAAGTTCTGTCCTGAGTGCGGAGATATTTTTGACGAGAACGACAGGAAATAGAGATGGCTGTCTAAAATCATGACGGCAGGCGGAGACTCTTCCGCCTGCCCAATTTAAGGTTCAATTTAAGATTGTAAAGGATTCGTGCCTGAGAGATGTGCGGCGGGAAGCTTCAATGTTGAATGAGACGGCGGGAAGGGATGGTATAAAGAGGTGAGTGCGGGCTTGATTGGGGTGATAGTCGCTCTGGTTCTTGTGTTGGTGCTGGTTTTGGCGGTGGGAGCCGGCATTTTTCTGATTTACAGAAAAGTACATAATACGGTGACCTCTTATTCGCGGCTGATGTTTGGCACGGACGATCCGGTGGCCGGTATCAGGAAAGTGGAGATGGAGAATGCCGGGACGCCGAAGTCGGTAGCCTCTGCCACCGGGCTTTATCTGCCGCAGATCATGCGGGATTTTCCGGAATTTCATTACGATGAGATAAAGACCAGGGCGGAGAATGTGCTGACCTCCTATCTGCGGGGCATTGATGAAAACAATGCGGCTCTGCTCACGGAGGGGATGGAGGAATTGAAGGAGAGTCTGCGGATGCGGATTCAGATGCTCCGGAACAAAAGCTGCAGGGAGCATTTCCAGAGGATTCATATACATAGAACGGAAATCAATCAATATCGAAAACAAAAAGGCCGCTGCAGCGTGGTGCTGCAGTCCGCCGTGGAATATGTCCATTATGTGGAGCAGAACGGGGAAACGGCATCGGGCAGGACGGATCTGAAGGAGCAGGCCAGATACAATGTGGAGCTGGTCTATATTCAGGATCGGGATGCGGTGGAGAACCTGGGGGATTCCGGTCTGGGGCTGAATTGTCCAAACTGCGGCGCGCCGCTGCCGGGGCTTGGGGCAAAAACCTGTATTTATTGTGACACGCCGGTGGTGGAGTTTAACATTCGTATCTGGAATTTCAGTGCAGTGAAGGAAGTATAGCAGAGGTGTAATATGGTTGAGGACAACGGGGAATTGACAGTACAACAGAACAGGCTGGATTTGGACAATCTTCTGGCCAATGCGGAAATCGGAGCCCTTTATCTGGACGGCGATATGCGGGTGCGGCGGGTGACGCCCCTGATGTGTGAGCACACGCAGCTTTCGGCGCAGGACGTGGGGAAAAAAATGGATGAGTTATCCTTCCTGGCGGAGTATGACGACTGGAGAGAGGATGTGGAGCGCTGTGTCGCTCAGAATGTGGAGCTGGAGCGGGAGATTGTGCATGAGGGCGTGGTCATCCTGTTCCGCATCTGTCCCTACCGCGATGCGTCGGGACGGGCGGATGGCGCAATCATCATTCTCTTTGACATTACCAGCCGCCGGAGGAGGGAGGAGGAGCTCAGGGAGCGCTCGTACAAGGACTCCATGACAGGACTTCTCAATCACACTGCGGTACAGAAGCGGGTGGAGGAGAGGTTGTCCGGGCTTTCGACAGGGCAGGAAGCGTATCTGCTCATCTTCGATATCGATAATTTTAAACAGATCAATGACGTCAACGGACATTTCTTCGGGGATGCGGTGATCCGTTCCTTTGCGGAGGAGCTGGAGCGGCAGCTTCCCGATGCGGTGAAGGGGCGCTTCGGCGGCGATGAATTTCTGGCGTATGTGGAGGACATGAGCAGGGAGGAGCTGGAGACGCGCCTGCACGCCATCAATCATTTTATGTCGAACCGCTTTGATGACGACAAGATGCGGCAGACGATTTCCTGCAGTATCGGCGCGGCGGTGACGAGGCTGGGCTGCAATGACTATACCGTGGTGTTCCAGTGGGCGGACTGCGCGCTCTATAAAGTGAAGAACGGACATAAAGGGCATTTCAGCATTCAGGAGGTTCCCGGGGACGGGAGCCTGCCACAGACCGGTTATCTGCCAAGGGACGGGGCGGAGGATTTTGTGGATGAGGAGACCACACTGGTTCGCACGGAGGAGGAGCTTGTGCTGTTTTGTCTGGAGCTTCTGGAAAATGTGCCGGATATCACAGCCGCGCTCAAAATGATCAGCGAGAGGACCTGCAGCTTTTATGATTTGGACGATATGGTATGCGTGGAGCATGCGGGCGATACCAATCGCATTCTCTATCAGTGGAGCCAGGTGGACAAGACGGAGTTTGCGCAGAGAATGTACGAGGAAGGCGTCTATGAGTGGGGACATCTGAGCCGTCTGACAGATCCGGACGGGTGTATTGCCTATCGCGCGGAGCGGATGAAGGGGCTTGAGATGGAACAGGCGAAATCCGTCTTTATCGTGCTCTCCACTTCCGTGCGGGATTACAGCGGCAGCATCGTGTTTTCCGATCGGAGAAAGGAGCGCGACTGGGTGCGGATGAAGAGCACTCTGGTGCGGATTGCCAATCAGATTTTTTACAGACGGCGTATGCTGCAGCGTGAGGCCGAGAGTCGGCGCACCATGGATTTGCAGCTAAATTATGACAGAATGACGGGGCTTCCGGTGTATCACCGCTTTATTTCCAGTGCCAACGATTATCTGGAGCACTATGGAAATGCGGGGCTCTGCTGTATTTCCACGGATTTTTCCGGTTTCCAGTACTACAATGAGATATATGGCTATGAGATGGGGGACGAGCTTTTGAAGCGCTTTGCGGACGCGCTGACTGTGCAGTATGGGGACTGCGGACTCTTCACCCGGGTGAGCTCTGACCATTTTGTGGGGCTTGTGAGAGGAATGTCGCTGGAGGAGGCGCAGGCGAGCTATCGGGAGTTCACCGCTTCCTTCGCGGAGAAGTATAATAAAGAGTACCCGCTGACCAATCTGGCGCTGGCCTCCGGCATCTATGAGGTGCAGGAGGAGGTCGTCAGCGTGGGCGCGATGGTGGATAACGCCAATGCCGCGCGCAAGAAGTGCAAGGAGCAGAAGGTGGAGACCATGGTAAAGGTCTACACGGAGAGTCTCAGACAGGAGCAGGAGCGGGTGAAAAACATCAATTCCAATATCCTGAAAGGTTTGAAGAATGAGGAGTTTTACGCGTATCTGCAGCCGAAGGTGAGTTTAAAGACCGGCAGGATAGAAGGCGCGGAGGCTCTGGTGAGATGGCTCCGACCGGACGGCAGCCAGGTGATGCCGGAGGAGTTTATCGGTATCGCGGAGAAGAATGGCTATATCACTAAGATAGATTTTGCCGTGCTGGATCAGGTGCTCGCCTATCTGGAGGAGGCGCTTGCCGCGGGGGAGGAAGTGGTTCCAATCTCCGTGAATTTCTCCAGGAGGAACAATGAGTTTGAGGATTTTGTGCCCAGCATTCTGAGGCGGCTGGAACGGCATCATGTCCCGGGAAATCTTCTGGAGGCGGAGGTGACGGAGTCCATATTCATGGCGGATTTGAGTACGGTGGACGACAATTTGAACCGTCTGCGCGGAGAGGGCGTGGAGGTGTCCGTGGACGATTTCGGGAGCGGCTATTCTTCTTTGAATATGCTGGCGAAGATTTCGGCGGATACCATCAAGCTGGACAGACTGTTTTTGAATAATGCCAAGCGGGACGAGAGAGGGCTGACGGTGATACAGTATCTCACCAAGATGTTAAAGCGTCTGGGCTTTACGGTGTTGGCCGAGGGTGTTGAGACGGAGGAGCAGCTGGACTGGATGAAAATGGCGGACTGCGATCTGGTGCAGGGCTTTTATTATGCGAAGCCCATGAGCATCGCAGATTTCAGGAAATATCTGGCGGATTTTAATTCCGGGGCGCGAAAGGTGGAAGAGGAGTTTGTATGAGTATATATGATACTTTGAACACGGAGCAGAAGGAGGCGGTCTATCACACAGAAGGGGCGCTTTTACTGCTGGCGGGAGCGGGGAGCGGCAAGACCAGGGTCCTGACGCACAGGATTGCGTATCTCATTGATGAGATGGGAGTCAGGCCGTGGAATATTCTTGCCATTACCTTTACCAACAAGGCGGCCCGGGAGATGCGGGAGAGGGTGGATAAGCTGGTGGGCTTTGGCGCCGACCAGATTTGGGTCAGCACCTTTCATTCCACCTGTGTGCGCATTCTGCGCAGATATATTGACCGCATCGGCTATGGCAATTCCTTCACCATCTACGACACGGACGATCAGAAGACGGTGATGAAGGATGTGTGCAAACGCCTGAATATTGACACGAAGGTATATAAGGAGCGGAGCCTGATGAGCGCCATCTCCTCGGCGAAGGACAATCTGGTGGATGTGCGGGAGTACGAGATAACCGCTGTGGGCGACTACCACAAGCAGGTGATTGCAAGGGCTTACAGGGAGTATCAGGAGACGCTGAAAAGGAGCAATGCGCTGGATTTTGACGATATTATCATAAAGACGGTGGAGCTGTTCAAGGCCTGCCCTGAGGTGTTGGACTCCTATCAGGAGAGGTTCCGCTATATTATGGTGGACGAGTATCAGGACACCAATCTCGCGCAGTTTGAATTGATCCGGTTATTGGCGGACAAATATCGGAATCTGTGCGTGGTGGGCGATGACGATCAGTCCATCTACAGGTTCCGGGGAGCCAATATCCGAAACATTCTGGATTTTGAGCTCCATTATCCGGAGGCGCGGGTGATCAAGCTGGAGCAGAATTACCGTTCCACTCAGAACATTCTGGATGCCGCCAACGCGGTGATCAAAAACAACACGGGGCGCAAGGACAAGGCTCTGTGGACAGACCACGGCGCGGGCAGCAGGATTCATCTGAGGCAGTTTGACAACGCCTATGAGGAGGCGGAGTATATCGCCGACGATATCCGGCACAGGGTGCGGGAGGGCGGCGTGGATTACCGGGACTGCGCGGTGCTCTATCGGACGAACGCGCAGGCGCGTCTTTTGGAGGAGCGCATGGTGGTGGAGGGGATTCCCTACACCGTGGTGGGCGGTGTAAACTTTTACGCCAGAGCGGAGATTAAGGATATCCTGGCCTATTTAAAGACCATTGACAACGGGCAGGATGAGGTGGCGCTGCGCCGCATCATCAATGTGCCCAAGCGGAGCATCGGGGCGGTCACGGTGGAGAAGGTGGCGGATTATGCCCAGATGCGGGATGTGACTCTCTATGACGCCATGTGCATGGCGGACGATATTTCGGGCTTGGGCAAGGCGACTTCCAAAATACGGGGCTTTGTGAATCTGATCCAGGTTCTGCGGAGCGGCCAGGAGAGCTATGGCATTTCGGGACTGATACAGGCGGTCATCGAGCATACGGATTATGCGGAGTATTTGAGGAATCAGGATGCGGAATCGGCGGAGGACAGGCTTGCCAATCTGGACGAGCTGATCACCAAGGCGGTCAGCTACGAGGAGACTCACGATGAGCTTTCCCTGTCGGAGTTTCTGGAGGAGATTGCGCTGGTGGCGGATATCGACAATGTGGAGGACGGCGACAACCGGGTGTTTTTGATGACGCTGCACTCCGCAAAGGGCTTGGAATTTTCGGCGGTGTATCTGGCCGGCATGGAGGATGGTCTGTTCCCGAGCTTCATGACAATCCGGACGGATTCGCCGGAGGATATGGAGGAGGAGCGGCGTCTTGCCTATGTGGGAATCACCAGGGCAAAGGAGGAACTGACGCTCAGCTATGCCCGTATGCGCATGGTGCGTGGGGAGACGCAGTACAATCCGGTCAGCCGTTTTGTGCGGGAGATTCCTGTTTCGCTCATGGATAACACCGTACCGGGCTCTAAGCGTGCCGTGGAGGTCTATGAGAAGCTGGGGCTGGGAGATATGGCCGGGAGCGCTCTGGCAGGGCTCGGCAGCGCGGACGGTTCGGACAGCGGCGGAGGGAGGCAGCGCGCCATTGTGCGTCCCCGCGTCACGCCCAAGAGGGACAAGCCCTTTATCGCGCAGGGAATCGGCAATCTCAACCGGCTTGCGGGCATTCAGAAGGGACTGCAGGACAATGCCCCAGAGGATTTGGACTATGGCGCGGGAGACAGGGTGCGCCATGTGAAATACGGAGAGGGCGTCGTCAAAAATATTGTGAAGGAGCCAAGGGATTACAAGGTCACGGTGGAGTTTGACTCCGCCGGGCAGAAAATTATGTATGCGTCCTTTGCAAAATTAAAAAGGTTGTAGTAATTTTAACGGGAATGTGATATGCTATAGAAAGACCACCTAAGGAGAAAGGAAGGTATCGACATGGATAAGTTGGAAAAGGCGTTGGAGATGGCAAATGAGTTTAAGCTCAATGAGCTGCTTGGCAAAAAGAAGGAAGAGGAGAAGAGGCAGAAGAAATGTAATGCGCTCCTCTGGGTGTTTGCTATTATAGGCGCATTGGCAGCTGCGGCTGCGGTCGGCTATGCCGTGTATCGTTATTTCCATCCTGATTATCTGGAGGATTTTGACGATGATTTCGAGGATGATTTTGAGGACGAGGAGGACTTCTTCGAGGACGAAGGGGTAAATTGACTCTATGAAAAAAGGACAGGTATATGAGGGGATTGTGGAGCGGGTGGACTTTCCCGGCAGGGGGATTGTGCGCGTGGGAGAGGAGACCGCTGTTGTAAAGATGTGCCTGCCCGGTCAGAGGATTCGTTTTTCTGTCAATAAAGTACGCGGAGGGAAGGCGGAAGGAAGGCTTCTGGAGGTGCTGGAGACATCACCCTTGGAGACCGGATATCCGTGTTCCCATTTTGGCTTGTGCGGAGGATGTACATATCTGTCGCTCCCCTATGAGGAGCAGTTGAAACTGAAGGAGGCGCAGGTCAAACGACTTTTGGACGGCGTTCTTGCAGGCAGACAGGGAGTGTGGCAGTACGAGGGCATCAAGGGAAGCTCTGCCGCCTATGAGTACCGCAATAAAATGGAGTTTTCCTTTGGGGATGAGTACAAGGGAGGCCCGTTGGCTCTGGGGATGCATAAGAGGGGCAGCTTTTATGATTTGGTGACGGTGGAGGACTGCCGTATCGTGGATGCGGATTATCGCCTGATACTAAGGACGGTGCGTGACTACTTTGCCGACAGACAGGTGAGCTTTTTCCACAGACTGACGCATGAGGGCTATCTGCGCCATCTGCTGGTGCGCAAGGCGTCCCGCACGGGCGAGATTCTGGTGGCGTTGGTCACCAGTTCCCAGAATCCCTGGGGTGAGAACGGGACGGATGAAAAGCTGACAGACGGATTTCGGGAAGCGCTGCTTGCACTGGAACATGAAGGGCGGCTTCAGGGAAGGTTTGCCGGGATCCTGCATATCGTAAATGACGCCGTGGCGGATGTGGTGCGCAGTGACCGCACGGATATCCTCTATGGGCAGGACTATTTCTACGAGGAGCTTTTGGGGCTTCGTTTTAAGATTTCTGTATTTTCCTTTTTTCAGACCAATTCCTACAGCGCGGAGGTGCTCTATGAAACCGCCCGCAGCTATGTGGGTGATCTGGGTGAAAGGGACAAGACCGTATTTGACTTATACAGTGGAACAGGCACCATAGCGCAGCTCATGTCGCCTGTTGCGGGCAGGGTCATCGGCGTGGAGATCGTGGAGGAGGCTGTGGAGGCCGCAAGGCGCAGCGCGGCGGAAAACGGGCTTTCCAACTGTGAGTTTATCGCCGGAGATGTGCTGAAGGTGCTGGATGAGCTGGAAGAAAAACCGGATGTCATTATTCTTGACCCGCCAAGAAACGGCATCCATCCCAAAGCGCTGCCCAAGATCATTGCATATGGGGTGGAGCGCATCGTCTACATTTCCTGCAAGCCCACCAGCCTGGTGCGGGATTTGGAGGTGTTTTTGGGAAACGGCTATGAGGTGGAACGGGCCGTGGCGGTGGATCAGTTCCCTTGGACAAGCGGGGTGGAGACGGTAGTGCAGTTGTCCAAATGCAAAGGCGGGCATCCTATTGAGGCGGAATAGGAAATGTGGGCTAATGAGCGAGTAAATTATAGTCTATCGGAGAAGAAATCTTTGTAATTTGAGGGAATCAAAAATGGAATATGCTACGTTAAGTAATAAAAACGGTTATACAATTTTTGGATTCGGTAATCATGTCATTAGATTCAAGGCTCCATATTCGCTGGAGCATTACTCCACAGTGAAAGAATGGAGACATGGTTATTTAATCGTAACGGCAAAGTATCAACATAATGAGGAAGATGAGGAAGAATATATTGATCTAAATCCAATATTAGAAAATCTTTATATAGATGCAAATGGTTTTTTGAGTAAAATAAAGGAAGTGAGGATTCAAAATGATTGATATTAGGGAGGTAGCAAACGCAGCGGACATGATAGTAAATGGCTACGCGTTCACAAGATGCGCATTAGGATTCCGAGTCCTGAATCTTAATAATCCGGAGAAAGCTGTGGTATTTTCAGAAAACGGAGAGGTACTGGAGACTACTATGGATGACATCGAAATCGATATTGCCAGCGGCTATTTGGGAAAAAACAGGAAATTCATGGAGGATTAATATGCCTAAATATTATCAGTTTAAAGTAGTGGGATATTTCCTGTATTTTACATCGTATTGTATAGTTGAGTGTATGCATGTACATGCCAGTGACAGGTCATTGACAGAAGCCGGTTCCGCTAAGTTTTTTGTAAAATCAAACGGTGACAGCGAGCTGCAACATAAGGGCATACTAAATGACAGAGTGTTGATAAAAGGAGTATATTTCCATGGATAACTGGAGAATTTTATGGCAGCTTTATCTGGCGTTCTTTCGCATTGGCGGTCTGACCTTTGGCGGCGGTCTTGCCATGCTGCCCATGTTAAAATATGAGTTGGTGGAAAAGAAAAAATGGCTGACGGAGGATGCGCTTTTAGACTGCTATGCCATCGGGCAGTGTACCCCGGGTATTATCGCGGTGAACACGGCGACCTTTGTGGGATATCGGAAGAAAGGCGTGGCGGGCGGGATTATTGCAACGCTGGGCATGGTGACGCCTTCTCTTGTCATTATCACGCTGGTAGCCGCCTGTCTGGAGAATTTTATGGACAATGTGTGGCTGCAGCATGCGCTGATGGGGGTGCGGGGGATTGTCTGCGCCCTGATGCTGAATACGGTGATCAATCTCGCGAGAAAAAGTCTGACGGATGTGTTTACCTGTGTCATCTGCGGTATTGTGCTGGCAATCTGCCTGTTCACGAAGCTGCCGACGATCCTGATCGTGGTGGTCTCCGCAGTCATCGGCATTCTTTCGGAGCGGCTCGGGAAGCGCCGCGGGGAGGACGGGACATGATGGAGACTGTCTGGGAGCTCTTCTGGGAGTTTTTTAAGATAGGGGCTTTCGCCGTGGGCGGAGGGCCTGCCACATTGCCGTTTCTTATGGAGCTGGCGGAGAAAAAACCGTGGTACACCATGGAGCAGCTGACGGATATGATTGCCATCAGCGAATCCACGCCGGGGCCGCTGGGACTGAATATGTCAACCTATGCGGGATTTCAGGCTATGGGAGTTGTGGGCGGTCTGATTTCCTCCCTTGGACTGGTGCTGCCCAGCGTGATCATCATTATGATAATCGCCAGATTTCTTGATGATTTTAGCAAAAATCCCTATGTGCAGGGAGCATTTCGGGGGATTCGCCCCGCGGTGACGGCTCTGATTGCAGCGGCGGTGTTTAATCTGTGCAGGGTGTCCCTTTTTGTGGAGACGGAGGGAGTGCCTGCGCCGGCAGTGGGCTCTATGCTGGTGGCGGTGCTGGTGTTTGGACTGCTTCAGATAAAGAAATTGAATCGCTTTCATCCCGCCCTCTGGTTCCTCGTGGGAGCTGTTGTAGGCGTAGTATTCGGATTGTAGTCGGGCATCAATATAAAAAACGGGAGGTAACGCATGATAGACATTTTCTTTGACAAACTGTATCGCGACGACAGAATCGCGGAGCCTTGTTTTATCGGTATTCCGGTAAAGGAGGGGGAGCTCTGGGAGACGGAGGGTGTGAGCGTGTATCAGGAGGGCAGGGCGCTGCCGCTTCAGACGAAGGTCACTTCCCGGCATAAGGACGGTTCCGTGCGCTTCCTGTTTTTGCGATTTTTGGCGGATTTGCCGGGAAACCGGGGGACGGTGCTGCAGTGCGAGCTTCACGGCGGTGGGGATGAGTCCCGTGAAAGCGGAGGGGTACATAGTTTAGAGCGCGGGGAGAATGCAAGCCCTGTCGTGGAGGTCTGCCCGGACGGGGAGGGCATCACGGTGCGCACGGTCTGCGGTGAGGGTGCACAGGAGTTTTCTTTCCGAGTGAAACAGGGCGGCGGTATTTTTGAGACATTGAATGCTCTGGGGCGCGTTTATACCCGGGAGCAGTTTGTGGGACCGCTCCTGAAGGATGGCGAGGGAAGAGCATATCAGATGTGCGTCGGCGACTGGCAGGTGGTGGAGCAGGGACCGGTGTGCGCCATTTTGAAGGCGAGGGGAAGCAATGTGTCCGGGGAGCGGAAGCTTGATTTTGAATTGAAGCTCACCGCCTGGGCGGGAAAGCCCTGGGTGGAGGTTTCCTACCGGATTATCAATACCACGGATGAGCCGCTGCATGTGGCCTCGCTGGTCTTTTATCTCAAGCGGACTTCCGAGGCGGCTTTTTCGGAGGACTTTACGCCCATGGTATTGCAGGAGAAGCTGGATTCCACGGGCTGCGGCGATCTGCTGGACGCGCCGGAGTTTGGGGACGGTCCGGTATTTCACGCCAGAGGCGTGGGCGAGCTGGAGCAGGCGGAAAGCAGGGCGTCTGTGGACAATGTACGAACCTGTGCGGGCAGCTCCAATTACAGGACGGACTTTTTCGTGGGTCGGGACGGAGCGGCAGTGAGCAGAACCGTGGATGCAAAGTGGCTGATGCGCGAGGCCAACGAGCATTTTGCGGAGGTGCTTTACGGAACCTTTTTTGCGGACTGCACGGACGGCGGGGGCGGTGTGTGCGCCACAATTTTTCAGGCGCAGCAAAATTATCCCAAGGCGGTGCAGGCGGACGGCAGCGGAGTGAGCGTGATGCTGGTGCCGGAGCATGTGGATAAGGTGGTCATGCAGACCGGCATGTCCAGGGAACAGCGCTTTTTGCTGCATTTTCACAAAGCGCAGGAAAGTCTTGCCGAGATTGACAACCGCAGCCTGATCTACCAGATGCCGGACAGACCCTATCTGTCCCCCCAGACGCATCGGGATTCCGGCGTCTGGCTGGATGTGTTTACCGACAAGTTAAACATCGATGTGGAGCAGCATCTGATCGGACGGGCGGACGGACATTGCCGCGCCTACGGTATGCTGAATTTCGGCGATTCCTATGACGCGGGTTACACCAATCAGGGGCGTGGCGGCGGAAAGCTTGTCTGGTGCAATAATGAGTATGATTATCCCCACGCCTGTGCGCTTTTGTATGTGCGGACGGGGATCAGACGTTTTCTGGATTATAATATTGCCTCCTGCAGTCATTGGATGGACGTGGATGTGTGTCATTATCACTCCAATCCGCTGTATGTGGGTGGTCAGTGGGAGCACACGGGCGGACACTGCATAGACGGCGTTATGGTCTGCTCGCACGAATGGGTGGAAGGACTTTTGGATTATTATCATTTCACCGGGGATGAGAGAGGTCTGGAGACGGCGCTGGGCATCGGGGACAATGTGCAGCGGCTGCTGGAGACGCCCATGTACGCCCATGTGGGGGAGGCCAATGCAAGGGAGACCGGATGGGCTCTGCGCACCCTGACGGCGCTCTATGTGGAGACGCGGGATGAGAGGTGGCTCTTAAAATGCGACGGAATTCTTCGGGACTTTGAAATCTGGGAGGAGCAGTACGGCAACTGGCTTGCGCCCTACACGGACAATACGCTCATCCGGGTGGGCTTTATGATCTCTGTCGCCATCGGCAGCGTGATGCGCTATTACAGGGAGTTCCCTAAGCCAGAGCTGAAGGAGATGATGCTGAGGGCGGTGGACGATCTGATTGAGAACTGTTATGTTGAACAATGGGGCTGCTTTTATTATAAGGAGCTGCCCAGCCTGAACCGGCTCGGACAGAATACGCTGCTTTTGGAGGCGCTTGCCATCGCCTATGAGCTGTCGGGGGACGCCGAATACTTAAAGCCCGGAATTGAGACCTTTAAGAGGACGATAGCCGACAGGGCGCCCGGGGCTGTGGGAGCCAAGAAAATTGAGGGGGACGCCGTGATTGTGGGCAATGCCAGCAGCAAAAATTTTGCGCAGTGTATGATTCCCCTCGCCACCTATTATCGGGCTGCTGCGGAGAGCGGGCTGCTGTAGGGGCGGCATTGGACCAAAAGAGTATGGCGGGAGGCTCCTGCAACGGACGAGTGTGAGAGGAATAGTGTATGTTTGAGAGATTTTATCCCGATTGTGAGGCTGACAGCGCTTATGAAATAGACTATGCCGGATTGTATCAGAAGGGCTATCGGGGTGTGATTTTTGATATTGACAACACGCTGACGCCTCATGGGGCGCCGGCCACACAGCAGGCTGTGAAGCTGTTTGCTCAGCTGCGGGATATGGGCTTTGCCACGATATTATTGTCCAATAATAAGGAGCCGCGGGTCAAGGGCTTTGGGGATGCCGTGGGGAGCGGCTATATCCATAAGGCGGGAAAGCCCGGACGGGCAGGCTATGAGCGCGCCATGGAGCGGATGGGAACGGATGCTGCAACCACGGTTTTCGTGGGGGATCAGCTGTTTACGGATATCTGGGGCGCAAGGAAGGCGGGGATTTACACTTTCCTGACGAAGCCCATTCATCCTAAAGAGGAGATACAGATTGTCTTAAAACGCTATCTGGAGCGGATTGTATTATATTTTTACCATCGGGGAGGAAATCGGAAATGAAGGCGATAGACGGTTATACCCGCACCTGCGGGCTTATAGGAAATCCGGTGGAGCATACGCTTTCGCCGCTGATCCACAATATGCTGGCGGAGCTCATGGATGGACTTACGGATAAGAGGCTGTGTTATGTGCCGCTGAAGGTGGAGGAGGGGCAGCTGGAGGCGGCTGTGAAGGGTGCGTATGCCCTGAATTTTCTGGGAACCAATGTGACAGTGCCCTATAAGAGCGAGGTGATCCCTTTTCTGCGGGAGCTTGACCCGCTTGCGGCAAGGATTGGCGCGGTGAACACGCTGGTGCGCATGGAGGGCGGATTCCGGGGCTATAATACGGATATGCCGGGGCTGTACCGCGCGCTGTGTGCGGACGGTGTGCAGATTGAGGGCGAGAAGGTGCTGGTGCTGGGAGCCGGCGGTGTGGCGCGGGCGGTTGCGGTGCTTCTGGCGGAGAAGGGGGCGGCGGGCGTCATCCTGTTAAACCGCACATTGGAGAAGGCGCAGCGCATCGCGGATGAGGTCAATAAAATGGCGGGAAGGGAGCTTGTGTCCGCCATGGAATACAGCGATTATACAAGGCTTCCGGAGGGGGAGCGCTATCTGGCAATCCAGGCCACCAGCGTGGGGATGCATCCCCATGACGACGAGGTGGTGCTTGCGGACAGGGCTTTTTATCAAAAGCTGCACACGGGCTATGACCTGATTTTTAATCCTGCGAAGACCCGGTTTATGAAGCTGGTGGAGGAGCAGGGCGGACGGGCGATGAACGGGGCGAAAATGCTGCTCTATCAGGGAGTTATCGCCTATGAGCTCTGGACGGGGTGCGCTGTGTCCGATGAGTATGCAGGCCGTGTGTTTGCCGCCATGGAGGAGACATGGAAATGAGTGAAAAAGGAGACAACCTTATCCTCATTGGTTTTATGGGGAGCGGGAAGACCACGGTAGGCCTGAAGCTCTCATACAGACTGCGGATGCCGGTGGAGGATACGGACAAATTAATCGAGAGACGTCAGGGGATGAGTATCAGCGAGATTTTTGAGAGGGAGGGCGAGGAAGCATTCCGGAAAATGGAGAGCGGGCTGCTCGAGGAGATAGCAAAGCAGGATTATCCGCGCATTTTTTCCGTGGGCGGCGGCACGCCTGTGCGGCCTGAGAACCGGGAGTTATTAAAAAGGTGCGGATTGACAGTGTATCTGCGGGTGCGGCCTGAGACGGTGTATGAACGACTGCGGGGAGACACCACGAGACCGCTTCTGCAGTGCGCAGACCCGCTGGAGCAGATCCGCAGGCTTCTGGGGGAGAGACAGGAGGCTTACGAGGAGTGCGCGGATGTGGCGGTGGACGTGGATGATATTTCCATGGAGGAGCTTCTGGATCGGATTGCGGACGCGTGGGAGCAGAAAACAGCGGGAAAGGAGAGGAAAAAATGAGGAAGCTTTTGGTGATTAACGGTCCGAATCTCAATTTTTTGGGCATTCGGGAGAAGAGCGTGTATGGCGCGCAGGATTATCAATATCTGCTGGATATGATAGAGCGGAAGGCACAGGAGGGCGGAAACCGCATCACAGTATTTCAGTCCAACCACGAGGGCGCGATTATTGACCGCATTCAGGAGGCGTATTTTGACGGTACGGAGGGAATCGTGATCAATCCCGGCGCGTACACGCATTACAGCTATGCCATCAGGGATGCGCTGGCAAGCATCACGGTTCCCAAGGTGGAAATCCATATCTCCGATATCACAAAACGGGAGGAGTTCCGCAAAAATTCCGTGACGAAGGACGCCTGCGACCACCAGATTTACGGGCAGGGGCTGGAAGGTTATCTGCAGGCAATCGACTATATTTTAGGTATTATTTGATACTTTTTTCAGATTTTCCTGTTTTTTTCCAAAAAACAGTTGAAATGGACATTTTTTTATATTAGAATGTTAAGGAATTATATCGTGAAAAATTAGGAGGAGTATAGTATGATTTCTGCAGGTGATTTCAGAAATGGTATTACTATTGAGTACGATAACAATGTATACCAGATTATAGAATTCCAGCACGTTAAACCCGGAAAGGGCGCAGCCTTCGTTCGCACAAAGCTGAAAAATATCAAGAGCGGCGGCGTTGTGGAGAAGACCTTCCGTCCGACCGAGAAGTGCCCTCAGGCGCGTATTGACAGAAAAGATATGCAGTATTTGTACGCTGACGGTGATCTGTATTATTTTATGGATACAGAGAGCTATGATCAGGTTGCTTTAAACAGCGAGACCGTAGGCGATGCGCTGAAGTTTGTGAAGGAGAACGAGATGTGTAAGGTCTGCTCCCACAATGGCAGCGTGTTCTCCGTTGAGCCCCCTCTGTTTGTGGAGCTGGAGATTACGGACACAGAGCCCGGCTTCAAGGGTGATACCGCGACAGGCGCTACCAAGCCCGCCACGGTTGAGACCGGAGCAGTCGTTAATGTTCCCCTGTTTGTAGACCAGGGCGACAAGATCAAGATTGACACCAGAACAGGCGAATATCTGTCCCGCGTATAAGCTGCGGTAATATCTTTTATGCAGATGTAATGTAAGACAATGGACAAGCTTTCCATGGAGAGCTTCCATTGTCTTTTTTGTGTACAAAAATACGGGAGAAGAAAGGGATAAGTCTGTTAAAACAGACCGGTGAGAAACAGAATGGGAGTAATCATGAATGAAAATATGAGGAAAAATATGAAGAAAAACAGAAGAAACGAGGCAGTATGCATGGATATCAGAGGCTTTGCGGAGATGGTGAGCAGGGCGGTGTCGGAGGAATTGGGGGAAGGCTGTCAGGTAAAGCTGCAGGAAATCATGAAAAATAATGGTGTGATCCTGCAGGGACTGGTGATCCTGACCGGAAAGAGGAATCTCTCCCCCACCATTTATCTGAATTCCTTTTTGGAGGTTTATGCGGCGGGCGTCCCGCTGACAGCCATCGTGAGCAGGATTTTGGAAATTTACAGGAGCGATATGCCCGCCGACAACATTGACATGAATTTTTTCAGGGAGTTGGACAGAGTGCGCTCCGGCATCTGTTACAGGATTGTCAATCGGAGCCGCAACCGTGTGCTTTTGGAGCGGATTCCCCATGTTGATTTTCTGGATCTGAGCATCTGCTTTTTCTATGCATATCAGAGCGACGCCTTAGGTTCCGGCTCCATTTTAATCTATAACAGCCATATGGAGATGTGGAACTGTTCCACGGAGACGCTGATGCGTTTGGCACGGGACAATACGGAACGCATTTACCCGTGGGAGATTCATCGGATGGAGGAACTGCTCTCTGAGGCGCTGCCCGCGGAGGAGTGGGAGCCGGAGGAAGCTTTGCCCGGGGAGGGAGCAGGGAGCGTGCCCATGCGGGTGTTGTGCAATACCCAGAGGATTTATGGGGCGACCTGCATGATTTATCCCGGAGTGCTGCGCACACTGGCGCAGGAGGCAGGGGAAAATCTTTATATTCTGCCCAGCTCCGTTCATGAGCTCCTCCTCATGCCGGAGAGCGGGGTGGAGGACGCCCGGTATCTGCAGGACATGATACGGGAGGTCAACGGCACACAGGTGGAGCCGGAGGAGGTTTTATCAGACAATCTCTATTTATATGACCGCCGGAAAAACCGCGTGGAGATTGTGGTCTGAGGGATGTGAGGCCTGATTTATTGCAAATAATTTGAGATTTTGTGAATTCAAGGTAGACAGGACAAAACTTTTGTGATATGATAATCAGGGTGATGTAACAAAATTGTAACAATTTGCATCCGTAGTCTAATGGATAGAACGAAGGCCTCCGACGCCTTTAATGCAG
>N._stephensi_711_cecum__coassemble_44_pt1 | contig 29786 bp, 23 predicted proteins | sample N__stephensi_711_cecum__metabat2_high_PE_008 | metagenome-assembled genome bin N | reverse complement strand
CAGACGGCTCCCGCCGCTGCAAAGCCCAATGAGAAGAAGCCCGCCACGGGCAAGCCGGTGGTCAACCGTACCGTGCGTGTGGATATCGAGAAGCTGGATGCGCTGATGAATCTGGTGAGCGAGCTGATCATCGCCAAGAATTCACTGGTTTCCGCGTCCGGGCAGGAGCAGAATACCAATTCCGGTTTTAATGAGCAGGTTGAGTATCTCGAGAGTGTCACCACCAATCTTCACGAGTCCGTGATGAAGGTGCGGATGGTGCCCATCGAGAATGTTGTAAATAAATTCCCCCGCATGATCCGCGACTTGTCCAAGACCCTGAACAAGAAGATGGAACTGTATATGACCGGTGAGGAGACGGAGCTGGATCGTACCGTGGTGGATGAGATTGGCGATCCGCTGATGCATTTGCTGCGGAATTCCGCAGACCACGGCCTTGAGGACGCCGAGCTGCGTATCCAGAGAGGGAAACCGCCCGTGGGCTCCATCTTCCTGGATGCTTATCAGGACGGCAATAATGTCGTGATCGAGGTGCGCGACGATGGTAACGGTATCGATGTGGAGGCCGTGAAGAACAAGGCGATCGAGAGAGGAACCATAACGCCTGAACAGGCTGTGAATATGAGCGAGAAGGAGATTATCAATCTGCTGTTCCTTCCCAGCTTCTCCACTGCCAAGAAGGTGACGGACGTCTCGGGACGAGGCGTGGGACTGGATGTGGTGAAGTCCAAGATCGAGTCGCTCTCCGGCGAGGTTGAGGTGAAATCCAAGCTTGGAGAGGGAAGCACATGGACGATCAGGCTTCCTCTGACGCTGGCTATCATCCAGGCGCTCATGGTGGTTGTGGGAGACGAGAAATATGCCATTTCCCTGGGCTCCATTCAGGGTATTGAGGATATCCTCCCCACGGACATCAAGCTGGTGGAAAATAAAGAGGTGATCAATCTGCGCGGCACGGTGGTTCCCCTGATCCGCATGAAGCAGCTGCTCGACATTGAGAGCGACAAGGATGCGGAGGACGGGCTGATTGTAGTCCTTGTGAAAAAGGGCGACAAGCAGGCGGGACTGGTCGTGGACGAACTGCTGGGTCAGCAGGAAATCGTTATCAAGTCTCTGGGCAGTTATATTAAACAGTGCAAGTTTATCAGCGGCGCAACCATTTTGGGCGACGGCGAGGTGGCATTGATTCTGGATGCCAATGCGTTACTGTAAGGAAGGAGAGGCATACATATGGATCAACTGAGCATCAAAAATGAAGTCGTGAAGGTAAATGAGGCCGTAGGCCGCCCGGAGGAGCATTTTCAGTTCATCGTTATCCGCCTTGGGGAAGAGCAGTACGGCATTGATATCCGCTATATCGACAATATTGTGAGAATGCAGAATATCACCAGAGTGCCCAAGGTGCCCGCCTACTTAAAGGGCGTTATCAATCTGCGCGGCGAGGTGGTTCCCGTGGTCAGCATTCGCCTGAAGATGGGGCTTCCCGCGGATGAATACACCAGAGCCACCAGGATCATTATCTTAAAGACCGAGACGGTGGGGAATCTGGGCATCGTGGTGGATGAGGTTCGCGAGGTGGTCACTCTGGCGGACAGCAATATTGAGAGGGCTTCCCATGAGGTCAAGGACAACACGGCAAGCTTTATCAACGGAATCGGCAAAAACGGCGGTGAATTGATCTCATTGCTGGATTTAAATGCAATCACAATCGAGGAGAATGCATAAAGTAGTTAGAAGGAGAACAATATGAGCAATATCAGTCTTCAGAAAGTGTCCGAGACATATATGGATGTACTGAGAGAGCTGGGCAACATCGGGGCAGGCAACGCCATGACGGCGCTGTCCCAGATGTTGGGCTGTAAGGTGGATATGAGAGTCCCGCAGATTCAGCTTTTGGAGTTTCGGGATGTCGGAGCCGTGATGGGCGGTGAGGAGCAGATTATGGCGGGGGTGTATCTGGGTGTTGAGGGAGATATCACCGGCAGTATGATGTTTCTCATGGAACAGGGCAGTGCAAGGCATCTTCTGGCTAAATTGATGATGGGAATGACGCCGGGAGAGGGTGCGTTTACGGAGATGGAGCTCTCCGCCATGATGGAGGTGGGCAATATCATCACCGGAGCTTATCTGAACTCACTCTCTGCCATGACGAATCTGAAAATATTTCCCACGCCGCCGGAGCTGGCGGTGGATATGGCCGGTGCGATCCTGAGTGTTCCTGCCATTGAATTTGGAATCATGGGCGACAATATCCTCCTGATCCAGTCGCAGTTTTTCGATGAGGTAGAAATAGACGGATATTTTATCCTCATACCTGACCTGAATTCTTATAGCAAGATTCTCGGTTCGTTGGGAATGTCTATAGACTAAAGTGTTAGAGGTGATGAGGGATGAGCGAAATAATTAAAGTAGGAATGGCGGATTTGAAAACCTGTGTAAGCCCCGACGGGTTGACGACTCTGGGGCTCGGTTCCTGTATAGGGATTGCCATTCGTGATCCGATAACAAAAATAGGTGGTCTTGCGCATATTATGCTCCCGGACAGTACGGCTATCAGAAATGCCGGGCAGAATATCGCTAAATTTGCCGATACCGGCATTGTGGAGCTGGTGCGCCAGATGGAGAGAAGAGGCGCCGTCAGGGCGCGTATGACGGCAAAGATAGCAGGGGGAGCAACCATGTTCTCCTTTCAGGGAAAGTCCGATCTGGTACAGGTGGGACAGCGCAATGCGGAGGCTTCCATAAAGGCGCTGAAAGCGTTGAATATTCCGATTATTGCTCAGGATACGGGCAAGAACTATGGCCGCACGGTTATCTTTTATCCCGAGACCGGAGACTATGTCATCCGGGCAGTGGGCAAGGCGGAGAGCGTTATTTAATAAAATACGTTTACTGTTGATACGAGCGCCTGCAGGAGCAGGCAGATGGGAAGAAACATGAACAGAAATAATTTTCCTTTGGTGTTAATGCTTGTGGCGGGAGCTGTGACCTGTGTCATCAATTTGATCCGGCAATATCCGATGCCGGGGCAGCTTGTGGTACTTTTCGTTGTGCTTGTAGTCTTTTATCTGCTGGGCTGTATAATCAAGTGGACGCTGGATTTATTTGATGCGCAGAACGAGAAGAAGGCCGCCGAAGAGGGAGAAGTTATCGAGAAGGAAGCCGATGAGAGCGCACAGGAGGTACAGGAGAGCGGCTCGGAGCAGGAGAAAGCAGGCTAAAGCTGACGGGAGACGAAGGAGGTGACGGTTCCAATGGACGAGGCGGGAAAGAAGAAGCTGCTGGAGGAGTATGCAAAGACGAAGAATGCCGAACTGCGCGAGAAGATCATATTGGAATACGCACCTTTGGTAAAGGTGGTGGCAGGGCGTCTGAGCATGTATCTGGGCTATAATGTGGAGTATGAGGATCTGGTGAGTTATGGTATCTTTGGATTGATTGATGCCATCGACAAGTTTGACTGCATGAAGGAAGTAAAATTTGAGACCTATGCAAGTCTGAGAATACGCGGTTCCATTCTGGATCAGATACGCAAGATGGACTGGATTCCCCGCACCATCAGGCAGAAGCAGAAAAAGATCGACACGGTCATCCGGGAGATTGAACAGGAGACCGGCCGCATGGCGGGGGATGAAGAGATTGCGAGGGCGCTGGGCATCACGGATGACGAGTACCTTGACTGGCAGTCGCAGATGAAAATTACGGGACTTGTCTCGTTGAACGAATATATGGAACAGGGAAGCGATGTCTCCCAGGATTACAGCAGGCAGACCAAAGCGCATTTTGACAGTCCTGAGGAGAGGGTGGAGAAAGAGGAGCTCGCCCGGGTGCTGGGCGAGGCTCTGGAGCTTCTCACAGAAAAGGAACAGAAAGTGATCACGCTCTATTACTACGAGGAGCTGACGCTGAAGGAGATCAGCAATATTCTGGAGGTGTCCGAGTCCAGAATCTCTCAGCTCCACACAAGGGCGTTACAGAAAATGAAAACAAAGATGGGAAATTATATGGGAATCCTGACAGACTGATGTCAGAGAGAAAGTGGCGGGATTCACGGGAGGAGGTCAGCGATGGAAAATGGATATTTTCAACTGGTAAGTCTTCCGAGTGGAGGTTATGGAGTAAAGTTCTTCCCACCGAAGGAGGAGGGCGAAATCGTCAGGGTCGGCGAGGTGGCTGAATGGCTTGACGGGCAGCATATCACTTATGATTTGCCGGTTTTAAAACAGTTTGCAGAGTCCGGGAAGGAAATCGTATGTTTTCTGGGGCCGGGCGACTGTCCGACGGTAAACGAGAGCTATCGCATTGATATCAGTGAGGATAAGATGCTTGCAACGGTTCGTTTTTATCCGCCGTCAGAGACAGGCAGCCGCATCGACTTCAATGAGTTTCTGGTCGATCTGCGTTATCGGAATATTATCTCCGGTATCCACATGTCGGAGCTGCAGGATCATTTTCAGTCCGACGGCATGTTCTGCACGGATCTGTTGGTGGCAAAGGGCAAGGAACCCAGACAGGGCAAGGATGCGGAGATAGAGTATTTCTTTAACACGGATTTGCGCGTCCGCCCCACGCAGCGCGAGGATGGCAGTGTGGACTTCTTTAACCTCAATGTCATCAACCACTGCCATAAGGGGGATCTGCTTGCAAGGATCATCCCGGAGGACGAGGGGGAGTACGGAACCAATATTCTGGGCGGCAAGATTAAGCCCAAGGAGGTCAAGCGCAAGACTCTGAAGTTTGGAAAACACATTGATCTGTCCGAGGATAAATTATCCATCACATCTCAGGTGGACGGACATGTGATGCTGGTGGACGATCAGGTTTTTGTGTCGGATGTCTATACGGTGGAGAATGTGGATATTTCCACGGGAAATATTGATTTTAACGGCAGCGTGCAGATTAACGGAAATGTGTCCACCAACTATATCGTGAGAGCCAACGGCAATGTGATCATCAACGGCGTGGTGGAGGGCGCCCACATTTATGCCACGGGAAATATTATTATCGCCCGTGGAATGAACGGCATGTCAAAGGGAACACTTCATGCAGGGGGCAATATCGTCGCCAAGTATATAGAGAGCGCGGAGATTGAGGCGGAGAACGGCTATGTGGACACGGGAGCCATCCTGCACTGTACGGTGACTGCGGGAGACGAGATCATCGTACACGGCAAGAGGGGATTTGTGGCCGGCGGACATGTGAAGGCGGGCAATAAGATTTCCGTGAAGAACCTCGGGGCGGAAATGTGCGCTCCCACGGTTGTGGAGGTGGGGGTGAATCCTCAGCTCAAGGCGGATTATATCAAGCTCCAGCGGGAAGTGGCGGATTTGATGAAGTCCATTAAGAATGCGCAGCCGATACTCTCCAATTTTGCGGAGAAGCACGCGCAGGGCGTAAAGTTTACTGCGGAGCAGCTCAAATATTTCAAGGTGGCAATGAATGCCATTGAGGCCGACAAGGTGCGTCTGGCAAAGAAAAATCAGGAGATGTTAAATTTACAGCAGCTGGTTGATTCCAAGAGAAGAGCCAGCGTGGAGGTCACAGGAGAGGTATTTCCCGGCACGACCATCATCATTGGGGACGTCTCGATGGTAGTGAAGACCAGTTACCAGTATTGCCGGTTTGAGCGCGTTCAGGGCGAAGTGAAGATGGGGCCGCTTTAGGAGGAATGAAATATGGCTTTTGGGACAATTGAGTTTGCAACCATTAGCAGAGCGCAGGATTACACGACAATCAAGCAAAATGAGGATAATAAAGGGCTGGTGGAGCAGACTAATCTGGGACAGCAGGCGCAGCGCACCGAGGAACACCGGGCGCAGAGTGTAGTCAGCGGCGATCAGGCCGAGTGGAAGAATAAAAAGCATGACGCCCGGGAAAAGGGCAGCAACGAGTATTCCGGGGATGGCGGAAGACAGCGGAAGAAAGAAAAACAGGCTGACCGCGTGGTGGTGAAAGGGCGCGGCAGCTTTGATATGAAAATCTGAGGAGAACAACATGGGCGCTTTGGAGATAGTCCTGCTCTTGGCAGGCGGCATTCTGGCTGTGCTCAGTTTTATAACGCCTGCGGGGGATGAGGTACCGCAGGAGACCAAGAAACTGGCACAGGCCGAGATTAAAACTCTGGCTGAACAGGAAATGAATAACATCAGACAGCGTGTGGATGACGTGGTAGGCGAATCCATAGAATATGCGGTGGAGAAGACGGAGCGTTCTCTGGAGCGGCTGACCAATGAAAAGATCATGGCGATCAATGAGTATTCCGATACGGTTCTGTCAGAGATCCACAGAAACCACGAGGAAGTCATGTTTCTGTACGATATGCTCACTGACAAGCAGACCGGCCTGAAAAATATGATGGCTGAGCTCAATAAAACCGTACAGGAAGCCGGGGAGAGGAAGCAGGAGACAGAGGCGGCTGTGGATTCCTTCCAGAAGCTCAAAACCGCTACAGAGCAGGAGGGACGCGTTGGGCTGAAGCGCCTTTCCCAGGCGACCGTAGCCCTGAAAACCGCCCTGGAAAAAGCCATTGCGGAAAAAGTAGCCATAGAAAAAGCCGCCGCAGAGGAAGCCATCGCGGAAAAGGCAGCTATGGAAAAAGCGGCAATAGAAAAGGCCGCGATGGAAAAGGCTGCAATAGAAAAAGCTGAGATAGAAAAGGCTGCAATAGAAAAAGCTGAGATAGAAAAAGCTGCAATAGAAAAGGCTGAGATAGAAAAGGCTGCAATGGAAAAAGCCGTAATGGAAAAGGCTTCGGCAGAACAAGCAGCAATAGAACAGGATGCCACAGAACAAACAGCAGTGGGAGAGTCCGCTTCAGGAGGCGCTGTTATAGGACAGCCGCCTGAACCGGCGCCGTTTCTGCCGGAACAATTGGTATCGGGCTCGGTTATGCCTGATACGCCTGTATTCGAGGCATCGGCATTTGAAACACCGGCATTTGAGACACCTGCCTTTGACGCGCCTGTATTCGGGGCGATGTCGTCAGAGCCGCCCATGTCGGCAATGACTATACCGGAGATGCCCATAGCGGGAATATCTGTGCCTGAGAGCCTGATAGCTGAGCCTTCCGGGCAGCCTGTGCCAGAAAAGGCGGGAGAGTCCGGGACGGATCTGTATTTTATGGCAGCGGGTAAAGAGAACGCAGTCAACAATAACGAACAGATTCTAAGGCTCTACGAGCAGGGCAAGTCCAATGTTTCGATCGCCAGAGAGCTGGGGCTGGGCGTCGGCGAGGTAAAGCTTGTAATTGATCTGTATAAGAATCAATAGAAAGGCAGAAAAGATAAAACGAGATAGCGGATAGAGATAATAGATAGAGATAATAGATTAAGAAGATAGATAGCAGACTGGAATTGAGGAGATTATGAAACTGAAATACTACATGAGAGGCCTGGCGGTGGGCATTTTGCTCACAACCATTATTCTTACAATCGCCAATGCAGGAAACAGGCCGCTGACGGACGCACAGATACGTCAGAGGGCGCGGGAGCTTGGCATGATAGAGAGCGATTCGGTCAGACTTTCCGTGCTGCAGGGAGACGATACATCCGCTTCGGGGAGCGGGACGCCTGAGAGCGATACGCCTGAGAGCATTGCTCCCGGTGATGTGCCTGCGGGCAGTCCTGAGAGTGAGACATCGGAGAGCGGAGGTTCGGAGAGCAGCGCTCCGGGCGATACATCTGCGGAGACACCGCGGGCTTCAGAGGGTGACAGCCAGACAGAGAGCGGAGGTTTGCCGCAGCAGGCCGCTTCGATGGGAGCGCAGATTCCTTCCGGGGAGCCGGATGAGGAGTCCGTGTCGTTTCAGGTTAAGAGTGGAGCCAGTTCTTCTTCTGTGAGTAAAGAGCTTGCAGCAGCAGGTTTGATTGAGGATGCGGCGGCATTTGACACTTTCCTGTGTAATAATGGGTATTCCAGGAAAATCCGCCCGGGAACCTATCAGATTCCGCAGGGAGCCGCTGAGGAGGATATAGCAAAGATTATCACACAGTAATCCTGATTGGATGTATACTCAGATTGAGATGCACGGTCGGGATTGCTGTTTTTTTCAGCACATCAGACAAAGGAGCGGGTATGAATAAAAACTTTGGAAAGAATATTTTCAGAAATATCTTCAGATTGGTTCCGGCAGCGTTTGCGGTTGTCTGTTCACTGGTTGTCTGCGCGCTGACTGTCTGTTTATTGGCGGGCTGCGGGCGGGCGCGGGAGGATGCTTCCAAACCGCATTCCGAGGACGCGTTGAACGGGGATTTTGTCTATGTGGCGGAGTTTACGCAGCTGGAGGAGCTGCGGGATATCAATCGGTATTCGGCAAAATTTGTGGGGGATTCACTGTATTACACTTGCCTGGAGCTTGACGGGGAGGAGAGCCCGGCAAGGCGCGTTGTCTGCGAGTATTCTCTGGCGGAGCAGAAGGTAGTCAGGAAGCTGGAGCTTGCGGGAGGCAATGGCGAGATAAGGGATTTTCGGGTGGCGGATGATGGGAGCGTGTATGTCCTGTATTATGATCATGCGTCGATGAGCGTATCGCTGCTTGCGTTTGACGGGGAGGAAAATCAGGTATGGTCGCTGAATCTGAGAGAGGAGTGGGGAGTGACAGATGTCAATCAGCGCATTGCCGTGGACGGAGAGAACCATGTCTGTGTGTTCCTGCCGGCTCGGATGCTGTATCTGGATGCGGATGGTGTTCTTCAGTGGGAAATGCCGCTCGAGGGGGTCGGAAGCTATGTGGAGAATGCCGGATTCGGCGGGGATGGAGAGCTGTATATCAGTTATTATGAGAATCCCGGCGGATATGTCCTGGCACAGGTACAGCTTGAAGAGCGGAAGCTGGGCGCTGTCTATCGCAATTATTCATGGGGAAACGGCATTGATATGGCGGCGGGGGCAGGCTATGACTTTTTGCTCAGCGAGACGGACGGCCTGTATGGTTATACCTGTGAGACGCAGTCTGTCAGCAAGCTCCTTTCCTGGACGGACTATGGACTCAGCGGAGAGAGTAACGGCGCCTTTGATTATATGGAGGACGGAAATATCCGGGTGCTGTGCGGCACAAATGCGGGGAAGACAGAGCTCGCCGTATTGAAAAGGCGGGATCCGGCGGAGGTTCCCGCAAAGCAGGAGCTTGTGATTGCGGTATTTCAGACATGGCCGGATTTACAGACCGCCGTGGCGGCGTTTAACCGGCAGAGTGAGAGCTGTCATGCCGTAATCCGGGAGTATAGCTTTGAGTTCGGGCGCTTCTCGGACGCGGCGGAGAAGCTGAATATAGATATGATTTCCAGGGACAGATGCCCGGACATTATCTGTCTGGACGAGAGCCTGAATGTGAAAGCGCTGGCGGGAAACGGGGCTTTTGAGGATTTGTCCCCCTGGCTGGAGCAGAGCGGCACAGTGTCTGTGGAGGATTATCCGAAAAATATTCTGGAGGGATATACCTTCGACGGAGTGCTCGCGGGGATTCCCTTCAGCTTCCGGCTGGAGACGCTGGCGGGACGCGGCTTAGATGTGGGGGAGGAGCCCGGCTGGACTGCGGATGAAATGATTGCGTTTGCCGGGGCGCACCCGGATGCAGAACTGTTTTTTGCGGACGATAGTCGGACGGTTCTGGATGCATGTCTGCTTTTTGGGAAGGATGATTTTATTGACTGGAGCACGGGGCGGGCGGACTTTGAAGCCGAGGCGTTCAGGAGGCAGCTTGCGTTTGCGGCGGGTTTTCCGAAGGCGGATTCCGGGAGCGCGGTAAGCTATGATGCGAAGCGGCTTCGGGATGGCGAGGTGCTGCTGTCTGAGGCGCGGATTGGCGAGATTTGGGATATTCAGATATTTGACGGCATATATGAGGGTGACGCGGTATTCATCGGTTATCCCACGGCGGACTCAAGTGGCGGATGCAGACTGTCCTCCGTCAATGCATACGGGATTGCCGCCGCCTCAGAGCACAAGGCGGAGGCGTGGGAGTTTTTGGAGTATTTCCTGAGCGGGGAACCTGAGGACTGGCAGGCGGGCGGCTTCCCCAGCAATACGCAGGACAGACTGGCTCTGGCTGCGGAGGTAAGTTATGTGAGGGATCAATTCGGAGAGCTGTATCTGGATGCGCAGGGCAGACCCGTGCGGGAACATACGGGCTCCGTGCAGTACAACGGCGTGAGGCTGGAATATCACGAGGTGACGGCGGAGGAGCTTGCGCTTCTGGAGAGTCTGGTGGGGACAGCCAGAGTCGTGTCCACATCGGATGAAAAGATATCCGCTATCATCCGGGAGGAGACGGAGCCGCTTTTTGACGGCAGGATTTCTGCGGACGGGGCGGCGGCAATGATCCAGAACCGCGTGCAGCTGTATCTGGACGAGAGCGGGCGCTGACGGCACAGGCGGATTATCCTTGCCGATTGCTGATTGTTTGCCGTTTGTTTGCCGATTGTTTTGAAAAACCTCTTGCCACATGGGATTTCCTGTGTTAAAATCTTAATGTTGTGAAAAAAACACGCATTCCGATTTGACGGTGGTGTTTTGGAAAGGAGGCGGACTTTTGTCTGCGCTCCGGGAAGAAATCTCCGTCAGAGCTAACCGGGGCTTAACGCAGCCCTGGCAGAAAAGGAAATGCGGAAGAATCTAACCAAATGGAGGGAAAGACATGAGCGTTATTTCTATGAAACAGTTGCTTGAAGCAGGTGTTCATTTCGGACACCAGACCAGAAGATGGAACCCTAAGATGGCTCCCTACATCTTCACCGAGAGAAACGGCATCCACATCATCGACCTGCAGAAGTCTGTGGGCAAGGTGGACGAGGCTTACCGCGCAGTTTCCGAGATTGCTGCACAGGGCGGCACCATCCTTTTCGTGGGCACCAAGAAGCAGGCTCAGGACGCTGTGAAGGTTGAGGCTGAGCGCTGCGGTATGTATTATGTAAACGAGAGATGGCTGGGCGGAATGCTCACCAATTTCAGAACCATCCAGTCCCGTATCGACAGACTGCATGCCATCGAGACCATGTCTCAGGACGGCACCTTCGACGTGCTTCCCAAGAAGGAAGTCATCGAGCTGAAGAAAGAGTGGGATAAGCTGGAGAAGAATCTGGGCGGTATCAAGAACATGACCAGAATTCCCGATGCAATTTTCGTGGTAGATCCCAAGAAGGAGAGAATCTGTGTGCAGGAGGCTCACTCTCTGGGCATTACGCTCATCGGCATCGGCGATACCAACTGTGACCCCGAGGAGCTCGATTATATCATCCCCGGCAATGATGACGCCATCAGAGCCGTAAAGCTGATCGTGTCCAAGATGGCTGACGCCGTTATCGAGGCAAATCAGGGCGAGGCTGTATACACCGAGGCTGACACTGCCGTGGAGGCAGCGGAGGATATCGAGGAAGTGGCAGAGCAGGACGAGAACTAATTCAGATAGAGGAGGATGGAATACATGGCAGAGATTACAGCGGCTATGGTAAAAGAGCTGCGCGAGATGACCGGCGCAGGCATGATGGATTGTAAGAAGGCTCTGAATGAGACCAATGGCAATATGGACGAGGCTGTGGACTTTTTGAGAAAGAGCGGCGCAGCCAAGGCAGTAAAGAAGGAGAGCAGGATCGCAGCGGAGGGCATCTGCCGCATCGCCATGGAGGGCGACAAGACCGCCGCAGTGGTAGAGGTAAACTCCGAGACCGATTTCGTGGCAAAGAACGAGCAGTTCCAGCAGTTTGTTGAGAATGTGGCAAAACAGGCAGTGAAGTCCCCTGCGGCTGACATCGACGCATTCCTTGCAGAGAGCTGGATTGAGGATTCCGCAAAGACCGTTTCCGAGGCTCTGGTAGAGAAGATTGCCGTTATCGGCGAGAAGCTTTCCATCAGAAGATTTGAGAAGGTTACCGCAGAGAATGGCTGCGTGGTGTCCTATGTGCACGGCGGCGGCAGGATCGGCGTTATCGTGGAGGCTGACACCGCAGTGGTAAACGACGAGGTGAAGGAGGCTCTGACCAATCTTGCAATGCAGGTTGCAGCGCTCAATCCCAAGTATGTGGCAACCGCCGACGTCTCTGAGGAATTCAAGGAGCATGAGAGGGCAATTATCGCAGAGCAGATTGCACAGGATCCCAAGATGGCAGGAAAGCCCGAGAAGGTTATCACCGGCGCGGTGGACGGCCGTCTGAACAAGGAGCTCAAGGAGGTCTGCCTTTTGGAGCAGGTTTACGTCAAGGCGGAGGACGGCAAGCAGACTGTGGCACAGTATTTGAGCCAGGTGAGCAAGGCCGTGGGCGCCGATGTTGCCGTGAAGAGATTTGTCCGTTTTGAGACCGGTGAAGGCCTCGAGAAGAAGAACGAGGACTTTGCAGCGGAGGTTGCGGCACAGCTCGGCTGATCGGGCGTGCAGGGGCGATGCGCCGACGAAAGTCACGCATGGACAGTTCATACATGATAATGTCATGAAAATATGAAAATAAGGAAAGAGCTTCGGAAAATCCGGAGCTCTTCTTGCGCATTTGCGTTTTGGGTGTTATACTCTTAGCAGAAGGCAAATGCGGGTATCGCAGAAAGGGTTACGATATGGAAGAGAGAAGAAAGAGTAAGCGTACAGCCATGAATTCCACATTGCTGATCAAGCGTCTGGACAATGAGGATCATATTGAGGTGGACATTGAGATTGTCGATGTGTCCAAGGGAGGCGTCGGTTTTAAGGCGAAACAGCTTTTGAAGATAGGGGAGGTATATGAGTCCTATCTGACAATCTGGACAAAAGAGGTGCTGCATGCATTTTTGCAGATAGTGCGCATTGAGCTGCAGGGTGAGGAGTATGTCTATGGCGCGGTGTTTATCGGTATGCCGGAGATGGATGCCTCCAGAATTGAGATTTATCAGACCGTACATAGTGGGGAGTAGTGTATGGCTGCTACCCGTTCATCTTACTTTTGGGCGCACAGGGACAAGCTGTGCCGTCATTTTCTGGTGTAGACGGTATAGCCCTTGGCGCCCAATATTTCAGCGGCTTTCGTGATGGAAGCTTCCTCATAAAATTCAATTCTCAGCACGCCGTTTTCCGTTTCGCGGTTGTGCACAATCCCAATATTTTTAATACTGATCTGGTGCAGTGCAAGGATGGTGGCGATGGCTGCCAGCGCGCCCGGCTCGTCCGCAATGTCGATCGTGACGGTGTAGGAGCTTTTGATGGGGCCGCTGGAGGCGTTGATAAAGCTGTCCCGGTAGATTCTCGCGCTGTCAAACAAATCGTACAGCGCCGCTTCGCTGCGGCTGTTCAGGTCTTTCTGTATGGCGCTCAACGCCTGAATATAGGCACCTAAGAGGGCGGAGATATTCTCTGTGTTGGTCAGGCATATCTGCTGCCACATCTGGGCGGAGGAGGAGGCGATGCGCGTAATGTCCTTGAAACCGCCTGCCGCCACCATTTTCATAATGCCGTCCGGCGAGTCGCTGTCCCGCACCAGATTTACCAGCGATGCGGCAATCACATGGGGCAGATGGCTGACTGCGGCGGTGACATAGTCGTGCTGCCTGTAGTCCAGAATCAGAGGGAGCGCCCCCAGCGTCTGCACCAGCTCGCGGTATGCAGTCAGCTTTTCCGGGGGCGTGGCGTCTGTGGGGGTGAGGATATAATAGGCGTTCTCGAGAAGGCGCGCCTTGGAATTTACATAGCCCACGCGCTCGCTGCCCGCCATGGGGTGGCCGCCCACAAATTGGGCATCCAGCCCCACGGAATGGATAAGCTCGTGGATTCCGGTCTTGACGCTGCCCACATCCGTGAGCAGACAGTTCGGGGAGAGCACGTCCTTTATGATTGCCAGATTGTCGTCGTTTTTTTGAACGGGAGCGCACAGAAACAGATAGTCGCACTGTCCCAGACGCTCGTCGATGGAGGAGAGCGCCGTGTCGATAACGCCGTCGGAGAGAGCGGCGGAGAGAGCGCTCTCATTGATGTCATATGCGATGATCACAGAGCCGGGAAGATTGTCCCGGATGGCTCTCGCGATGGAGCCGCCAATCAGCCCAAGGCCGATAAAACCGAATGTCTGTGCGTTCATGGAATGCCTCTTTCTGATGTGTAGTTCTTATTTGCAGCTGTTTGCGGTTGTTTACAATTGTTTGCAGCTGTCCGGCAGTTCTTTGCAGCCGGCAGTCCTAACAGTCTGCCTCCCTGTCACTATACCACTTTAAAGCACGAAAATCAACGCCTATTTATGCAATGGCGGAAATTCTGAATTGAGCATTCTGAAATTGATTGGAATAACTGAAATATACACTTGAAAATTCAGCATAAATTTACATTGGCAAAAATACTAACAATTACTTGTATTTTTGCTCAATATTTAGTAAAATGAACTATAGGGTTTGGAAAATTAGTTTTCAAATTGGAGAAATTCCCTAAAAAAGCTGGAAAATTGGAGGGCAACACATGAATGTTTACACAACTGACAAGATTCGTAATGTAGTATTGCTGGGTCACGGAGGCAGCGGCAAAACCAGCCTTGTGGAATCCATGGCGTATCTGTCCGGTATCACCTCCCGTATGGGAAAGGTCGCTGACGGCAATACTGTGAGCGACTATGGCAAGGAAGAACAGAAACGGCAGTTTTCTATCAGCACCTCCGTTGTTCCCATCGAATGGGAAGGTTATAAAATCAATGTGATAGACGCACCGGGATATTTTGATTTTGTGGGCGAGGTCGAGGAGGCGATCAGCGCGGCGGGCGCGGCAATCATCGTGGTAAACGGCAAGTCCGGCATTGAGGTGGGCACTCAGAAGGCGTGGGAGCTGTGTGAGAAATACAAGCTGCCCAGATTTGTCTATGTCTCCAATATGGATGTGGACAACGCTTCCTTCCGCCAGGTGGTGGAGGATATGACGGAGCTCTACGGCAAGAAGATGGCGCCCTTTCATCTGCCCATCCGCGAGGATGAGAAATTTGTGGGCTACATAAACGTGATCACCGAGTCGGGCAACCGCTGGCAGGGCAAGGAGGTCGTTCCCTGCGATGTGCCGGAGTACAATAAGGCCAATCTGCAGATTTGCCGCGATACGCTGATGGAGGCGGTGGCGGAGACCAGCGAGGATCTGATGGAGCGCTACTTTAACGGGGAGACCTTCTCGGAGGCGGAGATCCGGGCAGCTATGCGCACCAATGTGTGCGACGGCAGCATCGTGCCCATGACGATGGGCTCCAACACGCTCTGCCAGGGCATCTATACGCTGTTGGACGATATCATCAAATATATGCCCAGCCCTGAGAACCGCGAGGTTGCGGGCATCAATATGAAAACCAATGAGATTTATCACGCGGACTATGATTTCGCAAAGGCAAAGTCCGCTTATATCTGGAAGACCATCGTGGATCCCTTCATCGGCAAATATTCCATGATCAAAGTAAACTCAGGCGTTCTCAAGACGGATGACCTGCTCTACAATGTGGACAAAGATATCGAGGAGAAGATTGGAAAGCTCTATGTGCTGCAGGGCAACAAGCCTGTGGAGGTGCCCGAGCTTCACGCGGGAGATATCGGCGCGCTGGCAAAGCTGACGGGAGCCCGCACGGGCAACAGCCTGTCAACCAAGGCGACCACCATCAAATATGGTCAGTTTGAGATTTCCACGCCCTATACCTACATGCGCTACAAGCCTAAGAACAAGGCGGATGTGGACAAAATTTCTCAGGCGCTGCAGAAGATGGGGCATGAGGATTTGACGCTGAAGGTGGTGAATGATTCCGAGAACCGTCAGATGCTGCTCTACGGTATGGGTGATCAGCATCTGGAGATTGTGGTGAGCAGGCTTCTGAACGAGTACAAGGTGGAAGTGGAGCTCGCGACGCCCAAGATTGCCTATAAGGAGACCATTCGAAAGAATTCTGACGTGGAATACAAATACAAGAAGCAGTCCGGCGGACACGGCCAGTATGGACATGTAAAGATGCGTTTCTCACCTGCGGACAATCTGGACGAGGCGTATGTGTTCGAGCAGGAGGTCGTGGGAGGCGCCGTGCCCAAGAATTTCTTCCCCGCTGTGGAGAAGGGCTTGCAGGATTCAGTGCTGAGAGGACCTCTGGCGGCATACCCGGTTGTGGGTGTGAAGGCGGTGCTCTACGACGGTTCCTATCATCCGGTGGATTCCTCGGAGCTTGCGTTCAAGATGGCTACCATTCAGGCCTTCAAGAAGGGCTTTATGGAGGCGCATCCCGTGCTCTTAGAGCCCATTGCATCCCTGAAGGTGACGGTTCCCGATGCGTATACGGGCGATATCATGGGAGACCTGAATAAGAGGAGAGGCCGTGTGCTGGGCATGAACCCCACGGGCGGCGGCAAGCAGGTGATCGAGGCGGATATCCCCATGAGCGGGCTGTTTGGCTACTGCACGGATCTGCGCTCCATGACGGGCGGACGCGGCGAATATACTTATGAGTTTGCGCGCTACGAGCAGGCGCCCTCCGATGTGCAGGAGAAGGAAGTGGCTGCCAGAGCGGCTCAGGTTGCAGAGAACAATGCGGATGAATAATCTGTAACTTGGCAGGTACGCGAATAATAGTGGGCTGGCAGTTACGTGGAGCCTTGCGGTGGGATTTGGGCTGGCGGTAAATTTAATCGGCGGCAGTCTGGGAGGTATTACGGCGGTGTTGACAGTAGGCGCCCTGTTCCAGTAAAATAATGACAAAGTTGAGAAGGCGAGGAGGACATAATGAAAATCCAGGATTTCTGTGATATGACAAAATTTGAGGAAATTATGAACAACTGGGCGAAGAGCACGGGGCTTGCTACTGTAGCGGTGGGGGCAGACGGAGAGTACATCAGCGACTGCTATAATTTTACGGACTTTTGTATCAAGCTCACAAGAGGCAGTCAGGAGGGCTGCAGACGTTGTGTAAAGAATGACCAGGAGGGCAAGGGTGTTTATTCCTGCCATGCGGGACTGGTTGACTTCGGAATTCCCATCACGCTGGAGGACGGCACGGAGCTGGGGAGTGTTATAGGCGGACAGGTGCTTCCTGAGAAGCCCAGTGAGGAGCGGTTTCGGGCGACGGCAAGAGAACTTGGCATCGATGAGGACACCTATATCGAAGCGTTGCAGAAAGTAAAGATCAAGACCAGAGATGAGATTGAGGCTTCGGCAAATCTGCTGGGCGATGTGATCAATATGTTTGTGCGCACCAGTTATATATCCTATATCAATCGGGAACTGCTGGACGGCCTGAGGGAAGGGATCCAGAATTCCATGAATGAGATTGACGCTGCCAACGCCAACACCAAAAAAATTGCCGGCTTCAGCAGCAAGCAGCGCATTCTGGCGTTGAATGCGTCCATCGAGGCTGCGAGAGCCGGAGATGCAGGCAAGGGCTTTGCGGTGGTTGCCAATGAGGTGCAGAAGCTGGCACAGGGAATGGATGCTGCCAGTGCGGAGATTATCACGTCGCTGAACAGGGCGGCGCAGACGATACATAGCCTGAACAAGGAAGGGCTTTGATGGCGTTGAGTTGTTTATTATGCCTGTGACTCAGGCGGGTACGGCAGGAGGCGGCAGAGACGGATTTGTGGCTGGTTTTGGTTGGAGCGTTTTCTAATAGTGCGGTGTAGGAGTTGGCAATTTACGGGTCGGCTCTAAGGTGCATCCATGCACCGTAGAGCCTGAAATGCGCATCCGTGCGCATTTCACCCTTGTTGCCTGTCCCGCACTATAAGAAAACACACCAACCAAAACCAACGCCCGCAAAACCATCTCTGCCGCCTCCTGCCTGCATACCGACAAGTCATATGCATAGCGGGTATAGTAGATATAGCAGCCATGTAGCTGCTATTTGACCGTTTTTCGGAGTCAGCTTGTAGCTTTGCCGAGGCGAGGGGAGAACGGGATGCTTTGGCAGGCTTTGGCGGCGGTTGGAGCGTTTTCTTATAGTGCGGGGGCGGAGACCAGGGTGAAATGCGCATGGATGCGCATTTCAGGCTCTACGGTGCATGGATGCACCTTAGAGCCGACCCGTAAATTGCCGGTTCCCACACCGCACTATTAGAAAACACCCAATCGCTGCCCCGCCTGTCAAAGCATCCCGTTCTCCCCTCGCCGACACGACTGAGTCCTGCCGCGCCCTTCTGAGCTACCCCTTTACGCTTATTGCGCAACATACTTGACAGTGCGGAGAAAAACGTCTAAAATGTAGTTTACGTCAGATAGTTAGTTTAGGAAAAGAGGACACTAAAATGGCAGTACCGTACAATCACCGCGAGGTGGAGCAGAAATGGCAGAAAATTTGGGATGAGGAGAAGGCGTTTAAGACTTCGGATGATTATTCCAAACCGAAATATTATGCGCTGGTGGAGTTTCCCTATCCGTCGGGCGAGGGACTTCATGTGGGGCATCCCCGGCCCTATACGGCATTGGATATTGTGGCGAGAAAGCGCAGGATGCAGGGCTATAATGTGCTGTACCCCATGGGATGGGATGCGTTTGGGCTTCCCACGGAGAATTATGCGATCAAAAACCATATTCACCCCAGGATTGTGACAAAGAACAATGTGGAGCGTTTTAAGGGGCAGCTTCATGCGCTGGGCTATTCCTTTGACTGGGACAGAGAGATCAATACCACGGATCCGGACTATTATAAATGGACGCAGTGGATTTTCCTGAAATTGTTCAAGGCGGGGCTTGCCTATAAGTCTGAGATGCCCATTAACTGGTGTACTTCCTGTAAGGTCGGTCTTGCCAACGAGGAGGTTGTAAACGGTGTGTGCGAGCGCTGCGGCTCCGAGGTTGTGCGAAAGGTCAAGAGTCAGTGGATGCTGAAAATTACCGAGTATGCGGACAAGCTGATCCAGGGGCTGGACACCGTGGACTATATCGAGCGCGTGAAGGTTTCCCAGAAAAACTGGATTGGCAAGTCTCAGGGCGCGGAGGTGGATTTTGCCATCACCGGCAAGGAGGAGAAGCTTCGCATCTACACGACCAGACCGGACACGCTGTTTGGCGCGACCTATATGGTGGTCTCCCCGGAGCATCCCCTGATCGATAAATATAAGGATGAGATTAAAAATTATGAGGAGCTGGCTGCCTATCGTGAGCAGGCTGCCAGAAAATCCGATTTTGAGCGCACGGAGCTGGCAAAGGATAAGACCGGTGTCGAGATTGACGGGATTACCGCTACCAATCCCGTAAACGGCAAGGAGATTCCCATCTGGATTTCAGACTATGTGCTGATGACTTACGGAACCGGCGCGATCATGGCGGTACCCGCCCACGATGAGAGAGACTGGGATTTTGCGAAGAAGTTTGATCTGCCCATCATCGAGGTGGTTGCAGGAAGCAAGGTCAGCGTGCAGGAGCAGGTATACACGGATGTGGCCACCGGCACCATCGTAAATTCCGAGTTTTTGGATGGGTTGTCCGTTGCGGAGGCCAAGAAAAAGATAATTGAATATTTGGAGGAGAAGGGCATCGGATGCAGCAAGACGAACTTCAAGCTGCGCGATTGGGTGTTCTCCAGACAGCGCTACTGGGGCGAGCCCATTCCCATCGTAGAGTGCCCGAAATGCGGATTTGTGCCATTGGATGAGAGCGAGCTTCCGCTGGAGCTGCCCGAGGTGGAGAGCTATATGCCCACCGACAACGGGGAATCTCCGCTGGCGGCAATGACGGACTGGGTGAATACGGTTTGTCCCTGCTGCGGCGGTCCGGCAAAGAGGGAGACCGATACCATGCCTCAGTGGGCGGGCTCTTCCTGGTATTTCCTGCGCTACACGGATCCTCACAACAGGGAGGCGCTGGCGAGCAGGGAGGCTCTGGAATACTGGATGCCTGTGGACTGGTATAACGGAGGCATGGAGCACACCACGCTGCATCTGCTGTATTCCAGATTTTGGCATAAATTTCTCTATGATCAGAAACAGGTGCCCTGTCCCGAGCCCTATCAGAAGCGGACGAGCCACGGCATGATCCTCGGCTTTAACGGGGAGAAGATGTCCAAGTCCCGCGGGAATGTGGTGAATCCTGACGATATCGTGCGGGATTACGGCGCAGATACCCTGCGCACCTATGAGATGTTTATCGGCGCGTTTGACCTGTCCGCCGCATGGAGCGAGGACGGCGTGAAGGGCTGCCGGAGATTCTTGGAGAGAGTCTGGAAGCTTCAGGATATCCTGGCGGACGGAGACGGCTACAGTGCGGATTTGGAGACCAAAATGCACCAGACCATCAAAAAGGTATCCGGCGATTTTGAGAATCTGAAATATAATACCGCCATCGCGGCAATGATGGCTCTGATCAATGAATTTTACAGGAAAAACTCCGTGACCAGAGGCGAGTATAAGACATTGCTCACGCTGCTCAATCCGGTGGCGCCCCATATCACTGAGGAGCTGTGGCAGACGGCCGGATATGAGGGAAAGATTTACCAGACCACATGGCCGGAGTACGAGGAGGCCAAGACGGTGGAGAGCACTGTGGAGGTGGGCGTGCAGATTAATGGCAAGCTGCGTGCCACGGTGACGGTATCCAAGGACGAGGAGAAGGAGGCAGTCATTGCCGCGGCAAAGGAGGCCCTGGGAGATAAGCTCGCCGGGACGATTGTGAAGGAGATTTATGTGCCGGGACGGCTGGTGAATCTTGTGGTAAAATAGTACAGGCGGCGGATAAATGCCGTGAATAAACGGTGTGGCTCTATGCCGCGGATATAGGATATATGGCGGGCAGACCTTGGGAAAATAGGGGCTGCCCGTTCGAATGTTTGTCTGCCATAAAATGGGAACTCATAAAATAAAGGCTGTTATTTAAAGTGCTGGCTGTAGATATTGTCTATCTGTTTTAATTCCTCGGGGCTGCTGTACTTGCGGATAGCGGCGATGGCGGACTGGAGCTCCGCGGGGGTGAAGGACAGATTGGCAGCCTTTGCCTCCTTGAGCACGGGCATCAGAAGCATCAGCATTTCCCGCTGGTTTTTAACGGAACCGGCGTTTTCCCTGCGGGCGTTTGCCTCGTGGAACATTTTATTCAGAAAGTCCAGCTTTTCCTGTGGAATATTTTGAACCAAAGCGTCCTCCATCCATGCCGGACGGGCGCTGTTTTCTGACATGTTTTCTGACATAATAACCTCCCTATTCGTTGTCGGCGTTAAAGAATCCCTGCATATTCTGTAGAGTCTCCATCATTTGTGCCATATCCATGCTGCCGGGCATTCCTGCATCGGAGAACATTTCCGGCGCAATATCCTGCATCATTTCAAGCATTTGCAACATTTCCTGCATATTTTCCCAATTTCGATATAAATTCCTGGCATTTTGCAATTTTTCCTGCTCCGCGGGAGAGCAAAAGGGCAGCATTTCATCCAGAAGCTCTGTCAGCCCGCCCTCCGGACGGCTCAGTCCCGAGCAGAACGGCATGGCGGCGGCAGGATGATTTTGGACAAGCATCAGAGTGTGCCTAAGCTCCAGAAATTTGATATAGACGGCCAGCCGGCCCTGGACAGAGGGCTCCATATAGCTCAACAGGAGCTTCAACATCTGAATATGGTTGGTGGTGAACAGGGCGTCAAATGCCGTCACCCGGTCAGAATGTTTACTGTCCTGTCTGCTGTCCATGGCTGCCTCCCGTGTGCATTCTTTGTTTTTGTATTTTATGCGAGGGGGCGGTGAAATATGGCTGTCTGCTCACTTCCCATGAAAAACAGGCTCCCGGGGGAGCCTGCCTTAAGGAATGATTCACGGTTTAGCAGCCGCAGGAATTGCAGCTATTGCAGGAATCATTGCAGCCGCAGCCGTTATTGGTGTTGCTGCTGGTGCCATTGCAGCCGCAGAAGCTGCTGATAAGCAGAATCCAGATCAGCCAGTCACAGCAGCTATTGCCGTTGCCGCCAAACAGCCCGCTGGTGCCGCAGCCACAACCACAGCCGTTATTGCTATTGCTGCTGATGCCATTGCCGCCGCAGAAGAGCAGTAACAGGATAATCCACATGCAGCTGTTGCCGCCAAAGAGACCGGAACCATTGTTACCGCAGCCACAGCCGCAGTTGCCAGAAGTCAAACTACTCATGATTGTTGCCTCCAAAATAGAGTTTTGATTTATGGTGTATTGTATGCAGGGCGGCATGTCTATGTTTCTTGCTTTCCATAGGATTTTGTATAGGATTTTCCAAAAAGATATCAGCAGAAAAACACTTGCATAAATTTCGAGATATAGTAAAATAAAGATGATAATATAAGAAACAGGGATGGCAGTATGGCGCAGAACGAGTATAGAGTGGAGGAGCGCAGTTTCCGCACGGAGGCGGATTACAAAAAGGCTCTGCGTGATAAGGAGACCATCGACAGGCTCCGCGGGGAGTCTGCCGGGTACGCCGGAGCCGAATTGCAAAAGCTGCGGGATGATGTCCACAATGGAAAATATAAATTTTATACCCTGCTGGGACAGGATTTTGAGGATGAGCTGACGGAGCGGCTCAGGCAGGAGCAGAGGCAGGGCGGAAAGACCGGGAAAACAGGAAGGAACGAAAAGACCGGGAAAAACGGGCGGAAGAGCTCGGGCAAAAGCCCGGGACAGCGGGAACAGGCTCCGCAGGTGTCGGAGGAAGCCGTACAGGCGGAGCTGCTCAGCAGGGAGCGGCGCAGGAAGTGGACGGTGCTGGCGTGTATGGCGGTGGCGCTGGTGTGTCTCGGATATTCGGCGGTGTATTTCTATTTTTATCACCGGACGGAGCAGGATTATAACAGGCTTGCGGCGCTGAAGGAAAAAGCGCCCATTGCGTCCGTGCGGGAGCAGTCCGGCGGGGAAGTGGTGATACATTACACCGAGGAGGGTGAGCAGGAGATCCCCGAGGTTCTGGATGAATACAAAAATTTGGTAATTAAGAACAAAAGGCTAATCGGATGGGTAAAAATTGACGATACAAATATAGATTATCCTGTCATGCAGACGACCAACAATGAGTATTATCTGGATCATAATCTGAATCAGGAATATGATAAAAACGGTTCGATCTTTATGGATAAGGACTGCGACGTATTAAAGCCCAGCACCAATCTGATCCTGTACGGACATCATATGAAAAGCGGAAAGATGTTTGGCGGACTGGACAAATACAGCAATGAGGAGTATTATAAGAAGCATAGGTACATAGATTTCGACACGATTTACGAGAAAGGCATCTATGAGGTCATGTATGTGTTCCGCTCGCGGGTCTACAGCGCGGAGGAAGTGGTTTTTAAGTATTATCAGTTTATCGACGCCGTGAGCGAGATAGAATTTGATTCCAATATGAGCGAGATGGCGGCGCTCTCCCTGTATGACACAGGGGTTACAGCCAGCTACGGAGACAGGCTGCTGACGCTTTCCACCTGTGATTATCAGGAGAAAAACGGCCGCTTTGTAGTGGTTGCAAAGAAGGTATCAGAAAAGGAGTAGAGAGATGGCAAAGGAGCTTAAGGCAAAAGAGCGTAAGAAGAAAGGCAGAAGGCTTAAAAGAACAGTCAGGAAGACGCTGGGAACCATATGCCTGATATCCGCAATCCTGATTGCGACAATCCCCGTGGAGGGATTAAAGCAGGTTTCCGCAGATGATCCGGCGGCATATTCCAAGCTGGACGAAGATAAGGTGCAGGAATATGCAAAGCAATATAACAGCAACAATGTTATTCCCGACTTGAAGACAAATTATACAAACGGAAAGATTTATAACTCCGGCAACGGTTTTCAGTTTGCCTATGCGTCCCCCAGCGGTCTGGCAACGGGAGACGACAGGGTAGCGGTCATCGTCGGATTTTCGGAGAACGCGGCTCAGCTCAGCGGTACTTTGGAGGATGGCGTGCTGACGCTCCCCAAATCTCTGGACGCTTACCTGAACTACACTACCACAGACGGAAGCTACAGCTTTGTGGCGGTGAGCAAGGACAACGGCTATCTGTTTTATGAGAAGAGCCCGGAGGAGACGCGCACCACTTCCGACGGCGACGTGGTGGTGCCGGCCGTGTACCAGCCATGCTATTACAGCGAGTATGACAAGTGGGGCGCGATTGACGACGAGGATCTGTATTATTACACTACGACCGATTCCAAGCCCAATGGCACGGCAAAGCCCGTCCGCGTGGGAGACACGACGGGAGCCGGCACCAGCAAGGACAACAAGATGCGTATCAAGAATGCGCAGGTGCGCTATATCGGCAACCATTATGCAGAGCTGAACGGGACTACCGGTGAGTACACGATAAAGGGAGAGACGGATGCCACCAATAGAATTTTCGGAAATATCAGCAATGTCAATACCCTGAGGATTGGCGCCGACCTGTATGGTATCGGGAATTATGCTTTTTATGGCTGCGGCAGTCTGCGTGCCATCACGCTGAACAGTCAGCTGGGCTACATCGGAAATTCTGCATTTAAGGGCTGCAATAATATGACGACGGCGACCTTGGATCCCGACATGAGGCTGGACGTTATCGGCGCCCATGCGTTTGAGAACTGTCAGGCGCTGGAGGCTATCACCATACCTCACAATGTGAAGCTTATCGGTGACGCTGCCTTCAAGGGCTGTGCCGGCGACGTCAGTGGTCTGAGGAGCATTGACCTGCGCGGGGGCGGCAATCCTTCTCTGCAATTGTTGGGCTGCGATATGTTCGTGGACTGCAATAAGCTGGAGTCCGTGACTTTCCCGGGAAGCCTGACGGAGGATGTGGATATCAGCAACTTTGAGGGCTGTCTGTCCCTGAAGTATATTGCGGTGAGCAGCAAGGGGACGGATATCACAGAAGGTTTAAAGACCTCAAAAGTGAAGGACTTTGGTTATGCTGAATTTAAGAAACAGTATGAGCAGAGCGTAGCGGTACACGGAACCTTCTATTTTGAGGGACCTTCCAGGGAGGATAATCAGTCTGTGCTCCATAAAACGGCGGAGGCAAATTATTTCGCCTTCAGTTATCTGTCCGAGGGGACGCTGGAGAAGGAAAATGTTTATGAGATTACCGTGGAGGCGGGTAAAGACAAGAAGGCTACTTACCGCGTAGATAATACCAATAAGCTCATCAGTACAAAGCTGTCTGAGGCGATTACGACCATCAATCTGCCTGAGTATATCGGTCCTTATTATATCGCGACCATTGGAAGCGGCGTATTCCAGAACCAGTGTTATTTAGAGCAGCTCACGATACCGGCTACGGTGCAGAGCATTGAGGCGGACGCATTTTCAGGCTGCCATGAGCTGGAGTATGTGCTGTTTGAAAATCCTGTGAACCTTACAATTGCGGATGGCGCGTTCCAGACACAGAAGGTTGTTCATAAGGAATGGTGTAACAAGAGGAATCCTGTTTCCAAGCCCAAGCTGACCTTTGTGGGGCCTGTCTCCACGGAGTCGGAGCCGTTCCGCTATGCGATGTCCTCCGCCAACAGGATCAGTGTGGGAGAGCAGGAGGAGACCTATATCACTTATTTCAGCGGATGGCCCAATTGTCTCACGGTACAGCACAATCCCAAGACGGGGAAAAACGAGCTGACCGATTATCTGACCCTGCAGGATTTGCTGACTCCGAGTAAATCGGTTGTGAATACCGTGTATTCCGTGATTGATTCAGAGATGAATGAGAAATATCTGGAAGCCATGGGCGGTGCGCACAGTAAGTTTACTGCGAATGACACGCCGGGAAATACAACTACCTATGAGGAAGAAATCTGGGATGCGGTGATGAATATTTCACTGCCCTATGGTATCGACGGCATTCAGGAGGGTCTGTTCAAGAAAAAGGAAGTGGACAGCGGCGAGGCGGCGTCCAGCTACTTTACCTCGGACGGAGCCACTCATTACAAGACGCTGACGGCCTATGGCCTGAAGGAGGTTGCCGGGGATGACGACCTCGACGATGGTGTGGACACAGGCTGTTTTGCAAACTGTATCACCTTTGGCAGAATAGAACTGTTTGGCGATACGCAGACCATTGGAGATTATGCATTTAAGGGCTGTACGCGTCTGCAGGATGTGACGCTTCCCACCACGGTGACGCAGATAGGAAAGATTCCCTTTACCGGCTGTGAAAAGCTCTCCTATGTGAATTTCCAGGGCAGCGAACATTTTAGCTGTGATAATTCCATTATTTATAGCTTGGATACCGCGGGCAACAAATATGGTATTGTAGAGTATCTGGAGGGACGTCCTTCCTCCAGCGTCACGGCAACGGAGGTGTCCGGCGTGAAGGAGATTGCGGAGGAAGCCTTCTCCAACACCAGGGTAGCGTTTGTGGATTTGAGCAGTACGCAGATTGCGCAGGTTCCTGAGAGAGCGTTTGCGAACTGCAGGAATCTCATTCAGGTGATTTTGCCTAATTCCGTGCGGACTGTGCTGGACGGCGCCTTTACGGGATGCCCGAATATGCAGAGGCTTACGGTTCCCTATCTGTATACCTCGTTCCGCGACCAGGCGGTAGATACTTCCGGCGATGACAGACCGAATAATCTGGTGTTTGTATGTAACGACGAGAGTCTGGCTCATGAGTATGCCGTGAAATATGGCTTTGAGACCGACCCCAACGGCGTTGAGGTTTCCTACAGGGTAGTATTTGAGGATTGGGACGGCACGGAGCTGAAGGTGGACTGGGTAGTACAGGGACAGGATGCGGTTCCCCCCGCAGATCCGGTCAGAGAGGGGCATGTTTTTGTCTGCTGGAATAAGGACTACAGAGGCGTAATGGACGATATGACCATTACGGCTGTATATGAGAAGGAGGATCCCAACGCAAAGAAGGTGACGGTTACCTTCTATGACGATGACCAGACCACGGTGCTTTACACGTTCCTCGTGACTATCGGTGATAAGGTGGAGCTTCCCAAGGATCCCGTGAAGCCTGGTTATATATTCCAGGGCTGGATTGGTGATTTGGAATCGCCCATCACGCAGCCTACCAATTTCTATGCGAAGTTTGAGGCCATAGACAACAGGTATGTGGTTCAGTTTATATCTGACGTGACGAATGAGATATTCAGCAGACAGCTGGTGGAGCCGGGTGAGGCGCCCATCGAGGTTAAGCCCCCCGATGTGACGGGCTATACCTTCTCCGAGTGGAGGATTCCGGGCGTGACTGAGAAGCCCATTGTATTCAGCAATCTGCAGATTACCAAGGATACGGATATCTGGGCGCATTATACGTCCGACAGCGACAATAATGGCGGTGGTAACGGTAGTGGAGGTAACGGCAGCGGCGGCAATGGCAGCGGCGGCAGCAACCCCAATAATCCGGGATGGGATGTCTCCGGCGGAGATTTGCCGAATACCAAGCTCTATGTCCTGACCGTGAGAAACGGCAGCGGTTCCGGCAGTTATGTGGCAGGTTCCCAGCCCGTTGTTGTGGCAAACGATCCGGCGAGCGGGCAGGAGTTCAGCCATTGGACAATCGATCCTGCGGACGCCAAGATTGCCAGCACGGCGTTGTCGGCGACGGTGGTTACCATGCCCAGCAGGAATGTGACCGTGACGGCGCATTACAAGGCAAAATCCGGTTCTTCCACAGTGAGCGGCAATACAAACAGCAATAATTCCCGACCCAACAGCAATTCCGGTTCGGTGAGCAATGGCACCACGGTGGTCATTGACAAGAACGGTATCTCGAACACCGGCGTGGTTTCTGCGACCGTGAGAGGTTCCAGCGATAACTTTACCATCAAGATCACCGAGAGCAGCGCGGCGGCGGAGGCAGCTCTGAAGGCGCTGCAGGCGGAGTACGGCGATATCAGCAATATCAAGTACTTCCCCATGGACATCAGTCTGTATGATTCCACGGGAACGAAGAAGATTACGGATACCACGGGACTGACTATCAGCATTACCGTTCCGCTGCCGGATTCTCTGATCACCTATGCGGGCAATAACAAGGTGGCAGGTGTGGTAAACGACAGGCTGGATAAGCTTTCCGCCAAATTCACCACCATTGACAAGGTGGCGTGCGTGACCTTTACGGCGGAGCATTTCTCACCCTATGTCATTTATGTGGAGACAAATAATCTGTCCGAGGGGTATGTGGCGGATAATACGCCCAAGACCGGTGACGGCATTCATCCCAAGTGGTTTTTGTCAATCGGTCTGGCATGTATGGCAGTGGTACTCTTTATGAAGAAAGATAAGCGCGCTTTACAGAAGGTAAAGGTGGCGTAGCAGAGGAAGACAGGGCATGAAAAAAAGACGGTTATTTGGTGCATTCATGATAATTATGGCACTTATCGTTATGCTGCTTCCTGCGGCGGAGGCAGATGCGGAGACGTCTGCCTCCGATTTTACCATAAACGAAAAAGGGGAGCTCCTGAAATATAAGGGTACGGAGAAAAGTATAACTGTCCCCAGCACGGTGAAGGTTGTGGGCGAGGGTGCCTTTGAGGGAAATACGACGGTGGAGCGTATTACTCTGCCCAATTCGGTGACCCAGATTAACGCGTATGCGTTCTGGGGCTGCGAGAATTTACAGACCGTGACTCTGGGCAGCGGGCTTGCGTCCGTGGGAGATTTTGCCTTTATGAACTGCAGCGGTCTGGAGCGCATTACTATCCCCAAGAATGTGCGCAGCATCGGCATACAGGCGTTTGCGTACTGCGAGAAATTTGAAGATATCACCATTCCGCCGGAGGTGACGGATATCAGGGAGGATGCCTTTGAGGGGGATTATCTTTTGAACATTCACTGCGAGGAAGGCAGCTATGCGGATAACTATGCCAGGGATTTCTATGAGAGGCAGAAGGACATAAGCGTCTACCGCGAGCCGGTGGAGGAGACGCCGGGGCAGGATGTTCCGCTGGACGGCGTGTATTCCGGAGACAGCGTTTGGTCAGATGATAACAGCCTGTCTCAGAATATTATCGGCGAAGTGTTTGGCAGCACCAAGGTGGTGGGCAATCAGGCCGTGATACTGATGCAGAATTCCAATCTGCCTGTGCTGGACAGCACCAGTCAGCTCGGAGCGGCGGGCAGCGCGGGCGAGCCGGAGGTTCCGTGGAGGGTGGCTGAGCGCACGCATTACCGCGACGAGGATTTTAAAGAGTACACGGTGCCGGAGGATGTCCGGGAGATTGGGCGTTTCGCCTATGCCAGAAGCGGGCTGCGGGATATCGTCCTGCCGGACGGACTGGAGACCATTGAATATGCAGCCTTTTACCACTGCGATTTTCTGGCGGACGTGGAGCTGCCGGAGAGCGTGACGGCGGTGGAGTCCAAGGCGTTTGCCCATACGGCATGGGTGGATAATTTTATGAACAAAAGAGACGGGACGGAGGGAGACTATCTCATAAGCGGCGGTGTGCTTGTCGCCTACCGGGGCAGTTCCGATGAGGTTGTGATCCCTGAGGGAGTGCGGACTATCGCAGGAGAGGCGTTTGCCGACCATGCGGAGATCAGGAAGCTCAGCGTTCCTGCTTCTGTGCAGTATATTGACGACAATGCCTTTTCGGGCTGCGACGGCATAGAGGAACTCAACTATGCGGGCGTAGATTTTGCCGAAATGTTTGAGGATATGCTGCTGGAGGAACAGATCAGGCTCGGGGCGATGGATGCCGCGCCGAATACCTCAGGCGCGTATGCGATAAATGTGGCGGGCAGAACAGTTCCGTTCACATGGATTGCGGCAGCGCTGCTTTTGGCGGGCGGTTCGGTGTGTATGCTTCGGAGGGCAAGATAGGTAAGATAGGTAAGATAGGTAAGACAGGTAAAATAACGAATAAGCGAGACAAATTGATAAATTTAATAAATTTGATAAATTTGGCAAAGCTATTGACATATCCTGCATAATTGTATACAATCCCGTCTTTGACAGTTGAGAAGTTGTAAAGCAGCCACAAACCCCATAATTGT
>N._stephensi_711_cecum__coassemble_43_pt1 | contig 30366 bp, 21 predicted proteins | sample N__stephensi_711_cecum__metabat2_high_PE_008 | metagenome-assembled genome bin N | reverse complement strand
TGAGCTCCTGATACACGATGCGCCCCGCGCCCATGTTCAGATGTCCTACCTCAGAGTTGCCCATCTGTCCGTCGGGAAGACCTACTGCCATGCCGCTGGCATTGCCCCTCACAAAGGGACAGGTGCGCATCAGCTCATCCATCACGGGAGTTTTGGCAAGCGCCACCGCATTGCCCTCGGTCCTCTCATTTAATCCATATCCGTCTAAAATCATCAAAACTACAGGTTTCCTGCTCATATGCTCTCCTCCAGATTTCCTGATATCTATTGTCTTCATGCCAAAAAGCATTATACACTGAATTGCGGCGAATTTCAATTCCCTGAATTTAATTTGAAACATTGTATTTTGCACCGCATTTTGTATTGTATTTTTCGGAATAATATCTTACAATGGTCTGATAACCCAAATTAAAAAGGAAGTAACAAGATGATTCAACTGTTGGCAAATATGTTTATCAAAGATCAAACGGAGCCGGAAAATCCGAAGGTCCGTCTGGCCTATGGCATACTCTGCGGCGCCGTGGGCATCGTCCTGAATCTCCTGCTTTTTGGCGGGAAATTTGCCGCCGGAATCCTGAGCGGCTCCATCGCCATCACGGCGGACGCCCTGAACAACCTCTCCGACGCTGGCTCCTCCATCGTGACGCTTCTGGGCTTCAAGCTCGCGAGCCAGAAGCCGGACTCCGACCACCCCTTCGGGCACGGCAGACTGGAATATATCTCCGGTCTGGTGGTGGCGTTTTTAATCCTGCTCATGGCCTTTGAGCTCTTCAAAAACTCCGTGAGCAAAATCCTGTATCCTGAAAAGCCGGAGTTTTCCGCCCTCGCGGTGGTAATCCTCCTCGCCTCAATCCTGATCAAATGCTATATGGCCTTCTACAATCGGCAGATTGGCAGACGCATCGGGTCTGTCGCCATGTCCGCTGCGGCTGTGGACAGCATCAGCGACGTCTGCGCCACCGCCATCGTCCTCATCTGTCTGCTCATCTCGCATTACACGGGCTTTGTGGCGGACGGCTACTGCGGTCTGGCCATGGCCGTCTTTATCTGCATCGCGGGCATCAACGCGGCAAGAGACACCATCAATCCCCTGCTGGGGCAGGCTCCCGAGCCCTCCTTCGTACAGCAGGTAAACGATATCGTCCTCTCCCATGACGGCATCATCGGCATCCATGACCTGATGGTACATAATTACGGGCCGGGGCGCGTACACATCTCCCTCCACGCAGAGGTTCCCGCGGACGGCGACATCCTGAAAATGCACGACCTGATCGATCTGATCGAACACGAGCTTCACTCCACATTAAACTGCAGCGCCGTCATCCACATGGATCCGGTGTGCATGGGCGACCCTGAAACCGACCGTCTGCGGGAGCTGGTGTCGGAGGTTTTATCCAACATTGACGCCTGCATCACCATGCACGATTTCCGCATTGTAAAAGGCCCCACCCACACCAATCTGATTTTTGATGTGGTGGCGCCTTATGATTACAGGCTCTCCGACAATGCCCTGATCGAGATTATCACCTATAAACTCAAGAGTCAAAATCCCGAGTACTGCCCTGTCATTGAGGTGGATAAAATTTAACTGTTTTTATCTGTCTTCACACTATTTATTCTTCATAACAAAGGCGGTAGAACACCACAGACCACGCCGGGTATTCCTCCACAGAGAAGCCTGACGCCTCAAATTCCTCCAGACAATCGTCATCCTCGCACCAGACGACGGCTCCCTGCTCTCTCGCCAACGCGATCACCGCCGCTGTGTCAGCCACCTTTTCACAGCCCGTCATCTCCGGCCAGTAGTGGAATGCCTCCCCCGCATCGCTCCCCTCGAGCAGCAGATGCCTTACATCCGGCAAAAATGCCATTCTCTCCACCATGCGCTGCACATTGACATGGTAAAAAATGTCCGACTCACCCACGTTTTCCTGCAGACAATGAGTCTCCTCGCCATTCTCCACCGCCGCATACTCGCGGTACAGCTCTTCCCGATTATTGAGAAAGCATACACAGAAAAGCAGGAGCAGAGCCACCTCTATCCATTTCTCCCTCCTGTCCAGAAGAGCCAACAGCACGGATATCCAGAGCATCGGGAGTACTATCACCAGATAACGGTCTATGAGAATCGGCGTTTTCAGGACGGAATACCCCACGCCGAATACCAGAAAGAAGCCCGCCCCGAAAAAGCTGCCCCATTTCCAGAAGTCCCTCTTATCCTTCCCCCGCTTCATCCACAGGTAAAAGCTGCCCAGAAAGAAGGCAATCACCAAGCCGCAGCGCATGGGCTCCGCCGTGCCAAAGAGCATGTCCGGATAACCGTACAGCGTGTCCAGATCAAGGGCGGCAATCCAATAATTCCCGTCAATGCTGCGCATCTGTCTGAACATGACAAACATCCACGGCAGATAAGCCAGCGCCATGGCAGCACAGTATATGCCCCACTGCAAAAGGGTATGCACATAATCCTTTTTGGTAAACAGTAAAAATACCAGCAGGAAAAGGGAGAGTCCCACCGCAGCCACTCCCGCAAAATAATGGGTGTAGGCGGCCGCTACATTCACGAGCGCCAAAAGCGCCCAGTACTTTATCGAATTTTTGCCGGGACGGCTCTCATAATGCTCCGCCAGCAGCCAGACCAGATAAAAGGACGCCGTGATAAACAGCATGGACATGCTGTACATGCGCGCCTCCAGCGCATAGCGCAGCATATTGGGCGCGGCGCAGAGCGCCAGTACGCCAAACAGCGCTTCCCTCTCCCCGAATACCCGGGAGAGAAAGCGCTCCGTGATAAATATCATCCCCAGAAAAGAGAGGAAGGACACCAGATGCCACGCGAAGAGATTTTCACCAAAAACGGCCACCGCCGCCTTCACTGCCAGATAATACAGCGGCGGATGCACGTCCAGCGCCGTCAGGCGGATGATATCTGCCCACGGATTGCGCACTAAATTAATGGTAAAATATTCGTCAAAATTGAATTTGGACAGCGCCAGCATCTGTGCGGCAGCCGCAAGCAGCGTAACCGTCACAAATGCATACAGCGCCAAAGTCCTTTGTCCCGTTCTCTTCCGTTTCGCTCTGTTCATCCTTCCCCATCCCGCTTAACGATTTTCATTCACATAAATCTTGGCGCGGCTCTGGATAACGGTCGCCACATCCGCCGCACTCTTCTGTCCCTGATAGAAGGCCTCCATCTCCTCCGTGATGATATTCAGCACATACTCATTGTAATAAGTCCGCTTGGTGACGGAGGAGATATGCGCTTTAATTTCCTCAAGCTGCTCGTTTGTGAGCGGGTCTAAGATCACGCTCTCGTCATTGATCCACCAGGTATAATCCGACTCCACTTCCTTGCCTTCCCAGTCCGTGTAGGTGTTCTTCCTGGTAGCCTTCTGCGCATTCTCGTCAAACTGCTTCTTGACGATGGGAAGCTGATAGTCCAATTTGCTCTGATACTCGTCCGTGAGATAATACCTCATGAAATCCCATGCCGCATCCAGATTTGACGAGCCTGCCGCAAGCGCGTAGCTGGCGTTGGTCGCAATCACCGAGCCCTGCCCGCTGGAGTTGGGGAAGCCCACGAAGCTTACGTCCTCGCCAAAGTAACCGTTGATCGTATAAATCATATTCTGTATATCACTGATATAGCAGCCTGACAGAAGCGTGCGGTTCTCCCGATACTGGGACTGATAGGCAGAGTACCAGTCGCCATCGTAATAATCATCCGGTCTCTCCTCGGGAAGCGTCTTTGCAAATTCCATCAGCGAGATGAACTCCTCGGAATCAAAATTGCACTTTCCGGTGGACACATCGATAAAATCATTGCCGCACATGCTCATCGCGGTACTGAAGAAGTCCCCTCTCATCATGTCGCCAAACAGAGAGGTTCCCTCCGGCATGGTGGACAAAAGCTGTCTTGCCTCCTCCATCGTCCAGCCGGTGCGCTCTCCCACCAGAGAGGTCTTGCCGATATAGGTCTCCACATTGAAGGAAGGGATGATCTCATAAAGCTTGCCATCCACCTTACATGCCTCAAACACATTCTCCATAAACTCTACCTTGGACAATTCCTCGTCCTTCTCGATCAGTGCTCCGACATCCGCCAGAAGCCCCTTGGAGATATAATTCTCCAGACTCATATTATAAGAGTCCACAACCAGAATATCCGGCATATTTCCGGAGATAATATCGTTGTTCATCTGGGTGTAGGACGCCATGTAATCCTCATAGGTGTTATACTGACTGTAATCCTTCAGGACAATGCGGTGCGTATTGCTGGACTTATTGTAATCCACCACCCGCTTACGCATATCGCTGGATATATAATTGCCGCCCAGCACCATGACGGCCTTGTCGGGAATGTCCTCAGGCGCCACCCTGGTAAACAGACCGCCCCGCACTACGCTGTTATAGGTCTCCTCGTCATAATCGGAATAAAAGCCTACAAAATGCTCTTCGTCCACGGGCAGGAGCGCATTCAGACCGTTCAGATACAGATCCGAGTTTACAAAGCTCATCAGCTGTACCGCCGACTCATCCCCCATATGATACTTAAACACACCTGAATTATTACTGAATATGATATCGCCATTGGCGTCCGCCGTGAGATTCCCGCCCATGCCGTTGTAAACCAGAGAGCTGGGAAGCTGAATGGTCTCCGACATGTTGTCCGTGTCCACATCATAGGTGGTGGCATACATATTCTCCCAGTCTTCGCCATAGTAGGTCAAAAACAGCTTGCCGTCCGGCATCACCACCACACTGCTGCCTTTCTCAGCCATCTCATCCAGTCCCCGACAAGGCTGCATCTCAGACACATTGCCCTCAACGTCCACAAGCATCTTGCCGTAATCGTCGCCGCCAATCACCAAAACTGCCGAGCCGTCCTCCTTCCCCACAACGACCCAAATATAATGCCAGCTGTCCTCATTGGAGAGGGAATCCATAGGCGTCTCCCAGAGCATTTTGCCGTCCAAATCCCAGCAGCAGATACAGAGCTCATTCTTGTATATAGAATTGTCAGGGTCGCGATAGTCCTCAAAATAATAGTTCTTCTGACCAAAAATCCGTCCCTCCGACATGGAAAAGCCACTGATGCTGGTGGACTCATAGACATTGCCCTCATCCTCCGAGGCCTCGGCGTCTTCCTCCCTGGTCTCCTCCGCCTCAGACTCTGACTCCGGCTCTTCCTCTCCCTCCATGCTCATCTGTATATCACAGGACTGGATATCGCCGCCCTCCATGTCTGCGGAGACCAGCTTATAGCTCCGATTGTCGCTGTTTCCAGTGTAATTATAAATCTGCATCATGGCATAGATTCTGCCATCGTACTCCGCCACAAAGTTGATGTAAGCGTCGTCCCCCTCCTTCTGGACACTGCCGAGCTCAAACTCCTGCAGGCGGTACACATATTCCTTCGCTAACGCCGCATTTGCATTCTTCTTTCCGCCCGGGTTATTGCCCTGCAGCCCATCCTGCGAGTTTCTGTTGCAGGCGCACAGCCCCACGAGCATCGTGGCTGCCAGCACCAGACCAAGCGCCCTCTTCCACATTTTCATAACATTTCCTCCTCACTCTTTTTCCTGTGCCTCCGGGCATACTGTCTCTCCCAGAAGCGTTCAAGCTTATCTTTTATCTTATGCCATACATCCTTCATTGTCCAGCCCTTATGACGCCACCAGTATATCAGGACGCCCAGGACAAGAACCAAAGGGTACAGCAAAAAGAGCAACATAAAGACTGTGAGCATTCCGATGATATCCTCATAGCCCCTCGCCACATTTTCCCAATAGGGATAAATGATGGCGCGACCGTTCATGGAACGCGTGCCAAAAGCGCCGATTACCTTCAGTCTGCCCATCAGGCCAAAACGGGAAGTATTCTCCAGCACCTCTGTCTCCCGCTCGTCGCTTCCAAGCTGTTCCTTCACATATTTCAGGGCAAACTCCTTCACCGGGTTGGGCATGACAATCTCATAATGATTGATGCCCTGGCTCATGCCATAATCCTCCAGCGTGCTGAGAGAGACATACACGCGGGTGGAATCCAGCCCCGCCTTCTCCACCATCCTGCCCTTCGGACGCTCTATCACCCCGGATACAATATGCGGCACGCCGGAGATATAGACCATCATCCCCGCCACATCGTTGGAGCCGAAAAGCTGCCACGCGGTGTCCTCGTCGATAACGCAATAGTCGTGATTGAGGTCATTTCCCGAAAAATACGCCCCGTAGAGAAGCCTCTGGGGATGGAACAGGAAGAAGTCCCCGCCGATTCCCAACGCATCAGCCTCCACGCTCCCCGACTCGCTGCTCACCGTAAGCTTGCCGTCCGCGCTGTATGCGTCCGCCCAGAGCCTCGCGCTCGGATTCTCGGACTCCTGAACAATGGAAGCCTCCTGCAGATAGCTGTCCAGCGAATGTTCAAACTCCTGCAGGGAATCCTCCGTCACACGGGAGTTTGTCGAGAAAAAACAGCTAATCTGCGCCACACCGCCCTCCTCGCTCCACCGCTCTGCCATCTGCTGATCCGTCAGGGACGATGCCATATGCCCCGTCACGGCCAGCAGGATCAGGAACACCACAAAGGACACCCCGCCGGTAATACTCAGTATCAGTTTCTTCATATACCTTAATGCTCCTTAATTATTGGCAAGTCTCACCTGCTTACCCGCCTCCACGGGAGCCGTGGAGGTGGTGATGACATATTCATAGCCGTAGAGCGGCGCGCTGATCGCGGAGCGATTGTCGTCGCTTGCCAGCACGTCCACATCCACACGGGTGGCAATATAGCGGTTGCCCAACGGTGTGCTCTTGGTCTCCAGCGTGAGGATGAACTTGCCGTTATTGTCCTCGCGGATCGCACTGTTTGGCACTGTCAGATCGTAATTGGCGCTCTTTTGCCCCACCGAGATATTCAGGGACTGTCCCGCCGTGACCTCGCCTGTGACATCAAAGGTCAGAAGCTTCTTCTGGCTGGGATCCTCCTTGTCCGGCTTAATGCTCGCCAGCGTCACGCCCACATCGCTATAACGCCAGGAATTGACCAGCTCCGCCTGATCGCCCACAGAGAGGCGCCTTGCCTGCTCGTTCGTAACCGAGAACTCCATGGTATAGCCCTTGCCCTCCGGCTGGATCGTAAAAAGCACTCCATTGCTGGGCGTATCCTCGCCGGACTTCACATTCACATCGATAATGCTCCCCGATATCGGCGCTGTCACGGTTCCGTTTACCGACTCGCCCTGCTGCTCAGCCATACTCTCCTGCAGCTTTGCAAACTCCTGCTCCACCTTCAGGTCGTCAATCATCCGCGTCTTGGAGTCCCTGGCTTCATCCAACTTCTCTTTGCGATTCTCCACTTCCTTCGTCCAGTCTGAAATCTGGTCGTCCACATTGTCGTCACTGCTGTTGATTTTATTGTTATATGCATTCTGTGCCTTAGTGAGCGCCTTCTCTAAATCAGGAAGCTTCGCCTCGTCATCCTTTATCTCATCCTTTTTTTTCTGAATCCGGTTCTCCAGAATGGTATTGTTCTGGATAGCTGCATTATATTCATCAAGTGTCACTGCCGGCGTTCCGTCCGCATTAAGCTTGCCGTCCTCATAATCCTGTTTCTTCTGCTTATTTGCATCTATCTCTTTCTGCCATGCCTCGATATCCGCCTTGGCAGCCTCCACCACATCATTTACTTCATCATAAGCAGCCTGAGCCGCCTCCAGCTTCTGTTTTTCCTTCTTGGCGCTGGGCGTGCCGCCGTTCTCCTTCTGTTCCTTCCATGCGTCCAGCGTATCCTGCGCCTCCTCAAGCTCATTCTCCAATCTCTCAATCTCCGCATCCTTATCGCTGACCTGCGTCTGATAGGATGAGAGGGACGCCAGATTTCCGTTCCTGATGTGAGTCAGGACAGTGCTTGACAACGTGCCCTCCAGGACTTTCAACTCCACATCCTTGACCTTCTCGTCCCACTGCTTTCTGAGCGCCTTCATCTCGGTATTCTCGCTGGAGGACAGATAGCACAGGGCGTCGCCCTTCTGCACGGAGTCGCCCTTTCTCACCTCAACGGACTGCACCTCGTACACGCCGGTAGCATTGCTGTCCCCGGTGGTCTTTAATTTCACGCTGTAGGGGTCTCCGCTCTCCACAACGCCGTTTCCGCGGATTTTGGCCGTGATGCTCCCCGACTCCACATACTGCGTCGCCACCTCCGGCAGAGAGTAATTCATGATCGTATTGGAAAAAAAAGTAAGCACCAATAGCACACTTAGGAATACAATCGCCGCGGTCTTGACCCATTCTCTCTTCTTGTTACTCTTCTCGTTCATCGTTCCTCCCCTTGCCTTTCCACTTCTAATCTATCTGAAATTTGTATCTGAAATTTCCATTCAAGCCTTCCGCCTGAGCTGTGTGGTTTATCCTTTAATACCGCCCTGATATGTGATGCCGTCCACCAGATACTCCTCGCCGTAGAGGAAAATCAGAAGGCTTGGCACCATATAGATCGTCGCCACCGCAAACGCCAGTCCCACATCGCCCGCGTTAATCTTACTCAGAAACACGGACAGGGGATGCGTCTCGGCATCCGACAGCAGGATGAGCGGCTGTTCCACCATGTTCCAATAGTCGATAAACACCAGTATCGCCGCGGAGCAGAGCGCCCCCTTGCACAGCGGCAGACATATCCGCCGGAATATCTGCCACTCTCCCGCGCCGTCTATCTGAGCCGCCTCTATAACCGAATAGGGAATCCGCTTCATAAATTTCGTCAACAGATACACCGCAAAGGGCGAAAAAATGCCCGGCAGCCAGATTGCCCAGTAGCTGTCCAGCAGATTGAGCCAGTCCGACACCAGATAGTTTGGCACCAGCGTCACCTGATAGGGCATCAGCATCAATATCACATACGAAAAGAAAATAATGCTCCGCAGCTTTCCCGAATATCGGGCAAAACCATATGCCGCAAGCGCCGCCACCGTGAGCTGGAACACCACGATAGGTCCCACCAGTATGACGGAATTCCAGAATTTCAACAGATATTCCGGGCTCTTAAAGAGCACTGTGATATACTGTGAAAAGGACACCATGTCCGGTATGAACTTCAAATTTACCTTCTCGGCGATATACACCTTGCCGCCGTTCTCGTTCACCGCAAACACAGAGCCGTAATTGGCGGAAATCTCCGAGGAGGACATAAAGGAATTGGTGATAGTCAGCACAATGGGCATCAGGAACAGAATCGCAAAGCTCGCCGCGATGACGGTGGCTATGGCGATTTTGGTAAGCGCCCACGCCTTTCTCCCCTTTAGCTTCCTCTTCTCTTTATTGATATCTATATTTTGATTTCCTGTCTCCGGGGCAGGAATACGGCTGATTTCTTCCGACATATCTCTACCCTTCCACATCCTTTCCAAAATGGTTCTCTATGATAAACAAGGCTCCGATAATGACTATCATCACTAAGGACATAAGGATGGCCGCCGCAGACAGGGTCTGATAATCCAGATTTCTGAATTTATTGTTCATATAATGCTGCAGCATATAGATGGCGTCATGGGGATAGTCCGTGGTCAAAAGATAAATCTCGCGGAATATCTTAAAGGAGCTGATCAGGGACATGATTGTCACAAACAGTATCGTGGAGGACAGATACCGGATCTTGATATAAAAGAAGGTCTGGAGCGGCGTGGCGCTCTCCAGCCTCGCCACCTCCAGAATGTCCTTGGGGACGCTGGCGAGAGCCGCCATAAACAAAATCATGTTATAGCCCAGATTCTTCCACAGAAACAGAATCACGATGACTATGGTGGAATAGCTTGATTTGAACCAGTCTATCTTGTCAACGCCAAACACGCCCAGCACATCGTTCACCGCTCCGTTATAGTGAAACAGCACCTGCCAGATGAGCACCACGGACGCCACCGGCACCATCATGGGGCTCAGGAAGAAGGTTCTAAACTGACTCCGAAAGGGAAGCTTCGCCTCCAGCACAATGGCCAGCATAAGCGACAGCACCACGGACAGCGGCACCGCAATCAGCGAAAATCTCACCGTATTTTTCACCGCAGTCTGAAACGCCAGATTTTTGACCACCTGAGAAAAGTTCTTGAAGCCTACAAAATTGGCGCTGATGGGATTGTCCACCATGGAATAAAACAACACCACCATAAAGGGCACCAGAAAAAAGACCAGCACGCCAAGAAAGCTTGGGGCGATAAACAGCCCCGAGCTAAACTTGCGCCTTCTGATTACTTTGTTGGTTCTTCTTCCCTTTTTCAAAACAAGTACCTCTGATTACCTATTCTCAACTTACATATTCTCGTTTACATAACCCTGGACGCGGTTCTGAATGATGCCCGCCACATCCCTGGCAGTGCGCTGTCCCTTAAAGAAAGCTCCCGCCTCCTCGTTGATGATGCTCATAATCTGCGAATCTGAGCCGGATGTGGGCTTTGCAATCCTGATCAGCTCTTCGAGCCTGTCGGCTTCCTCATCGGTGGTAATATGGTACTCATACATCCAGTCATCTCCGTAGCCGATGCCGCCTCCGCCTCCCTGAAGGATCGGTTCGCCGTTTTCGTCCAGCACCTTCTCGCCGTTTTCATCCAGCACATACTCAACCTTGGTAGCCTCCGCCCTCGCCTCGGCAAAGGTTTTCTTATTGCTGGAAAAGCCCATGCTGTAGCGGCTGCTATCGCTTGTCAGCCAGCTCTCGATAAACTCCCACGCGCCGTCCTTGTCGGAACACTTGCTGGTAATCGCAACCCCGGAGCTCATCTGCAGATACGTCCCGCTCGCTCCGGAAGAGTTCGGAAATCCGATAAACGTCACATCCTCGTTAAAGATGGCGTCCGCCAGCTGAATACTCTCAAAATCATAGAGATACGTCGCATTCAGCAAAATCTCGCCGGCCGCGATGCGCACAGGAAAAGCAGGCGCATCTTCATCATACTGATACTCCTCCGGGAATCGGTTGGCGAATTCCAGAATATTCACAAAATCCTCCGAATCCAGAGAACATTTGCCGCTCTCCCAGTCCACAAACTCCGCCAGATTATATTCAAGCATGATGTCAATCGCACGCTCCTTCGTACAGTTGGCAAAAATCTCTGCATCGGGATGCTTGTCCGCATAGGCCAGCAGCTCCGCCAGCGTCCAGCCCGGCTCCGTTCCCAGATCCGCGGCCTTTCCGCAGACAGTCATCAGCTCAAAATCCTTGGGGATGGCCACCAGAACGCCGTCATAGGTGTATGCATCCAGAATATTTTCAAAGAAATCCTCCCGCTTTACTGCCGCACTCTTTTCCAGCCAGGGGCTCAAATCTTCAAATACGCCCTTCGCCGCATACTTGGCCGCATCCAGACCGTTTAACGCCAGAAGGTCAGGACAATTGTTGGAAGTGATGTCATTGTTCATGCGGGTGAGCGCATCGTTCATCACCTCCGTATAATTGCTGGTATCGCCGCTGTAAGTCACATCATTGTAATCAAAATAGCTCCGAAGGCTGATGTGATACTTATCGCTCTTCTTGTTGAAGTTTACGGCGGCGCTCCGCACGGCATAATCATTCGAGAGTACTCCGACCACAAGCGTAGTCTTTGCAGGCACCTCGGAAGCCGGCTTCTGCGAGAGCATCTCAAGCTCCGCCTTGCCGTCCTCATAATTGTAGGACGCAACCAGAATGCGCCCGTCCTCCAGCACATGCACGAGGTTCACATAGCTGCTCTCGATATCGCAGTCCAGCCAGTCGAAAATCATCTCGGAGGTCTGAGTCTGCATATCGTACCCATAGAGGCCGGTGCTGTCATAAGCTATAAAATCCTTGTCGGCTCCCACAACGAGGCTGCCGTCGGAATTGCCGCTGATAAAATTATCATAGCTTTCCCCCAGCTTCTTCCCCTCATAATCAATTTCCCGCAAAACGGTCTTATTGCTTCCCGACTGATCCATCGACACATACATCCTGCCGTCCTTGCCGACGCCCATGCCCCTCATCCACGCTCCGGCGTCGAGAGCGATGGTTCCGGCGAAATTGCCCTCCGCGTCAAACAGCAGTATCTGGGAGTCGCATGCCACATAGGATCTGCCCTCGTTATCCACCGCGAAGGTGCGGATCCAGCTGTTTTCCTCGTCCAGACGATTCGAGAAATCCTGCTCAAACAGCTTCTCTCCCGAAGCGTTGTACTTACAGAGAAAATACTCCGTTGAATAATTGTCATCGCTCCAGTGAGTCACTCTCTCCACAACGATCAGGTTTCCCTCCTCGTCCACCGTATAATCCGAATAGCTCCGGCTCGTGTTGGCTTCGTCCTCCTTCTCCTCCCCGTCCTCCTCAGGGTTAAGCGGGGTAAGAGCTATCTGAGGTCCCGCGGAGCCGTCCACAAACGAAATGGAGGCAAGACTGATACGGCTTTTCCCGGTCTCCTCATCCCACTGATAGTCCATATAGTATAAATAGTCCCCAACAACCTTTGCGTCCTGAAGACTATTATCCACCGAACCTGTATCGATAAACTCCGGCACCCAGACAAATGCCTTCTGCTCCTCGGGTTTATTGCCTGCCGTGCTGTTCTCGGCGTCCTCTGCTTTCCTGCCGCAGGCCGCCCATGAAAGCGCCATCGATGCCAGCAGGACAAACGTCAGAAGTCTTGCCGCCCGCGCTGCCTTCCTGTTTTTATTTATGTTTTTATTTACCCTGATCATTTTTATCAAAACCTCCTACTGTATGATGTCTTATAAATCTTGTTAGTAATCACAAGCATAGTATACAACATATGGTATAAAATTGCACCTTAAGATTTTATGAAATAATCTCCCCCTTTTCTTTATTTATTGTAACATTTTCTTAACATTCATGTTTGCCCGGACTAAAATGAGTGGGGATGGCCTGTGCTGTCGAACCGGGCGGCAGGAGGAGGGGCGGGATGTCCGGACGGTTGCGGTTGAGTGTGTTTTCTAATAGTGCGTATCAGTCTCCGGCTGTTTACGGGTCGGCTCTAAGGTGCATCCATGCACCGTAGAGCCTGAAATGCGCATCCATGCGCATTTCACCCTTGTCTGTGGCACGCACTATAAGAAAACGCACCAACCTCCACCAATGTCCGCACATCCCGCCCCTCCTCCTGCCTTGCTGCCGACACCGGTAGCCAATAAATCACTTACCATACCCTCACTGTATTTTGTTGTTGACAAATCTTTCCTCTGATGTTATTTTAATAGTGTCCAGTGTACTAATTATCTTAATGCACTTGTTAATTGGAGTCAATACCCAATTAGCTCCCACAAATTTCAGAAAGGATGAACACATCATGATTGTCATTGATTACCGGGACAAACGTCCGCTCTATGAGCAGGTGACGGAGAAGCTGGCGCATCTGATCATCTGCGGCGCGCTGGAGTCCAACTCGCGGCTTCCCTCCGTCCGCTCTCTTGCCATGGATCTGTCCGTCAATCCCAACACCGTGCAGCGGGCGTATGCCCAGCTGGAGCAGGAAGGTTTTATCTATTCCGTGGTGGGGCGGGGCAATTATGTCACCGACTCCTCCGAATGGCGCAAGGGAATGCTGCGCGCGCTGGAGCGGGACTTAAAGGAACTGCTCACCAGAGCCGCCGAGAGCGGAATGCCCATGGACACGGTACTCTCCATGGTAAAACAGGCCTATGAAAAGGGTTTTGAACACGCCGTTGAAAGTACGGCCGGAAAGGAGGATGTTTCCCATGATTGAAATACAGAATATCACCAAAAAATTTGATGCGATCACCGCCCTGGACTCGGTGTCCGCCCGGATGGAGGAAGGTCATGTATTCGGCCTGATCGGCACCAACGGCGCCGGCAAAAGCACTCTGCTTCGCACCATCAGCGGTATTTACGCGCCGGAACAGGGACAGATATTGATAGACGGGGCGCCCGTGTACGAAAATCCCGAGGCAAAGGCGAAGGTCTTTCTCATCTCGGACGATCAGTACTTTTTTCCCAATGGCACGCCCGCAGATATGGTGCGCTATTATCAGGCCTTCTATCCTTCGTTTGACACCGGGCGCTTTGAAAAGCTGATGCAGGCATTGAAGCTGGATATCCGGAGGAAGACCAACACCTTCTCGAAGGGCATGAAAAAACAGCTCTCCGTGATGCTGGGCATCTGCTCCGGCGTCAAATATCTGCTCTGCGACGAGACCTTTGACGGCCTTGACCCGGTGATACGTCAGGCGATCAAAAGGCTCTTTATTCAGGAGATGGAGGAGCATCACCTGACCCCCATCATCGCCTCCCACAATCTTCGGGAGCTTGAGGATATCTGCGAGCATGTGGGGCTGCTCCACAAGGGCGGGATCCTTTTTTCCAGAGATCTGGATGAGATGAAGCTGGGCATCTTTAAGCTCCAGTGTGTGCTGAACGATCCCATTGACCTCGCCGACATCGAAAAACAATTCCCAATCCTGCGCAATGAAAGGCAGGGATCTCTGCTGACTCTGACCCTGCGCGGCAGTAATCAGGATATCAGCAGTGTCATGGAGCGGTTGCAGCCCGTATTCTGGGAGCTGCTCCCCCTGACTCTGGAGGAAATCTTTATCAGTGAAACGGAGGTGCTTGGCTATGACTTTGAAACTCTCTACGCATAGCTCCAACCATAATAATTCTCATAATATTCCCCTGAGGAAACTGATGCGGGAGGATTTGCGCCGCCGCAGCTGGATGACCGCGCTCTCCTGTCTGGGAAGCTTCATGGCATCCCCGGTCGCCTTTTTATTTATGTACTCCTCCTCCAACTCCCCGTACTCCCAGGCGCGTCTGGAGGCGGCTTCGGCGCAGGGGGCAGATATGCTGGCAAAGGAGCTGGCTTCCCGCTTTCTGGACTACCTTGCCTCGGCACATCTGATTTTCCAGATGTCGATTCTGGCTATTGCAGCGCTGGTGGCTGCCGTCTGCGGTTTTCAGTACCTCTACTCCCGCCGGATGGTAGATTTGTATCACAGCACTCCCGCGACCAGGGAGCGGCTGTTTCTGGCGCTGTGGCTAAACGGCTTCCTCATCTGGTTCGTGCCCTTCCTGCTGGGACAGCTGTCAGTATGGGCGCTGGCTCTGTACTTCATCCGCATACCCGCCTGCTGGGGCGGAGTGACGCTTCTGCTCTGCAAGGAGGTCGGACTGTCTGTCCTGTGCTTCCTGATTTTGTATCATGCCAGTCTGGTGGCGGTGATGTTCAGCGGAAATGCCAAAAACGCCGTTGTAAATCTCTTTATTTACGGGGTCGGTGTCATAGGGATTTATATGACGTTCTTCGCCTACATGAGCGGTTATCTGGACACCTTTCATCTTCCGGATTACTGGATTTATTCGACGCCCGTCATCGCGCTGTCGCCCCTTGCGGCTCCAGTCTTTCTGTGTATCAGCTTTATAGCGCGCATTCCCGAGACTTCCGCGGGTACTGCCTTTGAGACCTTCGCCGCCTCACAGTGGATGAGCCTGCTCATTCCTTCCATCCTGATCATGCTGCTCAACCTCGGACTTGCCATGGCGCTGTATAAAAGACGTCCCAGCGAGCTTGCGGAGCGCGGTGTGGAAAATAAATTTTTCCGCATTCCACTGAACTTCGTGACCAGTGTGTTCTGCGGTCTCTGGATTTCCCTGTTTTTCGGTCTGATTACCGGGAACCGGAGTCTCGGATGGGCGCTGTTTGGCGCGATATTCGGGTGTGTGCTGGCCTTCGCCTGCATGAATATCCTGCACCACACCTCCTTCAAGGCGCTTTTTGCCCACAAGCTGCAGTTGGCCGTCACACTGGTCTTTACCTGCCTGGTGCTGTTGGTGTTCCACTATGACGCATTTGGCTATGACACCTATCTGCCCAAAAAGGATTCCATCACCGGGCTCTCCCTCTACAGCAGGACATTCACCGGGGAGGGATTTGGATTTCAGGAAGTGGAAAATGAAAATTTCATGCGATACAGCGGTAAAACTATGCCGGAAACGGCGATGTTTACTGATCCGGAACAAATTTACCGGCTGTTGGAGAGCCTCGTCGATACCAACAATTATCATCCCGAGGAATCCGGCCGGAGCTACTCGCTCCAGGTAATGGTAAACACCACCCACGGCTCTTACCGCCGCAATTATATTATCCATACGGAGGGCGCAAATATGGAGGCGCTGCAGCCCCTTTTGGAATCCGATGCATTTCAGGATTACTTTCACCCGGCCGCCCGCGGCGTCATGAAGACGCCGGCTCATATCGACATCAAGACTGTGGACAGCCAGTCCATCGGCCTCACGGAGCCTATGCGCGTTGAGCAGCTCTACCGGGCCTATGCGCAGGATTTCTCAGAGCATTACACTGCCGACATCGCCGTTACCTCGCCGAGCCAGCGCATGTTCTACCTGAACTATGCCTATCCCAGCACAGGCGCCGGCACGGAAGAGGCTGAATATTATCATTTGTCCATGGAGGTTCCCGCCTGGTATGAGCGCACCATCGCCCTGCTGCAGGAATGGTACCCTCAGGATATCTGGTCGCAGGAGGATATGGAGCTTGCATCCCTGGTTGTGAGCATCAATTCCCAATCCGTAAACCTTCAGAAATCCACTCTGTTGGAATATCTGGGCGTGGCGGAAGCTGCCGATGCAGCAGGAGGCTCCGCGTCCGCCGAAGCCGCGTCCACGGAGGAGGGCGTCTGGAGCAGACTGGTGGAAGACCCGGCTGAGCTCGCCGCTCTGAAGCCCTATCTCTATATTGGCCGTTACACCGGCAGCGAATTTGTTTCAATCGGGAAGGTATCCATTTTACTCCCCGAAGCCTCGGAGCAGTCGTCAGAGGAAAATCCGAAGCATACGATTTCCTACAACTGCTATCTGAAACGCGGGGAGATACCCAAGGGCTTTGTGGAAAGCCTGACCTTCAACCCTTCCTGACGGCAGAGGAGCAGACAAATTATCGGACAGGCTATCAGCCATATCACTATCGGACATACAAAAAAGAGGATCCTGCGATCCTCTTTTTGTATGTATTTCAGGAATTCAAATCCCGTTCCCGGTCGTAGATGGCAAAATCGTTTTTGCCGTTCTTTTTCACATGGTACATGGCGTAGTCCGCATATATGATCAGCTGCTCCATGTCCTCCGTATCCTTTGGATAGGAGGCGATACCGATACTTCCGCATATGTGCACTTCCTGACCCACCAGCCGGAAGGGCTTCGTAAATACCTCTCTGCACTGTTCTCCAGTCTTCTCAATAATTTTCATCTGGCTGCTTTGCAGTATCAGGATAAACTCATCGCCGGCAAAACGGTAGGGCGTCAATATCTGCGACTCTATGTCCCGCAGCCTTTCCGCCACCTGTTGCAAGGCTTCATCTCCCGCCGTATGTCCCATGCCGTCATTGATTTGCTTGAAATCGTCTATGTCGATCATGATGACCGTACAGGGCGTCCTGGAGCTGATCAACTCGCTCAGATCAGCCATAAATTTACTCCGGTTGGGAATGCCTGTCAGGAAATCATGCTGGGACGCCTGCTCCGTGAGCCTTCGCGCCGCCTCCAGCTGGGTCATCAGCCTTTGACGCTTCAGATTGTCGCTGCTCACCAGCACAATGATCACCATCAGCGCCACAATCAGAATGCATCCGGGAAGCAGCACCTCGCTGTTTCTCTCCAAAAAGGTTTCCCTGCGGTTTATGATCACGGCATCCTCGGGAAGTATGGAGAGGCTGATGTCAAACTTTTCCATGACAGCCGCGTCCACACAGTACACATTCGGGCTGTCCACCACCATGCCCATGTCGTTCACCGCATCGCCCGCTATGATATCCAGAGCGATTCCCGCCGCAATCTCTCCCGACTTGTACATGGACACCACATTGCCGCCCAGAAGTCCCTCTCCGATTCCGCCCTCCACCATGCGCAAAGCCGGAACCTTCGCGGTCTGGGCAATCAGAGCCACCGACTCCTGATTGGTATATTGTCTGCCGCTGGCGTCCTCCGTCATGACCACATAAATCAGTATACTGTCCTTGGACACGTCCCGGATTGCCTTCCTGAGCTCCTCACTGGAGAGCCGGGATGTGTTGATTTCGCCAAACTCCAGATTCGGGTACTGCTCCGCGCTCCTGTAAAAACGCTTCCGCTCCGCCTCCCCCGTGATGGTGTCGTCCAGAATGGCCACCACCTTTTTGGCCGTGGGATTGATCTGCAGTCCGAACTCGATATTCTTCTCCACGGAAAGCTTTTCCAGAATCCCCGTCACCAGCGGATCCTCAGCAGCGCGAGCCGCCAGCTCCTCGTCGTTTACTCCCTCAAAAACCAGAGGGATCCCGGCAAAAATATCATCCTTATACTCCAGCGCAAACACCAGCGCGGCGTCATCTCCCAAAATCACCACGTCATAGGGCTCCACATGCGACATGCGATATGCCAGGCCCTCGTAAAACAGCTGCATTGCCTCCTCGTCGCTCACGCGCTTCGTGTCCATGAACTCATAGTCCAACACCACATCGCTTCCCAGCCCGCCCCGGATGCCGTCAATCTGAATCTGGACGGTGTCCCAGGCATAGGAATACGAGCTGATAAACAGGACGCGCCCGCTGCTCTCCGCAGCCTCCGCCCTAAGCCCAAAGCAATCAGGGACGCCAAGGCAGCAAAGACAGCATAAAATGCCCGTAAAAACTGACAGCCGCAAGCTCTGCAGCCGTCTCAGGGCTTTCTCTTGTAATATCTTAAAGCTTCCCATTTCCACTCTGTCATATCTTCCCTTCATATCCGTGCGGCCGGCCCTCACTCCCAGCCGCCTGATATTATTTTATCACTTTTTAGCACGAATGCAAGACAGGAATGCAAGACTAAAAACGATGTCCGCCCCCGCCACCGGAGCGTCCGCCTCCTCCGCCGCCCCTGCCTCCTCCGCCGCCGGAGTGTCCGCTTGTTCTGGGATCGTACACCCTGTTCTGGGACTGATAGCACACGGTGGGGTCTGTGTTGGAAAAATAGTTCAGCGTATGGGCAAGGAGCTCCTTTTCCTCTGTCTTACGCGCCCGGGAGAAAAGATTCACCAGCACGAAATTGACTAAGAGCGCCAGAATCAGAGCCAGCAGCGCATTGCAGACATATTTCATGGGCTGCGCGATCCGATAGCCGTCCAGCAGGACAGCCGCCTGTTCAAATGCCCTGGAAGCACATTCATAATAATCGCCCCGGCTGGCATAGCGATAGACATTGTCAGTGATGGTATCGGCATAGCTCTCCGTGATTGTCCTGTAAACCGCACCGTCACAGTAAATCCAGATATTGCGGTTATCCATATCGATCAAAAACAGGATGCCGCTCTGAACGGAAAACATCGAACGATAGCAATTTTCGGCATAAAATCCCGTAGAAACCGCATTCTCGGCAGTCGTCTTAAACCCGGCATTGCCGTGGGCGGTAATCTCCCGCATCTGCCCGGTCAGCGCTGCAAGCTCCTCCTGTGTGAGCAGCTCCGCAGCATCGTCCACAAACACCACGTATCCCGTGTCGGGATTTTCATATACCACACCCCGCAGCCCCTCGTCCGTAAGTCCGTCGGCAGCACAGACGCCGGAAGCCTCCAGAAAAAAGACACAGACCGCCAGCCATACGGCAAGCTTTTTGAATTTATCTGACATTTTATCTGACATTTTCTTCGCCTCCTCTTTTATGGAATTGAGGAAGCTCTGTGCTCACCAGCAGATTATACCGCTCGATCATATCCAGAATATCCCACCCGATCAGAGCCATGACAATCAGCGCCGCACCATAATAATACAAGTCCGAAACCGGGTGCAGCACCAGCACCAGCGCCGCCGCCAGAAGCCCTGTGCCGGGTCTTGCCAGACCCTTTTTGAGATCCTCCCATGCAATGCTGTGTCGGCTGCTCTTTGTCAGCCGCACCGGCTGCACAGGCTTTTTAATCAATACCCCCACTATTGCAAACAGGAACATACCTATCATCACAACCATGGCGCCGGTCTCACCCAAATACGAAACCAGCAAAACGCCGACAAGAACGATAATCACCGAAGAGAGCCCCCGCAGTATCTCCCGCAGCGTCCCCCTCGGAAAAATAATATGCACCCCCGACGATTCCTCCAGCTTGATATCTCCCAGCTTTCCCTTGTCGTCCGTCCCCAGACGTTTCACCCGAAGCCGCTTCTCCTGCTGCACCGACATCACACAGGCCGCCAGCGCCAGAACCGCCGTCACCGCCAGCATGGTGGAAGCCTTCAGGGAAAGAAACAGATTGAGCAGCACAAAAATCGGAATCGCACATAAAAATGAGGCGCGCAGGTATTTACCCTTATCCACGGGAATATCTCCTGCCGCCTTGCCGGTCTGCCCGTTCACCGCCACATAAGTGACGCGCTCCTTCTTTCGATAAGTTAAAAACCACACGGGCAGCATCACAAACTCCTGCTGCATCCTCCCGGGAGACATTGCCTCGATAAAATCCCCTCCCAGCTCATACTCCCTGCACATCTTCTCCTGCTGCATTTTATCGCACATGTCCTGCTGAACCAGCGCCCGGGCATCCTCCTGATACACCTGAGCCCCCACATCCCCCGCATCCGCATAAAAGCCGCTCAAGAAAGAAGGTGTAAAAGCCCTCGCCTCCCGCCACTCAAAGGGCGCAATGGCATTGCTCAGCTCATCGGGGAAGGAGGAGGCGGCGTCAAAGGTTATCCCCTTATACTTGGACTGCACATCGCTCTCTATCTTATAGTATTTTGTGATGACATAATCCCCGCTTCTCTCACTCTGCTTTCCGGTGAAGGCCACATGCTCTTCCTTCTCAAAATTATACACCCAATAGGGCATATAGATTGGCAGGAAACGCTCAATATAGTCCTTATCCTTCAGTTCATCGGGCGCAAAGAACGCACGGTGCAGAAGCTTTGCATATGCGTTCCTGCAATCCTCCTTCGTCTTCTGAAAAGGAATGATCTGTCTGGGACGCATTTTCCTGTCGATACGGCTGTCGAGAATCGTGGAACCGCCGCAGAAGCAGCAGAAGGTAGCCACCGTGGTATCGTCGCTGAGCAGCTCGCCGCCGCACTGGGGACAGCGAAACACGGTCACCTCGTAGTCTTCCTCCTCCACCGTAGTCTCCAGCACATCCCGCTCCTTTTGAAAATCATAGGGATTCATCATAGTGCCGCAATAATCGCACTTTAACTGCTGACTGGGAATGTCAAATTTTAAATTTGCCGCACAGTTTGGACATTCGTACATAGCCTCTCCTCATTTGCAATGCTGATTTTTAATCTGTGGTCGATGCGCTTTCCTGCAAGTCATAAGGCGTCACCTGGTAAACGTAATAATTGAGCCAATTCGCATACAGGTGATTGCTGTGGCTGCGCCACTGTAACAGCGGACGTTTATCGGGGTCGTCGTCCGGGAAATAATTATAGGGCACCTGAATGGGCAGACCTTTATTCAAATCCCTGTAATATTCATTGTAAAGCGTATAGCGGTCGTACTCGGGATGCCCGTTCACAAATATCTTTCTGCCGCCCTCCGCAATGGCCAGAAACACCCCCGCCACATCGGATTCCGCTAACACCGTGAGCTCCTTACAGGCATGGATGGCATCCGCCGGGGTCTCCGTGTGCCTGCTGTGGGGGGCGAGAAAGACATCGTCAAAGCCCCGCACCAGCGGAATCTTCCGATTGGAAACCGCATGCTCGTATATGCCGAACAGCTTCTGGGGCAGCTGCCTTTTATTGATTCCGTAATAATGATAAAATCCTGCCTGCGCCGCCCAGCAGATATGCAGGGTGGAGGTCACGTGGCTCTCCGCCCAGTCCAGAATCTCACAGGTCTCCTCCCAATAGTCCACCTCCTCGAAGGAAATGTCCTCCACCGGAGCCCCCGTGATGATCATACCGTCAAATTTTCGGTCTCTGACCTCGTCCAGCGTGGTATAAAATCGATTCAAATGGCTGGCAGGGGTGTTCTGGGAGACATGGCTTTTCACATTCATGAAGGTCACGTCCACCTGCAGCGGCGTGTTGGAGAGCGCGCGCAGAAGCTGCAGCTCTGTGTCCTGCTTGACGGGCATATTGTTCAAGATTAATACCTGCAGCGGGCGGATGTCCTGATGCAGCGCCCTGCCCTCGTCCATCACAAATATATTTTCATTTTCCAGTATCTCCTTTGCGGGGAGTTGGCTCTGTATCTTAATCGGCATGATAATATCCTCTCATTCCTTTTATTGAAACCTCTTACAAATATTGCTCCATGAAGTCCTCCTCCGACAAAATAGCCACGCCAAGCTCCTTGGCCTTTTTGTTCTTGGAGGAATTGGAGGCAATGTCATTGTTGATCAGGCAGGTGGTCTTGCCGGTGACGCTGCCCGTCACTTTTCCGCCCTTCTGCTCGATAAGCTCCTTCAGCTCATTGCGGTTCTCATAGTGGTTCAGGCTGCCGGTGATGACAAAGCTCATACCGGAAAGTGTCTGCCCCGCCGCATCCTCCGCGGGCGTCTCGATGGTCAGCTCGGCAGTCAGCCTGTCCAGAGCGCGCAGATTGTCCTCGTCCCGCATATACGTCACAATCGCGTCTGCGAGCACCGCTCCCACGCCATCTATCTCGCTCAGGCTCTCCTCGTCCGCCTGTCTGAGCTGCTCCAGCTCGTAATGAAAATGTCTGCACAAAAGCTTTGCGTTCGCCACGCCGACGCCGGTAATCCCAAGCCCGTAAATCAGTCTGGGCAGCGTGGTCTGTCTCGCGGTCTCGATACTGTCCATCAGATTCTGATAGGACTTTTCGCCAAAGCCCTCCATCTGCGTAATCTCGTCCCGATAGCGCGTAAGCTCAAATAAATCCGCAAACTCATGGATAAAGCCCCTGTCTATGAATTTTTCCAGCGTAGCCTCGGAAAGCCCGTCAATATTCAGCGCATCCCTGCTCACAAACAGCGTGAATGCCTTGATCTGTTTGGCGGCGCACTTCTCGTTCGTACAATACAGCGACTGTACCTCGTTCATCTGCCTGATCTGCGTCGGCTGCCCACACACGGGACAAAGCTCCGGAATCGCCAGACTGCCGCTCCGGGTCAGGTTCTCCGCAATCTGCGGGATGATCATATTGGCCTTAAAAACCGTGATCCGGTCTCCGATTCCCAGCTCCAGACCCTTTACGATACTCACATTGTGCACGGACGCCCGGCTCACGGTAGTGCCCTCGAGCTCCACCGGCTCAAAGATTGCCACCGGATTGATCAGGCCGGTGCGGCTGGCGCTCCACTCCACCTCTAAAAGCGTGGTCTCCCGAATCTCATCCGCCCACTTAAACGCGATGGAATCCCTCGGAAATTTCGCGGTTCTGCCCAGAGAACGTCCGTAGGCAATATCCTCATAGGTGAGCACCAGTCCGTCAGACGGAATATCATAATGCTGAATTTTGTTTTCGAAGAAGCCCACCCGCTCCAGAATAGTCTCCTCATCCACCAGATAGTGTTCCACCACCTGAAAGCCCTGTTTTTCCAGAAAAGCAAACTGCTCCATACGGGAATTGCAAAAATCCACATCCTCCGCCCGCACCAGATTAAAGGCATAAAACTGCACGTTTCTCTCAGCGGTAATCCCGTTATTTAACTGACGCACAGAGCCGCTGCAGAGATTCCGGGGATTTTTGTACCGTTCCTCTTCCTCCAGCCCCTGATTGAGCGCCTCAAAGTCCGAATAGCTGATAACAGCCTCACCCCGCAGGATCAGCTCCCCCTGATAGGCAATCTGCAGGGGGAGATTTTTAAAGGTTCGGGCATTGTTGGTGATCACCTCGCCAATCTCCCCGTCCCCTCTGGTCACCGCCTTTTCCAGCCTGCCCTGGCGATAGGTCAAAACAATCGTCAGACCGTCCAGCTTCCAGCTCAACACCGCGGCGTTCCCGTTCAGCCAGCTTCGCAGCTCCTCGCGCTCCTTGGTCTTATTCAGGGAAAGCATGGGCGACTCATGCCTCTCCTTCGGCAGCTCATCCACCGCCTCATACCCCACGCTCACGGTAGGGCTGTTGGCCAGCACAATCCCCGTCCGCTCCTCCAGCGCAGCTAATTCGTCATAGAGCGCATCGTATTCATGATTGCTCATAATCTCCCTGTCCTCGGCATAATACGCCTTTGCCGCCCGGTTCAGCGTCTCCGTCAGATATTGGATCCTTTCAAGCTCCTGCATGGCTAAGTCCCGCCCTTTCATATAATTTCTCATACTCCTGTGCTGTAAGTTCCCGGTAAGCCCCCGGTCTCAAATCCCCCAGCAAAACATTCATCACCCGGACGCGCTTCAGGCTCTGCACCCGATAGCCGAGCTCCCCGCACATGCGGCGAATCTGCCTGTTCAGCCCCTGCGTCAGCACAATCCGAAAGGTATACTTTCCAATCCCCGTGACCTCACAGGGTCTGGTGGTCGTCTGCAATTCCCGCAGATACACGCCCTGCGCCAGCCTGGATAAAAACACATCCGTTATTTCTCTGTCAACCTTTACCACATACTCTTTTTCATGCCCGTTTGCCCCCCTCATCATGGCGTCTATCAAATCGCCGTCATTGCTCAGAAGCAGCAGACCCTCCGAATCCTTGTCCAATCTCCCCGCATAGGTCACTCGGACGGGATAATCTATTACATCCGTTATTTTACATTTCGCATGAGCGTCACGCTCCGTACACACCACGCCCACAGGCTTGTAAAAGGCCAGCACCACCCGCCGCCCATGCGCATCCCATTCAATCAGTCTCTTTCCTACCTGTACCCTGTCCCCGGGCTCCACGAGCTGTCCCGTCTGAGCCGTTTTCCCATTTACGGTCACCTTTCCGGAGGCTATCAATCGGTCTGCGTCCCGCCGGGAACAGACGCCGCGTTGGGACAGATATTTGTTCAGACGTATGCTCTCCTCACCTTTGCCGCTCTGTCCCATAGACCTCCAACTCCTCCAGACGCATGATTTCAGGTACGCCGTTTCCCTCCGTCAATCCCCGTTTCGCCGTCCTGTCCGCCAGTTCATTATACTCCACATTGCTGTGAGCCGCCACCTTGGTAAAAAATATTTTGATGCTCTTTCCCCACTTCCGCATGGCATCGGCATACTTTTGCGTCAGTTCCGTCCTGCTGCGCCAGCTTCCGGTGACCCATTTCTCAATTCCCTCATAATCATAGCATAGCTCCACTTCCCGGAAACCGTTCGCCATGGCAGTCCGCACCGCATACATGGCTCCCAGCATCTCTCCCGTCACATTGCGGTGCTGCAGGGACTGCGGATTGTCGCCGTTTCCGTATGCCAGACGGATTTCTCCTCCCGCCAGCAGAAATACACAGCCGAATGCGTACTTTTTCAGACTGTCGTCATAGCTTCCATCCACATAGGTAAGGAGCCTGCCGGGGAGCACCTCATAAGAAGGCTCCTCCTCGGAAGACTTCTCATAAGAAAACTCCTCCTCAGCGCAAGGTCTGCCCAGATATTCATTTGCCTCCTGCAACGTGGCAAAGCCCTTGTATTCCGCCCCGGGATAACCGTGTACGGAAGCCTTACACTCGTCCCAGCTTTTAAAAACGCCTGTTATCTTGCCGGTTTTCACCGCATAAAATTTCTTTGCCGCCATGTACTGCTTCCTCTCTCAATATTATAGTTTCTAATTTACCATCGTTTACAGACCTTGTAAATACTGTTTCTTTTATTGAGCGGTCTCTTTTATTGAGTAAAAAGCAAAAATCTCCTATCATTGCCATGGCCGCATCCGGCTGCTCAGGCGCTGCCGCATATAGATGCCCCATCACATTTTGAAGGCAGGACCATATCATGGTTTCCTGCCATCCCTCAAAAAGCGGAGCAACCTCATTGCCCCGCCTGATTTCGTATACCATAGTCCCTTGCCCTGCCATGAACCACCGTTCCACGTTATATTTTATCATACATCAACTCTCATGATTTGGCAAGAGATAGTAGAACGTATGTTTTATTTAGCCTTATGCTCCTCGTATTTGTTCAAAACATTATTGAGATTATTGAGATATTTTTCATTATCAGGCTCAAGCTCTACCGCTTTCTGCATTTCCCGTATTGCCTCATCATATCGTTCCATATTATACAATGTTGCTCCAAGACCGTTGCGATATCTTGCATTATCAGGTTCTAATTCTATTGCCTTTTTTGCTTCTTCTAAAGCTTCCTCATATCGCCCCATCGCATGTAAGGTATTACTGAGGCTGTCATGATATCCTGCATTATCCGGCTCTAATTCTACCGCCCTTCTCTTCTCCTGCAATGCCTCTTCATACATCTCCGTTGCCTGCAATGTCACTCCCAGACTGTTGTGATAGCTTGCATTATCCGGCTCTAATTCTACCGCCCTTCTCTTCTCCTGTAATGCCTCTTCATATCGTCCCATCTCATGCAATGTCACTCCAAGACTATCATGGTATCTTGCATTATCCGGCTCTAATTCTACCGCTCTTCTCTTCTCCTGCAATGCCTCTTCATATCGTCCCATCTCATGCAAGGTCACTCCAAGACCGTCATGGTATCTTGCATTATCCGGCTCTAATTCTACCGCTCTTTTCTTCTCCTGCAATGCCTCTTCATATCGTCCCATCGTATGCAATGTTGCTCCAAGACTACTATGATATCTTGCACTATCCGGATCTAATTCTACTGCCTTCTGTGTTTCCTCTAAAACTTCCTCATATCGTCCCATCGCATACAATGTCACTCCAAGACTGTCATGGTATCTTGCATTATCCGGCTCTAATTCTACCGCTCTTCTCTTCTCCTGCGATGCCTCCTCATATCGTCCCATCTCATGCAATGTCACTCCAAGACTGTTGTGATATCTTGCAGTATCCGGCTCTAATTCTACTGCCCTCCGCGCTTCACTCAGTGCTTCATCATATTGTTTTACTGCATGCAATGTGCTGCCATAATTACTGTGATATATTGCATCGTTTGGCTCCAGCTCTACTGCTCTCTGTATTTCTGCTAATGCCTCCTCATACTGCTTCAATGCATGTAGCGTCACTCCAAGACTGTTGTGATATCTTGCATTATTGGGTTCCAGCTCTACCAACTGCCTCTTAATTTCTATTGCCTCTCCATACTTCCCTGTATTATGTAATATTGTCGCATCGCGATACATGCTCTGCATTTCCGTCTGACTGGTAACCTGCTGAATTGCCTGAGTGATTTCCACTGAACTGTCACCGGGATTACTATCATCCGGCGTTAAAAACTGAGCATTGGTTGACTGTTCCGAAAATGCGTCAATGGCATCCGATAGCATTTGATAACGTCTCTCTGCATCACTGATGAAATCCTCCTTCTGCTGCAGTTTATAACCAAATGCGGCGCCCAATAAATACAGCACTTCATCAAAGCCATTATGCTTTATAAGATAGCCTTCGGAAGACTCCAGAAACTCTAAAATCTTTTCGTTCAACTTATCTGTCTTATAGAGCATCCAATATGGAAATCTCCATTGGGATTTTAAAAATTTATCTTCGTTTTCCAACAAAAAATTCATAAGGCTGTTATCATTTCCGGCATAACCGATAAATATCGGGTGATACTCCGAAAAAATAATATCTAATGCCGCCTTCCAATTCTCATGCAGGGTTTCCAGCTCATCAATCCTGTTTTTGGGGTCATAAAGAAGGTCTCTGTGGATTTTAATAATTTTGGGTCTGTTGATCTGTGTCGATATATAATGGGTGAGCGATTCGTGTCCTATGATCAACGGTATTGTCTGTGTATAATAATTTACTGCATCTTCAATCAAATGATCAAAATTTGTAGTTATCACCACGTCGTGTTTCGTCTGGGTCAGCAAATATGAAAGCATGACATATCCGATACTCGGTTTTGCATGCTCCATCACCTTTTCCAAATAATTATAGCCGTCAACCGGTTCGCGCCGAAAACGCCTCTCATAATACCGGCTATAATAGCTATATTTATTGGAATCATCAATGCCAAACTGCATTTTCCACGCTAAATGCTGCTCTCTGTTTCTTTCCAGCAGTTCTTTGTCCCATGTATCTACAAGCTCCTGACCGGATTTTATGCCCGATGTTTTGGACGCTCCTGCCCCAAGCACAAAACAAAATTTTCTCGGGTGCGGACCACTGGAAACCTCCTTTATTTCATCCACAAAGCTCTTCAAGGAAATTTCTTCATAACTCATTTGTATTTTCACCTCATTCAGCATCGTAAAAATGGTCATCATGTCTCTTGATTGGATTTATTGTCATTGTAACATATTTTATACATTAATCCAAGCTTTATATCCACAATTTACCTGTTTTCATATCTTCCCCCTACTCCGTCTCAACCACCCGCCGGATTGCCTCAATCACATCATAATCCGCCTCTGAAACACAGATGCCTTCATCTGGAAATGCGTGGACAATCCAGCCGTTGCCGATATAGAGCGCCACATGGAGGGGCTCCTCATAAAAAAGCAAATCTCCCGCCTGTGCATTTTCCAAACCATCCACCTCGACTCCCTGCTTCCGCTGTTCTGCTGCGGAATGCGGCAGACTCACTCCAAACTGCGCATACACGCTTTTCGTGAAGCCGGAACAGTCCGTGCCCTCCGTCAGGCTGTCTCCGCCCCACTTATAAGGATTTCCCACAAACTGTAACGCATATGCCACGACTCCCGTCTCCGACTCTTCAATCACTGCCCCAACATTGCAGCCCGGCTCCGGATGCAGTTTCTCCTCGGAAAATGCTATCTCCGCGACTCCCAGAGCCGCCACATACTGCGCCGCTTTTTGCGGATTCGCCTTAGAGGCGTCAATCGGCAGTTCAAACAGAGCATTCAGTCCCGCATATTCTTCATTTCTCGAAATTTGCCCGGTAGCGCTGTCATAGTGATAGGCCTTCGTTGGGTAAAATGTACTGTCCGAAACACAGAGATATAAATCATGGTCGGCAAACACTTCCACATTGTCGCATTCCACCAAGCGGTACAGTACGCCGTCCACCACCGCTTCCCCATAACTGCCATGCATGGTCGCCACATTATAATTCACGGGAGAATATCCCCCGATAAGCGGCGATACAAAAAACTCCAACCCGCCATAGGCGTCCCCGCTGCTGTCAGGCATGGAAGCCCCATCCGAGCAGGAAATTGCCACCGCCGCATAGCTCCTGTCCGCCAGCAGCTCTCCATCGCTAAAATACCGGAATTCGGATAAGCCCTCCCCGGAGACAATCCCCAGCAATGTCACATCGTATCCCCCATAGCTCTGGACTTCGCCAATCTGCAATGCCCCCTCGCTCAAAAAAGCATCCGCTAACACTGCATCTCCCATATGCTCCGCAAGCTGCCCGGGTGTCAGACTGCGCCATGCTCCATATGCGGTGAGCGAACACATACACAATACCGCTGCCGCCGCGATGACTGCCGAAAATCTCTTTTTCCCGCTCTGCATTCTGCCGCCCTGTCTTCTGCCATTCCATCTTCTGCCATCCCGTCTCCTTCCATCCCGTTCCTGCGCCACACCTTGCTCCATCCGCTCCAAAATCTGCTGATTTACCCGGGCATCCGGCTCCTCCGCGGGCGCAAGCGCCTGTCCAAGCAGAACATCTATCATTTCATCCGTTATTTTTTTCATCCAGCACATCCTCCAATTCTCTTTTTAATAGCTTCCTTGCCTGATGCAGTCTGCTCAGCACCGTTCCTTTGGGAATACCCAGCACCGCCGCAATCTGCGCCGTGGGCAGTTCCTCCATATAAAACAGCAGCACCACAGGCCTAAGGCGCTCCGGCAGCGCATGCACCGCCTCCCTCACAAGCCCCGCCTGCTCCCTGTCGATTATCTGCTCCTCCGGGGACAGCTCCATGGCGTTCCCGCTTTCATCCCGCTCCTCCACGATAAGCCGTATATCCGCAATCCGCCTTCTCCACGCAAATTTCCGCTTCCTGTTCTGCCAGATATGAACTGCGACAGAGAGCAGATAAGCCTTGGGATTTCTTTCATAATCTATCCTGTCACTCAATTCCACCGCCGACAGAAACGTGTCCTGATACAAATCCTCCGCCTCCTGCAGATTCCCGGCAAGCTGTCTGCAAAAGGAATAAATCGCTTTTCCATGCTCATCAATGCATCTTTCCAATTGCTGCCTTGTCATCCTCTCCCTCCTTCACTCCTATATGGTAATAACTCCCCCGGATGATTCACAAACATAATACAAATAGCATAAAAATTGCATAAAATACCATAGCCAATACCATAACATGTGTTACAAAAAGAAAGAACTCCGGCAATGTCATGCTGCCGGAGTCCGTATTTCGCTCTTTATGTCATTCTCCATGTCATTTTCTAAGTCACCAACCACCACTTCAAGTGGTGGTTTGGTTTGACCCCCCAAGGGGTC
>N._stephensi_711_cecum__coassemble_42_pt1 | contig 31134 bp, 20 predicted proteins | sample N__stephensi_711_cecum__metabat2_high_PE_008 | metagenome-assembled genome bin N | reverse complement strand
TGGACTTTCATGTGATTGTCGCCTACGGGGTGAGCATTATCGCCGTGGCGGACAATCTGGTGAGCAATGTAAAATATAAGGTGGAGGAATTCACCGGTATCGAGATAGAGAAAATCAACATCTTTGTTGAAGGTGTAAGAGTGATTGATTAAGGAGGAACTTGATTGTGAGTTTGCAGAAAATCGACGCTAAGATGCTTTCAAAGATGTTCTTAGCCGGCGCTAAAAATCTTGAAAATAAAAAGGAATGGATCAACGAGCTGAACGTGTTCCCCGTACCCGACGGCGACACGGGAACCAATATGACCATGACGATCATGTCCGCGGCAAGGGAGGTAGCCTCCCTCGGGGCAAACGGGAGCATGGAAGATATCTGTAAGGCCATTTCCTCCGGCTCTCTGCGCGGGGCAAGAGGAAACTCCGGCGTAATCCTCTCCCAGCTGTTCCGCGGCTTTACCAAGGTGCTCAAGACCCGGACGGAGCTTGACGTCCTCGTGTTTGCGGACGCTTTTGACAAGGCGGTGGAGACGGCGTACAAGGCGGTTATGAAGCCCAAGGAGGGCACGATCCTGACCGTGGCAAGAGGATCGGCAGAGCGGGCAAGAGAGCTTGCCGAGGGCGGCGAGGAGGATTTGGAGACCTTTTTCCGCGCCGTGATCGAACAGGCGGAGTATGTCTTAAGCCAGACGCCCGAGATGCTGCCCGTGTTAAAACAGGCGGGCGTGGTGGACTCCGGCGGACAGGGACTGGTGGAGGTATTGCACGGCGCTTTTGACGCCTTTATGGGCAAGGAAGTAAATCTGGATCTGAACAGCCCTGCCGTCCCGGAAAAGAAAACCGGCGCCGGTTCCTCCTATGAGGCGCAGGCAAACGCGGAGATCAGGTTCGGGTATTGCACGGAATTTATCATTCTGCTGAACAAGCCCTTTAATGTAAAGACCGAGAAGGATTTCAAGAGTTTTCTGGAATCCATCGGCGATTCCATTGTGTGCGTGGCAGACGAGGACGTGGTAAAGGTACATGTACACACCAATGACCCCGGTATGGCAATCCAGCGCGCGTTAAAGTACGGTGCGCTCTCCAATATGAAGATTGACAATATGCGTCTGGAGCATCAGGAAAAGCTGTTTAAGATGTCCGAGGGCGGCAAGGCGCAGGAAAAGCCCGTGGAGGTATCGGGAGCGGCAGAGCAGCCCGCAGCGCCTGCGCCTGAGTCTGAGATGCCCCACAAGGGTGTGGGCTTCATCGCCGTGTCTGTGGGAGACGGCGTGAATGAGATATTCAGAAGTCTGGGCGTGGATTATATTATCGAGGGCGGTCAGACCATGAATCCCAGCACGGCGGATATTCTGGACGCGGTGGAGAAGGTCAATGCAGACACTATCTTTATCCTGCCGAACAACAAGAATATCATCCTTGCAGCCAATCAGGCGGCGGAGCTTATGACGGACAAAAACCTGCTGGTCATCCCCACCAAGACAATCCCTCAGGGGATTACTGCGGTTATCAATTTTGTCCCGGATATTTCCGTGGATGAAAACGAGCAGACCATGCTGGAGGAAATCGGCAAAGTAAAGACCGGTCAGGTGACTTACGCTGTGCGCGATACCGTGATTGACGAGAAGGAGATCAAGAAGGACGATTATATGGGCATCGGCGATGCGGGAATACTCGCTGTGGGTCAGGACATGAGCAGGGTGACAGAGGAGATGGTCGCCGCCATGGTAGACGAGGATTCCGAGCTCATCAGCATCTATTACGGCGCGGATGTGGATGAGGCTGCGGCGGAGGCGCTCCGCGATGCGCTTGAGGGTGCGTATCCCTCCTGCGATATCGAGCTGCAGGCCGGCGGACAGCCCATTTACTATTATGTGATTTCCGTAGAATAAGTAAACAGCAGACAGTATTGGAAGGAGACAGCCCTATCCAGGAGACATTGGTGTCCTGGAGATATCCTGTCTCCTTCTTTTCGGTGAAATACGAGGTGCTCAGATGAATCAGAATACGCCGATTATAGAGCTGAAGGGCGTGGGGGAAAAGGCAAAGGCTCTCTTTTCCAAAATTGATGTGGCTACCGTGGGAGAGCTGCTGTCTCACTATCCGAGGGATTACGAGACCTTTGCGCCTCCCGTTTCCGTGGGCGAGACCGTGCCCGGGGAGGTCTGCGCGGTATATGCAGCGGTGGCGGGTATCCCCAATCAGAAAAAAATCCGCAATCTGACAATCCTGAATGTGCTTATCCGGGATGCGTCCGGCGGAATGCAGCTGACCTTTTTTAACATGCCATTTCTCAAAAAGACTTTAAAGCCGGGCGGGTATTATGTGTTCCGCGGCCTGGTGCAGACCCGGGGCGCTGCCAAAATCATGGAGCAGCCCAAAATCTATGCCCTGGACGACTATCATAAGCAGTGCGGGCAGCTCATGCCCAGATATGCTCTCACCAAAGGGCTGACAAATCAGGCAATCCTGAAGGCGGTGCGGCAGGCGCTGGATGCCTTTGAGTATGAAGAGGAATACTACCCCCGGGAGCTTCTGGAGCGCTATGGGCTGATTTCCATCCGGGAAGCCCTTCTGGGCGTTCATTTCCCGGCGGATTACGAAGCCTTGAAAAGAGCCCGAAGACGGCTTGCCTTTGATGAATTTTTTGAATTTATCCTGATGCTGCGCAGAAACAAGGAACTGGTACAGGGGCTTGACAATAGTTATCCGATGCTGGAGACCGCAGATACCGTGCGTTTTCTGGAGCAGCTTCCATTTCCGCTGACGAATGCTCAGAAGAAGGTCTGGAGCGAGCTGCGGGAGGACATGGCGGGAGTCCGCTGCATGAACCGGCTGATACAGGGAGATGTGGGGAGCGGCAAGACCATCGTGGCGGTGCTGGCGCTTCTCATGTGCGCGGCAAACGGTTATCAGGGGGCGCTCATGGCTCCCACGGAGGTGCTGGCAAAACAGCACTATGAGGGCATCTGTGCATATACGCGGCAGTATCATCTGGCTTTCAAGCCCGTGCTTCTGGTGGGCAGTATGACTGCGGCGCAGAAGAGGGAGGTATATGAACAGATAGCCTCCGGGGAGGCAAATCTGATTGTGGGCACCCACGCGCTGATCCAGAATAAGGTATCATATCGCAGGCTGGCTCTGGTGGTGACGGACGAGCAGCACCGTTTCGGCGTCCGTCAGCGGGAGCGCCTTGCGGACAAGGGAGAGCAGGGCATCGCCCCCGCAGGAGAGGGGCATCCCCATGTGCTGGTCATGAGCGCCACGCCGATTCCCCGGACATTGGCTATCATTCTCTATGGCGATTTGTCTGTCTCCGTGATAGACGAGCTGCCGGCGGACAGGCTGCCCATCAAAAACTGCGTGGTCAACACCGCCTACCGCCCCAAGGCTTACAGCTTTATCGCAAAAGAGGTTGCGGCGGGCAGACAGGCCTATGTCATCTGTCCCCAGGTGGAGGCAGGCGAGCTTGAGGACGTGGAGAATGTGGTGGAATATGCCGGGAAGCTGCGGGCAGCCCTGCCCGACGCGGTTCAGATTGCATATCTGCACGGGAAAATGCATTCTGCGGACAAAAACAGGATTATGGAGGAGTTTGCGGCTCATAATATAGATGTACTGGTCTCCACCACGGTGATTGAGGTGGGCATCAATGTGCCAAACGCCACGGTGATGATGGTGGAAAACGCGGAGCGCTTCGGACTGGCACAGCTCCATCAGCTTCGGGGGCGCGTGGGACGCGGGGAATACCAGAGCTATTGTATCTTTGTGAGCTCCAACGAGAGGAAGGAGACCATGGAGCGCCTTGATATTCTGAATCACTCCAATGACGGCTTTCACATTGCGGCTGAGGACTTGAAGCTCAGGGGACCGGGAGAACTGCTGGGGGTCAGACAGAGCGGAGATTTGGCATTTCGGATTGGGGATGTTTATGCGGACGCCGCGGTGTTACAGGAGGCGGCGGGCGCGGTGGACGCCCTGCTTTTGGGGGACGCAAAACTCTCCGTAGAGGAGCGTCAGGCCTTGAGAGAACACTTTGAATCGCGCGGGAGCTCCGGCATAAATTTCATTGACTTTCGCACGATATAAAAGTAAAATAATACTATCTATACGAAATGAGGTAGAAGCAAATGGCAAAAATAGCAGTGGTCACAGACAGCAACAGTGGGATTACACAGGCGCAGGCTCCCGAACTTGGCATATATGTTCTGCCCATGCCCTTCATGATTAACGAAAAGACTTATTTTGAGGATATTGATCTGACACAGGAGCAATTTTATGAAATGCTTGCAACCGGAGCGGATATCTCTACCAGTCAGCCCTCCCCCGAGGCGGTGATGAAGCTGTGGGATGAGCTCCTGCAGGATTATGACGAGATTGTCCACATTCCTATGTCCAGCGGGCTGTCGGGCTCCTGTCAGAGCGCGGCCATGCTGGCGCAGGATTACGACGGAAAAGTACAGGTGGTAAATAATCAGCGCATCTCCGTGACACAGAGACGTTCCGCGCTGGACGCGAAAGACCTTATCGCAAAGGGCTTGAACGCCGCACAGATCAAGGACGCTCTGGAGGAGGATAAATTCAACAGCAGCATTTATATTATGCTGGACACCTTATATTATCTGAAAAAGGGCGGAAGAATCACCCCTGCCGCCGCAGCTATCGGCACGCTGCTCAAATTAAAACCCGTGCTGCAGATTCAGGGTGAGAAGCTGGACGCCTTCGCAAAGGCGCGCACCACAAGCCAGGGGAAATCGATTATGATCAATGCTGTTAAAAACGATATCACCAACCGCTTCGGCGGCTTTACCGAGCGGAAGGAAGTGCGTCTTGGAATCGCCTACACCTACGATACAGAGGCGGCTCAGGCTTGGAAGGATGAAATGGCTGCGGCTTTTCCCGGGTACGAAATCCACATGGATCCGCTCTCCTTAAGCGTGGCGTGCCACATCGGTCCGGGCGCGCTGGCGATAACCTGCTGCAAAAAAATGGGAGACTGACTGTAATAAAATATTGCATATCTTCTGCTTCAATACATCTTTTGGCTTTATTTTCCATAAAATATAAGGAGTAGTTCCAATGGCAAAGGAAAATCATTATGACGCCTCCAGCATCACCGTGCTGGAGGGACTTGAGGCGGTGCGCAAACGCCCGGGAATGTATATCGGCAGCGTTTCCACCAAAGGGCTGAATCATCTGATATATGAGATTGTGGACAATTCGGTGGACGAGCATCTGGCGGGGTATTGCGATACCATTTCCGTCACGCTGGAAGCGGACGGCTCCGCCACGGTCTCCGACAACGGGCGCGGCATCCCCGTCGGGATGCATGAAAAGGGAATGAGCGCGGAGCGGCTGGTTTTCACCACATTACATGCCGGAGGCAAATTTGATAATACCGCATACAAGACCAGCGGAGGTCTGCACGGCGTAGGCTCCTCCGTGGTAAACGCGCTTTCCACCAGATTGACTGTACGGGTCAAAAGTGGCGGTTGCATCTATGAGGATCAATATGAGAGGGGGATTCCCGTCATTGATCTGATAGACGGTCTGCTGCCCGTAGTCGGCAAGACGAGGGAGAGCGGCACCACGATTAACTTCCTGCCGGATGACACGATTTTTGACAAGACCCGCTTTAAGGAGGACGACGTCAAGAGCCGTCTCCACGAGACCGCCTATCTGAATCCCAACCTGACCATTATTTTTACGGACAAGCGCAGGGACGAACCGGAGCAGATTACCTTCCATGAGCCGGAGGGAATCGTGGGATTTATCAAGGATATGAATAAATCCGCGGAGACGGTTCACGATGTGATTTATTTCAGCGGCGAGAGCGAGGGGATTTCCGTCGAAGCGGCATTTCAGTATATCAACGAATTTCATGAGAATGTGCTGGGATTTTGCAACAATATTTATAATTCCGAGGGCGGCACGCACCTGACGGGCTTTAAAACCATGTTCACAAATGTCATCAACACCTATGCCAGAGAGCTGAATGTGCTGAAGGAGAAGGATATCAACTTTACGGGTGCGGATGTGAGAAACGGCATGACGGCGGTCATCTCCATCAAGCATCCCGACCCCAGATTCGAGGGACAGACCAAGACGAAGCTGGACAATCAGGACGCGGCCAAGGTTGTGAGCAAGATCACGGGTGAGGAGATTGTACGGTTTTTTGACCGCAATCTGGAGACCCTGAAGGCCATTATCGGCTGTGCGGAGAAGGCTGCCAAGATCAGGAAGGCGGAGGAGAAGGCCCGCACGAACATGCTGTCGAAACAGAAATTCTCCTTTGACTCCAACGGGAAGCTTGCCAACTGTATCTCCAGAGATGCCTCAAAGTGCGAGATTTTCATTGTCGAGGGAGATTCCGCCGGAGGCAGCGCAAAGACCGCGAGAGACCGGAATTATCAGGCAATCCTGCCCATCCGGGGAAAAATTCTGAACGTGGAGAAGGCCAGCATCGACAAGGTGCTCTCCAACGCGGAGATCAAGACGATGATCAATGCCTTCGGCTGCGGATTTTCAGAAGGATACGGCAATGATTTTGACATTTCCAAGCTGCGCTATGACAAGATTATCATCATGGCGGATGCGGATGTGGACGGCGCGCATATCTCCAATCTGCTGCTGACCTTTTTCTATCGGTTTATGCCGGATTTGATTTTTGAGGGGCATGTGTATATCGCCATGCCGCCCCTGTATAAGGCCATGCCTGCAAAGGGCGAGGAAAAGTATCTATACGACGACAAGGCGTTGGAGCGATATCGAAAGACCCACAAGGGCTCCTTTACGCTGCAGCGCTATAAAGGTCTGGGCGAGATGGACGCCTCCCAGCTGTGGGAGACCACGCTGGATCCTGAGCGCAGACTGTTAAAGCGGGTGGAAATCGAGGACGCCCGCATGGCCACTGAGATGACAGAACTCCTCATGGGCACGGAGGTTCCGCCCCGCAGAGCGTTTATCTATGCCCATGCACAGGATGCGGAGCTGGATATCTAGCGGCGGGAGGTACAGAGGATGAATAACGAAGGCAATTACAATGCTACGCGGCGGATAGGGGGACGTATCTGTCTGATTGTGTTCTTTGTATTGTTGGCACTCGCCATTGCCGTGGGGATTGAATGCTTTTATGGGGAACAGGTGGAGGAAATTTACATCGGCAATAATTTTCTGGCTTTTGCTCCTGTATATAACCGCAGCGGTTCCTGGCTGCATGGGCGGCTGCATATCGGGTATCGCCCGGACATCCTTTTTCTGGAGCATACGATTACTTTATGTCTGCTTCTGTTTCTGTCTCGTTTTACAGATTTTATCAGCCTGGTGCTGGGAATGAGCAGGAATTGGAGCATCTGTGAGGATTTGGCGATAGCGGCTACCCTGGTTCGTCTGATTAATGCGGGTCTGGGCAGATATACGCTGGATTATATTTATATTGCGGGGCGGGCAACCTATGATTTAGTGGACTTTTATCTGGGAGTCAGTCTTTTGATCATATGCATCTGGGCAGTTTGGGGTGAAATCAGAACGCTTCGTCTCAGGAAAAAGGCTACGCAGGGCATGAGCTTTGGTCAGCGTATGAAATGGGATATCGTATTCACGGGAAATGCCTGCAGGGCAGCTTTTATCAGTACCTCAAAATGGAGGGAAATACAGGAGCGTTATGAATAAGACGCAAACAGCTTTTATACAACGGAGATTTTGACATGACCACGGAATTTATCAGAGAACAGCTCTTTGCGCTGCAGGATGCTGAGTACAAGGCCTTTCATGCGAAACTGATACCCACGGTGAATCCTGACCTGATCATCGGAGTGCGCACGCCGGAGCTCAGAAAGCTCTCCAAAAGGCTCTGGAGGATGGGAGAGACGGATGCTTTTATGGCGGAGCTTCCGCATGAATATTACGAGGAAAACAATCTGCACGGATTTTTTATCGAACAGATAAAGGATTACGGTGAGTGTATAGGCGCCCTGAACCGGTTCCTTCCCTATGTGGACAACTGGGCGACCTGTGATATGCTGGCGCCCAAGGCGCTTGGAAAAAATAAGGCGCAGCTGCTTGCCCAAATCAGAATATGGCTGGAATCGGAGCATGTTTATGTGATCCGCTTTGCCGTCGGAATGCTCATGCGGCATTTTCTGGACGAGGATTTTAAGACGGTTTATCCCGATATGGTGGCGGATATCGAATCGGAGGAATACTACATCAATATGATGCGCGCATGGTATTTTGCCACTGCGCTGGCGAAGCAGTACGACGCTGTGCTGCCTTATATCGAGGGCGGTCGGTTGGATGTCTGGACACATAACAAGGCCATACAGAAGGCGGTGGAGAGCTATCGGATATCGCCGGAGCAGAAACAATATCTGAGAAGTCTGAAGTGCAGCGCCAGATAAAGATAAGCATAACAGCGCAATCAGAATAAAACGACAAGAGGAAAATCATGAACGAGAATGACAGAATCATACGAACCGAATATTCCGAGGAGATGCAGAAGTCTTTTATCGACTATGCCATGAGCGTGATCATAGCCCGCGCGCTGCCGGATGTGCGGGACGGCTTAAAGCCCGTGCAGAGAAGGACGCTTTACGATATGCATGAGCTGGGCATACGATACGACCGCCCTTACCGAAAGAGCGCCCGTATCGTGGGAGATACCATGGGTAAATACCATCCCCACGGCGACAGCTCCATCTATGAGGCTTTAGTGGTGATGACGCAGGACTTCAAAAAAGGGATGCCTCTGGTGGACGGCCACGGCAACTTTGGCAATATCGAGGGCGATGGAGCCGCAGCCATGCGTTATACGGAGGCAAGACTTCAGAAGATCACGCAGGAAGCTTTTCTGGCGGATCTGGACAAAGATGTGGTGGATTTCGTGCCGAACTTTGACGAGACCGAGAAGGAGCCTTCCGTGCTGCCGGTGCGGATTCCCAATCTGTTGGTAAACGGCTCCGAGGGCATAGCCGTGGGTATGACCACCAGTATTCCGCCCCACAATCTGGGCGAGGTGATCGACGCCACCAAGGCCTATATGATGAATGAAGCCATCACGGACAAAGAGCTTCTGCGCTATCTGAAGGGGCCGGATTTCCCCACGGGTGGAATCGTCATCAACAAGGACGAGCTGGCGGAGATCTATGAGACCGGCATGGGCAAGATCAAGCTGCGCGGCAAGGTGGAGTATGAGCATGTAAAGGGCGGCAGGACCAATGTGGTGATCACGGAGATACCGTATACCATGGTGGGAGCGAATATCTCTAAATTCCTGTCCGATGTGGCGGCGCTGTCCGAGACCAAAAAGACGCAGGATATCGTGGATATCTCCAATCAGTCCTCCAAGGAGGGCATCCGCATTGTCATAGAGCTCAGGAGGGACGCTGACGCCGAGAATTTTGTGAATATGCTCTACAAAAAGACCCGTCTGGAGGACACCTTCGGCGTCAATATGTTAGCCATCTCGGACGGCAGACCGGAGACCATGGGGCTTCGGCAGATCATCAAGGCCAATGTGGATTTCCAGTATGAGATTGCCACGCGCAAATACACAAACCTCCTGGCTCGCGAGATGGAGCGCAGAGAGGTGCAGGAAGGTTTAATTAAGGCATGCAATGTCATCGACCTGATCATCGAGATACTCAGAGGCTCCAGGGATCGCAATATGGCGAAAGCCTGTCTGGTGGAGGGCAGGGTGGACGGCATCAGGTTCAAATCCAGGGAATCTAAAATCATGGCGGCACAGCTTTGCTTTACGGAAAGACAGGCCAACGCCATTCTGGAGATGCGCCTGTATAAGCTCATCGGTCTGGAGCTGGAGGCTCTGATTAACGAGCATGAGGAGACCATGGCGAATATTTACCGCTACGAGGATATTCTGGAGCGCAGAGATTCCATGGCGCAGGTGATCATGAACGAACTGGACGGCTATAAAAAGGAATTTGGCCGTCCCCGCAGAACCGTCATTGAAAACGGTCAGGAGGCCGTTTATAAAGAGAAAGAGCTGGAGGAGATGGAGGTCATATGCCTCATGGATCGCTTCGGCTATGTGAAGACCATCGATCCTGCCACCTATGAGCGCAATAAGGAGGCGGCGGACACAGAGAATAAATTCGTGTTCCCCTGTAAAAATACCGGCAGGATATGCCTCTTTACGGATACCGGACAGATGCACACCGTCAAGGTGGCAGACCTGCCCTTTGGCAAATTCCGGGACAAGGGAGTCCCCATCGACAATGTGAGCAATTACAGCACGGAGAAGGAGCAGCTTGTCTATGTCACAAGCCAGTCCGAGCTGAATCTGAAGCAGGTGCTCTTTGTCACCGCGCAGTCCATGATGAAGATTGTGGACGGCGGAGAGTTCGATGTGTCCAAGCGGACGGTGGCAGCTACCAAGCTTGGCGACGGCGACACGGTGCTGAGCGTCGTCACGCTCTACGACCAGAAGTATATTGTGCTCCAGTCCAGAAACGGATATTTCCTGCGTTTTTCCGTGGAGGAGATTCCGGAGAAAAAGAAGGGGGCTGTGGGAGTCCGCGGCATGAAGCTCGGCTCCGGGGACAGTCTCGAGGCGGTCTATTACACGCAAAACATTACAGAAACCACAATTCCCTATAAGTCCAAAGACCTCTCGCTCAACAGTATCAAGCTGGGCAAGCGGGACGGAAAGGGCGTGAAGGTTCGCGCATAGCCGCCCGCAAAGGGCAGTGTGGACGACGGCAGGGACAGCCTGCAGATTGGAGAAGCTATGAGAGTGATTGCCGGCACAGCCAGAAGCCTTCCGCTCAAAACCCCCGAGGGCATGGATACCCGCCCCACCACAGACCGCATCAAGGAGACGCTGTTTAATATGTTACAGCCCTATCTGGCGGAATGTGTGTTTGTGGATTTGTTCAGCGGAAGCGGCGGAATCGGTATCGAGGCGTTGAGCCGCGGCGCGAAAAAAGCTTATTTTATTGAACGTGAGTCCCGGGCCATCGCCTGTATTCAACAAAATCTTGCATTTACGAAATTGGCGGAGCGTGGTATAGTGATAAAGCAGGATGTGCTCGCGGCGCTCTCCGGCATCCGGGAGGAGCAGGCGGATGTCATTTTTATGGATCCGCCCTACCGTCAGGAGCATGAAAAGCGTGTGCTGGAGCAGCTGCGGACTTTACCCTGGGTCACGGGAGATACCCTTATCGTGACGGAGGCGGATTACAATACGGATTTTGATTATCTGGAAGCTTTGGGCTATGAACTCATAAAAGAAAAGCGCTACAAGACAAACAAGCACCTGTTTTTGCGCAAGGCATAAGCGTTAAGGCGCCAAAGCAGGGATACAGATGGGAGCAATGATGAAGAGAGCTGTTTATCCGGGGAGCTTTGACCCCATGACCTACGGACATCTGGATATTATCAAGCGGGCTGCCCAGACTTTTGACGAATTGACGGTCAGTGTGCTCAATAATAAAGTAAAGACACCGTTGTTTTCTGTGGAAGAACGTGTTAAGATATTAAGGGAGGCGACGAAGGATCTTCCAAATGTAAAAGTGGACAGTTTCAGCGGTCTGCTGATTAATTATGCAGCGGAAAATGATTTTCATATCTCGGTGCGGGGGCTGCGCGCAATCACGGATTTTGAATATGAACTGCAGATTGCCCAGACCAACAGCAAGCTTTCCAAGGGGAAGCTGGATACCATATTCCTCACGGCGCGTCTGGAATACGCGTATCTGAGCTCCTCCAGCGTGAAGGAAATCGCGAGCTTTGGCGGGGATATCAGTGAGTGCGTTCCCGATTTTGTAGCGGAAATGATGTATGAAAAGTATAATCGGAATCATAAAGGAGAGGTAAATGAGTAGCAGAATCGAACAGCTCATCGATGAGATAGAAGAATACATCGAAAACTGTAAGCCTAAGTTCATGTCCAATACAGACATCATCGTGAATAAAGAAGAGATAGATGAGCTGCTGCGGGAGCTTCGCATGAAGACCCCCGATGAGATCAAGCGGTATCAGAAAATCATCAGCAATAAGGAGGCCATCCTGCAGGATGCCCGCGACAAGGCCGAGGCGTTGATCAATGAGGCCACTGTACATACCAACGAGCTGATCAACGAGCATGAGATCATGCAGCAGGCCTACGCCCAGGCAAATGAGGTGGTCACCATGGCTACCGCCCAGGCGCAGGAAATTCTGGACAATGCCATCATGGAGGCCAATGCGGTGCGCACTGCGGCGGTGCAGTATATGGACGATATGCTCCTCCATCTGGAGAATGTCATCACGGCGTCCACACAGTCCGCCACCAGTAATTATGACAGCCTTGTGGGCTCCCTGAATCAATATCGGGATATCATTCAGTCAAACCGCAGAGAGCTGCATCCCGAGGATGATTTGGAGACCGTTATTCTGGACGAGCCTGACCCGGGGCCGGACGTGATTTCCTGACGGGAAGGCTTCCTGCGGGAAGAAGATAGAGAATGGATCCATAAAAACCAGTTTTCGGCTTGTGAAAGCTGGTTTTTGCGATTATAGGAGCAATTGGAATAAAATGTAATGATCCGCAAAATTCAGGATCGTGGAAGCGTTATGGAAGTGTTATGGGAGTGATCAAAACATGAAGCGATATCACAAAAAAATCTGCGGTTTTCTGGCTGCCCTCTGTCTGCTCGCAGGGGTGCTCGCGCCCGGGCTGTCTGTCTGCGCGGCCGACAGGGTACAGCCCGTGGGGGATGAGGTTGTCATCGTCATCGACCCGGGACATGGCGGAAGCAATCAGGGCACGCTGTCAGGGCATACCATCGAAAAAGAAATGACCATGGTAACCGCCATGACCATGTATCAGGAATTGGGAAAATATGATAATGTGAAGGTCTACATGACCCACACCGACGACCGGGATATGTCCCTGAAGGAGCGGGCGGAGTTTGCCGCCGAAGTGGGAGCGGATTTCCTTTTCAGCATACATTATAATGCCTCGGAAAACCACAGCATGTATGGCACGGAGGTCTGGATATCCTGTGAAAAGCCCTACAATGCCTACGGGTATCAGTTTGGCTATCTGCATCTGCAGGCAATGCAGGAGAAGGGGCTGTTTCTGCGCGGCGTGAAAAACCGCATGAACGAGCAGGGAACGGATTACTACGGTGTCATCCGCGAGGCGGCGGCGCTCTCGGTGCCGGCGGTGATCATCGAGCATTGCTATGTGGACGAGGAGCGGGATGCGGAGCATATCCAAAACGAGGAGGGCTTCGCGGAGTTTGGCAGGCTGGACGCCCTTTCCGTGGCAAAATATTTCGGCCTCAAGAGCAGCGCCCTCGGCGTGGATTACAGCGAGGAAGCCACAAAGCTGCAGCCGGCGTCCGCGGACAGTCTGGTGCAGTATACCCTGATGGACAAAACCGCCCCGGATGTCTGCGAGGTGGAATTGCAGGAATGTGACTACGACACCGGAGAAGTGCATCTCACCGTCCGGGCCGCCGATTATGATACCCCGCTTATTTACTATGATTACAGTATTGACGGCGGGCAGACCTGGTCAAGGCTGGAGAGCTGGCCGGGGAGCAATGCGCTGACAGGGGAATACACAGATACCTTTCGACTGGATCTGACCATTCCCGGAGGCAGACGTCCCAATGTGATAGTCCGGGCGTACAATCTGGCGGATCTATGTACCCGCAGCAATACGCTGGCCTTTGAGCAGGCCTTTGCCCGGTACACGGAACAGCCCACAGAGACGGAGAGCGAGAGCTCGGAGGAGATTGTTCCCGCCGCGGCGCCGGTGGATCACTCCCGCAAATCGATAGGAACGACCACATTCATGCCCACCGTTGACGAGAGCGCAGAGGAGGACGCCACTGTGGGCGTGCTGGCGTTCCTCAAGCTCTGCCTTGTGTTCGTAATCCTGTTATTTTTCATTGTGCTGACCACGCAGATCATCACCTACCGCAGAAGACGGAACCGCAGACACAGGAGATAATAGCCCGCTGTGAGCGCTGTGAGCATCAGCTTGTGCAGTACATAATCGCCGATGGATAAATCCGTGTGCCCGATACAGGTATAGGTCTGGGCGATGCAGGAAAAACCGCCGAAGGGTAAAACGATCAGCGAGTAGAGGGGCAGCCTGTTTCCCAGAAGCTTTAAGCCTCCCGTGATCTCCAGAAGCGGCGCAATCCGCTGCGGCGTCTGTCCAAGCAGCAGATGGGGCAGGAGCATCAGCAGATTAAAGAGTACCATATAGCCTCCCAGCATGAGCATACTCTGCAGGGAATTGCGGATGGAGCCATCCAGCGCGCCGAGGAGCTTTTGAGAGGAGGCCGATGCGGCAGGACTCTTCACAGACAATGGCGCATCTATCGCTTCCGGGGAGGCGGACGGTTCCGGGGAGGCGGACAGCTTCCGGTAGCGGGTGTAGCGCAGGACAAGGCCGTACAGAAGCGGGATGCCATACATGCCAAACAGACAGGGCGCAATCTGCTCACAGCCAATCAGAGGCAGCGCAAAGCTCACAAAATAGACCGGCCCGATATTGTTGCAGAATGCCAGCAGATAAGCTCCCTCATCCCGGCTCAGTTTTCCCCGCTCATACAGATCAGCCACGCATTTTGCTCCCATGGGGAAACCGCACATAAAGCCCATGATCATCACATAACACACATTGCGGCTCACGCGGAACAATGGCCTGACAAAAGGGTATACCAATGTGGTGAAGCCCTCCGTAAGTCCCATGCGGATCAGGGTGCCGGAGAGTATCATAAAGGGCATCAGTGCCGGGATCATATTGCGATACCAGAGCTCCAATCCCGTGAACGCATAGGAAAGGCTCAGGCGGGAATTGGTGAGTATACAGAAGGTGAGTATCAGAAAGACGGTTATATAAATCAAATCAGATAATTTTTGGCGATTGTGCATGAGATATTTTCCATGGACAGCGGCAGTTTATTATATATATGACACGGAAGGTATAAGACATGCGTCTGGACAAATTTTTATGTCAAATGAATATGGGAAGCCGCACGGAGGTCAAAAATCTGATACGCAGAGGACAGGTGACGGTAAATGGAGCCCCCGCCGTATCGTCGGAGCAGAAAATCGACGAGCAGGCGGACTGTATCACCTGCCGCGGACAGCTTTTGCGCTATCGGGCTCATGTCTATTATATGCTGAATAAGCCGCAGGGGGTAGTGTCCGCCACCAGAGACCGCTCTGACAAAACCGTGCTGGATCTTTTGCGCCCCGTGCTGGCGGAGCAGGACAGAAAGCGAAAGATCGTGCCTGTGGGGCGTCTGGACAAGGATACCGAGGGGCTTTTACTGCTCACGGATGACGGCGCGCTTGTTCATGAGCTGCTCGCCCCCGGAAAGCATGTGAATAAAACCTATCTGGTAAGGATAAAGGAGGCGCTCTCCGAAGCCGACATTCATGCGCTGGAGACGGGCGTGGATATCGGAGAAAAGAAAAATACACTGCCCGCCGCCGTGGAGGTTCTGGAACCAGGACTCATCCGGCTCACCATCCATGAGGGCAGATTCCATCAGGTGAAGCGGATGCTGCACGCCGTACACAACGAGGTGCTTGCCTTGAAGCGCGTAAGTTTTGGAACGCTTCAGCTGGATGAGGCGCTTTTCCTCGGAGCCGCAAGAGCGCTGACAGAGGAGGAAATCCTGATGCTGCAGTCAAAAGCGTTTGTTCGCCCGCCGGCGCTGGATGAGATAGACGCCGTGATTTTTGATTTGGACGGCACGCTGGTGGATTCCATGTGGATATGGCATGACATTGACGTGGAATATCTGGGAAGATACGGCATACCGATTCCGGACAGGCTGCAGGCGGATATCGAGGGCATGAGCTTTGATGAGGTTGCGAATTATTTCAAAAATCGTTTTGCCATCCCGGACTCTCTGGAACAGATCAAGGAGTGCTGGAACACTATGGCATGGGACAAGTACGAGCGGGAAGTGCTTTTAAAGCCGGGAGCGAAGAATTTTCTCGAGGTCTGTAAATCCAGGGGGATTAAGCTCGGCATCGCCACCAGCAATTCCAGAAAGCTCCTGGACAATATCTCCAATGTGCACGGTCTGCAGGATTACTTTACCTGTACCCTGACAGGCTGCGAGATCACGAAGGGAAAGCCTGCCCCGGACATTTATCTGGCCGTGGCGGAAAAACTGGGAGTGCGCCCGGAGCGCTGCCTTGTGTTTGAGGATATTATCCCGGGCATCATGGCGGGGAAAAATGCGGGCATGAAAATCTGTGCCGTGGAGGACGCATACTCCGCGGACATCCGCGCGCAGAAGCAGGAGCTTGCCGACTATTACATAAAGGACTACACGGAGATTATCCTGTGAACAAAAATCAGAGGAATAAAGAGGGGACAGCGATTTGGACAATGCGGGATTTCTGCCCGTCAGCGCCGCCGATATGGCAGAGCGGGGAATCGAACAACTGGATTTTGTCTATGTGACGGGGGATGCCTATGTGGATCACCCTTCCTTCGGTCACGCCATCATCAGCCGCGTATTGGAGTCCCATGGCTACAGTGTGGGGATCATCGCCCAGCCCGACTGGAAGGACGAGAAGAGCGTCACCATCTTAGGCCGTCCAAGGCTCGCCTTCCTGATTTCCGGCGGCAATATGGACAGCATGGTAAATCATTATTCTGTCTCGAAAAAGCGTCGTTCCACGGACGCCTACACTCCGGGCGGAGTGATGGGAAAGCGCCCCGACCACGCCACAGTGGTCTATGGCAACCTCATCCGCAAAAATTACCGGGACATTCCCATTGTCATCGGAGGCATCGAGGCCAGTCTGCGGCGCATGGCTCATTATGACTACTGGTCGGACAGCTTTAAGCGCTCGATCCTTCTGGACAGTCAGGCGGATATTTTATCCTATGGCATGGGAGAGAAATCTGTTCTGGAGATTGCGGACGCTCTCGCTGCGGGCATCGCCGTGCGGGATATCTGCTTTATTCCGGGGACGGTCTATAAGACAAAGGATATATCCGGCATCTATCAGGGTCTCATGCTGCCCTCCTACGATGAGATGAAGGCGGACAAGACCCTCTATGCCAAAAGCTTTATGATACAATACGCAAACACTGACGCCTGCACGGGGAGACCTCTGACAGAGCCTTATCCGGGCGGGATATATGTGGTGCAGAATCCGCCGCAGCCGCCCCTCACCACAGAGGAGATGGACGCTGTGTACGCGCTGCCCTACATGCGCACCTGGCATCCATCTTATGAGGAGCAGGGCGGTGTGCCCGCCATCGCGGAAATTAAATATTCCCTGATCAGCAACCGCGGCTGTTTCGGCGGCTGCAGCTTCTGCGCCCTGACCTTTCATCAGGGGCGCACGGTTCAGGTGCGAAGCCACGAATCCATTCTGGAGGAAGCCCGGCTGCTCACGAAGGAGCCGGATTTTAAAGGCTATATCCATGACGTGGGCGGACCCACAGCCAATTTCCGGCATCCCTCCTGTGAAAAGCAGCTCACAAAGGGAGTCTGCCGGCACAGACAATGCCTGTACCCCAGGCCCTGTCCCAATCTCAGGGCGGAGCATTCCGATTATTTGAAGCTTTTGCGGGCATTGCGGGCGCTTCCCGGTGTAAAAAAGGTCTTTATCCGCTCCGGAATCCGCTTTGATTACCTGCTGGCGGATCCGGACGACACCTTCTTCCGGGAACTGGTGGAGCACCATGTCAGCGGTCAGTTAAAGGTTGCGCCGGAGCACATTTCGGACGCGGTCCTATGCCGCATGGGCAAGCCGGAGAATGCGGTCTATGAGCGATTTACCGCAAAATATAAAAAGCTGAATGAGAAGCTCGGGAAAAACCAGTTTCTCGTGCCGTATCTCATGTCCTCCCATCCCGGCTCCACCTTAAAGGAGGCTGTCGCGCTGGCGGAATATCTCCGGGATTTGGGCTATATGCCCGAGCAGGTACAGGATTTTTACCCGACGCCCTCCACGCTCTCCACGGTGATGTACTACACGGGACTGGATCCCAGAGACATGAAGCCGGTGTATGTGTGCCGCAATCCCCATGAGAAGGCTATGCAGCGCGCACTGATCCAGTACCGCAACCCCAAAAACTATGAGCTGGTGTACGAGGCGTTAAAGCTGGCTCACCGGGAAGATTTGATCGGCTTCGATAAAAAATGCCTGATACGTCCCCGAAAAATGGCTGAGCATCGGACGGCTTCGGATACAAGACATACAGGGCAGAAAAATACCGGCGGAAAGAACACGGCAAAACCGGCTTCTGCCCGAAAGAAGAAAACCATACGGAATACGCACAGCAAACATAATATACATAAAGTGAAGGGATAAAGAGAAACAATAAATGGAATAACAAATGGAATAACGAAAAAATTAAAGTAAAAAGGAGACAGACTATGAATATTGTAATTATTACCGGAGCATCCTCCGGGATTGGCAGGGAGTTTGTGCGCCGTATGGATCGTTCCTTTGATTCCATCGACCAATTCTGGCTGGTGGCGAGAAGCCGGGATAAACTCACGGAGCTTGCGGCGGACATGAGGCACCAAAGCCGGATTTTCGCCATGGACGTGACCAGCAACGCCCAGCTGGACAGGCTGGAAACCGCAGTCAAAAGAAGCAACGCCAAGGTGCGTATGCTGATCAACTGTGCGGGTTACGGCATTATGGGCGCATTTGCGGAACAGAACCGTAAGTCGGAGACCGGGATGGTCCGCTTAAACTGCGAGGCGCTGACCAATATCACACACCGCATGATCCCTTATATGAGACGGGGAAGCCGGATTATCCAGATGGCGTCCTGCGCCGCGTTTATGCCCCAGACCGACTTTGCAGTCTACGCGGCTACCAAGGCCTATGTGCTCCGGTTCTCTCAGGCGTTGGGGGAAGAGCTGCGGGAGAGAGGCATCTATGTGACCAGCGTCTGCCCGGGGCCTGTGGACACGCCTTTTTTTGACATCGCGGAACGGACCGGAAGTACCCTTGCCATCAAAAAATACACCATGGTACAGCCGGATAAGGTGGTGGAGAAGGCGCTGCGGGATTCCCTGCACAGGCGCACAATGTCTGTGTACAGTCTGCCCATCAAGGGTGTGGAGGTATTGGCAAAAATAGTTCCTCACCATCTGGCGCTGAAATGTATGCAGAAAATGAAAGCATAAATCGTAAGTATGGGCTGATGCAATGCGAATACATGGAGATATGAGATAAAATGAAGCTTTCCAGACTTTTTTTGAATGACGATTATAAAGGGACGAGGGATTATCTGAAAATACAGGGGCGCTATGAACTGGCGCGCACCATCCTGTATTTTGCCATCTCCTTAAGCCTTTTTATCGCGGGAATCGCGGCGACGGGAGACCGCCTGAACCTGTTGACCATTGTCGCCGTGCTGGGCTGTCTGCCCGCCTGTCAGAGCGCCATCGATGCCTTTATGTTTCTGCGCTACAAGGGCTGCAGTCCGGAGCACGCCGATGAGATTGACGCACATATGGAAGGGCTCTGCGGGCTCTATGACCGGGTCTTTACCTCCTATGATAAAAACTATCAGGTCGCCCATATTACGGTAAAGGGCAATACCCTCTGCGGCTACACGCAGGATGCGGCGTTTGACGAGCAGAAGTTTAACAGCCATATCACGGATATTTTAAAAAAGGACGGTTTCAGGGATGTGTCCGTGAAAATTTTCAATGATATCCACAAGTATACGGCGCGGCTTGAGCAGTTAAGGGAACTGGATACCGAAGAGCGCAACACCGCCGGGATTTTAAATACTCTAAACAGCGTGTCCCTGTAGGGAAGTCTGTGGAGCGGAAATCGTGAAATCAGATAGTTTTGAAGCGGATAATTTTGAACCATGAGGGAAGAAGATGCAGGAGCTAACCATCGGTTCCAATCAGGCAGGTCAGCGATTGGACAAATTTTTGCATAAATGTCTGCCGGAAGCCCCAAACAGCTTTTTATATAAAATGCTGCGCAGGAAAAATATCACCGTGAACGGCGCGCGGGCGGAAGGAAAGAAAATTTTGAGACAGGGAGATACGATTCGGATGTTCTTTGCCGAGGAGACCTTTTTGAAGTTTTCGGGACGGGCTGCGCAGCCGGGGCAGCCCTCTGATCAGGCGGCGCCTGGTCAGACTGTACTCAATCAGGCGGGGGCATGTCAGACAGATATCTATCTTCGGGCATACAGGCAGTTAAACGGCATATCCGTGCTCTATGAGGATGCGGACAGGGTGATCCTGAATAAGCCCGCGGGCGTTTTATCGCAGAAGGCTCATGACTCTGATTTAAGCCTGAATGAGTGGCTGATCGGGTATTTATTGGAAACCGGCGCTGTCAGTGCCGAAGAGCTCTATACCTTTAAGCCCTCCGTGTGCAATCGTCTGGATCGCAATACCAGCGGTCTGGTGCTGTGCGGGAAAACGCTGGCCGGCACGCAGAGGCTGAGCGAGGATATCCGGGAGAGAAGAATTTCTAAATTTTACCGGACAATCTGCGTGGGAAAGCTTCAGGAGGAAATCCGGCTGGAGGGATATCTGCACAAGGATGCCCGTACCAATAAAGTCCGGATTGTGGCGGAGGACTTTGCGGCTGAAAATTCCGGAAACGATTTTACAGCCCATCCTGCATCCGATTCGGCACAGAGACGCCCCGGAGGGGGAAGCGCGGCAATCAGCACGGTCTGCCGGCCTCTTGCCGCCACCGACCGATACACCCTGCTGGAGGTGGAGCTTATCACCGGCAAGACGCATCAGATACGGGCGCATCTGGCAAGCATCGGCCATCCGCTGACAGGCGATTACAAATATGGCGACCGAAAGGTGAATGATATGCTGAAGGCTCAGTACGGCCTGGAGCACCAGCTCCTGCACGCCTACAGAGTTGTCATGCCTGCGGGACAGGAAATCATTGCCCCCTATCCGGCATTGTTCGAGACAGTGGCAAAGGGGCTGGGGCTGCCGTATTGCGCGGCGGAAGAGAGAGAATGAGAAATGGCGACATGGAAATCCAGAGGACTGCGGGGCTCCACCTTGGAGGATATGATAAACCGCACCAACGAAAAATATATGGAGGCGGGTCTTGCGCTGATACAGAAGATTCCGACCCCCATCACCCCCATAAAAATTGACAAAGAGTCCAAACATATCACACTTGCTTATTTTGAAAAGAAGAGTACCGTGGACTATATCGGCGCCGTGCAGGGAATCCCCGTGTGCTTTGACGCCAAGGAGTGCGCCGTAGACACCTTTGCGCTGCAAAATATCCATGAGCATCAGGTGGAATTTATGCGCAGATTTGAAAAACAGGGCGGTATCGCCTTTTTCCTGATTTATTATACGCACAAGGATCTGCTCTATTATCTGCCCTTTGAGATGTTGGATTTTTTCTGGCGGAGAGCGAAGGACGGCGGACGCAAGAGCTTCCACTTTGACGAATTAAATCCCGATTATGTACTGCCCGCAAAGCATGGGCTTTTGGTGCCTTATCTGGACGCTCTGCAAAAGGATTTGGAGGACAGGGAATAGGGCACATGTAGGAATCTGAGAACATGGAAATTTTGTCGACTTCCAGCATTTTCTGAGCAAGCGAAGGATACCTCTTTGAAGTATTCTCGAAAGTCCTTCTTGATAACCCTCCAGTAATTCTTCCCGATGTCTGTCTTGTGTTCTTTATCAAACTTTTCCTGTCTCACGGCACGCAAATCCTACCTGTGTGATTATTATAATTGTAAAATTGGTATTCTGTATAGAAAATATAATATAGCTAAAAACCAGCGTAGAAAAATTTATGTAAATTTACAGTTTCTAAATTTGCAATTCTATATTGATTTTGTTATAATAAGACTTATTTAGGTCGGAATCCGAGGGGAGAATAACAAATGAGAAGAATACAAGCAATGCGGAAACTGTTAGCAGCAACACTCTGTGCAACATTGATTTTATCTGATTTACATATATTTGCGGAGACAAAGGTGTCCGCTGCAGAACCTGAAACGGTTGTGGCGGAAGATGTTGCAGAAGACTCAGAACAGCTTGTTGTGGAAAACAATGATGTGTCAGATGGAGACAATGATGATGCTCTATCAGAGGCGAATACGGCTTCGGAAAATTCAGAAGAAAATCTTCAAGAGGAAAATTTTGCGGCTGAGCAAGAGATAGAAATTTATCCGCAATACAGTGAGAATTTAAGCAGCATTGTGTTCCAAGATGATGATATTGCGCATGGCACCTATGAGGATATCACATGGGTGATTGATGCTGATGGAAAGCTGACTGTGGAGGGAACGGGGGAGTTCTCGGATTCAACTGGTTATGATAGAGCACCGTGGTATAACAACTACTCATCAATAAAAACAGCTGAGATTAATGTGACCGGATTGAAAGATGCATCTTATATGTTTAATGATTGCAATAATTTGACAAGCCTAGACTTGAGCGGTTTTGATACAGGCAGCGTGACCAGCATGGGAGGTATGTTTGGGGGCTGCCACGGACTGACGAGCATAGATTTGAGCGATTTTAACACGAGCAGCGTGACGGACATGAGTGCTATGTTTTTTAACTGCCAAGGTTTAACTAGTCTTGATTTGAGCAGCTTTGACACAAGCAGTGTGACGGACATGAGTGCTATGCTTTCTAACTGCCAAGGTTTAACTAGTCTTGATTTGAGCAGCTTTGACACAAGCAGCGTGACGGACATGGGCGGTATGTTTGCTTACTGCCAAGGTTTAACTAGTCTTGATTTGAGCAGCTTTGACACAAGCAGTGTGACAGACATGAGTAATATGTTTATTGGTTGTGGGGTTACGAATTTAAACTTAAGTGACTTAGATACAAGCAGTGTGACGAACATGAATTATATGTTTGCTTACTGCCACAGTTTAACTAGTCTTGATTTGAGCAGCTTAGATACAAGTAAAGTGACAGATATGAGCCATATGTTTTATGAGTGTTGGATACTGAGCAGCCTAGACTTGAGCGGCTTAGATACAAGTAGTGTGACAGATATGAGATATATGTTTTATTATTGCTGGAAACTGAGAAGTCTGGACTTGGGCGGCTTAGATACAAGCAAAGTGGCGGATATGAGCCATATGTTTGGTGAGTGTTGGATACTGAGCAGCCTAGACATAAGCGGTTGGAATACAAGCAGTGTGACGGATATGAGCTATATGTTTTATTATTGTAAGAAACTGGGCAGCCTAGACATGAGTGGTTTTGATACGAGTAGAACGACCAACATGGACGGTATGTTTTACCGTTGCGAAAGTTTAAGAAGTCTTGATTTAAGTAGCTTTAATACGAGTAATGTGACGAATATGAGCTATATGTTTTTCTACTGCAGTAATCTGACTAGCCTAGACTTGAGCAGCTTTGACACAAGCAGTGTGACATCCATGGGATTTATGTTTGACCGCTGCAATAGCTTAACCTTAATTTATACACCATATAATATCTCTGTGTCCGTTTCATTACCCACCGAAGATAAATGGTATTGTTCTAACGGTTCTGTGGTTTCAACTTTGCCCACAGGATTGAATTATAGCGTTGCCATTGCTAAAGATTATATTCCAGAAGAGAAAGCAAAGACGATTATTGCAGATATTTCTATCCCTAAAGACAAGAGTGTTCTGTATATATTGGATGCCAAAACAAAACAAGCATTGAGCGGGGCTATGATTTGGCTAAACGGCAAAATGTACGTGAGCCAAGAAGATGGTACAGTCGAGTTGACCGAAGAAGGTCTGAACACGATTTCGGTTGAATTGGATGGATATCATAGCATATCGGTTAAAAAAATATTGACCAAAGGAAAGGCTTGCATAATCAGTCTTTGTCCTGACACTGGAGATGTACAGGTCTTATCATCCCAGCTGAGTCTTCTGGGGGAGGATTTGGATGTTCTGAGTGAGAGCGCTAACTTAATACATAAATCCTTGAGTAATGTCAAAAATGGTATTGATACGGATTTTACCCTTACCGTACAGTCGGCAGGTCAGCCGCAGAAATATCAGCTGATACAGAATGGCAAGGTGTTGCAGGAAAACGGGGATGGTGTATTTACATTTGCCGGAAAGTATGTGATTAATGAGGAAGAAACCTATGATTATTATGTAGATGAGTTTTCAGCAGGTTACAAGCTCTCTGTCAGAGTTTTTGATAAACAAGGCAAATCACAGCGGACGGATTTATGTATCAGAGTGTCAGAGACTTCTTCTGTCGAGCTTAAAATTCTTGAATCAAGCGGCAAGGGGGCTGTAGAACTAGGAGATAAGTTGACCGTGACAGTTCCCGGCAATATTCCGTTAGTGGGTAATTCCAAGCTAAAGTTTGGAATAGAAGATAATCTGCCCGTAAACATTAAAATCGACAATGATACCGGATTAGTCCGTGTTGGGATAAATTTTAAAAAATTTGATACATCCAATTCTGCTGAATGGTACGAAATGAAAAAAGAGTATGAAAATCTCGCCAAAAGAGCAGCAAACCTTTCTACTGCGTCACAAGCCTTTGGCGGAACTCCGCAATCTTATGGGGCAGGTATGGTCGCTGTAAAGGGCAGTGTAATGGGTTATGGGGAGGGTTATCTGGATGAAAAAAATAGCAGTGTATGTGTCAATGTAGGTGTTATTTTACATTTTCAGAATGAGGTCGAAATTACACAGTATTATTTTATCTCATTTGTCCCTGTTTATATCAATTACTGCGGTGGTCTCTCTCTGGATGCGTCAGGAAAGGTTAATCTTGCTTTTTCTGGAAATGGCATGGTGATTCAAGGAGGTTCACTGGAAATAGAGCCTTCCATATATGCTCAATTAAAAGGCGGTGTCGGCGCTGACGGGATTGCATCTGTATGCGCCAGTGGAAAATTGACTTTTTCTTGGATGCACCGTTTTAGGGATGATTATGACAGGGGATCATTAAACGGAAATGCTAAGGTTACGGCGGAAGCCTTGATTTGGAGTAAAGACTTAGCGGAAATTGATGGGACATATGTTATCTACGACAGCAATCAAAAAGCCACCCCTGCTCTGTTTAGCCAGAGTATAGCCAATCCCGATATGTCCGATGCGCAGATTATCTCCATGGATTATCTGGATAAGCGTTCGGATTATTCCACCCATATAAACGGCGCATCCGTCTATGCCTTGGAGGATTCGGACTATCTTACATCCGCCCACATTCTGGACTATGCATACCGGAACGCCTCGCCTCGCGTTATACGTGTTGGGAATAAGCTGTATCTGTTTTATTTGGACGGTGTAGAGGGGCGCAGCGCGCAGAACCAGACTGCCCTGTTTTACCGTGTATCGGATGATAACGGCGGCACATGGTCTGAGGCGGCAAGAGCTGACGGCGGCGCAAACGAGACTGCCGACTTTGATTTTGACATCATTACGGACGGGGAATCCGTCTATGCGCTATGGTCTGACGCAGGTGCCGTCTATGGGGATGAGTTTATGTCCATGGATGCCACCGAGGGTATCGCAAAGTACGGCAAAGAGCTGGATTTGATGCTTGCTGTAATAGACGGCAGCACGGGAATCATCGATAAAGTGCTGACCATAAAGACCGATGACGGAGATATGCAGCCGAAGCTTGCGGTTTTGGAGGACGGCACGGTGACGGCGGCATGGATTACCAATGATGTCTCCGCAGAGGACGGCATGTTCTCCACGTCCAATAAGATGGGGATTTGCTATGCTTCATCTGCAGACGGCTACAGCGTCAAAACCATTTCTTTGGAGGAAAATCAATATCCGCAGAATATTGCCCTCGGTATGCTCGGAGAGAAGCTCTGCATTGCCGCAGGAATGGATGTTGATGGAGATTTGAATACGCAGGAAGACAGGGAGATTTATATCGCATATCCGGACGGTGACGGCGGGATTGCGGCATTTACAGCCAATACAGTCACCGATTCTGTGCCTGTTTTTGGCAAGGTGGATAATAAGAACTGTCTGTTCTGGTATCAGAATGGCAGCATTGCCTACACGTCCGATGGACAGACATTTCTTTCCGTATGGGCGGAAGAAGAACAGGATGCAGCAGGACAGGATTTCTCCCTGTTGGAATCGTCCTCAGGCGATGGGAAAGCGGCTGTTGTCTGGACGACCACTTCTCTGACGGAGGAGAACGGTGTGGACGTCTATTGTGCAGACTTTGACGGTAAGACGTGGTCTGCTCCGTACCGACTGGGAGCGCTTGACAGTGAATTCACGACGCATTTGGACGGCTGGATGGACGGCACAGGATATCATCTGGCCTATCTGGGCAAAGAATATGCAGAGGACACGCTCAATGCACATATCTGCTTAGACGCGCCGAAAGAATTGATGGATACCGCTGTCACTTGGTATTCGGAAACGGAGGAGCAGCTTGGAGAGTCCTATCCTTTGCAGTTGGTGGTGATGAATAACGGCAATCAGACTGTAAAGAGCTTGCAGATTTCCTCCAAAGACGGCAGTATTCAGGACGTGATCACCGATCTCTCCATTGCGCCGGGAACATCCGGGGAAGTGACATGGAGCGGCGTCACGCTGCCCGGGGAGATGACGAAGCTTTACACTCAGGAGCTTACCATTCTTGCAGACGGAGAGACGAATGTGGAGGATAACTCCATATCGTTATCCTTGGGTACGCCGGACTTTTCCATTGATGTGTATTCGGATTTTGCAGGCGGAGACCTCTATGCCGGAGTGATCGTGACCAACAGCGGAATCCTTCCCTCGGACGCAATCATTAAGATTTATCGGGATGATGCTCATGAACAGGAAATTTTCAGCACCGGAATCAGGGACATTGCAGGCGGCGAGACCAAGCTTACGCTTCTTGATATGACAAAACTGCATGAACTCACGCCGACCTTTTATTTCACTGTGTCCGATGCCAAGGGCATGGAGATCTACACAGGTGACAATGAGGCCTTCCTGTACGAGGGAAAGGGACTCTGGCTGGAGTATGACGATGGACAAGGGTCGGAACAGCCAGGAGTGAATAGGCTGCGCGCGGAGAAAACCAAGACGGTTTATGAATACGGGGACGCCTTAAACATCGATGATCTGACTGTGACGCTGCTTGGAAGTGACGACGCGGCAACAGAGATCGTCACCGATTACAGCACCAATGCGGACAGTATTGATATGCTTACATTGGGCGAGAAAACGCTGACCGTGATTTACGGAGAGTACAGCGTCTCTGTGACGCTGACAGTGGAGCCTTGCACATTAAAGGAAGCGAACACGGTTGTGACACTTCCCTATACATCCTGCGTTTATGACGGCACGGCGAAGGAGCCGCTTCCGCAGTCCGTGAAAGTGAACGGCACGGAGCTGGTATATGCAACGGATTATACCGTATCTTGGAGCGACAATATCGCCATAGGAGATGCGACGATCACTGTCACCGGACAGGGCAATTACCGAGGGACACTGAACTTTAGCTTTGCTATCACCAAAGAAGCGGTTGAAGAGGAAGGGCTTTATACTGTCACCTTCGACTTAAACGGTCATGGAACACTTCCTCCCCTGACAGGCGTCAAGCAGGGTAGTCTGATTGCTGAACCGCAGCCGCCCAAGGCGCAGGGGTATCGCTTTACAGGCTGGTATCAGGATAAGGAATGCACTGTCCTCTGGCAATTTGATACGGACGTGGTAGAGGAAAATCTCACGCTATATGCCGGCTGGCGTATTGTGATGGGCGGCGGTGACGGCAGTGGTGAGAGCGGCGGGGATCAGGATGAAGAGTTGAGCATACAGGAAATCCGCAGCCAGACCTACACAGGAAATGCGCTCAAGCCCACGGTATGCGTCTATTCCGGCGACGGCTCCACACCCTTAAAAGCCGGAAAAGACTATACGATAAAATACTATAATAATATTGACGCGGACACAGACACAGAGACGGGAATGGGCGGTATCAGCTCCACCGGGGAAGAAGTGGGGCAGGGCTTTACCAAACAGCTCGCCTATGTGGTCATTACCGGAAAGGGCAATTATAAAGGCACGGTCTATCAGAACTTCCATATTGTTCCTGCATCTGTCGCCAACAAGGAAGGCGATGACTCCGCCGCAGGATTTACTTTCAAATATACGAATCAACTGGTTGTAAACAGCAAGAAAGCGCAGAAGCCTTTCACCTCTTTGAAGTACAAGAAAGCCTTGAGGGCGGGGAAGGATTATGAGGTCATTCTCACGGCGGTTACAGCCTATGACGGGGCGGATCAGCAGCTTGCAAGCGGAAGCGTGGTCGCGCGTTCCACCGAGACAGGCGTACTCCCTGCCATTCCTGCCGGATATCGAGGAAGCTTTGCGATGCGCGTCAACGGTATCGGAAACTTTACAGGCTCGTTTGAGAAGACCGTCTATGTGACGGATAAGAGCCATTTAATCAAAAATGTGTCTGTCACGCTGGGCAAGAACCAGAAAAAGACGGATTACACGGGACAAAATATCATTTTGCGCCCCGGGTATTACGATGCATCCGCCAAGGCATACTATGCCGTAGGAGAGGACGGAACCATAAGCGCTCAGGCGGAGGCCAACGGCGACAATGTATTTACCGTGAAGGTTGGAAAAGAATACCTGCTGTACGGAAGAGATTACACGGTCAGCTATAAAAACCACCGCAGCGTGGGAACGGCGACCATGACTCTCACGGGCAAGGGCGATTATGTGGGCAGCAAGAGTGTGACTTTCCAAATCAAGGGCAGCGCTTTTAATGCCAAGACAATCCGCGTGGACGGCTTGCAGACCGCATTGAATTATAGCGGGAAAGCACTGACTCAAAGTGGTGTGATATTGACGGAGATCAATACGTCCAAAACGCTTGTATCCGGAAGGGATTATACAGTCACCTATAAAAATAATATCAAAAAAGGTACTGCCACCATGATCTTCACCGCAAAGCCTTCCGCGGGATACAGCGGCAGTTTTCAGAAAACCTTCCGCATAACGGCGGCGCCGCTGGCAGATACGGTGAAGGTTACCGCGGTCAATACCGCGCAGGATCAGATTGTATATGAGGGTACGAAGATCAGACTGGACGGGACGGTTGTCTACACGAGAGAGGGAGCAAAGCCGTCAGGACGCATACAGCTTTGCAACAGCGCTACCGGCGAGGTGTTAAAGGAAGGCACGGATTATACCGTTACTTATCAAAACAACACCACGGTTACCGCAGCCGGCACCAATCAGGCTGTCATATTGCTGAAAGGCAAGAATAATTATACGGGAACGTTACAGGTGGATTTCCGAATCAGTGCCGCTTCGCTGGCAGAACAGTCCAGCTTGAAAGCGACTGCCGCCTCCGTTGCTTTCAACGATAAAAAAGCGGAGGATTATGAGTACCGTCCGACAATCAAGCTTATGGACGGTAAAAAGGCATTGCGTGCAAAGACGGATTATGAGGTGACTTATGTGAATTGCACACAGAAAGCCGTGGCGGCTTATCTGACGGCACGTTCCGATTCCGCTCTCACGGGACAATCCTATGAGGAAATGAGGCCTTATGCCCGAATCGAGGCAAAGGAGGGCAGCGGTTATCAAGGGAATATGATGGTTGATTTGACGATTTATAGCACCAAGCTCAGCGCAGCTACTCTCTATGTGGTGATTGCACCGGATGCCCGCCAGACCACTTACAGCGGCAGGCAGGTAACGCCTGAGGTCACGGTTTATTACGGAGACAAACAGGCCGTCAAAGCCGCAAAACAGGCTCAGGAGACGTCGGAAGCCGTTCTGACAAATGAGTCCGGTTCATACAAGCTGACGAAACTAACCTTAAAGTCCGACAAAGCAGCGGGAGATTATACGCTTCTCTATGGCGCGAATATCGCGGCGGGCAAGAACAAGGGGAGCGTGACCATAAACGGCGTCGGACTGTATGGCGGAAAGGTCACGGTGAAATTTACCATCAGCCCAAGGGATGTATATTCACATTAAGCTGGAAAGCAGATTATGTACCATTGATTTTATGTTTAAATTGATATACAATGATGTTGGACAATTTTAATGTTTAGTACTATATGAATTTAAAAAAGTGTGAATAACAACTCAGATAAAGGTAATAATGATGGAAAACTTATTATACAAAACAGATAAAGGAATGATGTATTTAGGCGATTGTGAAAAAATTATAAAACATTATAGTGATGCTCCTGAAAAACGTAAGGTTAATCTGATTTTTACGTCTCCTCCTTTTCCGCTCAATAGAGCGAAGCGTTATGGAAATATGACAGGAGAAGAATATCTGCGTTGGTTTTCTGATTTAGCACCGTTATTTTGTAGTATTTTAGAGGACGATGGTTCAATAGTGATTGAGCTTGGCAATGCTTGGGAAAAAGGGTTGCCAGTTCACTCTACACTGCCCATAGAAACATTATTGCAATTTAAAGAAAAAGGGAATTTATACTTATGCCAAGAATTTATTCACTACAATCCATCTGCACTGCCAGCACCGATTGAATGGGTAAATAAAAAACGTGTGCGCGTCAAAGATGCTTTTACGAGGATATGGTGGTTATCTAAAACTGCACATCCCAAAGCAGATAATCGGCAAATTCTGGTAGAGTATAGCAAACAAATGCAGAAGTTGATTAACAAAAAATCGTACAATGCCGGTCGCAGACCCTCAGAACACGTAATAGGAACAAATTCATTTACCGTAAACAATGGAGGGGCGATCCCCGCTAATGTAATAATTGCAGCAAATACCGTTGGAAAAGGAGCTTATTTTAAATATTGTCAGAAACATCAATTAGAAATCCATCCAGCTAGAATGCCACGAGAAATACCCGAGTTTTTTATTAAATTTTTAACGCATGAAAATGATTTGGTGCTAGATCCGTTTGCGGGAAGCAATATGACCGGAGCCATTGCCGAACAAATGAATAGATCTTGGATTGGAATAGAAATTAACTCTATTTACGCCGAAGGATCTAAAGGGAGGTTCGATAAGATAAATGATTAATAAAAAAGCAGCAGAGGAAATCATTTCAGCGAGTTTGGATATAAATCGTTTGAGAAGGATTATCCGAAACACATCGGTCGTTGCATGGAAAAAGGAAATTTCTGACACAAAAATAAACAGTTGGTTAAATGAAAGCCCTAATCCCCCAGCTATGCTGGGGAGAATAGAGTGAGCAGGGGCGA
>N._stephensi_711_cecum__coassemble_41_pt1 | contig 31875 bp, 30 predicted proteins | sample N__stephensi_711_cecum__metabat2_high_PE_008 | metagenome-assembled genome bin N | reverse complement strand
AGGCAGGTCTGGTGGAGCGCGATGCGGGCGGATCTGGGGTATGGGGAAATGTCTGCCGATGGGGGTTATTATTATGATTGGGCATATACATTAAACTGGGAACAGTTTATGGATACGGATGCGTGGCAGCTTCCCGGTTATAAAACATTGTACAGTACAGATTATGTCAGATTCAAATCCCGGTATTGGGATAACGCAAGACTTGCTACATGGCAACAGCTGGAGCGAACGGCCAGTTTTGAAAGAATGTCGGCATTGGACGTGATCAATCAGGCTATAGACAGATTGAACACTGATAAAAATACTGCCGTGAATAAACAATTATATTTTTTTGATTTAAAAGATGTGGAATATGACCGAGCTACAGTGCAGAGAGCGATTGACGGCGGCATAGCAATTAACTGTATCACAGCCTTCTATCAGAACAAGAATTCCAACATGATGCGTATGGCTTCTGAAACAGGAGGAGAGTATTTTGAGGTTACTTCATGGAAAGAGATTGACGTAACTAAAGTAATATGTGATAAGAGCGATGCTATTAAAATGGCGCATCTGGGTGATCATATAGACAGCGACGGGGACGGATTATATGATATCTATGAGGAGAAGGGATTCCGTCTCTCCAATGGAACGATTGTCTACACCAACCCGCTCAAATATGACAGCGATGATGACGGTATCAATGATTTTCTGTATGTGGGCGGTCTGCCCATAGCAGAAAAGTATGTGGTGGACGGCGAAGAGTTTACGAGCATGGTAAACCGGGGCGGAGCCTATCCCGAACTGTCGGAGAATTTTATCTATGTGGATGGCAGGGCGAATGCCAATGGACTGGTGAATGACGAGAAGATGGGGTATGTATCTTACTCGAATCAGTTTTATTATGATAAGTATGAGAAACCTACACGTGTTGAATGGGATAACGAAATAAGATGGGCGGAAGGTGCAGCGGGAGTCCATGGATTATTTGCAGATAAAATAACTATTTTAAATGAATATTTGTTGACAAAGCACTATCAAAACCTTAATAATGCAGTGCTTTTAGGGATAGGTCTATCGAGTCTTGATGCAAATGCAGTGCATTGTTTTTATACTTATATTAGTGGAACTGGAGGATCATACAAAGGGTGTAAGGATGGAGGAACTAGAAAATATATTTCTACAAACTATATGGTGATTGATGTGGATTTGCTTGGTTTGAATTCAGCTAATTCATGTTTTGAGAAAAATATGCAGGAAGCAAAACGGGTTGTAGAATCTGTATTGAGTGAGAATAACACTGAAATATATATTGCATTATCTCCGGATAGGCAGTGGGCTGGTTGTAATTATGTGAATTATTCGGATTTCAATATGGGAGACCCATTCCAAGTGGCGTTCTATCCGGCTGCATTTGGGATTTTTAACAGTGCAGATGCTTCTATCACTTTACATTGCATATATAATCCTTTGACTAAGCAATATAGGATGGAATATATCTATTACATTGTAGATTTTTATGATTTTTCTTTTTATGATTTGTTATATCAGGAGGATGCTTTGGGATTTTCCAGAAGTTATGAGCTCTTTGGAAAATGTTCAGGAATCTACACATGGGAAAAGGGAAAGCGAGGTTGGATACTTCCGACAGATCGTTAACTTATGGAAGGAATATTATAGTGAGAAGTCTAAAATCTGCCGTTTTAAAGGTGTTAGGGGTTTATCTGATTGGTTGCGTAGTAATTACTTTATGTTTGGTAGCTGACGAGATAGTACCGAGAACCAAAACACACTTTTGGAATTATCAACTTTTTAATATGTATACAGATTTTACCGCTTATCCAAAAGAATTGCCGAAGTCAGCATATGATGTAAAATATTATTATTATGAAGGCTTTTTAGTGGATAAGAGTGGATATCATGCAGCTTATTCTCGCGAGGATTATAATCAGATGAAAGATAGTCGGATAATTAATTATAGGCACGATCATCCAGAGATATATTGTTATAATGGCGATGAAAAACGCTATTTAAATCCCGAAAAGATGCAGGAATGGCGAATTGATTTTCTTGATAAACTTCTGCCGAAGGAACAGAAGGATGGGCAATATTATTTTTTAGGATACTACTTGTCTGAGGGGCAGGAGGTATACGCATTTGATTGTGTCCTGTGTAATGATGAGACCTGTGAGATGATCGAAATTTCCTATCACGGACCCACTTAAAGCTGCTTTGGTGTGTGCTAAAAGTTATGAGCTCTTTGGAGTCTGCCCGGGTGTTTTGACTTGGGAGAAAGGGAAAATAGGACTCGCGCTCAGAACAGGAATTTAACCGTGGAGGAGAGTATATGCGACGAGGAATTCTTTCTCATTGCCTGAGGATTTTTTTCATCTGTTGGGCAATCGGTACGTTTTATGTCATCTTTATGGAGATAATGCCCGTGACCAGAAGACACTTTCTGAGCTATCAGGACTTTCAAAGGCGAGCTGATTTTGCGCCCTTTGAAGGAAAACTTCCTGAGTCGGCACATGATATCAAATACTATGTTCACTCAGAATTCTTGATCGGCAACAGCTAAAGGAACGACAGGAGGAATCAACTTTGCTTATCACACATCTGGGACACAGCGGTTTCTTAATAGAATTTTGCCGCTGTTACTGTATTTTTGACTATTATATAAATGAGCTTCCACGCCTGAATCCGGAAAAACCGGTGTTTGTCTTTGTGAGTCACGCTCATGCGGATCATTATAATCCAGAGGTTTTCACAATTTTGCGCGGGCAGGGTATGACGGATATCACAGCCGTACTCTCCAAGGATATCCCCCAGCGGCGCAGGCCGACAGATGTCCCTGTTGACATCGTGACCTTTCACGAAAGCTATGAGCTTCCCTGTGATATTTTTCTTCAAACCCTGCATTCCACAGACCGTGGTGTTGCGTATCTGTTGAAACATGACAACCATGTCATATATCATGCAGGAGATTTGAATGACTGGAGCCTTGATTCCGCTTCTCCGGAATATCAGGAACAGCATAATCGTCAGATGGCGGGCAGTTATCGCCATGAAATCAATCTTTTGGGCGAGTGGCTGGACGGCACATCCGTGGACGCCGCGTTTCTGCCTCTGGACCCAAGGCTTGGCGCAAATTACGCCAACGGTCTTCTTTATTTTTTGAAAAAAATTTCCGTAAAAAAGGTCTATCCCATGCATTACTGGGACAGACCCGATATCATATCACAATTTTTACAGGAATATCCTCAATATGCAGATATCGTGGAATCCGAAGCCTGAAACCGCTGTTCTCTTGCCTCCTCCACATACAACTGCGCATTGTATAGATTGGCGGCAAGCTCCTCCTCTGTAACGCTGCGCTTTACTTTGGCGGGACTCCCCAGCACCAGCGAATTGTCCAGCACCTGCATACCCTGTGTCACCAGCGCTCCAGCTCCCACGATGCAGTTTTTGCCGATATGCGCGCCATTCATAATAATGGCTCCCATGCCTATCAGAGAATTATCCCCGATAGTACATCCATGGACGATGGCTCCATGTCCCACGGTGACATTCTCCCCGATAACCACAGGATGTCCGCTGTCCAGATGCACCACTGCATTGTCCTGAATATTGCTGCCCCTGCCGATTGCCACAGACCCTCTGTCGCCGCGCACAGTGGCGTTATACCAGATACCCACATCCGCCCCCAGCGTCACATCCCCCAGAACCACCGCGCCGGGCGCGATAAACGCCGTCTCATGAACCTGCTTATTTGCCATATTATTTATCATATTTTTCATCATCTTTTACCCTATCTTGTCTCTCCTCATTCCATCCGCCTATCTCTTTTGCGCCAGTCGCTCCAGCCGGGGAAAAAGCTTCCTCGCCAGCCAGTACAACAATCCGCCCAGCATACCGCCCGTAAAGTTCAAAATAATATCGTCAATATCCACAGACCTTCCGATAAAGAGCTGGCAGAACTCTATGAATACGGGCAGCGCCAGAGACATTCCCGCCACCTGCAGAAAAGACTGATGCCGTCTCCAGAGCAGCGGCAAACCAAATCCCCATGGTGCAAACATCACAATATTGCCGACTATATTGACCCAGATAGTGTCCGCGTTGGCTCCGTATTTCAGGTAATTCCGGATGGTGTGAAAAGGGATGAGATTGACTCCCAGCCTTTGCTGCCAGCGCATCCACGCATGGGCAAGGCTTCCTGCCCTCAGGGACTCCAAGCCATTCTGAAAAGTCAGATTCAACAGGCCGAACATAAACAGGGCAAAGAGCGCCAGCACCAGTTCTCTGACAGGATTCCTCTCTTTTTTTCCCACCCACAGCCAGATAATCCTGCCCGCACAGTAAAGAGGCAGAAACCATAGCATAATTTGCACTAAATCTGATATATATAAAGACATTTCGTCACCGTTCTCCGTTCTGACTATTCTTTCCACTGCAGCCTGTGGAGCTCCCCCTCCCGCTGCATGTTTTCAAACTGATTCTGGCGCAGGGCTTCATAGAGCACGATTGCCACGGAATTGGACAGATTCAGCGAGCGGATTTCCGGCAGCATGGGAATGCGGATGCAGTCCTCCGGATGCTCTGCCAGAAGTTCCTCGGGAATCCCGGCGCTCTCCTTGCCAAACAGGATAAAGTCATCCTGCCCGAACCCCACCTCCGTATAGGCGCGCTTCGCCTTTGTGGTAGCCATCCACAGCCGGGCTCCCGGATGCCTTTCATACTCCTGCAAAAATTCCGCATAATTTATATAGCGGGTCACCGAAAGCTTTTCCCAGTAATCCATACCCGCCCGCCGGATCTCTTTCTCATTCAGCCGAAAGCCCAGCGGCTCAATCAAATGCAGACTTGTGCCCGTCGCGACACAAGTCCGCCCGATATTTCCCGTATTTGCCGGAATCTCCGGCTGATGTAACACGATGTGCATAGACAAATTATTCCTTTTCCGCCCGCAGCTTATTGACAAAGCGCTCCAGTCTGCCGATGGCAACCTTGAGATTCTCCAGCGAATACGCATAGGAGATTCTCACAAATCCCTCTCCGCTGTCACCGAAGGCAGTGCCGGGAACGACCGCCACACGCTCCTCCTCCAAAAAGCGCTGCGCAAACTCATCACTGGTCATGCCAAACTCCCCGATATAGGGAAATACATAAAAGGCGCCATAAGGCTCAAAACACTGAAGCCCCATCTCATGAAACGCATTCATGAGATAGCGTCTGCGCTGGTTGTAGGCCACGCGCATCTCCTCGATATCGGCGTCTCCGTTTTTCAGGGCTTCCACGGCAGCATACTGACTGGTGGTGGGAGCGCACATGATGGCAAACTGATGAATCTTCGTCATCTGCCCGATGATATTGGCGGGGCCGCAGGCATAGCCCAGTCTCCACCCCGTCATGGCATAGGCCTTGGAGAATCCATTGATCAGGATCGTCCTCTCCTGCATACCGGGAAGGCTGGCAATGGACACATGCTTCTCTTTATAGGACAGCTCTGCATAAATCTCATCCGATATGACAAATATGTCATGTTTTAAAATAACCTCGGCAACCGCCTCCAGATCCTCCCGCTCCATAATCGCTCCGGTGGGATTGTTGGGAAATGGCAGGATCAAGACCTTGGTCTTGTCTGTGATGGCCTCCTCCAGCTCCTGCGCCGTGAGGCGGAATTCATTTTCCTCCTTGAGGTTAATGAGCACCGGCTTAGCCCCCGCCAGAATCGCGCAGGGCTCATAGGACACATAGCTGGGTTGGGGTATCAAAACCTCCTCCCCGGGATTGATCATGGCACGCAGCCCCATGTCGATGGCCTCGGAACCGCCCACGGTGATCAGCACTTCTTTCGCCCAGTCATATTCAAGATTATTCTTGCGCTTCATGTAATTGCAAATCTCCTGCCGCAGCTCCTTCAAGCCTGCGTTGGAGGTATAGAAGGTGCGCCCTCTCTCCAATGAATAGATACCCTCGTCCCGGATATGCCAGGGCGTATCAAAGTCAGGCTCGCCCACTCCCAACGAGATAGCGTCTTTCATCTCGCTGACGATGTCAAAAAACTTTCGGATGCCCGAAGGCTTGATTTCTACTACTTTATCTGCTAAAGGATTTCTCATGGCGTAATCATCTCTCTTTCATCTTCCGGCTTCTGCATGAAAATCGTGCCGTGGTCTTTGTATTTTTTCAGGATAAAATGGGTCGCGGTGGAAAGCACCTGCTCCAGGGGCGCCAGTTTATCGGACACAAAGGAAGAGACCTCACGCAGAGTCTTGCCTTCCAGAATTACCATCAGGTCAAATCCGCCTGATATCAGATAGACGCTGCGCACCTCCGGATATCTGTAAATGCGCTCCGCAACATTGTCAAAGCCCTGTCCTCTCTGGGGCGTCACGCGCACCTCAATCAGCGCAGTGACTTTATCCAGAGAAGTCTTCTCCCAATTGATCAAAGTGTGATAACCGCAGATTACGCCCTCGTCCTCCAGAGCCTGCAGCTCATTCACCACATCAATCTCCTGCACGCCTAAGATTACTGCCAGTTCCTTCAAATCAATACGGCTGTTCTTTTCGATAACCGCCAACAATTCTTCTCTCATGTCAAACCTCCATACCGCCCGCTGCCGCGAGCGCTTCATAATTAATTTTCTGATAAATACTGTCCGAATGGGGGCGATCCAGATATCGCACCTCGTCCTCATTCAAAATCAGTCTGTCATTGCTGTCCGTCACCTTACCGACCATCGCTGCGGGAATCCCCGCCGCTTCCAGAGCGCTCACCAGTCCCGCCCCGTCAGTACCCGTCATCAAAAGACAGCCCCCCGACAAAAGCTCGTAGGGATTGACATTACAATGATTGCAGACCTCCACAGTCTCCTGCCTGACAGGCAGCTTTTTTAAGTCTATGGTCAGTCCAACGTCCGCGCCTTCCGCCAGCTCCCAGAGGGCGGCCAAAATACCTCCCTCGGAGACATTCTGTAAGACGCACCCGTTGGACTGCACCGCAACTGCAGCCTCCGGTATGGTGGAGAGATATCGGTCAAATCCCGCCGCCGTCTCAGGCAGCCATGCGGGATAACGCTCTCTGAGACTCTCCTCACAGTGCCTTGCCAGAATCGCGGTCCCCTCCAGTCCGATCCATTTGCTCACGACAATATCCTGTCCCGGACGCGCCGCCTTCACCGTGTGATATGCCGCCGCGGACAGATTAGCATCCTCCGCCCCGGGCACGGCCGTTCCATACGCCGTCACCGTCACAAAGGGCGCGTTCACCGCCCCGGTGACTCTCCCCTGCGCCTGAACAATCTCCATGTCCAGACTGCCGCAGGCCTCCTCTGCCTGAGCCATGATATTCCGCAGGGTTTCCTCCTCGGCGCAGAGGGGGAGCAGAATGCTCAGCGCCGCAGCCAGAGGCTCCCCTCCCCGGGACGCCAGAATATTGGCACACCTCTGCAACAGATGGGCAGCCGGAAAGGAGCCCTCCTGCACGCAGGAAATAATGACACGTCTGTCATCTTTGTCCATAAAAGCCGGTTGGGACGCCTGATTCCGGGACGAAAAAATGGCGCAGTCTTCCCCCAGACCTGCGCCGACAATCACTTCGTCCCGTCTTGTCTTTATCTGTTGTAGTATGGAGCGCTTCATAGCGTTTTCCGTTACCCTGCCAACCTTCATGAATCTATCCTCCCGCCCGCCTCAGCGGACAGTTACCGCATTCCTACTCCTCATCCTCCACCACTGGCGGGGGCGCAGTGAGCATACCGATTACATTTTTCACATGGTCGATGTTCCCCGTTCCAATAGCCGCCATAATCTCATTGTATGCGTTAGCATCTCCCGTGGAGGTTCCCACGGTGGCGCTTCTGGGAGACATTTTATAAGTGCTGCTGTTGATCTGCTCGCGGCTCACCTCCACGCCGTCCTCCATGACAATCTTCCAGAGACGAGCCTTGTAGCCGGTGTGCGCGCTCTCAGTGACAATATACCCGATAGGTCTGGAGCTGTCTGCATAGATGGAGTCCGTAGTGGGATTGATAACCTCCAGCACCTCGCTCTCGTATTTGACCTCATGACCCTCCGCTCTGGTCTCTTTCCCGTAAATGTTAAAGGTTATCCGCTTATTTTGGGTATATCCCTCAATATAAACAGGATAGTCCAAATTATTTTTAAACCGGAAATCCTTTCCCGAACTCTCCGCGATGGCAGCGTCCGCAGAAGGGCTCACGTAAGCGACGATCATGGAGTGATTGTGGCGCTCCGTCACCTCCAGCTCTGCTTTCAGCACCGCATTATACAGAGTGGTAGATACCTGGCAGATGCCTCCGCCCAGACTGTCCACAACCTTACCGTTTACATAAGATCCCGCCATATAATAACCGTTTTTCTCCGTGAAAGGAGCCACTACCTCATAGGTAGAAAACTCCTCGCCGGGGTACAGCGTCGTCCCGTTAATCAGATTACAGCCATTCTCCACATTGGCACATCTGGAGGAGCTGGAAGTGCTGTAGGAAGTAGTAAAGCTCGACAGCAAATCCGTTACCTCCGCCAGCTCCTCTGCACTTCCCCGCGGCTGAGAGGCCACGACATCCAGCACAATCTCACAGGGCTGATGATCCCAGTCGCCCGTCAGATAATCATAAATCTTGTCGATGGAGCGCTCCACGTCCAGAGTGGAACCGATCTGACCCTCCACCACCTCAAACTGTCCGTCCTCATTCCTTATCAGGGAGACATTCACAGCCTTCTGGTCGTACTTCACACATTTATCGGCCAGCACGGAATCTATGGCCTCCACATCAAACTCCAGCTCTATGGGAAAGACATAATTCTCGTGCTCCAAATCCTTCAGCTGCTTGTAGCGCTCGATGACATTGCCTTTTCTGCCAAGCCCAAACGCCTGCTCCGGCAGGTCGGTGTTCGCCCACGACACTCCAAAATCTCCCGCCGTGACAGTCACCGTGTGACCGCCCGCCGCCTTCAGCGTAATCTCCACAGCCTGCAGCTCTTCTATGTAGAATTCCAACGCCGCCTTCGCCTCTGTGACGGTCTTGCCGGACAGATTCATTTCTCCGGCATAGACTCCCGGTTTAATGGTCTCCTTCGCAGTCTCCCTCGCAGACGCCTCCGCCGTCACCCCAAAGCTCAGCACAAGTGCCATAAGGCATAAAACAAGACTTCCCTTTTTCCATATCATTTTCATAATTACACCCCTTTGCGTGCTTCAGCACGCCTACCAATCAATATTTGAATATTTGCTGCTCAAATAAAATTTGAATTAATATACAAAGTATGATAAAGTGGGTACTATCATAGCAAGCACCAGAATAATGACGATGATACCGGCTACGCGCTGTTTTGTCTTCTTATTGTTCATATTAAACATTGTACATCACCCTTAACCTTTGAGAATCAAATTTATAACTTACAACTTGTAATCTGAAAGGATATTATATATGAAATTTTATATTTTGGCAAGTTTAATCATATTCTGTATGGTAATTAATCATAATGTGCGCAAATCCCGCCGGATTCAGGAGGACGCAGACCGGCTTTTCTGGGACAGGGAACGGCTTGCCAATCAGACCCGCCGTAAGCCATTGGACGGCCTGAACTATATCAAGATCCCACTGGAAAGCCTGCCCCTGCATCTGTTGCAGGAGGACGAAAAAGTCGCCGAATGTCTCCGCATGATTCAGGAGCTGTCCCTGCAGCCCATCGTCAATCTCACAGGCTTCTCCAACACGGATTTAAAATTGGAATACGGCACCGCCAACATCACCGCTCTGACCAAGTACGACCAGAACTATACGCTTCTGGTGAGCACGCTCCAGCAGTGGGCGGAGCGATTATATCAGGCAGATCAGACGGAAGCGGCTCGTACGATTCTGGAATTTGCCGTAGATACCCGCACAGACGTCAGCCGCACCTACGATCTGCTCTCCGATATTTATATCAAAAACGGTCAACGGGACAAAATCCCGGCATTGATAGACACTGCGGAAAGCCTTAACTCTCTGAACCGCGGAGTGATCCTTCGTCATCTGAGGGAACAAGCTGACGGCTCCGAATCTGATCGATAAAGCGGCTCGCCTCGCTTCTGGTCATTCTTTCCACATCTACATTCAAAACTATTCTATGCTGCCAGAGCAGGGAATATAACTGCTCCTTCTGCGCTTTTGTGGCGGGAGTATCTCTCTTTACCTGATAATGCAGGGGCGCAGGGACAAATAAACCTTCGTCCTCTTTTCCATAAAACAATTCCGCCAGCTTCCGATACAAAATATGCGTGGCCTCCGCATCCTCCAGCGCTCTGTGCGCCTGATGAGGAATCCCGTAATACTTACAGAGATAGTCCAGATTCCTGTGCTCCAGATCCGCCAGATATCTGCGGGCAATCCGCAGCGTGTCCAGCCCATTCTTCTCAAAGGAAAGCCTCTGGTCTACCGCCGCCTTCTTCATAAAAGAAAAGTCAAACAAAACGCTGTGCCCCAACAGCGGCAGCTCCCCCAAAAAGCTCAGAGCCTCCGGCAGGACTTCCTCTATATAAGGGGCGCCCTCCAGCTCCTCATCCCGAATCCCCGTGAGCTGCACAATCCTCTCCTCCAGCTTACGCCCCGGATTCACAAAGGTGGAAAACCGGTCGGTAATCTCTCCCCTCTCGACCTTCAGCACGCCGATTTCAATAATTTTATCCCGCCGGGGATTCAGACCTGTGGTCTCCAGATCAATACTGACATAAGTATCTGTCATGCCGCCTACCTCTCCTATCACAAATCGCGCGGTCTTATCACCTGCGTTCCCGCCTCATGGGTCAGCGGACTGCGGTCGCGATAATCAAACAGGACATACCGCAGCGCCTCATCTTCGCCATTCTTCCCGTCCGCACAAATTTCTCCGCCAATCCTGTCCACGCAGGCCTCACAGCGAGTTATATCCGCCGGATTCCAGACCGCATATCGGAAGGGCTCCAGATGTGTCATCCTACTCAGCTGCTTCCAGTCATAGCCCTCATAGGCGGGCAGAAATCCGTGCTCCCGTTCCTCCCGCTGATAAAACGCCCGGATGAACTCCTGCACCCCTGCGCGCTCCCGCCAATCCTGCGCAAACTCCGGGCGGCTCTTTAGATTTTCCCGCAGATACAAATCATAAATCAAAAGCTCCCGATAGACGTCCCCGTTGGCGCCATCCCACTGCCGTGCAAACTCAAGCAACGCCTGATAGTGATAGGCTCTGGCGGGACTCTCCACAAAATAGCCCCTCTCCTCATAAAAGTCCGCCAGCGCCTCATACATAGCAAACGGATGCTCAAAAGCCCGTTCCAGAAAAGGCAGTGTGTGCGTATACTGATTGCTGTTGTAATACCGCTCCACCATCTCTTCCACCCGCTTCAGGCGCAACACCTCCCCATAACTCAGCCAGTTTGTATAAAGCACCTCATAAGGCGGCTCCTCCAGATAAGCAATGCCAAACTCCTCCGCCATCTGTGCCATGGGAGCCCCCTTCAATACCTTCAAAAAACCAAGCTGCAGCTGCTCCGGCCTCATGGCGTAAACCTGATTAAAGGACTGCGCAAAGCTCGCATAATCCTCATAGGGCAGTCCCGCAATCAAGTCCAGGTGCTGATGAATATTGCGCCCCCGATAAATAGCTGCCACAGCGTGCTCCAACCGCTCCATGTCCGCCCTCCGGCAGATGGTCTGCAGCGTCCTTGAATTAACAGACTGTACGCCAATCTCCAATTGAACCTGTCCCGGACGAAGCTTATTTAAAAGCGCAATCTCTTCCTCCTGCAAAATATCCGCAGAAATCTCAAAATGAAAATTTGTGACACCGTTGTCATGTTCGTGGATATACTGCCAGATTGCCATGGCATGGGCGTGATCGCAGTTAAAGGTGCGATCCACGAATTTTACCTGCTTCACCTTCTCATCCAGAAAAAACTGCAGCTCCCGCTCCACGATTTTCATATCCCGCAGCCGTACCCTTTTGTCGATGGCAGACAGACAATAGCTGCACCGATAAGGACAGCCCCGGCTGCTCTCATAATAGATGATCCGATTGGCAAAGGACGCCAGGCCGCCCGCCGCATAAAGAAAAGGCAGCGAATCCATGGGCAGCAGCTCCCTGCCCGGCGTATAGCCCGAGGGCAGACACAATCCCGGAATCCGCTCCGGCGTCCGGAGCTCCATGCGGCTGTCCATTCCAGCCGACACATACCATTGCATCAGCTCCCGGAACGTCGCCTCGCCCTCACCCACCATAATACCCTTCACCTGAGGAAACGCCTTCAACACCCCGGAAGCGTCATAGCTCACCTCCGGGCCGCCCAGCCAGATATCCGTATCAGGCAAAAGCTTGGGCAGCTCCCGCAGCAGTTCCCGGATCCTGTTCCAATTCCAGATATAACAGGAAAATCCCAGAGCATCCGGCTTTTTGCGGTAGATATCCGCCAGAATATCCTGCAATTCCTGATTAATGGTATACTCCGCCAAATCAATATAGGGCTGCAGCTCCTCCCCGGCGTAAGCCCGCAGACTATAAATAGCCGGATTGGAATGAATATACTTGGCATTGACCGCCGCCAACAAGAACCGCATAATGCTCCTCCCATAAATCACACACAATTCTTATTTGATTGTACATGCTTTTCCATAAAAAGGAAATATTTTTTTCGCATACCTTTTTCGCAGAAACTATAGACTATTCTCCGCAAGTATTATATTATCTTGTAATAAGGAAGCTTTTTAAAAACACCTCAAACATACCGGATTTACGGAGGAATTTTATGTTAAAACGATACACTCTAGGGTTTTTGCTTATTTTCGCACTCGCTCTGTGCGGATGTTCCGGAACAAAAGAATTATCTGTCAAACAGTCCAACGACGATTGGGAAGTATCAGATATCAAACTGGAACATCTGCCATCGGACGCAACCATTGAAGGCTTTACCGACGAGGGTGTTTATTATTCTCTCACCCTGCGCGACAAAATGAAAGGGCCGGAAATCCGTTCCGATCTGGCATGGCATTTTCTCTCTTTTTCAGGTGAGGACACTATGATTTGCGAGACTGACTGCTTTTACTACTATGACAGCCTGATAAATGATACAAACCTGATTTTGAATATCTCTTTTTGGGAGGAAGACGACTTCGTACATAAAGTGCTGGAATTATCCCCTGACGGAAATGCGGAACAGCTTGCCGGAGCGGACGCGGACTGCATCTACGCATCCGCCGGACGCAAATTGATCCAACAGCGTTACCGCACGGAAAGCCAATATCAGGAAATACTGATTTTGCTGGACGCCGCCGGAACAGAAACCATCGTTCATTCTACTGCCCGCGATTATGACGAAAAAAACGGCAGCGGAGACGGTGAGCAATTTGTCAGTGCATCGCTGAACGACCAAGAAGTCATCTTTATCGTCGAAACATCAGAAAACAAAATCGTCCGGCAAAGCTGTCTGTACCGCTATGATATCGCAACGGCAAAAATCACAGACACCCTTCCGTTAGAGCAGCAGGAAACTTACGCTCTCTGCGCAGAAAATATAGATTTAGACATGGCTTTATTTCCGGAAGCCCGGGTAGCGGACAGCGTTTTTACCGGAGACGGATTTTATCTGACATTTTATTTAACGGGCAGCGACAGTCCCTGCTGTCATTTCTGGAATACCGACACAAATGAGCTATATATCTATACCTTCAGCGAAACGGAAAACCGCGTGAGCAGACATCTTGCGACAAAACATGGCGTTCGGTATCTTATTCAGAACGGGGACGAATATTATATGCGGACTCTCCGCGTCACCCGCTAGGAACGCGCGCCGCAAGGCGTAAGGCAAGTAATCCATTTGATTTTCTTGGCAGATTTTCTCAATAAAACAGCCTACAAGGAGCCAAAATGTACAAGCCAGCAGTAAAACACAGACAGGATCGAAGTGGAGCGATTTTTCAGCCACAGCAAACGCTGCTGTGGCCTGGGGTGTATCGTGACCAAGCTGGAGGAAACGCAGATGACATCCATTGCATTATCTGTATTCCGTCATCAAGAGGAATAGCAATAATATCTTCAATCATTTTCTCCGCATCCTCTGGTGAGAGATTATAATTTCGTATTGTAGTATCCATATCCATAGTTGCCCTGTTATCTAATCCCACCATAGATGCAATCAGCAGCCCGCCCTTTAATATCAGTTTGTCACTGTATTTGGAAAGGGATATACGTTCCAAAAGTCTTTCCATCACAAAATTTCTGATTAGCGTTGTCGCTTTAGCATTATCCCCATGTGATTTATTTCTTATCAGTGCTTTCAGTTGTCTTGATGTGTGAATCACAGCAGTACCTCCATATATTGTTTGATTTTTTTATCTACATGGAGCAATTTGGCATACTCCATAAGTCTTGGCAGATTCTTCTTCCCATTCAGGTATTCTTTTACAGCAAACTGTTTGTCCTGCATTTCTGTGTCTGTCCTGAAAATATCACACAGGGTTCTTTCCGCATTATAGCAGGGCACAGTATGTCCGTATGGCGTGACCGCTGTATCCATTCCCACAGGGTAATATTCTTCAACTGCCGTTACTTTTTTTAAAGGGCTCTGCCCTTTATAATCCACCTTATATCCCCTTGGAACAGTGATGGTAAAACAAATCGGCTCCCGTTCCGATAATCCGAGCAGATACAGGGCGGTATCATGGGAATATACAATTTTCTTATATTGCAGGGAAATGATGTACAGATCATCCTGCCATGCATCCGGAGCCAGATATACGCCTTTTGCAGCCCTTTCATAATTCCTTTCCTGCAAATATTTGATTGCGTACTGCTTTGAAATGCCTTCTGCAACAATGTCGGCAATTTGAATAATTCCCTGATTTTGTAAAATTTTTGCTTCAATTATTTCTTTTTTCTTGACTTTCATACCTCATATTATAATTAGATGTAGTTCGTAAGTCAACTCTGGTTTCACATAATAGGACTTTGTCACTTGTGGAAAAATTTTCCTAAAAGTAACAAAATCTTAAATATAACATTCGCTTGTTATTCGTGCTAGAACTTTCCAAAAATCAGCATTCTCTACAACTTTTTCATCGATATCTTCCCTGACCCGTATTCCAAGTTCCTCCACATTGATATAATCAAGCAGATACTTATCCTACATAATCACTTTTGACAGGGATTCCACATTGGAAGGCTGCTCTTCAAAGACAGAATGATATCGCTTCTCCGCTTGCAAATTAAACTTATTGCTAAAATAAACAGAGGGTCTACCGATATAGAATAAAGAGAGAGCATCCTGACCAAGAATCCTTTCCGCTACTGAAGATTAGAATGCATTGACCTACATATATCTAAAGGGAAAAAATTATGTTAAATTTAGAAGAAATAGATTTTAATGTGATTAATAATAATCCTAAGATGTTAAGGGAATGTTTTGAAGCAGAATTGCGAGATCTTGGTTTTAGCTTTGAAAGTTCTGACCAGACATTGACTTTTATGCCGGAACATAAGAAAACAATTTTACCTATAGCTATCAAATACTATCTAAAAGCGAAGGCACTTGGAAGGGATGATGAGCAGGAACATTTTTTGAGGTTTTTTCATTTTAAAGGATTCGATGAAGTGGTTCCAATGCTGTTGCAGGATTTTTGTACATGTAATGCAACCGACATGATTGGTTGGACGATTGCGGAGCATCTGTATCAGATACGTTCCAAATCCTATATCCCTGAATATTTGGAAATCATCTCAAATGCCGCCTATGGCAGCAACAGGCAAATGCTTATTCTGTTAATGGGCGAATGGAAAATAGAGGCCGCGATTCCCATCCTGATTGAACTGCTTGAAGACGAAGATGTACGGCTACATGCAATCTCAGCTCTGGGCTATTTTAAGCGAGAAGAATTTCGTCCGTACTTTGAACAATTTGAAAATTCAAAGCATCCCGGCTGGCGCAAATATGCAAGAGCTGCCTTAAAAAAGCTGAACAAATAGCATAATGGTCAGGGTATACATTTACGGGGAAATCGGTACTCAAAAAGACCACCCCGCGCCCACAGGCAGCGGGGTGGTCTGGCGTACAAAACAAATCTTAGTCTGCCTTGCCCACAGAACCAAAGAGCTCCATCTTTTCTTTCACGGTAGCCTTGATTGCTTCTGCGCCGGGAGCCAGGAGTTTGCGGGGATCAAAGCCCTTGCCCTCCAAATCCTTGCCGGCTTCGATATACTTACGGGTAGCGTCAGCAAAGGAAAGCTGGCACTCTGTGTTTACATTGATTTTAGCCACGCCGAGGCTGATTGCCTTTTTGATCATATCAGCGGGAATACCGGTACCGCCGTGAAGCACCAGCGGAAGCTCGCCGGTGAGCTGCTGAACCGCATCCAGCGTCTCAAAGCTCAGCCCCTTCCAGTTTGCGGGATATTTTCCATGAATATTGCCGATACCGGCAGCCAGGAAATCAACACCCAAATCAGCGATAGCCTTGCACTCCTTGGGGTCTGCGCACTCGCCCATACCCACAACGCCGTCTTCCTCGCCGCCGATGGAGCCAACCTCGGCCTCGATGGACATTCCCTTGCCGTGAGCAGCTTTCACCAGCTCGGTAGTCTTCTGCACATTCTCATCGATGGGATAGTGCGAACCGTCAAACATGATGGAGGAGAATCCTGCCTCGATACATTTATAACATCCCTCAAAGGTGCCATGATCCAGATGCAGCGCTACGGGAACATCGATGTCCAGATCCTTCAAAAGACCGTTCACCATGCCAACCACTGCATGATATCCGCCCATGTACTTGCCTGCGCCCTCGGACACGCCAAGGATAACGGGCGATCTGCACTCTTTTGCAGTGAGCAGAATGGACTTGGTCCACTCCAGATTGTTGATATTAAACTGGCCTACTGCATAATGGCCTGCCTTCGCCTTTTTGAGCATTTCTGTTGCAGATACTAACATTTTTCTTACCTCCATTCTTATATTCGTGCGCCGTCCGGCTGCACAATAGAAATTTCTGGAAATAGTATAACACATTTCATCCAAAATGAAAACAGATTTATTGCGGCACTCGCATTTCCACGGCCTGACAGCGATTTTCAATATAGACGTCCCTGTGGCTGCCGCCATTTTCCCCGTCTAACGTCCACGCCACCTCTTCCGCCGACTCAAGCCGCAGGGAAGCCGTGCGGAAGCAATACATCAGGCTGGTGTCGATATCCCGATTTAAAAGGGACAGAACAATCTGGTTCAGCTCCACAGGATTCTTTGGCGCTTTGATCAGGGTGACCTCAAACACGCCGTCATCCAGCTTGACATTCTTTCCGGTGATGTTTTTAAAGCCGCCGACGGACACGGAATTTGTCACCATGCCAAAGATAAAATCATCCTCCAGCACCTGATCCTCCCAGCTCACCTTCATATGATAGGTGCGGATGGAGGGAATGCGCTTCATGCCCTCCAGCACATAGGCGGTATGCCCCAGAAGATTCTTGATGTCCTGACCGGTCTCATAGGACACTTCCGTGAAAATTCCAAAGGCCGCTATATAGACGAATACATCCTTATTAAAAGCTCCGATGTCACAGGAAAAGCTCCGCCCCATGACAATCTGCTGAGCAGCTCTCACCATGTTTTTGGGCAGGTTCAGGCTGCCCCCGAAGTCATTGGTGCTGCCCGCCGGAATATAGCCTAACGGCGTCCGGAAGCTGCTCTGCATCATCCCGGTGACCACCTCGTCCAGTGTGCCATCGCCGCCGCTGCAGACCACCAAATCATAGATTGGCTTTCGATTTGCCACCAGCTCCACAGCGTCTCCTTTGCTGCGGGTGGGGCATACGGTAAGCTCATATCCGCCCTCCGTAAACACGTCCAAAATATCGGCAAGCTTATTTTTTATCTTTGCCTTGCCCGCCTTGGGGTTGTAGATAAAAAGCATTTTTTTTCCCAGATGCAAACTCATATTCGGCCTCCATCCCTATGGTATAAAAAAGAGCGCGTTCCACATGTCTGTTTTCCCGCCCTCTCTTTGTATGTCTATTGTCAACGCTCTGAATCAGTTACCGCTCAAAAATTTCTCGAGATTTTCCACCGCAAGGTTTTCATCCTCGCCGTCTGCCGTCACTACCAGCTCCTCGCCATTGTCCAGCCCCAAGGTCATCATGCCCATAATACTTTTGGCGTTGACCTTCTTGCCCTCAGCCTCCACATAGATCCTGCTGTCGTACTTGCTGGCCTCCTGTACCATCAGCGCCACAGGTCTTGCCTCGAGCCCGCTTTCCAATTGAATCCGGATTGTCTTTGTCTTCATCTTTTTCCTCCTCGTTCTACGTCCTAAGCTTTTCCGCAAATTCGCTCAATTTGCGCAGTCTGTGGTTGACTCCCGACTTGCCCACAGGCGGATCCAGATACTCCCCCAGCTCCTTCAGGGAAGCGTCCGGGTATTCCAGCCTGACCTCGGCCATCTCCCGCAGATTATCCGGCAGCATCCTCAGACCGCCGTAGTCCCGAATGTATTCAATATCCTCTATCTGCCTCGCAGCGGCGTTCACCGTTCTCGTGATATTGGCCGCCTCGCAGTTTACGCGTCTGTTGATAGAATTGCGCATCTCTTTGAGAATGCGCAGATTTTCAAATTCCATCAGCGCCACATGCGCCTCGCAGACATTCAGAAGATCCACAATGCTCTCGCCCTCTTTGAGATAGACCACATAATATTTCTTGCGGAGCACAATTTTTGCCTCGATGGAAAATCCCTGCAGCACCTTTTGCAGCTGCTTCGCCTTTTCGACGTCCGTACATACAAATTCCAGATGATATCCCTTGGTGGGATTGCTGATGGAACCTGCGCACAGAAAAGCGCCTCTCAAAAACGCCCTCTGGCAACAGGAGTTTTTGATGAGCAGCGGGCTGACCGGTTCTTCCGGGTTCCCGATTTTAAGCAAAAATTCCCGCATCTGTTCCTCATCAATGCCGACGTCCGTATCTATATTATACGTTTTCTTCAATAATGTAAAGCCTTTTCTGGAAACAGCTTCATTTTCTGTCTGAAATCCGATGGTATAGCGGCCTTCCCTGTCCCGTCCGTACTGACCGCAAAAATGCATCATGGCCGCCAGCTCCGCCAGCTGGCAATGCCTTGCGGGACTCATATGACCGGCAAGCTCCTCCTTGACATTCTGTGAAAATGACATTCTCTACCTCTTATCTCTGTAAATCCTGAAGACTGGACTGCGCCATATCCCTGTGATACAGCGTGATGCCGTAATGTCCCTCATCCTTCATGCGCAGATAGAGCTCATTGGCAAGCGTCACGCTGCGATGCTTGCCGCCGGTACAGCCGATGGCTATCACCAGACGGTATTTCCCTTCCTTCACATAATTGGGGATCAAAAACTGTATCATATCCTTCAGCTTCTGCAAAAACACTTCCGCATCCTCAAAGCCCATCACATAATCCTGCACCTCCTTATCGTTCCCGGTCTTGTGCTTGAGCTCGTCGATATAAAAGGGATTGGGAAGGAATCGCACATCAAACACTAAATCCGCGTCTGAGGGGATTCCGTGCTTAAATCCAAATGACATTACCGTCACCATGAGACTATTGTATTCTTCATTGCGGACAAAAATACGATCCAATTCCGCTTTCAGCTCCCGGGTCAGCAGATTAGAGGTATCAATGACATAATCCGCCAGCTTGCGGATTTCCTGCAAAACCGTCTGCTCCCTGCGCACACCGTCCTCCACCCTGCCGTCCGCCGCCAGGGGGTGAATGCGCCGGGTCTCCTTGTAGCGCTTGATCAACACCTGCTCCGAGGCTTCCATGAAGAGAATCTCATACTGATATCCCTTGTCCTTTAAGCCCCTGAGCACCTCCGTAGTCTTCTGGAAGGACTGATCCGAGCGCACGTCCAGCCCCAGCGCCACCTTGGTAATCTCACCGTTTGGCATACTGATCAATTCTACAAACTTCTCAATCAGGGAAGCCGGCAGATTATCCACACAGTAAAATCCCACATCCTCCAGCATTTTCAGGGCGGTACTCTTGCCTCCGCCACTCATTCCGGTCACAACCACAAATCTCATATGCGCCCCACTTCTTCCATATAAAGCATGTTCCGCGTAAAACATGATAGGTCTGTCACGTTCCGTCCTAAAATTCTCCCAGAAATACTACCTCGGGCTCCAGCTCCACTCCAAAGCGCTCCTTCACCCGTCTCTGTACCTCCCAGATCACATCCATAATATCCGCCGCGGAAGCATTTCCCGCGTTGATCACAAAACCGCAATGCTTATCTGATACTCTGGCTCCGCCCACCTGAAATCCCCGCAGATTTGCTTTCATGATCAGTTCACCAGCGTAATGCCCCTCCGGCCTCTTGAAGGTGCTGCCCGCACTGGGAAACTCCAGGGGCTGTTTCTCCCGTCTCCTGACAGCCAGTTCGTCCATTTTCGCCCGAATGTCCGCCGGGTCTCCCGGGCTCAGTTCAAAGACAACCTCCGTCACGATAAAGGGTCTCTGGCGGATTGTGCTCCTGCGGTAGCCAAACTCCATCGTATCGTTATCCAGCGTCAGGAACTCACTGTTTTTATCCAGCACCTGCACCTGCGTCACCACCTGGCTCAGCTCCCCGCCATAGGCTCCGGCGTTCATCACCACACCGCCGCCCACAGTCCCGGGAATCCCGGAGGCAAACTCCAGTCCGGTCAGGCCGTTTTGCAGTGCCGCTGTCGCCGCCTGCGCCATGGATGCCCCGGACTGAGCGGTAATGACATTTCCGGACACTTTGATCTCGCTCATCCTTTTGCCAAGCTGCAGCACAATTCCCTCATAGCCATTATCACTGACTAAGAGATTGCTGCCGTTTCCGACAACAGTAAACGGGTATTCCACCTGATACAAATATCGCTGCACCTTCTGCAGCTCCTGAGCATTTTGGATCTCCACAAAGCATTCCGCAGCTCCCCCCACCCGAAATGTCGTATGGGTCGCCATGGGCTCCTGTAAATGTATATTTTCTTTCGGGACAATCCCCTGCAAGACTTCAAGCATTGCACTGCTAATCATAAAATACTGCCTCTCTCAAACTCTCTCTTTATCATATTATACTTCTTCCCGCAGTATTAATCCCGCAGCGCCGTAAATCCCTGCGTCATTTCCCAGAGTAGCCAGCGCAAATCTGGCTCCCCTGCATGCATTAAAAGTATATTTCTGAAAAACAGGCTCCACATAGGAGATCAGAAGCTCTCCCGCCTTGGACACGCCGCCGCCAATGACAAAAATCTGCGGGTTCACCACACACGCCACCAGCGCCAGTCCCTTGCCCAGATATTCGCCAAACTGCTCCGCCACCTGAATCGCCAGCTCGTCCCCTGCCTTCACAGCGTCAAACACGGTCTTTGCGGTGACCTCGCCTTCCCGCAGAAGGCTTGCCGTATCGTCCTTCGCCAGTCTGCGTTTTGCCAGTCTGACAATTCCCGTGGCGGATGCGTACTGCTCCAGACAGCCCTGATTCTTACAGCCGCAGACGTCTGTCTCATCATCCTCCATATGCATATGTCCAATCTCGCCGCCCGCTCCGGTGGCTCCGGTGAGGATTTTGCCGTCCACGATGATACCGCCACCCACACCGGTTCCCAGCGTCACTGCCACCAGATTGTCATAGCCCTTGCCGCCGCCCTGCCACATCTCGCCAAAAGCCGCCACATTGGCGTCGTTTGCCGCCTTCACCGGCATATCCAGCAGACCGCCCAGAACCTCCTGGATGTTAAATACGCCCCAGCCGAGATTCACCGCGCCGTTTACCAGATTGCCCTCCGCGTCCACAGCCCCGGGCGCACCTACGCCCACGCCGACCACTTCCTCCCGGGCGATCGCCCGCTCCGTCAGCTTCGCAAGAATACTCGCCGCCACATCCGGCAGGATTGCCGCGCCACCGTGCTCCGTCACGGTAGGGATCTCCCATTTGTCCAGAACCTGTCCGCTCTCGTCAAAAAGCCCCAGCTTCACGGTCGTTCCGCCGATATCAATGCCAAAAGCATATTTACTCATCGTCCTCTTCCTCGTCCCTTCTCTTTGCCAAAGAATTCTGCACCCGCATATAGAGCTCCTTTGCGGCATTATATCCCATCTGTTTCTGACGATGGTTGGCAGCCGCCGACTCGCAGATGACAGCCAGATTTCGTCCGGGACGAATGGGCAGTGTGTAACACACTATCTTATTGCCCAGATACTCTGTATAGCTGTCCTCAAGTCCCAGCCTGTCATACTCCTTATCCTTGTCCCATTCCTCCAGGCAGATCACCATATCCACCTGCTGGGTATCCATAACGGCAGCGGCGCCGAACAATGCCTTCACATCCACAATACCGATGCCGCGCAGCTCAATAAAATGCTTGGTGATATCCGGTGCAGAGCCCACCAGCGTATCATCGCTGACCTTTCTGAGCTCCACCACATCGTCCGTCACCAGACGGTGTCCCCTCTTTACCAGCTCCAGAGCCGCCTCGGATTTACCGATACCGCTCTCACCCGTGAGCAGTACGCCGATACCATAGATATCCATCAGCACGCCATGCACGGAAATACAGGGCGCCAGCTGCACGCTGAGCCACCGGATGATCTCCGCCATAAAGGAGGACGTCGTTTTATTTGTGGAAAAAATAGGCACCTGACCCTTCACCGCCGTCTCCAGAAAAATCGCATCCGGCTGCAGCTCCCGGCAGAACACAACGCAGGGAACCTCCTTGGAGAGCAGCTTTGCGTAGACCTCCCGCTTCTGCTCATCGCTCAAAGTCTCCATATAGGAGTACTCCACAAATCCTATAATCTGCAGACGGGTGGCGTCAAAATTTTCAAAATAGCCCGCCAGCTGCAGCGCCGGACGATTCACCTCCGCCAAGGTGATGCGATGCGCCTTTAAATCCACCTCGGGAGTCAGATTCTCCAGCTTCATTTTCTCGATGACACGAGTCAGACTTACACTTGTCATATTGCCCCCTTTTCCCGCCCTTATGCGCGTTTCCAAACAAATTCAGTCTATCATTCCGGCATCCCTTTGTCAACAAAGGACGCGGCCTCCTGATGTCGGTTTTCCCGCCTTTTTTGAAAGAAATCCCAGACGGCCTCCGCCGTGCGCTCATTCAGCTCCGGCACCCCGGCCAGCTCCTCTCTGGTGGCGTTTCCAATCTCCTCGAGGGATTTAAAATGCCGCATCAGCGCCTTCCTGCGGGCGGGTCCCACCCCGGGGATATCGTCCAGCACGGACTTCACCTGCGCCTTGCTGCGCAGAGACCTGTGATACTCGATGGCAAATCTGTGCGCCTCGTCCTGAATGCGTGTAATCAGTTTAAAGCCCTCCGAATGCGTATCGATGGGCAATTCTACATTATTAAAATACAGCCCTCTGGTGCGATGATTGTCGTCCTTCACCATGCCGCAGACCGGAATGGAAATATGCAGCTCGTTCAAAACCTCCAGCGCGATATTGACCTGTCCCCGTCCGCCGTCCATCAGCAGCAAATCCGGAAATTTGGTAAAGCTGCCAAATTCCTTCTCCAGTTCTTTCTCCTGAAGCGTCCGGCTCTCCTCCATGCCGTGGACGAAACGTCTGGTCAGAACCTCCTTCATGCAGGCGTAATCATCCGGTCCGGACACACTCCTGATCCGGAATTTTCGGTAATCGCTGCGCTTGGGCTTCCCCTTTTCATAGACCACCATCGAGCCCACATTCTCAAAACCGTTGGTGTTGGAAATATCAAATGCCTCCATGCGCTCGATGCCGGGCAGTCCCAAAATTGCCGCAATCTCCTTCACCGCCCCGATGGTACGGCCTTCCTCGCGCTTTAACCGCTCCCTGTCCTGACTTAAAATCAGTTTGGCATTCCCCGCCGCCAGCTCCACCAGCTTCTCCTTGCTGCCAATCTTGGGAACGCGCAGATACACCCGATTCCCCTTGCGCTCAGACAGCCATCGCTCGATCAGCTCCGCGTCCTCAATTTCATATTGCAGCATCAGCTCCTTGGGAATAAAGGGCGTACCTGCGTAAAACTGCTTGACAAAATCCTGCAGAATGCCGGGCTTGTTGTTTTGTGACACATTTGTCATGTAATAGTGTTCCCGCCCAATCAGCTTGCCGTCCCGGACAAAAAATACCTGTACCACAGCCTCCTGCTCGTCCTGATAGAGCGCAATCACATCCTTGTCCTCACCCACGCTGTCGGTAATCTTCTGCTTCTGGGACACAGCCCTGACACTGTTATACAAATCCCGATATCTGGCAGCCTCCTCGAATTCCATGGCCTCCGCGGCGTCCCGCATCCGCTGCTCCAGACTCTTCAATATCGGGCTGTAATTTCCGTTTAAAAAGGACAGCGCCTCCTCCACCCGCGCCCGATATTCCGCCTCGTCCACATTGCCCGCGCACGGGGCAAGACACTGCTTGATGTGATAATTCAGGCATGGCCTGTCCAGTCCGATATCTCTGGGCAGCACCCGATTACAGGTTCTAAGCTGATAGAGCTTATTCAAAAGCTCTATGGTATCCTTTACGGCGCCCGCGCTGGTATAGGGGCCGAAATATCTGGACTTGTCCTTCTTCATGGTGCGTGAAAGCATGATGCGGGGAAACGCCTCCCCCACTGTCACCTTGATGTACGGATAGGTCTTGTCATCCTTAAGAAGCGTATTATATTTGGGAGAATGCTCCTTGATCAGATTGTTCTCCAGCACCAGAGCCTCCAGCTCCGAGTCTGTCACGATATACTCAAAACGCGCAATGAGAGAAACCATCCTGTCGATGGCAGGCCCTCTGCCGATGTTCTCCCGAAAATAGGAGCGCACCCGGTTATGGAGGTTGATCGCCTTGCCCACATACAAAATGGTATCTCTCTGGTCACGCATTATATAGACTCCCGGCTCATTGGGGAGCTTTTTTAACTCTTCTTCTATGTTGAACATGCGCCGCTCCTGTTTCTACAATTTATCTGAACGCACTATTCAATTCTTCCATTGGAAAATCTTCCCCGCAAAAAACCGGAATCCTCCGGCTTGCTCTCGTCAGCCGTCTCGTCCGACTTGGGCTGCTCCGGCTCGAAGTGGAACAGACCCGTCTCCTCGGAAGCTTTCGTCTCCTCAGAAGCTTTCGTCTCTCCGGAGTCCTTGTTTTCCTCCGGCTCGGGAATCCCCTTTGCCTCCCGGAATATCTTCATAAACTCCTTACCGGTGATGGTCTCCTTCTCGATGAGGAAGGCCGCCAGTTTGTCCATGACCTCCCTGTTCTCGCGGAGCATCTTAAGGGCTTTCTCATAGCTTTCCCTGATGATGGCCACCACCTCGGCGTCTATCTCCGCGGCGGTCTCATCACTGCAGTTTAAGGCTGTCCGTCCCTCCAGATACTGACTCTCCACGGTGGCGAGGCTCACCAGACCAAACTTCCTGCTCATACCGTAACGCACCACCATATTGCGGGCGATGGCAGTGGCGCGCTCGATATCGTTTGCAGCGCCCGTAGTCACCGTCTCAAACACCACCTCCTCGGCGGCGCGTCCGCCCACCAGACTCACCAGCAAATCCCGCAGCTCCGCCTCGGTGTTCAGATATTTCTCTTCTTCCGGCACCTGCATCACATAGCCAAGCGCTCCCATGGTGCGGGGCACAATAGTAATCTTCTGCACCGGCTCGGAGTTTTTCTGCAGGGCGCTGATCAGCGCATGGCCGACCTCATGATAGGAGACGATCTTGCGCTCCTCCTTGCTCATGATGCGATCCTTTTTCTCCTTGCCCACCAGAACCACTTCCACGGCATTAAACAAATCCTGCTGATTGACAAACTCGCGCTTTTCCTTGACGGCATTGATTGCCGCCTCGTTTATCATATTGGCGAGATCGGAACCCACCGCTCCGCTGGTCGCCAGCGCGATAGCATCCAAATCTACCGTCTCATCCATCTTGACGTCCTTGGCATGAACCTTCAGGATTTCCACACGACCCTTCAAGTCCGGCTTGTCAACAATGATGCGCCGGTCAAAACGCCCGGGACGCAGCAGCGCCTTATCCAAAATCTCCGGCCTGTTGGTAGCCGCCAGGATCAGAATGCCCTTGGAGCTGTCAAAGCCGTCCATCTCGGAGAGAAGCTGGTTCAGCGTCTGCTCCCGCTCCTCGTTGCCGCCTCCGTATTTGGAGTCACGGCTGCGCCCAATGGCGTCAATCTCATCGATAAACACAATACAGGGGGCATGCTTGGTAGCTTCCTTAAATAAGTCGCGCACACGGCTTGCGCCCACACCCACATACATCTCGATAAAATCGGAACCTGTCAAAGAAAAGAAGGGCACCTTTGCCTCTCCCGCCACCGCTCTCGCAAGCAGCGTCTTACCGGTTCCGGGCGGTCCCACGAGCAGCGCGCCCTTGGGGAGCTTCGCACCGATTTTTGTATACTTTCCGGGGTCATGCAGAAAGTCCACAACCTCCACCAGCGACTCCTTGGCCTCGTCCTCTCCTGCCACATCCTTGAAGGTCACACCGGTCTCCTTCTGCACATAAACCTTGGCATTGCTCTTGCCGACGCCCAAGGGTCCGCCAGCCCCGTTCATCTTGCGGAACATAAAGCCCATCAGGATCCACAGCAACACTAACGGCAGCACGATGGTGAGCAGAATATCCATCCATCGGCTGTCCGACACCACACGCTGAGCCGAAATCTGCTTCTCCTCCAGCCTCGCGGTGAGTGTGGTCAGATCTTCCATCATGCGGGTGGTATAGTTCTCCCCTTTGAGCTTGATATTATTGCCGTAACGCTCCAGAAAGGCGGAGGTGAAGGGATCCAGTTTCTCCTCCTGCGCTTCCTTGTCATATTTCAGGGTCACGCTCAAAATGGACTTCTCATAGTTCACCAGCACGGTCTCCACCTTGTCCTCCCTCAAATCCTTGAGGAACGCGGTGTACTCCTTCTCCTCCTGTCTGCTGCTCCCTAAGAGCAGTCCCGAAAACATCATCACCACCAGCAGGGAACACAGCATGGCAATCAGAAGCATTCCGATATTCGGTCTCCTCGGTGGCTGATTATTGCCGTTATTATTATTCATTTGATGATTATCCATAACCACTCCATTTCCCGGCTGTACGCCGATATGTTCATTATATAGACAGTCTCGCCATAAATCAATAAAAGAAATATTAAATATTACACATTTGCCCATTGATTTTGACTGGAATTTTCTGTATGATAAAACAAAAATCAGACAGAAAGAGAAGAAGTATTTATGAGAAGGACAGGCTTTGACAATGACAAATATCTCCAGATGCAGTCGGAAAGGATCAAGGAGAGGATTGCCGCTTTCGGCGGAAAGCTTTATCTGGAATTCGGTGGGAAGCTCTTTGACGACTACCATGCCTCCCGCGTGCTGCCGGGCTTCAAGCCGGACAGCAAGATCAACATGCTGGCACAGCTCAGGGATCAGGCCGAAATCGTCATCGTCATCAACGCCGCCGACATCGAAAAAAATAAGGTGCGCTCCGATTTGGGCATCACCTACGACATGGACGTGCTGCGCCTCATCGACGCCTTCCGCGGCTACGGACTCTATGTGGGCAGCGTATGTCTGACGCAGTTTGCCTCACAGCCCAGCGCCATCGCCTATCAGAAAAAACTGGAGTCCCTTGGAATGAAGGTCTATCGCCACTATTCCATCGAGGGCTATCCTTATAATATCCCGCTGATTGTCAGCGACGACGGATACGGCAGAAACGAATACATCGAGACCTCGCGCTCTCTGGTGGTTATCACCGCCCCCGGGCCGGGCAGCGGCAAGATGGCCACCTGCCTCTCCCAGCTCTACCATGAGTACAAGAGAGGCATCACCGCCGGCTATGCCAAGTATGAGACCTTCCCCATCTGGAATATCCCTCTGAAGCATCCGGTAAACCTTGCCTACGAGGCCGCCACGGCGGATTTGAACGATGTGAACATGATAGACCCCTTCCATCTGGAAGCCTATCAGGAGACCACTATCAACTATAACCGCGATGTGGAGGTGTTCCCGGTACTGCGCGCCATGTTCGAGAAGATCATGGGCGAATGCCCCTACAAATCTCCTACTGACATGGGTGTCAACATGGCGGGCTACGGCATTGTGGACGATGAGGCCGTGCAGACTGCCGCCAGACAGGAAATTATCCGCAGATACTACAACACGCTCTGTCAGAAACGTCAGGGCAACGCGGACGACGAACAATTGGTGAAAATCGAGCTTTTGATGAAACAGGCGGAGATCACCACCGACGAGCGCCCGGTCATCAGCGCCGCCAAGATTAAGGCTGCCGCTACCGGAGAGCCCGCCACAGCCATCGAACTCCCCGACGGACGGATCATCACCGGCAAGACCAGCGAGCTTTTGGGCGCCTCCTCCGCCATGCTTTTGAATGCCCTGAAAACGCTGGCGGGCATCGACGACGATGTCCAGCTGATTTCCCCCACGATCATAGAGCCCATTCAGAATCTGAAGGTGCGGCATCTGCGCAACAAAAATCCCCGTCTGCACACGGACGAGGTCTTGATCGCACTCTCCATCTGCGCCGCCACCGACGACAGAGCCAGACGCGCCATGGAACAGCTCCAGAACCTGACCAATTCCGAGGTTCACTCCAGCGTTATCCTCTCCCAGGTGGACAAAAATGTCTTCCGCAAGCTGGGCGTCAACCTGACCTGCGAACCGGATTACCAGACCCAACAGCTGTACCACCGCTGATTGATTTCACGAAAGCTAAATAAAGTCAATGCTGCAATAACTTGACAATCAGAATCAGAGGATGTAGAATTATGTAGTTATTTGCAAATGAAAGAGCTGTTAAAACAGCGGAAATGAGGGGAAATATGGAAGAGACAACGAAGGAAAAATCAAAGCTCCCGGTCATATTGGCGGGAGTGGGAGCAGCCGCAGTGGTATTTCTTATTCTGATAGTGATACTGATTGTGGTATTGATCAACGCGGGCAGGACGATCAATTTGAACAAATATGCGTCCATTACCGTGACGGGCTACAACACTCTGGGCACAGCACAGATGGATTTTGACTACGAACAGTTCAGAGAGGACTATGGCAGCAAGATCAAATACAAAAGCAAGGAAGAAGACGCAAAATTCATGGAAATATTCTATCCTTCTGCAGCCGACTGTCTTGCCGAAGAATTTTTGGATGGTTCTTTTGACAAAAACTCACAGCTTTCCAACGGCGACGAAATCGTATACCAGTGGGACTGCGATGAGGATGAAATCAAGCGCCTCTTCGGATGCAAAATAAAATGCAAAGACCTGAAGCTGACCGTAAAAGATTTGGAGGAGGTTGACACCTTCGACCCGTTTGAGGGCGTGGAGCTGGTTTACACAGGCATTGCACCGAACGGCAGCGCTGAATTGAAAAACAATTCCACCGCACCCTATGCAAGCCGCATTTCCTTCCAGATGGACGTCTATAACGGACTGTCCAATGGGGATGTCATAACGGTGACGGTTTATGACGGAGGCTCCCAAAATCCCATGCAGTATTTTATCAATGCATTCGATGCGGTTCCCTCCGCGACGGAGAAGCAGTTTACGGTAGACGGTCTGGGCAGCTATGCGGCGTCCGCGGCGCAGATTCCGGAGGACACCCTTGGGAAAATGAAATCTCAGGCGGATGACATTATCAATGCATATGTGGCAAACAACTGGGGCACAGACGCTCATATGGATAGCTGCAACTATATCGGAAACTATTTCCTGACGGCAAAGGATCCTCAGAGTTACGGAAATCAGTGCTCCATGATTCTGGTTTACGAAATTCAGACTACGATAAACAACTCGGACAGAGATATTCTTGACACCTTTACTTATTATGCGGCAGTCACCTACACCGACCCGATCCTGTTGCCGGACGGCACCTGCAGCGTAGATTTGTCCGGCGGCAGCCTGGCCAACAATACCTACACCAAGAGCTATCCCGGCGGATGGTTCGGATATACCTATAACGTAAAGGGATATGAAAGCCTTGACACCCTGCAGAACAAGCTGGTGACAGCTCTGATCGACCGTTATAATTATGAGAATAATATTTCTCAGTAAAATACTGTAAAACAGATAAAAATGAGAGCGAAGGCGCTCCTGTGACAGGACGCCCCGCTCTTTTTTGTGGTGATAGCATTTATATCAGGAGGAGCGCATTATGGTAAAATATGTATTTGTAACAGGCGGTGTGGTTTCCGGTCTCGGCAAAGGCATCACGGCGGCGTCTCTGGGAAGACTTCTAAAGGCCAGGGGCTACAAGGTCACCATGCAGAAATTTGACCCCTATATCAATATCGACCCCGGCACCATGAACCCTATCCAGCACGGTGAAGTGTTCGTCACAGACGACGGCGCGGAGACCGATTTGGACTTAGGGCATTACGAGCGGTTCATAGATGAAAGTCTGGACAAAAACTCCAATGTCACCACCGGAAAGGTATACTGGTCCGTGCTCCAGAAGGAACGCCGTGGCGACTACGGCGGCGGCACGGTTCAGGTCATCCCCCATATCACCAACGAGATCAAGAGCCGCTTCTACCGCAATTTTACCGATACCGACATGCGCATCGCCATCATCGAGGTGGGCGGCACCGTGGGCGATATCGAAAGCCAGCCCTTCCTGGAGTCCATCCGCCAGTTTCAGCATGAGGTGGGACATGAGAACGCCATCCTGATCCATGTGACCCTGATTCCCTACCTCCACGCCTCCGAAGAATTAAAGACCAAACCCACTCAGTCCAGCGTCAAGGATCTGCAGGGCATGGGACTGCAGCCCGACATCATTGTCTGCCGCAGCGAACATCCGCTGGACGCCGCCATCAAGGACAAGATTTCCCTGTTCTGCAATGTGCCCAGCAAGCATGTACTGCAGAATCTGGATGTGGAATATCTGTACGAAGCTCCCCTTGCCATGGAGAAAGAACAGTTGGCTCAGGCCGCCTGTGAATGCCTCCATCTGGAATGCCCTGAGCCCGATCTGTCCGACTGGGAAAACATGGTAAATGATCTGAAGCACCCCACGGACGAAGTCAAAATCGCCTTAGTGGGAAAATATGTGGCGCTCCACGACGCCTACATCAGCGTGGTGGAGGCTCTGAAGCATGGCGGCATCACCAACCACACCACAGTCAATCTCAAATGGATCAACTCCGAGACCCTGACCGCGGATAACGTACAGGAACTCCTCGGGGACTGCAATGGCATTCTGGTGCCCGGCGGCTTCGGCTCCCGCGGCATCGACGGTATGCTCTACGCCATCAACTATGCCCGCACCCACCAGATTCCCTTTCTCGGACTCTGCCTCGGTATGCAGCTGACCATCGTGGAGTATGCCAGAAATGTACTGGGCTTCAACGATGCCCACAGCATCGAATTAGACCCCGCCACCACACATCCCGTCATCGCACTGATGCCGGATCAAAACGGCGTGGAGGATATCGGCGGCACCCTGCGGCTCGGCTCCTGCCCCTGTCTGCTGGACAAGGATTCCAGAGCCTACGCCCTCTACGGTGAAGAAATCATCCACGAGAGACATCGCCACCGCTATGAGGTCAACAATGATTTCCGAACTGCACTCACGGAAAAAGGACTGCGCCTCTCCGGCACCTCCCCCGACGGCCGCATCGTGGAAATGTGTGAGCTCAGCGAACATCCATTTTACATCGCCACTCAGGCTCACCCGGAATTAAAATCCCGCCCCAACAGACCCCATCCGCTGTTTAAGGGCTTTGTGGCTGCCGCTTTGCAGCACAGACAACATGCCGCCATGGACTGATACCATGGCGGCATGCCGTTTGTATTTGAGCAGCTTAACAATTCTATCGTATAGAATTCCGATTTACCATGCTAAGCCTAT
>N._stephensi_711_cecum__coassemble_40_pt1 | contig 33017 bp, 28 predicted proteins | sample N__stephensi_711_cecum__metabat2_high_PE_008 | metagenome-assembled genome bin N | reverse complement strand
ACCGATGCACAGACCATAGGCGCCCGCCGATATCTTTTTCAAAGTGTTTTTTTCCTGAGGCTGGTTATCCATATGTCCTGGACGCTCCTTTATGATTAGTTTTTCAAAATATTTCAAATTTTCAATCGCTTTCTCAGTCGCTTTATTTTAGCAATTGCAGATAATATTTTCAACCGACAAAATATGGATTCGGATATGGCATCAAATAGTTAAATCGTGGCTATAAATCATGGCTCTAAAGCGATTTAAAGCATGGGCACCAGATTATAGGCGCTGGTGTACACTGCGAAGCGCTCGTTTTCAAATCCTAGGGTGACGATGGCCGGGTTGGGGAATTGCGCCTCGAAGGCCGCCTGGTCTTCCACACAGACTACATAGGCGGTGGGCATGAGTTCCGGGAGGTTTGGCACATACCATTTGGTGCTGGTCGTCCACCAGTACATGTGCAAATCTTCCATGTGGTAGCAGTGTCCCATGGTGATGCGTCCGTCTGTCATGATACAGATGCGGGAGGCGTCCCAAAATTCCGCATACCCATAGCAGATATCCTGAGAGTCCATGTACTCGATGACTTCTTCATATTCGGACAGATTGTCCTCCACCGTGATGCAGTCCTTATAGGTATAGAATATATTGCAGATTGCGAAAATGCACACGCACAGGGCAATCAGCTGGGCGAAGCGGGGCGCCAGCTTTTCGAAATCGGTGATGAGGACGGCCAGCACAGCCGCAATCACAAACCATATCACAAAGAAATAGTTGTGGGCGGCCTCCGCGTTGGTGACTGTCTCGATGAACACTGTCAGCAAGAAAGAGGTGCCCAGAGCCTGGATCAGTTCCTTCTGTGTAAAGGACGCCGTGCTCTTTTTGCCGAACAGGAAAAACAGGCCGTAGAGGGTCAGCGCCAGCACTGCAAGGATGCCGAGCTGCATCAATGCGGCAAAGGAGTTTAATTTGCAGTTTCCCGCGATGCCGAGGCATTCCAGCACAGCGGCGGGTACAGTGCGCGTCAGCCGGTCTGCCATGCCGGCGCCGTCCTGCATATACATGGGATAGTCCACATTGGTGGGATAGAGCTTTGCCAGTGCGCCCACTCCTAACAGGGACAGGATAAACAGGGTGGCGAGCCATCTTCTTCGCAGCGGAGCTCTTGCCATATGATTGCTCTCAAAAAACAGAAGCAGAAGCTCCCAGAGGAAGAGGGGCAGGATCACTACCTGCAGACAGCGCATTCCGCCCAGCGCAAGCCCTCCGCACAACACCATGAGCGCCAGCCATATGGGAACGCAGCGGCGGATATTCAGGTTTTGTTCTTTTAAAATCTCTTCTTTTAGATATAAATAAAAACCGATGCACAGGAACAGGCAGATGCTGTGCAGGGCATAATAATCGGCGAACAGGAACCACAAAAGCATCACGAAGGGCACCATCTGACCGTCGTTTCGCAGACCGTTGATGGGCAGGGCGCAGAGCGCGAGCAGGGCGGTGGCAATGCCCAGCCGGGATATCTGGCAGCGTTTTAAAACAAAGGCGATGGACAGGAGCAAAAGTCCGCCTACAATCACGCAGGAGAGTCCCATGGAGAACACCATGCTGCCGCTCATGCCGTAAAAGAGGGAGGAGAGCGTAGGCACGCCCAGCACCAGCCGCTCGGTGCTGGCGATCCAGTTGTCGGGCGTCAGGTCTTTCTCCGTCCAGATTTCTCTTGCGAGCATGGCGTCCACGGCGATGTCAGAGTCTACATGCTGCGTATATTTGAACATATTTAAATAGGCAAAAATCCCCAGATACACAAGCAGCAGCAGGCATACTGCCGCAAAAAGCAGGCGTTCTGTGATTTTTATGCTTGATTTTTCGGACATATGCGCCGATATAGATTTAGAACTCATGGGAGAGTGTCCTTTCTGAAAAAGTCTGTGATATTCTCCATGCTACACAAAACCGGAAAAAAAATCAACTCATTACTCTAAAGAATTTATGATTTACGCCGATACATATTTTGAATCGGATAGCATTTCATTACAGAGGGAAGGAGGAATCCGATATGCGTATAGAGGCTTATTCGCAGGTACAGCAGCTCTATAAGACACAGAAGACAAGCCACAGCGCGGCAGCGAGCGCGGCAGGCTCTTCCAAGGATCAGTTAGAGATAAGCAGCAGAGGAAAAGATATCCAGACCGCAAAAGCAGCGCTGGCAGCAACGCCGGATGTCAGGGAAGATTTGACGGCGTCCGTCAAGGCGAGCGTACAGAGCGGCAGCTATAAGGTAGATAACAGCAAATTTGCTGCAAAATTGTTAGAGAAGTATAACGCGCTGGTATAAGGAGGATGACCCCGTGGCGAGTTTGATGGAAAACCTGATAGATATTTTCAACAGGCAATGCACCGCATACGAGGAGTTATTGGAGGTATCCCAGCGCAAGACGCCGATTATCGCGAGCGGCAATTTGGAAAATTTACAAAAAATCACGGATGAAGAGCAGGACATGGTAAACAGGCTGAACAGCCTGGAGCGCAGGCGCAGGGAAGTGACTGCGGATATTGCCACGGTACTGAACAAGGATGTTACCAAACTTACGCTGACAAACTTGATTGACATGATGGAGGCAAGACCTGCGGAGCAGAACGCTCTGGCGGAGATACATGACAGACTCTGCAGAACGATGCAGGAATTGCGGCGTGTCAATGAGCAGAATGGCGAGCTTCTGAAGGATGCACTGGAGATGGTGGAGTTTGAGATCACGATGCTCCAGGCTTCCAAGGCAGCGCCTCAGACTGCGAATTACAACAGGGGCGCCTGCAGCGCCGGGGAGACCATGGGGGTGAACCGGGGCTTCGACGCCAAACAATAGCCAGCGGTCAAAGGGACCACTTGGGAAGCCGAGGTAGATGTTATGTCATTAATGAGCAGTTTATATATAGGAACATCCGGATTACAGACGAGTCAAAATGCGCTGAACACCACAGCGCATAATCTTTCTAACGTCGATACCACAGGATATGTCAGGCAGCAGGTGCAGCAGTCGGGCAAGAGCTATATTACGCTCTCCAAGACAGCTTCCGCTGTGGCATATCAGCAGCATGGTCTCGGCGTCACTTATTCCCGGGTAAAACAGATCAGAGATTATTTTTTGGATAAGACATACCGCAAGGAATCGGGACGCAGTATGTTTTATGAGGTGTCCACCAATGTGCTGGAGGAAGTGGAGAGTCAGCTCGGCGAGCTGAACGGCGAGGCTTTTCAGGGCACGATGGCCGACCTGTGGACGGCTGTTCAGGAGCTTGCAAAGGATCCTGCCAGCAGTGTGACGCAGGGCGTGCTGGTGCAGCGGGCGTCGGAGTTTGTGGAGCGCGCGGTTGCGGTGTATGACGGCTTTTCTTCCTATCAGGATAATCTGAACCGTCAGATTAAGCAGCAGGTGGATCTCATCAATGAGTATGGAGAGCAGATTCTGGATTTGAATGACAGGATTAGAGCGATTGAGAGCGGCGGCGTCGAGCATGCCAATGATATGCGGGACGCCCGCAATCAGATACTGGATGAGCTGTCCCAGCTTGCAAGCATCTCTTTTGCGGAGGACGCCTTTGGCAATGTTTCCGTACAGATTGAGGGAGTGGATTTTGTAAAGGGGTCTTCCTGCAATAAAATTATGCTGGATGTGGCGAGGGGCACGGGCTTTTACACGCCGTTCTGGCCGCAGGATGCGACTTACAGGGTGCAGGAGGACGGCAGTCTGCTCTACAATATTGACGGCGCCGAAGTATTTGACCTGAGCATTGAGATTTCTTCGGATCTGAATACGGATATCGGCGGGCTGAAGTCCATGCTTCTGGCGCGGGGCGACCACAGGGCGGATTACACGGATATCACCCCGGAGAAATATGATCAGGTATCGCAGTCGATACTGATGAATATGCAGGCGGAATTCGACCAGCTCATCCACAATGTGGTCACCAGGATCAATGATATTCTCTCGGAGGCGGCGGGTGCGCAGCGAGGCGACCTGGTGGTGAAAAACGCCGATGGCACCACGGAGACGCTCTCCAATGTAAAGTATGTAAAATCTGATCCCGAAGGTTATATGCGGAAGGCGGACGGCAGTCCCATTCAGATGTTTGATAAGATTACCACGGATGCATATACAAAAGTCACCGGAGACGACGGCGAGACCTATTGGGTATACAATGAGGAGAATGTGGACGCGCAGGACAGCCTTTATACCCTGAAGAATCTGCGCATCAATCAGGATTTGATGCAGAAGCCTTCCATGCTGGGCTTCAGGCTGAAGGACGGCAGCGAGGATCAGGCTACGGCGGATGCTCTGAAAGCCGCGTTCACGGAAGAGATATACACGCTCAATCCCAACACCAAAAAGAAGGTTTCCTTCAATGATTACTATTCCGACATGGTGACCCAGGTTGCCAACACGGGATATGTAAACAGAAGCATTATGCTCAATCAGGAGAGCACGGTGGAATCCATTGAGAGCGCGAGAATGCAGGTGATTGGCGTTTCCTCTGACGAGGAGCTGTCGAATATGATCAAATTCCAGAATGCATATAATGCATCCAGCCGTTATATCAACGCGATCAGCGAAATGCTGGAGCACATTATCAATACTTTAGGGAGGTAAAATATGCCATCACAATTTTTTGGACTAAATATTGCATATACGGGACTGCTGGCGAGCAACGCCGCTCTGAATACCACCTCCAACAACATTGCGAATGTGCATACGGAGGGGTACAGCAGACAGCAGGTGAAGCAGCAGGCGGCGGACGCTCTGCGGGTATTCCAGACCTATGGCTGCGCGGGAGCCGGTGTGGAGACACTGGCTATCGAGCGTGTGCGGGATGAATTTTATGATGTTAAGTTCTGGAATAACAATGCCAAGGTCGGCGAGTACGACATGAAGCAGTATTATATGCAGCAGGTGGAGACCTATTTCGATGATAATGGGGAAAATGCCGGATTCAAGACGGTATTTGACCAGTTTATGATTGTGGGACTTGAGGAGCTGATGAAGAATCCCAGCAGCGACCACACAAAAGCGCAGTTTCTGGGCTATGCGGAATCTCTTGTGGAATACTTTAACGGCTTGGCAGGCAATATGGAAGCCATGCAGAAGGATGTCAATCAGGAGATTAAGCTGAAGGTTGAAGAGATTAATTCGCTGGCAGGTGAGATTGCAAATTTAAACAAGCAGATCAACACTATCGAGCTGACGGGCGTGAAGGCCAATGAGCTGAGAGACAGGAGAGAGCTCTTGCTGGATCAGCTTTCTGAGATTGTAGATATCGAAATCAGCGAGACTCCCATTGTGGACACCAACAATCCCGAGCGAGAGACCGGAGCCAACCGCTTTATGGTAAAGATTGCGGGCGGACAGCTTCTGGTGGATAACACCGAGTATCGGGGGCTGAGCTGCGCGGCGAGAGCCTCCTATGAGAAGGTCAACCAGACGGATATTGACGGACTTTATGAGGTATACTGGGAAGATGGACAGAAGTTTAATCTCTACAACAGAGCTATGGGCGGTAATTTAAAGGGTCTGGTAGAGATGCGGGACGGTAATAACGGAGAGAATTTTACGGGTACTGTCACCGGCGTCGGCTCCGTGGTGAATCCGGACACAGGTCTGTCTCAGGACACCGTAACCATCGAGGTGGGCGTACATTATCTGCAGGATTTGAATAAATGTAATCTCTCTGACCAGGGCGGCATTATCAATCTGGGCAATCAGGAGTTTTATTATGATTCATGGGAATACACCTATGATGAGACTGCGGGTACCTATTCCTACACCTTTACCCTGTCGGCGGCGGGCGGTGTGGATGACAAAAACCACACCAGAATTACCAACGACAGAGTGGGCAAGGTTGCCAATATCGGCAGCAGCGTGGAGTATCAGGGTATTCCGTATTATATGAGTCAGATGAACGAGTGGATTCGTACCTTTTCCCAGAAGTTCAACGATATTCTCACAGGCGGATTTACGGCGGATAATGTTCCCGGCATCGGGATGTTTTCGGCGGATCACGCTACGGATGGTGAGCAGTTTGAATTCCCGGATGGCACCCGCTATGACAAGAGCGGCAGCGTTACCGTGAAGGTGAGCGATGACAGCTATTACCGCATGACTGCCAGAAACTTGAGCATTACCGCTGCCATGGTGAAGGATCCGTCGCTTTTGGCAAACAAGACTCAGGCAGGAGACGGCGTGGAGCAGGGCGATCTGCTCAAGGATTTGAAGAACATGATCAGCGATAAGAGTAAGATGAGCTTCCGCGGTGCTTCCGCGCAGGAATTTTTACAGAATATCCTCTCGGATGTGGCGCTGAATGCCAGCAGTGCGAACCGGTTTTACCAGACATTCTCCGACATTTCCTATACAATCGACAGCCAGCGTATTTCCATATCGGGTGTGGATGAGGATGAGGAGGCTGTCAATCTGGTGAAATATCAGTACGGTTACAATCTGGCTTCCAAAATGATACAGACGCTCACGGAAATTTATGACCGATTAATACTTGAGACCGGAGTATAATACTTGAGACTGAGTTATAAGATGCTTCGTCGGAAAGGAGCAACATGAGAATTACAAATAAGATCATGCAGAGAAATAATCTCTCCAATATCAATACCAATAAGATATATCAGGACAAACTGAGCACTCAGATGTCCACCCAGAAGAAGATCAGCAGACCTTCCGATGACCCGGTGGTTGCAATTCGCGCCCTGCGCCTGCGCAGCAGCGTGACGGAGATTACGCAGTATTACAGCAAAAATATTCCCGATGCGGAGAGCTGGCTGAGCGTGACGGAGGAATCTCTCAAAAATCTCTCAGAGATTGTCACCAAGATGATCGAGCAGTGTACGAAGGTTCCCAACAGCTATCTGGAGAGCAAGGATCGCAAGATTATTTTGGAGCAGCTTGACGCTCTGCAGGACGAGGTTTACACCACGGGCGATGCGGACTATGCAGGACGCTATGTGTTTACCGGTTATCGCACCGATACTTCGCTGAGCTTTACCACAGATACTACGCAGGTGTACGAGATTACGGAACAGGTGGACAGAAACGCTCTGGACTCTGTCACAAAGGTGGAGAGCGGCAAGCTGCTGGACTGGACGGCTGCTAATTTCAAGACGCTGACCGACTGCGATGAGCAGGCGGTGGATCAGGCGGAAGTATATCGTCTCCGCCTGTCTTATAATAACTGTTCGGCTGGCATGAATCCCGTGATTACCTATCAGGATTCAGCCGGTAATCCGGTCACCATCAATACCACCACGGTTCACTCCTATGAGGAACCCAGTCCCTACAAGCAGGCGGCTGATGATGCGAACGCAGCGATTTATGTGCCGGAGACCGGTGAGATTTTGCTGGGAGAGAACCGCTACAATGCGCTGATGTCGATAAAGGATGATCTCTCCACTGTGACGCAGAACGAGGGTGAAATCCGGGTGACCTACCAGAAGGATGACTGGAGAAGCGGAGATTTGAGGCCGCAGCACTATTTCTACTGCAAGAGCGACCCTGGCACGGATAAGGAGATTGAGTATAACGAGACTTTTCTGAAGGGCAATCCCGAGGAGCAGATTATCGAGTACGATGTGGGATTTAATCAGACCATACGCGTGAACTCCAATGCCAGCGAGTGCTTTAAGCCCGGCATCGGCAGAGAGGTAAACGACATGGTCAACGCTCTGCAGGAGTATGACGATTTGGCGACGCTCCAGGAAAAGATTGAGGCCAAGATGCAGACGACGACAGACGAGACAGAGCTGGCGACGCTCCAGACGCAGCTGGATGCGGTGGGCAAGGCGGCTGCGCTGTCCAAGGCGAAATGTCAGAAGCTTTTTGAGCATGGTATCACAAAGCTGCAGGGGTATCTGGACGACACTACCTTAAGCCTCACGAACTGTGGTACCAGAAGCAGCAAGCTGGAGCTGATAGAGAATCGTATGCAGAACCAGAAGACGACCTTTGAAACTCTGAAGAGCGAGAATGAGGATGTGGATATCACGGAGGTGGCTATTGAACTGACGGCGGCGGAGCTGACCTATGAGGCGGCTCTGATGGCAACCGGAAAAGTAATGCAGACCACCCTGTTGAACTTTATTTAAGGAGGTACTTCATGAAGATTAATACGAAGGCGTTTGGCGAAGTTGAGATTGCAGAGGATAAGATTATCACCTTTGAAAGCGGTATCATCGGTTTTCCCGAACTCAAAAAATTTACACTGCTCCATGACGAAGAGAAGGGAGCGGGTGCAGGGATCCGTTTTCTGCAGTCGATAGATGAGGCCGGTTTTGCGATGCCCGTGATGGATCCTCTGATTGTGAAGCCCGACTATGACCCGGAGGTGGATGACGAGCTGCTGGCAAACCTTGGAGAGCTTACGGACGACAATATTCTGGTGCTGGTGACGGTGACAATCCCTGCGGATCTGACGCAGATGAGCGTGAACCTTCAGGGGCCTGTTATCATCAATGTGGATGAGCGCAAGGCGTGCCAGCTCATTGTGGAGAGCTCTGCATATTCGGTGAAATTCCCGATTTATGAGATTTTCAAGAACAGAAAGGCAGGTGAGTAGGATGCTGGCATTATCCCGCAAGAAGAATGAAGCGCTCATTATCAACAATAATATTGAGATTACCATTTTGGAGGTCAAGGGAGACCAGGTGAAGATCGGCATTTCTGCTCCCAAGGAGATACCTGTGTACCGCAAGGAGGTCTACATGCAGATACAGGAGGCTAACAGGGCTGCTGTGGACGGAGATGGCATGGAGGCGCTGAAAAAACTGCTGGGACAGTGATGAGAAAAAAACAACGCTGCACCCTAAACTTTTTGTCGGAAACGTCCGATAAAAGGTTTAGAAACCAGATTTTATCGACTTGCGTTATCGGAAAACGCAGGATTTTCACATGGAGGTGGCTAAGATGGCAATTGAACCGTTAGGAAGTGTAATGAGCATGCAGGCTCAGACTGCAGCTCCGAAGCCCGTCAGCGCATCAAAGTCTGTTGCGCAGGTGGAGAAACCGGAGGCGTCCGCAGATTCTACCGCGCAGGCGGAGAAGGTGGATAGGACTATCAGTGTGGTAGAGAATGCCCAGTCCAAGGGTCAGAGCAGCAATAACACGGAGCAGGAACAGTACAATAATGAGCAGATCAAAAAGGCTGTGGAAAAGCTCAACAGGAATTTGATGAACTCGGAGGCTATATTTGGCATTCACGAGGGAACCAATAGAGTGACCATTAAGATCGTTGACAAGGATACCAAGGAGGTTCTCAAAGAGCTTCCCCCCGAGAAGACTCTGGATATGCTGGAGAAGGTATGGGAACTGGCAGGTATTCTGGTAGACGAGCGCCGTTAATGGAGAGGAGGAACTCAATATGGCAATGCGTATGTCCGGCATGATGTCCGGTATGGATACTGAGAGCATTATTCAGCAGCTGGTAGAAGCCAAGAGCACAAAGCTGAATAAGACGAAAAAAGCTCAGATTAAAGTTGATTGGAAGCAGGATGTTTGGAAGGAGCTCAACACCAAACTGAAAAATCTGCAGTCCAAATATCTTAGTAATATGCGTTTTTCTACTGCTTACAGCAAGAAGACGACGAAGGTTTCAAACAGCAGCATCGTCAGCGTGATCACCGGTGAGGATGCTGTAAACGGTGTGCAGTCCCTGCAGGTCAATCAGCTGGCGAAGACCGGATATCTCACCGGAAAAGAGCTGAAGACTGCAGATGGGAGCAAGGCTAATTATACTGCATTGACGAAGCTGAGTGAGCTGGGTCTGAGCGGGGAAGGTACGTTCAGCGTAAAGACCGCCAGCGGTTCCGCTGATATCAGTGTGAATGAAAACACAACGATTTCCGATGTCCTCAACAAGCTGAAGGACATGGGACTCAATGCAAGCTTTGATACGAAAAATCAGAGATTTTTTGTGAGCGCGAAGGAATCCGGCGCCAGCAATGATTTCAGCCTCACGGCATCCGATGCAAACGGTGCCGCAGCACTGTCTGCGCTGGGTCTGCAGGTGAACCTGAATCAGGATAAGGCAAGCCTTGCTCAGTATCAGGCGCTTGACGCTTATTATGACAGTAACAGGGATCAGACTCTCACCAATATGCGGGATATGATTGACAAGTCAGTGGCATCCAGAGCTGACGCTTATATGGATCGTTACAGAACGCTCCAGAAGAATACTAAGACTGCCGATGAAAAGATGCAGGAGCTGAAGGATAAATATCAGAGCGATCCTCTGGACACGGTGGAGAATTACACTAAGGCAATCGACGCAAAGAAGGCTCAGATTGCTCAATGGGAAGAGGATAAAAATGCGACAGACAGTCCTGCGACTGAGGAGGACAAAGCGCTTCTCGACGAAAAGATTGCCGCCATGCAGGAGGAGATAACCGAGCTGACCGCAAAGAAGACGGATGCAGAGGCTATTGACGCATATCAGAAAAATATTGACAAGATGGCTATTGAGCTCAGCGATATCGAGGATTATGTCAAGGTGAGCGTAGATACTGTGGACGGAGAGTTCGTTTACAGCGGAGTAGCCGATACGAAGCTCATCAAGGAGGAGGAAGACAAATTCTACGCCAAAGTTGCTTATGCACATGAGGTGCTCAGCGCCTATGATCCGGATGATGAGACCAGCACTGGAGCTACCAAGGTTTCCGGGCAGGATGCGATCATTACTCTGAATGGTGCGGAGTTCACCAACTCGACCAATGTGTTTGAGATCAACGGCCTGACCTTTACCGCTCTCAGCGACGCTAATCCCAATGAGATAGTTACGATCACTACGCAGAATGATACCGACGGTATCTATGATATGATCAAGAACTTCCTCAAAGAGTATAATGAAGTTATCAATGAGATGGATAAGCTCTACAACGCAAGCTCTGCAAAGGGCTACGAGCCGCTGCTCAGCGAGGAGAAGGAGGCAATGACCGACTCTGAGATTGAGGAGTACGAGAAGAAGATCAAGGATGCGCTGCTGCGCAATGACAGCAATTTGTCTTCCGTAAGCTTTGGAATGCGTCAGATTATGTCCGCTGGTATTGCAGTAAACGGTAAGACCATGTATCTCAGCGATTTCGGCATCGGCACTCTGGGATATTTCTCCGCGCCTGATAATGAGAAGAATGCATATCATATTGACGGCGACCCGGACGATGGCGACACTTCGGGAAATGCGGATAAGTTAAAAACTATGATTGCCAGCGACCCCGATACGGTCATCTCGTTTTTTACAAAGCTGTCCCAGAATTTGTATGGCAAGATGTCCGATATGTCAAAGTCCATCACCGGCTACAGAAGTTTTGGCAGCTTCTACGACGACAAGAAAATGAAGTCGGATTATGACAATTATACCTCCAAGATTACGGAGTTGGAGCAGAAGCTGAATGATTATGAAGACAAATGGTACAGTAAGTTTGCCAAGATGGAAACCGCAATGGCAAAGCTGCAGAAGAATGCAAATGCGGTGTCGGGACTTTTAGGAGGTTTGTAAAATGGCATTACCCAATGCTTATGCACAGTATCAGAATAATCGTGTGATGACAGCGAGCCCGGCGGAGTTGACGCTGATGCTCTATGAGGGTGCGATCAAGTTTGGCAATATAGCGGAGAGCGCATTGGAGCGGAAGGATATCGCCAAGGCACACACTAATATTACAAAGGTGGAGAAAATCATCGATTATCTGCGGCAGACATTGGATATGAAGTATGCTGTGGCGCAGGACTTTGACAATATCTATGCGTATCTGTCCAAGAGACTGGTGGAGGCTAATCTCAAAAAGGATAAGGCGATCATGGAAGAGGTCAATATGCATCTGCGCTCTGTGCGTGACAATTGGAAGGAAGTAATGCGCATCAACAGGGAACAGGGAGCCATATAGAAGGGAACCGTATAGAATGGAGAATCAACTGAGTATTTTATCTGAGAGTCTGGACAAAAAGCTCCAGGTGCTTCAGGAAATTCAGGAGTATAATATCCGACAGGAGCAGGCGTTTAAGCAGGAGCGGGCTGACCTGGAAAGCTTTGACGGCGCCATAGATGAGAAGGAGCGCCTGATTGAGAAGCTGACTCAGCTGGATGAGGGCTTTGAGACACTTTTCGAGCGCGTATCCGCGGAGCTGAGGGAGCATCGGGAGCAATACGCTGTTCAGATCCAGAGGCTGCAGGAGAAGATAAAGCAGGTGATGGATTTGAGTGTATCCATTCAGGCACAGGAAGCGCGGAACAAGAAGCTGGTTGAGGACTATTTTGCCAAGGCGAAAAATGGACTGAAGCAGAGCCGCCAAAACTCTAAGGCCGCCTATGACTATTATAAGAATATGAGCGGCGGCAATTATGTTCCATCCCAGTATATGGACAGCAAGCAGTAATCAAAAGATGTAGTGGTTCCCAAATGTATAGAAATAAAAAATTTTTAAATACCCCTAATTTTTTTAAAAAGCTAACCGATATACTTTGTAAGTAAAGCAAATGAACTTTCAGTTCAACGCTTTCTTTTAAAAATGTAGCCTGAAGCTATCCGCACAATAGTGGACGGTTACTGTAACCACTACCGGGAAGCTGGAACGTGCGAACCGGACGAACGGTAGACAAAAATAATTGGCCTCAGGGAAGAGGTCATCAAATTCAAGGAGGAATATATTATGGTAGTACAGCACAACTTAACAGCAATGAACTCTAACAGAATGCTCGGCATCACCACAGCAAGCCAGGCAAAGTCCACTGAGAAACTGTCTTCCGGTTACAAGGTAAACCGCGCAGCAGATGATGCAGCAGGTTTGGCAATTTCCGAGAAGATGAGACGTCAGATCCGTGGTCTGACTCAGGCATCTGCAAACGCACAGGACGGTGTGTCCATGGTGCAGACAGCAGAAGGTGCTCTGAACGAAGTTCATGATATGCTGCAGCGTATCAATGAGCTGGCAGTTAAGGGCGAGAATGGTACTTTGACCAGCAGCGACCGCAGCTATATCAACAGCGAGGTTCAGCAGCTGATGAGCGAGATTGACCGTGTGGCTTCCACCACAACCTTCAATGAGAAGAATCTGCTTACCGGTTCCTGCTCTAATGTAGATTTGCAGGTAGGTGCAGAGACTGGCCAGCACATCACTCTGAAGATCAATGCTATGAACTGCTCCGGTCTTGGTCTTACCGGCAGCGCTACGACAGCTACGAAGTCCGGTGCTCTGAACACCAGCTGTAAGGCAGCAATCGCAGCTCTGAATGAGCAGCGTTCTACTCTTGGTGCAGTTCAGAACAGACTTGAGCACACCATCAGCAACCTGGATAACATTGTTGAGAATACCACCAGCGCTGAGTCCGCTATCCGTGATACCGATATGGCTACAGAGATGGTTAGATATGCAAACAACAATATCCTTGCTCAGGCAGGTCAGTCCATGCTGGCTCAGGCTAACCAGAGCAATCAGGGTGTACTTTCTCTGCTTGGTTAATTCTGAGAGTCTTGCGCAGAACATTAAATTAACTACCAAAAGGAGCCGGCATTTGCCGGTTCCTTTTAAATGAGTAAAAAAACTAAAAAAGGGCTAAAGTATTTTTAATTTTATCCGATATATTTTGTAAGTAAAGCAAATGAGCTATAAGTTCAACGCTTTCTTTAAAATGTAGCCGGAAGCTATCCGCACAATGGTGAAAGGCTACTGTAACCACTACCGGGAAGCTGGAACGTGCGAACCGGACGAACGGTAGACAAAAATAATTGGCCTCAGGGAAGAGGTCATCAAATTCAAGGAGGAATATATTATGGTAGTACAGCACAACTTAACAGCAATGAACTCTAACAGAATGCTCGGCATCACCACAGCAAGCCAGGCAAAGTCCACTGAGAAACTGTCTTCCGGTTACAAGGTAAACCGCGCAGCAGATGATGCAGCAGGTTTGGCAATTTCCGAGAAGATGAGACGTCAGATCCGTGGTCTGACTCAGGCATCTGCAAACGCACAGGACGGTGTGTCCATGGTGCAGACAGCAGAAGGTGCTCTGAACGAAGTTCATGATATGCTGCAGCGTATCAATGAGCTGGCAGTTAAGGGCGAGAATGGTACTTTGACCAGCAGCGACCGCAGCTATATCAACAGCGAGGTTCAGCAGCTGATGAGCGAGATTGACCGTGTGGCTTCCACCACAACCTTCAATGAGAAGAATCTGCTTACCGGTTCCTGCTCTAATGTAGATTTGCAGGTAGGTGCAGAGACTGGCCAGCACATCACTCTGAAGATCAATGCTATGAACTGCTCCGGTCTTGGTCTTACCGGCAGCGCTACGACAGCTACGAAGTCCGGTGCTCTGAACACCAGCTGTAAGGCAGCAATCGCAGCTCTGAATGAGCAGCGTTCTACTCTTGGTGCAGTTCAGAACAGACTTGAGCACACCATCAGCAACCTGGATAACATTGTTGAGAATACCACCAGCGCTGAGTCCGCTATCCGTGATACCGATATGGCTACAGAGATGGTTAGATATGCAAACAACAATATCCTTGCTCAGGCAGGTCAGTCCATGCTGGCTCAGGCTAACCAGAGCAATCAGGGTGTACTTTCTCTGCTTGGCTAATTCTGAGAGTTTCACGCAGACATTACAACAACTACCAAAAGGAATCGGCATTTGCCGATTCCTTTTCTTTCTGTGGATTTACCGCCTAAATGCCGCATAAATCCGGTAAAAAGAAAAAAATCAAATTTTTTAGAAAAAGGCCTAAAGTATTTTGGATAACCTCCGATATACTTATCAAGTAAAGCAAGTCTGCAGAATCTCAACAGACAATACGATATGGAGAGTGTCAGAGACAGCAGATAATATAAGCAAACAATAAACAATGATAAGGAACCCCCTGAGATGGGGTGCAAATTCAAGGAGGAAACAACTATGGTAGTAAAACACAACTTAACAGCAATGAACTCTAACAGAATGCTCGGCATCACCACTTCAAGTCAGGCAAAGTCCACTGAGAGATTATCCTCTGGATATAAGATTAACCGTGCAGCAGACGATGCAGCAGGTCTGGCAATTTCCGAGAAGATGAGACGTCAGATCCGTGGTCTGACTCAGGCTTCCGCAAATGCTCAGGATGGTATTTCCATGGTGCAGACAGCAGAAGGTGCTCTGAATGAAGTTCATGATATGCTGCAGCGTATCAACGAGTTGGCAGTTAAGGGTGAGAACGGCACTCTGACCACCAGCGACCGCAGCTACATCAACAGCGAGGTTCAGCAGCTGATGAGTGAGATTGACCGTGTGGCTTCTACCACAACCTTCAATGAGAAGAACCTGCTGACCGGTTCCTGCTCCAATGTGGATCTGCAGGTAGGCGCTGAGACCAGCCAGCATATCACTTTGAGAATTGTTGCAATGAACTGCTCCGGACTTGGTCTTGTTGGCAGCGCTACTACCGCTACAAAGGCTGGCGCTCTGAACACCAGCTGTAAAGCAGCAATCGCAGCACTGAATGAGCAGCGTTCCATGCTTGGTGCAGTTCAGAACAGACTTGAGCACACCATCAGCAACCTGGACAACATTGTTGAGAATACCACCAGCGCTGAGTCCGCTATCCGCGATACCGATATGGCTACAGAGATGGTTAAATACGCAAACAACAACATCCTTGCTCAGGCAGGACAGTCCATGCTGGCTCAGGCAAATCAGGCAAATCAGGGTGTACTCTCTCTGCTCAGCTAAGCATAAAAGTACAGATAGTAAGATATATAAAGGGAGGTTGGCAATTGTCAGCCTCCCTTCATTGTTGAAAGATGGATGAATCGGAGGAGCCCATGACCGGAAAGCGTTTAGAACGATTGACGATATTTGATTTGGAAAAGGCGGAATTTGAGGATGCAGAATTAAAGAACCGCTGTCTGGTACAGGCGCAGACGTCATATGTAGCCTATGTGCTGCATTCGGCGGTGACGGAGGCAGAGCTGCTGGATGCATGTGCAGAGCAGGAGAAGGCGGCCTCGTCCGGCGGCGAAGGCTTTCTGATGATATTCCTTTCAGAAGAAAGTACGAATTTGAATTATGCCAATAATTTGGATTATGCCGGGGCATTCGAGTTGATTTCTGCGCCTGTTGCAGCTCTACTTTTTCCAAAGGCACTCATCCGAAGGACGGGAGCATTTAATCAAAAATTGTCGGCGGAGACCAATTATGAGTTGCTCTGCCGTATGGCTCGGGAGACGAACCGCTGTGCAGTGCTGAGGGCGGCGTCTTGGAAGAATGCTGTGCCCCAGAAGAACACCGCGCTGCATAAGGACGTTGAGTTGCAGGAAGACGCTGCGGACAGGCTGGGTGAAGCGGTAAGTGCGGAACAGGCGGCCTGTACGCTGGCGTATATGGTGCGGCAGCATTTAAACAGTCTGCACGTTTTGGGGAAGACGGATCAGATATTTGCTCTGTTTTGCGAGTATGCGCGCAGGATGGACTTCTTTGCGGTTTTTCAGGAGCGGGTTAACCGTCTTTTGTCGGATGAGCGGGAATATGAGAGTCTCGCCAGGCAGACGGCTCCTTTTGTTGTCCTGAGGGGAGACGATACCTGTGGAGGCGTCCTGCAGGGCTTTGCGGATGATCTGTCCGATGGTCTGGCTGCAAACGGACAGGCGGTCATTTTGGTGGATGAGCATTTTACAGAACATGAAAAGCTGCAGAATACAATCTGTAAGGGGATTGTAGGGTTCCAGAGCAGGGCGCTTGAAATCGAATTTTTTCGTCAGATGCATGGTTTAAAGTTTCAATTCTGGTTTGACAATCCGCTGCGTTTTGAGGGAGTGCTGCGGGATTTGCCGGAGGAGTATTTTATTTTATGTCAGGATGCAAATTATGCGGCTCTGATAAGAGATTACTACCACACGCAGAATGCGCTTCAGTTTCCGCCGGGGGGCAGAGTAAGCCCTGTGATGGCAGAAAGAACAGAGAGGATGGAGCGGGCAGAGGGAATGTCTGGCGGACAGGAGCCGGAGCGGCCATATGACATTGTTTTTGTGGGCAATTATTTTGAGGACAATGCCGATGAGCTTGCGGGCATGGAGCGGGAGTTTTATGACTATATGCTGGAGCATCCCCGGGAGACCTTTGAACAGGGGCTTTCTCAATTGCTGGAGGCAAGAGGAGAGACGGCGGATGCGGAGGAGTTTGTGCGTCTGAGCTGCAGCTTAAAGCCTGCCTGCAGAGCAGTGATTGGGCATTTCAGAAATGCTGTGATTTCCACGATTTTGAGGGCAGGTTATACCCTGCAGGTATATGGAGACAGCTGGAGGGCTTATCAGGGTATCGGCAGGGAGCATTTGGAGATCCATCCGTATGTCACGGTGGAGGAGTCGCTGGAGGAGCTGGGAAAAGCCAGGATTGGTCTGAATGTCATGAGCTGGCATAAGGCGGGGATGACGGAGCGGATCGCCAATATCATGCTCTCCGGTGCAGTCTGCCTCACGGAGGAGACGGAGTATCTGCGGGAGCATCTGCAGGAGGAGCTTGTCTGTTTTAGTCTGGATAAATTGGAGGAGCTGCCCGCCAGAATCCGGAATCTGCTGGAACACCCTAAAATGCGGGAGAAAATTGCGGCAAACGCATATAAGAGGGCTTTGGCGGAATATACATGGGAGCGCCGGGCGGAGGAGCTGATAGCCCTGTCTGAGCGCACCGCGGAAAATGCGCTGGCGGTTTTTGTGGCTACCCATGTGAAGTTTAATCCGCCGAACAATCCCATTTATGTACCGCTTCATGTGGGGAGGAGCGGAAAGCCGGATTTGGGGTATCTGGGCGACGACACGGGGGAGAATATTTCGGATCTGAACTTTCTCTATGGGGAGCTGACGGGGCTTTTCTGGATATGGCAGAATGTCCATGATTTGGATTATGTGGGGCTGTGCCACTACAGAAGATATTTTATTAATTCTGACATGCATGCCATGGAGAAACGGGAGTATCTGGCGCTGCTGGAACAGTGCGATGCCATTGTCCCGAAGCATGCGGAATGCGAGGGGAGCTATTATCAGCATTTTGGCATGAGCCATAACTGCAGGGATTTGGATGCGGTGGAGCGGGCGCTCAAGCGCCTCTATCCGTCTTATGCAGAGGCTTGGGACACGGCAATGTCCGGGACGATTTATTACTGGGGCAATCTGGTGGTGACGCGGCTGGATATTTTGAAGGCTTATGCGGAGTGGCTGTTTAATATCTTTGTGGAGACATCGGAGGAAATTGATGTCAGCGGCTATGACGATTACCACAGGCGTGTGTATGGCTTCCTGTCGGAGCAGATGTTTTATGTGTTTGCCATGGCAAATAATCTGAGACTGTGCGAAACGGCAGTGGGAGTCTCTGCGGAGAAGGCGGAGACCAGGGAATTGCGGGAACGCTTGAAGCAGTTGATGGATGAGCACAGGCTGGAGGAGGCCAGAACGCTGTTTGACGAACAGTTGAAGGCCAGACCGGACTTGCTTCTGCCGGGCTCAGATGTGACCGGAGAGCTGCAGGCGCTCTATAAACAGCTTGCCAAAAAGAGACTGGTGCTCTTTCATGGAGAGCTGGACACCCTTAACTTATTCAGCGATAGGCTCAGGGAGGGCTTTCAGAGGCTGGGCTATGAGATTTTTGATTTTGATCTGGGGCAGAGCGCCAAAAGCCTCGGTCTGCTTTATGAATATATGAAGGAGGGGGCTATTACGGCAATGATTGCCTTCAACAGCACGTTTTTTGGCATGACGGTTCCCTCGGGAGAGAATATGTGGGAGACGCTTGGGATTCCGTGCGTCAATATTTTCGTGGATCATCCCTATTGGTATCACAATATTTTGATGCGTATGCCAGCCAATGGCATCGTGCTGTGTATCGACCGCAATCATATGGACTATGTCGCTCGTTTTTATCCGAATATCGGCTCAAACGGTTTTCTTGCCCACGGGGGCGCTGCCGCAGACAGGGCGCCCAGACCGATGGCGGAGAGAAAGACGGAGGTGCTGTACGCGGGAAGCCTTTTGGCGGATTACATACCTCAGCAGGTGGATTTTTCCGGCTGGAATTTCCCGGCGCAGCAGATATGCGAGAGGAGTATTGAGGAGCTTTTGGAGCATCCGGAGGATACGGTGGAGGCTGTACTGGAGCGGCAGCTCTTGCAGGCCGGGATACAGCTTTCGGATGAGGAGCTGCGGCGTTTTATCTCGTCCTGCTCTTATATAGAGCGGGTGGTGAGCTCCCATTATCGGGAACGGATTGTGGGCTCTATCGCACGGGCGGGCATTCGTCTGGAGCTGTATGGAGACGGATGGGGACGCTGTGACTGGACGAAGCTGCCCAATGTGCATTATGGCGGCAGAGTGGCTCCCGAAGAGATATTAAACATGATGGAGGACAGTAAGCTGGTGCTGAATACGCTGCCGTGGTTTAAGGACGGCAGTCACGAGAGGGTGTTTAATGCGATGCTGCGCGGCGCGGTGGCGCTCTCCGAGACCTCCGGGTATCTGGAGGAGGTATTGCCCCCTGATACATGGCTCTCCTTTGATTTGACGGCGAAAAGTCTGGCGGAGCTTCCCGGGAGAGTGCGCGGGCTGCTCTCCGATGAGGACAGGCTGCAGAAAATTGCCTCTGCCGGATATGAGCTGGCCATTGCCGCCCATACCTGGGAGGCGAGAGCGGAGGAGCTGCATCGGGATTTATTGGCTTTTTTATAGATATTTGATAGATGTGTTTACGGGAGGTATTATCTATGCTGCATATTGCTGTTTTTGGAAGCTCCAGGTGGAGCTTTCTCATGAAAGATATCTTGGAAAAGGAATATTCTGAGCTGCTGGTTCAGGATTGCGGGGAGAAGGTAGCCGTGGATGCGTTTGTGGTTTTGGGAAAGCCGCAGAGTGAGGGTGAGATATCCGTGCAGGAGTTTGGAAGGAGGTATGCCGCGCAGGAGCTGGCGGCCATCGTCATCCCCAAGGAGTATTATATGCAGCAGAATGAGCTTGTCCTGGCGCTGCTTCGGGCGGGGGTGGATGTGCAGGATATTTATGACGGGATCAGGCTTGGCGAGGAGACCAGAAATCGGCCGGAGGCAGTGGCAGGTCTGATCACTCCCATGCTTTCGGATCCGTATCTGCCCTATCTGGAATTCCATGTGGCGGATCACTGTAATCTCAACTGCAAATACTGCACGCACTATTCGCCTCTGGTGGAGCAGCCGGTATTTACGGAATATGAGAGGTTTGCGGCGGATATGCGGCAGCTGAAAAAGTATATTGCAGATATGGGAGTCATACGGATACTGGGCGGAGAACCGCTGTTAAATCCTGAGCTGGGCAGATATATTGAGCTGACGAGAGCGTTATATCCCGCCGCGATTGTCACGGTGGTGACGAACGGATTGCTGATTGACAGGGTGGAGCCTTCGCTGTTGGAGAATATGAGGAAAAACATGGCGTTCTTCCATATTTCATATTATCCGCCGCTGCAGGAGCGGGTGCAGGAGATCCAGAAATTTCTGTATGAACAGAAGATTCCCTACACGATTACGCCCATGATAACAGAATTTAACAGGACGCAGACGCTGATGCCTCAGGGGGATGAGGACTTCTTTTACAGCTGTTTTCAGGCGTCCTGCACCTGTCTGCATGAGGGTAAGATAGCGCCCTGCTATGCGCCGTTTACCACCAAATATTTTAATCAGGCGTTTGGGCAGGAGCTGCCTGTGGGCGAAGGAATCGATCTGTATGATGAAGCCCTGAATACGACTATGCTTAAGGCACAGCTTCTGATCCCCATGGAGCGCTGTAATTATTGTGTCGCCGGCAATGCCTGTCCATGGGAGATTGTCGGAAAGCACAGTGCACTGGAGGACTGGGTGGAATAAGCTTTCGGAGGAAGTAAGCCTCCTGGGAAGTCTGCAATGCTACAGGTAGCTTAATATCTCATCGACACGATGGACATAGGTATGGTCTGCGGAGATTTTCTGCAGGCCATTTCTGGCGATTTGCGCCCGTTCTTCCTCGTGCGCAAGATAGTAATCGATTTTGGCGAGCAGGTCGGATTTGCTGTCATAGAACACAAAATCCTCCTCCGGAATAAAGAAGTCCAGAAAATCCTCCTGATAATTGGTCAGCAGAAAGCCGCCTGCGCCCATGATGTCGAAGGCGCGCAGCGGGATGCCGGTGAGGATGCTGCGCAGGGAGATATTCAGATTGATTTTGGCTGTCTTAAACACATAGGGAGCATAGTCGTAATAGTCCACCGGGCCGTGATTCGTACAGTTGGGCAAGCTTACGGTCTGGTCGGGGGTGTATAAGTCCAGAGAGTAGCGTTCCGCCACAGCCGTGAGCAGTTCTCTGCGCTCCAGAGCGGTAATCTCACGGTTGATGACATACTGCGCAAAGAGGTATTCCACGCTCTCCACGCTGTCCGCCCCGGGCTGCATGGGGAGGGAACGCTGCATGTCTTCAATGATGGCGGGCGGCAGCAGTTCCTGAATAAAATTATAGCCGTAGACCTGTTTCTGGGCAGCCATCAGTCCCTCCAGATAGCCTCTGGTATAGGGCGTAATTTTGTCCATGCGCTGGAAAAACTGGTGCTTCTCTGTGTAGAGAGAGCCGATAAAGGCTATTTCATGACGGTTGTACCAGGGGGTCTTGTGGAATCCCGCAAAATCAGTCATGGCGCACAGTCGTTTTGTGTTGGCGGCCATGGGCAGATAGTGTACGGTGAGAATGCCCGCCCGGTGGAACTCGAGATATTGAGCCTTGTCAAAGACAAACACATGATTGGTGGGATAGTTGATGGAGTAGTGGTACAGGCGCACATAGGGACTGTCATAGACCCATGCCACATAGGGGACGCCGGCTTTTTTGCAGGCGATGGCTGCCACCGGAAAATAATTGAAGGAAAAGAGCATATCCGGGGCGGCGCTGTGTATCTGAGCGCTCAGCTCCTGTTCCAGCTCTGCGTCCGTCCGCTCTCCCTTGTCGGAAAAGGGAGCTTCTGTCACTTGATGTTTTTGTTCGCGAAAGGCCGCCGCCATATCTTCATTGCCAAAGCTTTTCCAGGTGAGCATCAATATTTTCATCATTCTTCTCCTTCTCTGCAGTCTCTTATATTATAGCGGAAAAGTGGTGCATGTCCATATTTTCGTTGTAATTTTTGCAAAATATCGGTATAATACAAACGGACGTGTCTTTCGGAGGCGTTGCGATGTGCATTTGGCGAGGAAGACGCCGGGAGAGACAAATATCGTCGGATACCGGCAGAGACTGGATTTGAGGAAGGAATACATTTATGAAATTCGAGCTGATGGCATCTATGATGTGCGCGAACTACGGTAATTTGGAGAAGGAAGTAAGAGATTTGGAGGAGGCGGGCATTGACTCCTTTCATATTGATATTATGGATGGAAGATATGTGCCTAATTTTGCCATGTCCCTGAATGATATGGCATATATCCGTTCGGCGACCAGGCTGCCTCTGGACGTGCATCTTATGATAGAGCATCCCAATAACAATATTCTGCTTTTTACGGAGAGGCTTCGTCCGGGGGACACCGTCTACATACATCCGGAGGCGGAGTATCATCCCTCCACCACGCTGCAGAAGATCATCAATGCGGGGCTGACTCCGGGGATTGCCATCAATCCGGGCACCAGTGTGGAAACGGTGCTGGAGATGCTGCGTATCGTCAAGAAGGTGCTGGTGATGGCGGTCAATCCCGGCAATGCGGGACAGATGTATATGCCCTATGTGGGTAAGAAGATTACAAAGCTGCTTGCGCTGAAGGACGAGATGGATTTTGAGATTTATTGGGATGGCGCCTGCGGAGAGGATAAGATCAGAACCTTTGCGCCGAGGGGAGTCAGGGGCTTTGTGCTGGGAACAACGCTTCTGTTTGGGAAACCTGATTCGTACAGCGATGCGATCAGAAGACTGCGGGAGATGGAATTGGAAATGTAAAAGCCTGAATATGAGAGTCCTGTTCCGTGCAGTTTTATCATTTGTAAAAAGGGAGTTTTCCGACTGCACGAAACAGGACTCTTTCGCTGAGTATTATAACATAACACAACCGGGATGATAAGAAGATTTCACAAAGCATTGAAAGGTTTTTGCTTCGGAATTTTTAGGTTTTGTCAATCTAATATAATTCTGTCACAAAAAGCGCGCAATTTGACGGATTTTGTAAATCAGTGCCTGACGGGTGCTATATGTGCTGATTTTATGAAAACTAAAATGATAAAGAAAATTAGAAAAGGAATTAGAAAAGGAATTAGAAAAGAAACTGGAGATGTGACATGAATGTGGCTCTGATTCTGGCCGGGGGAACCGGCAGCAGGCTTGGTGCGGATATCCCCAAGCAGTATTTGGAGGTGGCGGGACGGCCGGTTATTGCTTATTGTCTGGAAACAATGACGGGGTACACCGGAATCGATGCGATTCAGATTGTGGCGGAGGAGCTGTGGCGCCCGCTTATACAGAAATGGGCGGGCGAGAAGCTGCAAGGCTTTTCCGAACCGGGCAGGAATCGGCAGATGTCTATCCTGAACGGTCTGGAGGATATCCGGGCGTATGCGCCTGATGACGCTGTGGTGTTGATCCATGACTCGGCGAGGCCGTTGGTATCCGTACAGACGATAGCCGCCTGTATTGAGGGCTGTGCAGAGCATGAGGGAGTCATGCCCGCGCTGCCGATGAAGGACACCGTGTATTATGGCGTTTCCGGCAGGATTGATGCGCTGCTGGACAGAAGCAGGGTGATTGCGGGACAGGCGCCGGAAGCCTTTCGTTTGGGGCGTTATTATCAGGCGAATCGGGCGCTTTCTGAGGAAAAATTGTTGGCGATAAACGGTTCCACGGAGCCTGCGGTCATGGCGGGTATGGATGTCTGTTACATTGCCGGCGACGAGCGCAATTTTAAGGTGACGACAAAGGAAGATTTGGAACGGTTCAGTCGGATTGTCAGTGACGGGGAGGGCTGTAGGATATGAAAGCGTATGTGCTGCATGGAATCGGCGATTTGCGGTATGAGGATGTGGAGCTGCCTGTTTTGGAGGAGAACACAGTGCTGGTACGGGTGCGGGCAGCGGGCATCTGTGGTTCGGATATTCCCCGGATCTATCGGACGGGGGCGTATTCGCATCCATTGATTCCGGGACATGAGTTTGCGGGAGTCGTGACCGATGCCGCGCCCGGCGTGGACAGGGCATGGCTGAATAAGCGGGTGGGAGTGTTTCCCATGATACCCTGCAGGGTATGCCCTCAGTGCCGGAAAAAGCAATACGAGATGTGCCAAAATTATAATTATCTGGGCTCCCGGACGGACGGGGGCTTTGCGGAATATGTGCGCGTTCCGGTGTGGAATCTGATAGAATTGCCGGAGCAGGTCAGCTTTGAACAGGCGTCTATGCTGGAGCCTGCGTCAGTCGCCGTGCATGCTGCCCGCAGGATACAGACAGGCGCGGGGGAGTCCGCCGCGGTGTGCGGACTGGGCACGATAGGTCTTCTGCTGGTGATGTTTTTGCAGGGCATGGGAGTGCGGGATATTTATGTGATCGGCAATAAAGATATGCAGAAAAGGATGGCGCTGGATTTGGGCATACCGGAGGAACGCTTTTGCGACACCCGAAAGCAGGATGCTGTGGAGTGGATGGAAGCAGCTACTGCCGGGGCGGGCGTGGATGTCTTTTTTGACTGCGTGGGCAAAAGCCGGGTGCTGGAAGAGGCCATTCAATGCGTCTGTGCGGGCGGAAGGATCATGCTGGTGGGCAATCCGGCATCGGATGTGCAGTTGGAGAAAAATCTTTACTGGAAGATACTGCGGAGACAGCTGACCCTGAAAGGCACATGGAATTCCTCCTATACGCAGGAGGCGGAGGATGACTGGCATTTTGCCCTGAACGCTATCCGGGAGGGGCGCATCCATCCTGAGAAATTGATCACGCATCGCTTCGCGCTGGAGGAGCTGTCGCGGGGGATGGAAGCTATGCGGGATAAAACAGAGGAGTATGTAAAAATGACAGCGGTCTTATAAAGCCGCTATCATTTCTTTCAGACGGTGTATGTAGGTGTGCTGTCCGCATACCCTGCGGTATCCGTTCTCAGCAATCTGCCTGCGCACGTCCTCATGTTCCAGATAGTAGGCGCATTTTTCCACAAGCTCCTCCATACTTGAATAGGCCTCTAAATCCGTGCCGATGTCAAAGTATTCCGGCAGCTCCGCCTGAAAATTGGTCATCAGGAAACCGCCGCAGCCAAGGATGTCAAAGATGCGCAGGGGAAGGCCGGTTTGAATGGGCTTGATAGTCATGTTCAGATTGATTTTGCTCAAGTGGAATATCTTGGGCATTTCCGTCAGACTGGCCACGGGACGGTGTGTCCGAACGCCCTGTAATGCCGTAAGGTCGCTTCCGGTGAACAGATCCACGGAAAAGTATCTGGCCAGTGTGTTCAATGTCCGCGCGCGCTCCGTCTCCGCAATCTGCATACCGATATAGCTGTGAGCCGCCACATAGCGGTCGGGGTTTGTCACCGCTTTCTCTATGGTATAAAAATCCTTTGCACAGGCTTTGACGGCAGCGGCTATCTCGTCGGTCATGGCATCCTCCACGGGATTGTAGCCATAGATTTTAAGGGACGCCTCCACGCAGGCGTCGATGTAGCCCCTTGTGTAATCCGGAAGGTTTTTCAGATTGCGCAGGGGATTTTTTTCGTTGTAGAGCGAGCCCACGAAGGAAATGTCCGTGCTGTACTTTTTGCGGTCTGCCTCTGAGATGGAGGACACAACCCTGTCAAAGCGCTCCGTGCAGGAGGCCAGAGGCAGATAATGCGTGCCGTCCGGATTATAGGGAGCAAAGAACCGGTATTGGGCGCGGTCGAACAGGAAGATGTGGTTGGTGTCATAGCACATGGATCGCGCAAAGAGCTCGGGCACCGGGGCGTCCACGGTCCAGCACAGATACCGCGTCTGATAAATATGGCAGATTTCCGCGATGGCGGGATAGAAGTTGATGCTGAATACAAAAAGGGGATGCTCTGCCTGCAGGACTTTTTCAACCAGACGCACGCGTTCTGCGGGAGATAATTTCTTTTCGGTGATTTCCGTGTCTTCCTCCAAAACGGTCAGCCCCAGCTTTTGAAAAGCTGAGATGACATCCGGTTCGCAGATGCTGCCGTAGCGATATACTAATATTTTCATTTGATGTCTGCTCCTGTCTGTGTGATATGCATATTATACTTTACTTTTGCGTCGGCTTCAAGGGCGGAGAGCCTTTTGTAACTTGCTTGTTAAATGTTAGACAATGCCTTGAAATATAATGGCAAAAATTGTATAGTTAATTTATAAAAGAATTAGAAATGCGCAGGGAGGGGATACTATGGTCATTCAACATAACCTCACGGCAATGAATGCAAATCGCATGTTTAATCTGACCAATATCAGTCAGGCAAAGGCTGCGGAAAAATTGTCTTCGGGATACAAGATCAACCGTTCGGCGGATGATGCGGCAGGTCTCGCCATATCGGAAAAAATGCGCCGCCAGGTGAGAGGGCTTACACAGGCCTCGGCGAATGCGATGGACGGCGTTTCCTGTGTGCAGACGGCAGACGGCGCCCTGAGTGAAATCCACGATATGCTGCAGCGTATGGGAGAGCTGGCGGTGAAGGGCGGAAATGGAACCCTGACCGCGTCCGACCGGGAATATATCACTATGGAAGTCAGGCAGCTGATGAATGAGATTGACAGGGTACAGTCCACCACGGTTTTCAATGAGCAAAAGCTGTTGGACGGTTCCTTTAAGGATAAGCAATTGCAGGTAGGGGCGGAGACCGGGCAGCATATCAGCATCACCATAGGAAATATGTGTGCCAATGACCTGATTGCAAGCGCGCTTGCCAAGGGGATTTTTTATCAGACGAATAATGACAGTCCTCTGTGTTATGTCACGGACAACCCCGACCCGGCAACCGCAAATATCCCGCAGGGGGAGACCGCTTACTGGATTCCGGGTCAGAATACTACCTGGGCACAGGATGAATATCGGGACAAAAGCATGATCCCGCCATGGGGCGCATGGGGACACTCGCACCTTCTGGCTGCATATGACCTGACAATCTTTCATTCGTTTTCCTATGATGCAATCACGGATGAAAATATGAAGAATAAGCTTACAAGCGATACGCTTGACACCACGGGAGGAACGGAGGAGGAGCTGTCGGATAATGTCCCCGACGTCCGCTATTTTAACGCGTTGAATGCCTTTACCAAGAGCGCTATCGCCGATGTGTCGGAGACGCGCGCGAATCTGGGAGCCATACAAAACCGATTGGAGCACACGATAAATAATCTGAATAATATTGTGGAGAATACTGCCGCGGCGGAGTCCGCCATCAGAGATACGGATATGGCCGCGGAGATGGTGAAATACGCCAATGGCAATATTCTGGCTCAGGCAGGGCAGTCGATGCTTGCTCAGGCAAATCAGAGCGGGCAGGGTGTGTTGGCTTTCCTGTAGCGGAAAGCGCAGGAGTCGGTACAGGGTATCACAGGAAATTTTTTTGGAAAGAATTTCCCTGAAATTTTTTCGCGAACTATGAGGAGGCATACAGATGAAATACGATTATTTGATTGTGGGGACAGGGCTTTTTGGCGCGGTGTTTGCGCACGAGATGAAAAAGGCGGGCAGAACCTGTCTCTGCATAGATAAGCGTCAGCATGTGGGCGGCAATATTTACACTGAGGAGCAGGAAGGTATTCAGGTACACAAATACGGCGCGCACATTTTTCATACATCCAACAAAAAAATTTGGGAGTATATCAACCAGTTTGCGGAGTTTAATAATTATATCAATGCGCCCATGGCGGTCTATCAGGATGAGATTTATAATCTGCCCTTCAACATGAATACCTTCAGCCGGATGTGGAATATCCGCACGCCCAAAGAGGCGCATGAAATCATAGAGAGGCAGAAGCGGGAATGCCAGGTTCAGGATCCGCAGAATCTGGAGGAGCAGGCACTGTCCCTTGTGGGGCGCGACGTGTACGAGAAGCTGGTGAAGGGCTATACGGAGAAGCAGTGGGGCAGGGAATGCCGGGAGCTTCCGGCTTTCATCATCAAGCGGCTTCCGGTGCGTTTTACTTATGATAATAATTACTTTACAGACCCTTATCAGGGGATTCCGAAGGAAGGCTATACTGCCATCATCGAGAAGCTGCTGGAGGGTACGCCGGTACAGCTGGGAGTTCTCTACAGAGAGTTTGAGAGTGAGGATACTTTTGACAAAGTGCTTTATACAGGCATGATAGACGCATATTTCGATTACTGCCTGGGGGCGTTGGAGTGGCGTTCCCTGCGCTTTGAGGAGGAATACCTGCCGCACTGCGACAATTATCAGGGCAATGCCGTGGTCAATTACACGGATGCAGCAGTGCCCTATACCCGCATTATCGAGCACAAGCATTTTGTGTTTGGCACGGGAAAGGGGACGGTCATCACCAGAGAGTACCCCGCGGAGTGGAGACAGGGGGATGAGCCCTATTATCCGATCAATAACGAGCGCAACAATCGGCTCTTTTCAGGATATCAGAAGCTGGCTGAGAAGGAGAAAAATGTGTTGTTTGGCGGCAGACTGGGACAGTACCAGTATTATGATATGGACAAAATAATAGAGGCCGCCCTTGAGCTGGCAGCCTCGGAAATAGCCGGAAAGAAATAAAAGGAAATCAGCAGTAGCTGTTGAACATCATACCAGTGTATGCGCTGGTATTATAAGGACTTACGAAAAAGTTGCGCCCCGGATTCTTGTATGCCACCATGGTCTTATCCACATAATCCATGGGATTCAGGGAAATCTGGCTGCTTTTCCTGAGAAGCGAATTGGAGAAGTCTTTCAGGTAAGAGAAGGTGTCTGTGAGGTCTGAGGAATGCTCTACAGTCTCCTTCAACAAATCCGGCTGGATTTGCAGCATGCCGTCCTGAGTCATGTTCAGACCCATGGCTTCCATGGAGCTGCTGTAGAGGGAGGCGATACCCTTCATCTCCTTTACGAGATTGCCGCTTCTGGACTGAAATTCCAGATAGGAGGAGGCTGCCTGCATAAAGGCATTGTAGCCGCCCACCAGGCGGGTCACGTTGTCGGTAAGAGACTCGGCGTCAGCCTTAAGCCCTATCTGGACAGATTCGTCCTCGGCTGTGACGCCTTTTAACTCAATGTCAAACAATTTACCTATGGTAAAGTGATTGGAGGCTGCAACGCGCTCCTGTCCGTCCAGCAGGAATCTGGCATTGGAGGGAGCCCGGCTGATATAATCCAGACCGAAGTAGTCCACAGTGCCGCTGGTCTTGCTGGTGCGGTCATCAGAAATCCGAAAGATTTCAGACTTGCCCAGAGCCAGACCGCTGGATTCCGAAACCATCCGCAGTGCGGTCTTGCCGTCGGACTCCAGAAGAGAGGCCTTTATGCCGATGCCGGAATTGTTTACCAGACGCATGAGACGGGTCTGGATATCGCGGTTGGTCTCATTCTCACCTATTGCAAACTGAAATTCATAATTCATGTCATTGATGGAAATATCAAAGGAATAGGTGTCAGGCGGAAGCTGCACCTCCTCGTTTTCCATAAACAGCCCCATGTTTTCCTGCGGGGATGCCAGAGAGCGAACCTCCAGCGTATATTCCCGCGTCTCGTTCACAGAGGGCTCATCCCCGATAAAGGAGGCAGTTACTATATCCTCATCGGAGGAAAAAGCGCTCTTTTTGCTCAGAAGGCTCTCCTGTTCCAAGCCGCCGAGCTGCGCTATCGTATTGTAAAGCCCGCGGGCATTTTCCTTTAAATCTACAGCGTAGTTCTGAATTGCCTTATTAGTTGTGGGAAGATACCAGGGGGCGTCCTTATTTAATTTGACAATGGAATTGTACACGGCACGAAGTTCAGATTTTTTGTGCATATCGTAACGTGTCAGAGCTTTCGGCGTATAGGTCGAAAGATAATTATTATAGACGGTATTGAGAACACTGCTCATTGTCGCGCCTCCTTTCATCCATGATCAAGGCAAAGCTGTTACTCTCGACAATTATATCGGAATAAATTTCTAAAACTTTAATAAAAAAATGAAAAAAATAAAATTTTTAAGAATTTATTTTAAAAATTCATTCTGAAATTTTCGGAAATCCATTTCCAAAGATTGTGACTATAGTGTAGCATATTTTAAGGGCGGAAACAAGGTTTTTTTGATAAAAATTAGTTGACGGGGAGCCGGGACTGTGGTATAGTAGTCAGGCGAGATAAGATTCAGGTCTTTTTTTTATGCTTAAAAAACAGTGGAGGTAAAAAAATGCGTACAAAGATTACATTGGCATGTACTGAGTGCAAGCAGCGCAACTACAATACAACCAAGGATAAGAAAACTCATCCTGACAGAATGGAGATCAAAAAGTATTGTAGATTCTGTAAAACGCATACGGCACACAAAGAAACGAAGTAAAGTTTCTTCGGAAACAAAATAGAGTGGAGGTCAAAAATGGGAGATTCCGCAGAAAAGCAGACCCGCCCGAGTTTTTTCAAGGGTGTGAAGTCTGAGTTTAAGAAAATTTCATGGCCGGACAGACAGTCAACCTTAAAGCAGTCCATAGCAGTGGTTGTGATATCTGTTGTGATGGGGATTCTGATAGCAGTGTTGGATTATATTTTCCAGTATGGTGTGAATTTCCTGACATCTTTATAGGAGCGAGGGCGATTGTATGGCAGAGGCAATGTGGTATGTAGTTCATACCTATTCCGGATATGAAAATAAGGTCAAAGCCAATATTGAGAAGACCATTGAGAACAATCCTCATCTGGCAGAGCAGATTCTGGAGGTCAGAGTGCCCATGCAGGATGTGGTTGAGATTAAGAACGGCGCTAAGAAGACGGTTCCGAAGAAGATGTTCCCCGGATATGTTCTCCTGAATATGGAGATGAACGACGACACATGGTATGTTGTGCGCAATACCCGTGGGGTTACGGGGTTCGTGGGACCGGGAAGCAAGCCGGTGCCTCTCACGGAGGCGGAGATGAAACCGCTTGGGATCAAGATGGACAATGTCACCATCGATTTTGTGGAGGGGGACAGCATCGCGGTGGTTGCCGGCGTCTGGAAGGACACCGTGGGCGTGGTTCAGAAATTGGATTTTGGCAAACAGACTGCCACGATCAATGTGGAGCTGTTTGGGCGCGAGACCCCTGTGGAGATTAGTTTTGCCGAGGTGCGCAAGCTTTGAGTTTTGAGCAGATTGACTGTTGTTTGATATTTCCCGGTTCGCCGGTAAATATATTGTAACAAGAGGAATGTGTCAGGCGGACGCCTGCGGACATTCCGGGTGGGAGCGGAGATGCAAGGGTATTGATTTGGTGGATTTCCGCGCCAGATTACCACATTATTAGGAGGTGCCACAATGGCAAAGAAAGTAGAAGGATACATTAAGTTACAGATTCCTGCCGGCAAAGCTACACCGGCTCCCCCTGTTGGTCCTGCACTGGGTCAGCATGGCGTGAACATCGTTGAATTTACAAAGCAGTTCAACGCAAGGACGGCGGACAAGGGTGACGTGGTCATTCCCGTTGTCATCACTGTATACGCAGACAGAAGCTTTAGTTTCATTACGAAGACTCCTCCTGCTGCAGTATTGTTGAAGAAGGCCTGCAACATCAAATCCGGTTCGGGCGTTCCCAACAAGACCAAGGTTGCTACCATTTCCAAGGCTAAGGTTCAGGAGATTGCTGAGATGAAGATGCCGGATTTGAATGCGGCAAGCCTTGAGGCGGCAATGAGCATGATCGCGGGTACTGCACGCAGCATGGGTATTGTAGTAGAAGACTAACTATTAACATGATTTGGGAGGCAATTCGCAGAATTGCCGCTGGAACCTGGGAGGTAAAGTAAATGAAACATGGTAAGAAATATAACGAGGCTGCAAAGCTTGTAGACCGCGCGACCCTGTATGAGCCCGACGAGGCCATTGCATTGGTTAAAAAGACCGCAACGGCCAAATTTGACGAGACCATTGAAGTACACATCAGAACCGGTTGTGACGGACGTCACGCCGAGCAGCAGATCCGCGGCGCGGTAGTGCTGCCCAACGGAACCGGTAAGACGGTAAAGGTTCTGGTTTTTGCAAAGGGAGATAAGCTGAGCGAGGCTGAGGCCGCAGGCGCAGATTATGTGGGCGGCGAGGAGCTGATACCCAAGATTCAGAATGATGGCTGGCTTGATTTTGACGTAGTGGTAGCTACCCCTGACATGATGGGCGTAGTTGGCCGTCTGGGTAAGGTTTTGGGTCCTAAAGGCCTGATGCCCAATCCCAAGGCAGGAACGGTTACCATGGATGTGACCAAGGCCGTGGCTGATATCAAAGCCGGTAAGATTGAGTACAGACTGGATAAGACGAACATCGTGCATGTTCCCGTAGGCAAGGCATCCTTCACCGAGGAGGCGCTGAAGGAGAATTTCCAGGCATTGATGGACGCTATTGTCAAGGCAAAGCCCAGCGCATTGAAGGGTCAGTATTTGAGGAGCATCACCCTGACCAGCACCATGGGGCCTGGCGTAAAGGTGAATGTAGCAAAGTTCTGATTCACATATGTGGTGTATGCAACAAAAACAAGGAGCTTCAGCCCTGTCGGGCTGGGGCTCTTTCCGCGTTCCAATGGTGTCGGCGGTGGGAGGCTGGGCGGAATCTGCGACGGAGGCCGCGCTTGGGTGTTTTCTAATAGTGCGGATATAGACTCCTGCAATTTACGGGTCGGCACTAAGATGCATCCATGCATCGTAGTGCCTGAAATGCGCATCCATGCGCATTTCACCCTCGTTTCCGAACCGCACTATAAGAAAACACGCCAGTCGCAGCCAATGCCGCAGATTCCGCCCAGCCTCCCACCACCGTTCCAAATGGGTTAGTCTGTTAAGGACAGAGAAAATAAAGATACTGAAAAGCCGATAAACAGGGCATTTTCGGGGAAAGGAGCAAATCTCT
>N._stephensi_711_cecum__coassemble_39_pt1 | contig 33027 bp, 26 predicted proteins | sample N__stephensi_711_cecum__metabat2_high_PE_008 | metagenome-assembled genome bin N | reverse complement strand
AGCATTTATTAACTGTTATATCTTATCTTCAAAAAGTCCGCAAACCCTTGAAAATAATAGGAACCCACGCATTTTCTGCTGGAATATACTCAATAAAGCATTTTCCCCTCTCTGTACTTTTAAGAAAAACAAGGCCATCATCAAAACATTTCATCATCCAATCTTTTTAGACGAAACCTGTATATCTTTATTATTTGATATGGCGCAACAAATATGTTCCTTATCAATATTTTCTTTTGTTACTCTGATATATTCCATTGTGATTTCCTCCATAAATTACGATCCATCAAACCCCATACTCGCAAACGCTCGGCTTGCTCCTTCCTATCCCTCGCCTTCGGTTCGGTCAAGCCCAGTTTGGCTTTATAAATTATATGTTTTATACATCAAAGTGTATATTTATAAGCTGATAATATAAAAAGCGACTTTGAGCTCTGTCCCCGCCATTACATCAGTTGACTCAATGACCAGTTCACTGTCGCCGTTTACTTTTTCTGCAGAATGATATTGAGCCATTTTTCCTTACTCCGATTTGGTCTTACATCTGATGTAACCCACATTTCTTCTATTCTTACATTTTCTGTTTTTTGAATAAAATCCGCAAAGGTATCCTCGGTCATATCCGTGAAGTAGCGTCCGTTTCTCTCGCCTGCAAAGGTTCCATACTTGAATGAAGTATAGATAATTCCATTGTCCTTCAATGCCGTCATCATTTTACACATGACCTCCGCAAGCTCATTGATAGGTAAATGCAATATGGAAGAACACGCCCAGATGCCATCATATTTTTCAACCTCTTCCAGCTCATGAAAAAACAGGTTTTTCACTTCAATCCCTGTGTACTCGCTGGCCAAGCGGCATAATTCAATGGAACCGTCTATCGCTTCAACCTGATAGCCCTGTGAAAGAAAATACTTCGTATCACGTCCTGAGCCGCAGCCGAAATCCAGAATGAGCGATCCTTTAGGCAATTTGTCTGTAAACCTTTTCTGAGTAGACTCAAAATTTACTGACACGGTTCCGGATGCAAACTCCTTCGCGTTGGAGTTGTAATAGCTGATAGTCTTATCTTCCTCCATTATGCGGTACTCCTTCTGGCAGTCCTTGTAAAGCTCAGAATATCTCCTCAGGAAACGGTATCCCTGGCAGGGTCAACTGTTCTGCCACCAAGAATCAATTCTCTTTATCAACTTTTTACATGGTGCCAGCACCATGTATTTCGTATTATTAAGGAACAAGTTATATTTTTATGCTAATAACATTTTTTCTGCTTTTTCAATATCTTGCTTTGTTAAACCCACGGTCTGATTGGTTTTAATTTGATGTTGGAGAATCAGCTCATTATGTAAATCTAAATCATCAATTACAATCCATTTTTCCACTCTCTCATGTAACTCAAGCCAACTTAAGATTTCATTTGCCTTTACCAGACTAAATTTTTTCGTCTTTTTTATATCTTCTGTTGCAAAGTCTGGTGTCACATCAAATATCTTCATACCACATTCCAAAAACATTTCTGCCAATTTTGCAGATTCAGTTCTTAATGGCTCAATATTATCATCAAACCAAAATCGCCATCCTGAATGTAGTACAATTTTTGAACCCGTATTCTTAACAAGTCCCCCTAATAATATAACTTTATCTTTATCAATTAAAGTTCCCTCACTAAGTTCCCTCTGGTGAGAGTCATTCCAAAAATTAGAATTTAACACACCATCTATATCTAAAAATATTATTTTATCCATTTCTATTATTCTCCATATTCATAAGCTTTCACATATAAATATTTACTTAGTGGCTTAATCAGCAGACACGAATTACTCAACAATCGTAGCCACACGACCAAACCCAACAGTTCTGCCACCCTCACGTTGCTACGAAGCGTTTGTCTATATCACAAACCATGATAAAATGGGGATTTTTTTATTTGTATTATCCTCAATATCAGCTTATTTTTGTGGTTATTGAAAATTGTAGAAGCATTTTAGAAGCACAAAGCTTAAATACGTCTTAGATAAATCTTGGGTAAACCTTGGATACTGCTTGGGTAAATTTATCTTCGCCATTCATCTGTAAATTGCCAGCCAATGGCTAGCGATTTATAGGAATAATCCTCATAACAATTCTGTATTGCCTGTTTTTGCAACATTATATCTGTTCATTTCAACAACCTTAGTTATCAAAATTTTGAATAACCTTGAATAGATCTTGAATAAACCTTGAATAATCTTGAGTAAATTTATTCAAGATTTATTCAAGCCTTTATTCAATACCCAATATGAGCGTTGCTGATTCGAAGAATCTGTATCAATAACATTATTTTTCTTTAATGCAGCCAACAAATTACTTACTTTATGTTCTTTTTGAGCATCTGACAACACATCCGGCAGCTTATCCCACAACAACTCCCGAATATCTTTCTTTTTGGCTTTTTTGTATTGCTTTAGGTATTCAACAATCAAATCCTTATAATACTTATCGTCAAATCCTTTGTTTTTAATATAAGTCGTGCTTTCATCAATACTTTTAGCCGCTGATGCAGACAAATACAGACTCGTCATCCTACCTTCTACCAGCTTCTGCTCCCGCAGCCTGTCTACATCTTCCCTATCTACCGGCAAACCTTTCTGTATCCGGTCAAGCAAAAAGACTGTCTGCAAGTCTAAATCCTGATGATCATACAATATGTGCATATAACTGTCATTCAGTGTTTTTCCGTAAATCGTCACTTCAACTTGTGTTCCGGAGGAAACATTATAATCAGGCATAGGAAAATACTTTGCTTTTTGAATGTTATACGCACGACGGATTCCTAATGTTGCAGTATCAATCATATGAAATGCCGCCATAGATTCTGCCAGCAGCTGGTTTCGGTAAAATGGCGGGCTATAGCTTGCTTCCAGAACATTCTCGATGTTCTGCGGAATAAAATCACCCGGATTGGTAAATTTAAGCTTGTCCTCAAATTCATTGACATAAATCCTACCGCCTAGCTGATAATTTGTGTGTGCAATACAGTTATTCAGCAACTCGCGCATCAGCCAGCTATCATATTGCTCCGTTTCCATCGGAAACAACGTCATCTGATTCGGCATATACCGGTAAGTCAAATTCCTTACTTTCGCAAACACCTTATCTACCACATTGATAAAGGGAATTTTGAAAATGGCATAGTCTCTGTCCATGTTGTCAGCGCCATATAATCTCCACATAATGCCCGGTGAAGACTGAAACATATAATCATAATCCGAATTGCCTAACAAAAGCATTCCCGCATGTGTGATTTTACCGTCTATCATGAGCTTTAACTTTGTTAAAAACTGCTCATCACTCATGGCATCTACTTCCTCGGAAATGTGTTCCTGATTCATTTTTTCCTTGTACTTCGCTCTGGCTAAAGCAACCGCATCTTTATCTAAATGCTCTATGCCTGCTTGTTCCAGCACCCGTTTTGACCAATCCCTGCGCTCCTGTGAACGAATTGCGTCTATCTTGTACTGTTTTAACGGCACAAGACTTTCTCCGGCACGCTCATAATAATTTGTTTTCCAATCGGTAGGTATGCCCGTTGCCGCTGCCGGAATCTTAAACATAAGAACCCGATATTCTTTGTCATTAACAACCGGGGATATTTCGATAATATCATAAAATGTCATACCGTTGGTAGTATCTCTGGATATTTCATATTTAAAACACTCCAGCAGACTACTATCGCCCTTTTTGTATGCCGTTCCTACAATCTTCTTTGTCTTGGTTTTCTGTTCCTCACCGACACCAAAAACAAGCCAACCATATTGTTGTTGGCGTAAGTTCGCCTCATTGCTGATGGCGGAAAAATATCTGCCAATTTTATCTGTGTCGTAGCCGCCTTTGGCTTCCTTAAATTCGACAATCTCATATTCCCAGCGCTTCATGAGGTTTTCTAATATTTCGTAGTATTCAATATCTTTTACAGATTTATTATATTCAAAATATGACATTTTCTACCTCTCTAAGCACTTTTCTCCTACCAATACCGAATTCTCCATTTTACGAGCAGCTAGCCCGATTACTTGCGAAATATACCGCATCCTGTTCCATCCATATCTCCAATAACCAACGCCACTGTTGATACTTTCGGAGTTTTTAGAACTATGTATTAATTATTCCCTTCTAAAATCATCAGTAAAAGAATTATTCTCTATAAGTATTACTGACACACCAATATTTTCATCATCATATCGCAAATTCTCTCGAACATCATTCAACTCAGCAAATAAAGTTTTTCCTCTCATCTCTTCTGAAGATAAATGCACATATGTATTTTCTCTTGGGAATTTATCTAATCCAACATTTTTTCTTCTCGAACAATTTGAGCCTGCTATGTGTAATAAATCCCAAATCATCTGCGACCAATCCTCTGTTATAGAACTACGATCTTCAAATGTACGTCCTGCTTTAAATTTGAGAAAATCTATTACTTCTCTAGTAAATTTATTATCAATCGTTATAAGTTGATCGGGGATAGCACACCCCATAGGATACTTATCTATATCACCATCCAATCCGTTGGTGTAAGGATTAACATCAATTAAAAGATATTGTGCTCCATCGTTTATTGTTTTAGGGCAAACATTTCTTGTTTTCCCATTTAAAAAACGCCCTGCCCTGTAATAAACAAATTCGAGCCATCTTTTATATAATTCTAATTGATGCAATTCATTTCCTTTCACCTTCATTTCATATCTATCAGATATTTTTGCTTGAAACAAGAGTGCATTATACATTTTTTTGCCAAAACAATCATTATCTATATATACAAGCAACAAATCACCTAACTCTGGTTTTGTTCCACATCCTATATCCACAATGGGTTTTTGATGACAAAACACTCCCGAAACAGAAAACATATTTCTAGGGAACACGGATTGTAATATATGGTATAGATTACGAGTAAATCTAGTTATCAAAACAGCCACATAATCCGGTTCTTGCGGAACACTAACACAATGATTATGTGTCCAAGCCATTACATCTAAAACGGCTCTATCCAACAAGAGTTCCAATATTTTACTGTTTGCATTAATTTCATTTGTATTCATGGTATACCTCCAATCTAAACTCTATAGCAATCTTGACAAGCGGATTTTTTTCAGCCGCTTCAACTTTATCTTTTAGATTAATTCCTTGCGGAACAAATTTTGCCACACAAATATCAAAAGATGATAATTAAAGTCCTGTTGAATTAAGTGTCTGAAAAACTTTACATATTGCATCCAATGTCAGTTCGTTAGGAAGAGTGACTACGGGAAATTCATATGCAAATATTGACTCCAAATAATCACTAAGTCTTCCATTAAGGAAATCGTAGACATCCCACTTATCTTTATTATCTCTAATTCCATTCTTATAAAGTTCCAGCAAATCTCTTAATATTTTAGGACTTTTTATAAAACTAAATGATATTCACCCATTATCCAACATTCTTTCCGGATAATCATTTTGAATGGAATCTAATAATTTCTTAACTTGTGGAACTGTCCACTTATACTTACGTTAAAATGACAGTAACTTTATCTTACACAATCTATATCCTCCAAAAATTCTTTCAGTCGACTTTTTTCGGAATAAATTTACCCATAATTTTACTTGTATGATACTTCCTATATTTAAGTATGCAGTATTTTTATTAAAAAAGCAATAAATTTCAAAAAGGGCTTGCCAATCTCTCGGAAAGCCTTAAATCCTAACTTCTTACTAAACACATTGTAACAAATACATCTATCACTAATTAGTGCCTGCTGATTAAGCCGCATTTAGGCTGTAACTTTTGATATTATCACATATTGAAAAATTTCCAAAATGGACGCATAAGTATTCGTTTCTGAATCTTGAAAAGAATCGACACGAACACAGATAATGCGATGGATGTCAGTTGGGTTTCCTCCAGCTTGGTCACGATACACCCCAGACCATAACAGCGCTTGCTGCGGCTGAAAAAACGCTCTACTTCAATCCTGTCCGTATTATCCAAGCGCATTTGCGCTTTGTGTTCCGGTTTCTTGTCTGTTTTGGCATCCAATGACGCTCTGCCAAGCTTTGGACCCGACAGCCGTATCCCATGCTTTTTACAGTAAGCCCGGTTGTCTCTGGTCCGGTAGATTTGATCTGCCAGTACGCGCTCCGGATAGTTACCCGTGCGTGACCTGTATCGTTCCACTGCCTCGATCAGACATCTGCTTTCATTGTATGCGTCAAAGGATACCTTCTCCAGCCGCCCGTATCCTTTCCCGTCAATGCTGACATCCAGCTTTGAACGGGCATTTTTACTTTATCACGCACTATAGGGCGTATCCACGGCTGGCTGATGCTCACGATCCTGTCTGGCACGGTGTGTACTTTATTTTCATACATAGCTTCCTGCTGGGCATACAACTTGAAGATGGTCAGGATATGAGGAATATCCCTAGTGTCCGGCATGAAGCCCCGGCTGAAATATCCTTCCAGATAGCCGATGTCCCTGCGCACGTAAGAGAGCTGTCTCCTGATTGCCGCCCGTACCTGCTTTTTGTTATGTTTCCTGCTCTTGGCAAAAGCCAGATATTCTTTCCTTGCTTTTCTACGATAACACCAGGGCAGCTGCAGACCGTATGATTGACACATACGTTGTATCATCTGTTCCAGTTTTTCCCTTGCTTCATTCAGCAGGGAGATATCCTGCGGGTATCGGTGTTTATGATACACTAAAAATACCGCAAAAAAGCGCAAGAATTCCCCGAAATCAGCAAGGGAATTTCCCCAAAAAGGCGGGACATATTGAAACTACTTCACAATACATTTATCCTTTGGTAGAGTCCAATCTATTCAAAGGAGGAAAGGAAGATGCTCACTATGTCCCAGATCAATCATATCAAAGATTTGAGCAATTGTGGATACCGGATTTGCGAGATTGCAAAAGAGACCAGTACAGACCCAAAAACAATACGTAAATATCTCTCGCAGGAGAATTTCTCCCCTGTACCACCTCTCACGGTGAAAAAACCGTCCATTCTCGACCCGTTCAAGCCTGTCATTCAGGATTGGCTCGAGGATGACAAGAAACACTGGTGCAAGCAGCACCATACTGCCAAAAGGGTCTATGACCGGCTGGTGGAGGAGCATGGGTATACAGGCAGTTACAGCATCGTGCAGTGCTATCTAAAAAAATGCAGGAACCAGCAGATGGAAACGGCGAACCTTGAACTCGTATGGGATCCGGAACCTGCGCAGGTGGATTTTGGCGAGGCGGATTTCGTTGAAGCCGGAAAAAGTACCTTACCGTGTCTTTTCCCTACAGCAATGACGGCTACAGTCAGGTGTTCGGAGGAGAGACAGCAGAATATGTCTGTCAAGGACTTTTAGATATCTTTGAATTTATAGGCGGAGTGCCGCCGCTGCTGATCTTTGACAATGCTACAGGCGTAGGCCACAGGATTGGGGATGCCGTCCATGAATCGGAGCTGTTCGCCCAGTTCCGTGCCCATTACCATTTCAGGGTACGATTCTGCAATCCCTATTCCGGTTGGGAAAAGGGGAACGTGGAGCGCAAGGTGGGCTACAACCGTGCCAATCTGTTCGTGTCGGTGCCCCATTTCACACAGATAGAAAAATACAACCAGAAACTCCTCCAGCAGCACGATAAGAAGGCAGGGGAACTCCGCTACAAAAAGCAGGCACCAATCAGGGAATTATTTGAGGAAGACAGGAAAACCCTGTTGGTACTGCCGCCGAAGCGCTTCAATGTGCGCCGGTACGAATGGCTGCAGGCAGACGGCTATGGGAAGATATGCATGGACGGGAAACATTTCTACTCCGCGGCACCTGAGAATGCACACCGTAAAGTCCTAATAGGGATCCGGGCGCATACCATAGATATCCTGGCAGATGGAGGGCAGCTTATGGTCAGCCACCGCCGCATGTTCGGGGAGGTAGGACAGACTTAAGCGACTACAGCACGACTCTGGCAGTGTTGATGAAAAATTCCGGTGCGTGGCATGAAAGCGGTCTGCGCAGGGAAACGCCTGACCTCCTCCACGCCTACTTGGATGCCCAGCCGAAGGAAAAGCGGAAGGACTGCCTGCGAATCATGAACGAACTTACGAACCAGTATGGTTTTCAGGCGGCGGCATCCGCCATGGAGATGGCAGCTTCCTGGGGAAACGTGGACATATGCGATGCATTGGTTCTTGCGGCAAGGATAACAGGGTATGGGATCGAAACGCCCCCACAGCCGGAACCTTCTTTAAGCGTATATGATGAAGCTTTTTGCGGAAAGGTGGTGATGTATCATGATGACGCCGGAAATGAAAGAGGATATCTGCACCTGCATTCTGGAAAGCAGCCGCCAGCTGTTCCTCTCCGCGCGGATATCGAAAGTGTGCAGGGAAAAGGGCACACAGAAACAGCTGGAATTCGTGGAAGAACTTTTTCGGGAAGAGTTGAATCTGCGGGATGAGAATCGCCGGAACCGTTTGATAAAACGTGCCGGATTTCCAGTATATAAAACATTTGAAGGATACAGCTATGACAGCGTAAAGTTCCCCCGACATTTTGCATGGAGAGACTTGAACAGCTTTATTTTGTCCCTGAACGAAAGAATCTGGTGCTCCATGAACCGATAGGGAGCGGGAAGACCCATATGGCGATAGCGGCGGGGGTGAAAGCATGTCAGCTGGGCTATAAGACGAAGTTCTGTACTGTGGCGGAGCTTGTGCTGAAACTGGCGGAAGCCCGTAAGAATGGCACCCTTGAACCGCTGCTCAAGGAATTACGCACCCTTGACCTTTTGATCCTTGATGAGTGGGGCTATGTGCCGGTAGATAAAGACGGTTCACAACTGCTGTTCCGTGTGATATCTGACAGTTATGAGAGCAAGAGCCTGATACTGACGACCAATCTGGAATTCTCCAAGTGGGGAGGAATCTTCACGGACGACCAGATGGCGTCCGCCATGATAGACCGTCTGGTACACCATGGACATCTGCTCATTTTTGAGGGGCGCAGCTACCGGATGGAACATGCCCTGATGCGTCAGGATACCTAAGAAAATGTCTCGCCAAAAGCAGGGAATTTCCCTGTACGAAAAAAGGGAATTTTGATGCTTTTTTAGGGAAAAGTACTTGACAGAAAACAATCGGAGGTTTGCCGGGGCACACGTTGCATCAATAATAAGGGTTCCTTTGTTTGCCCCTTCTTCTTTTGGCATGCTGTTTTCCCTTGTGCCATCCCCGGAAGACGGCGGTTCCGGCTGGTCATCATCCTTATGGGCAAGGAGATACTCATTTGCCTCATTCAGCATATCCGCCGTAATCCGTTTGCGGAACAGCACCAGCGTGCCTGCATCAAATGGTGAGGTGTCCTGCTATCCCGGCAGCCCGATAAAATACTGGAGATACGGGTTCTCCGTGATCTGATCCACAAGCTCCCTGTCGGTGAAATGGAACCTGCCCTAGATGATCAGGGAACCAAGCGCCATACGCAGGGGCTTTGCAACATTACCCGTGCCGCTCGGGAACAGGGCGGCATATTTTACTTCAAGCTTGTTCCATGGGATTTTATCCGCCATTCAGATCCAACGGTTATCGGGATTCATATGTAATCCTATGGGTTGGTTAAAGTCAAGAAAAGAGGTCTGTATTGTATCTGCTGGCTTGTACATTTTGGCTCCTTGTAGACTGTTTTACTGAGAAAATCTGCAAGAAAATCGAGTGGATTACTTGCTTTTCCTTGCAATTATTATACCAGAAAATAGTTTAAATGTCAGTATTTATCAGCATTTAAGGCTTAATCAGCAGACATTAATTACATATTCCAGCATGTCTTCAACCACATCCCCACTTCGCTTTTTGTCATAAACCTATCTATACAATTAATCCCTTCAAAAACCTAATTTGTCACTTCAACCTTCCACTCATCTTCTGATAATTCCATAATATTCACCAATTGCTTACAAAAATTATAGATAGATGTAGCACTTAAATTGGCTTCATAGAAATATCCATTAGCCAACTCTTTAGGTCGCCTAAATGCCGTTCTATCCTTACCAAGAAGAGAGGGATACTCTTCTTCTATAGATTCGATCTTTTCCGGTGCCAAGTCTGAAACTACTTGCAAAGTATGTAAAAGCACATCTGACCAATAATTCACATTATATTCCTGTCCTAAAACCATTAATGAGTATGGTTTTGTTCCCGTTACATCAGAAAATTCATTACTGTTAATTTTTTCTCCAAAGTATGGATATACCTGCATAACCTTATCGGCCAATACTTCTGTTCTCTTTTTTATCTCATCCTCTGACCATTTTTCAATTGTTGAAAAATATTTATTTATTTCTAGATGGGACTCACCATATATACCACACTTCTTTTTAAAACTGCTGTTGGAAAGTTCAGAATTATATGCTGTTAATGTCAAATTTCCCAATGTGTTTAGATATATTTCATGTACTTCCTCAAACTTATCTCCTAAGTGTATTTGCCATTCTTCTGTTAGTTTTTGTGGCATGATATGCTCGATTGTCATATTTTCCAACAAACTCATCTCTTTATGTCCAAAAGATTCCTCCAAACGATCCAAAATGATTTTCGTCTTCTTTACCCTATCTCCATTTCCATACAATTTTGCTATTTTCAAATTTTCCTTGAACTCATAATCTTTAGGGTAATTTTTAGATTGCAAAACATTTTTCAATTTTCCTAAATATGAGCCATTCTCTACTTTTTGCATCTGTCCAAAAACTTGTGGAAATACTTTATTTAACTGGTTGGTAGGGACTCCACATACAAAACGTCTAATAATAAAATTTTCAATTACAACAAACATATCTGCCAATTCATCTGCCGATATTTCGCCATTCACATACAATCCATACAAATTAAGCAATAACGGATAAGATGTAGATATATCCAATCGTTTTAATACACTTAATTCCTTACTAAGTTTCCTATTTGGTTCGTTCTCTGGATATAAAAATAAGTTATAAATTTTAGAAAATTTGTTTAAGTCTTGCAAACAAACATCTATCCCTTTATCATCTATCAGACCCTTTAAGACATTATAAACATCTCCTGTATTAATATTGTCGCCATTCATTGTTAAATAATGACGCACAAAATCAGGAATTGTATCCTCCAATCTGTCCTGCATAGGTTTCCATATTTCATTATATACTTCATCTTGCTTATCGACATGGATATTCATAAATACATAATTTCTAATCAAATCTGCTACAGATAAAGGCTTCCCTTTGTGGTTAAGGCTTTCAAAAACAAGATACGGATTATCCGCTGAATCCAAAACAATGCTGACAACAGACATCTTTGTTGTAATAATGGTCTTCATTTTGTCTAAATCAATATTCAGGGAAAGTTTCCTCTTAAAAAAAGAATATGCATCCCACATTCCATGTTCAAGTTTCTCTGTCGGATTTTCGCTAATATTCGTAAAAGCATTTCGATCAACCTGAGTAGGTAATAATTTATAAAAATCATTGCCTCTTTTATATGGATTTACTAAGTAAATATTTTTTATTTCCTCAAACTTTTCCTGTTCCCCCATTTCATGGTATAAATCTCCAATAACCATTAAAATCAAATAAAATGTTGTAATTCTTTGTTGTCCATCAATCAATAAAAACTTTGCAACACCTTCCGGTACTGATTTTGCCGGAATGGTAACTATTGATCCCATGAAATGTTGCTTTGGTTTTTCCGAATCATACAATTCTTTAATGTCTTCCCACAAAGTCGTCCACTCTTTTTTGCCCCAACTATACGAACGCTGAAATAGGGGCACAACATATTGTTTTACGCCTTCAAAAATTGGCTGGAAAATTGTCGAGGATACATCCATATCTTTCTCCTTTGCGCTTACCATTTTTATTGTTATAGAACTTAGTTAAATTTAATGTTGTCCCAATAATTATTTGCTGTTGCCTTGCATCACTTTAAAAATATTATATGCTTACACATCCAAATTGTAAAGAAAAACAAAAATATTAGGGGCAACCTTAAAGGCACCCTATTTATCATACAAATATTACTTCTCTTAATATCACTTTCTCCGCACAATCTTGAGGGGGTGTTGGTAAGTTATTTCAAGTTTCAAAAAGGGCTTCCCGAAATCTCGGAAAGCCCCATAAACTTCAGCTTTTTACTAATTACTCAACAATCGTAGCCACACGACCAGACCCAACAGTCCTACCACCCTCACGGTATTTGAATAGCGTTTTTTATGGTATTTTCTATGCTTTTTATTGTGGAAAAGGGCATAAAATCACTGTTTTTATGTGGCGTATTTTTATTTGCATGACTTCTTGGCACCGTTTTGGCACCAGTATCGTACTAATCTATGAAAACATACACTACATAATGAAACTTTTTTATCGGAGCAAGCTATGATATCAGCTTAAATCTCACTTCACTCACCTGTATTGCCAACAATAGGGAACTAAATCCTTTTGTTGGTCAAAAGCAAAACTATATCATGTTATACTTTTCCAATTTTTTATATATAACCAATCGCCCATATCATCTGCAGAGCCTATTGCATAATTTAGCACATCCTTATTTATCACTTTTTTAATCATTGAATTATAGTCTCCTGGAACAATATCTTTTTCATATGTACGTTTGTAGTTTTTTGTTATCATAGTTAAATATTTGTATGCTTCCGCAAAAATATGTGAATCACCAAAAATATAATTCAATTTTTCTTGAATATTTTCATTACTTTTTTCGCCAATCAACTCACCTAAAAATCCAATAATATAATAAGGAATTGGTGTTCTTTTATCAGTTGATTGAACTCTCTCAGCCTCCGCTTTCTTATATAAGCAATATAGCTTTATCATATTATCGATAGTCAAATAATTATGTATTTGTAAGCAATAATTTTCAAATATATCGTCGTTCTGCTTTAGTATCCGATTCTTCTTTGAAAACGCAAAATAACCTGTTTTCATCAAAGCCAAAAACACTTGTAACAACTTTTCCAACGAAATGCAAATATCCGCATAATTCACAATTGAAACATTCAATTTACTTATAGTCACGTTAGCCTTTTGGATCAAGTTTGCCCGATCTGTTTTATTCAATTTCTCTTTATAACTATTCTTATCGCTTGGCTTTACAAACAGCAAAAAACCTCTTTTTTCAAATTCTTGCTGCATCCTATAGAAACTATCCATATTGGACACAAATGCTTTATCTGAAATTGCATTCTGTTTATTCGTATATTTAACCACATTACTATAAAAAGTTATATTTTTCTGATCATCTATATCTTCAATAACCAATGCCTTTACCATCACATATACATTTTTATATTCTTCTTTAACCTCATTTTCCGATAAATTTTCTAAAACCTTCTTAATTGAATTTACCGTCTGACAACCATTTACTATCTGCGGATTAACAAGCGGTAAAACTCTTAGGCGAGATGAGTTATCTATATAATCCGTCTGTATTTTTTCGCAAACTATTGTAATTCCATTATTATAATACATGAAATTTTTTCTCTCTGAAGTAGATTTTAAAGTTTCAATTATCCCATTATTGATCGGATTAGATCCTAAATATTCTCTTATATTTTTCTCAAAAATGGAATAATTCTTTTTTTCAGCAGCTAAAAGCATTTTATATAACTCTGAAACCGGTGTAACAATATAGTAGGCCTTATATGACTCATCCATCCCGTATTCTTCTCTTAAAGACGCAAACGTACCTCTATTCAATGTTCCCAACGGATGCGTAAAATTAATGTTTTCTTTATAATTCTTCCCGTAATATAATTCATATATATCTTTAATGCCAAAATACTTTGCTTCAATTATAGCACTGTAAATCTTGCCCTGTAACATTGAACGCACTAATCATATTTTTTATATCAATACTTTCCTTTTGAGTTGTTGCAAAAAAATAAAGAAAAATTTTATATTCAGCATCATCTTTCGCCTTATTAAAAATATTCTGTAACTCGGATGACTTTGAATAATTATTATTTTTCAAAACCGATATTGGCGTATTCAGAAAATCTGCCACATCGGTTCGAGCCACTGCACTATCTAAAGCATAGTATTTGTTTTGAATAATATATAATTCTTTGCTATCTTCAAAATGCACAAAGCAGTCAATTGCTTTATCCGAATATTCCGTGATTAATTCGGGTATCAATTCTTCATCAATACTAAATATTCTACTTAAAACCCAATAATTGAATGCATATGCGTCTTTTGACAAATTACTGTCAATATAAAATAGTTCTTTTTGAATTAATGCAATATCTTCTTCTATTTGCTGTTTAAACATTACTATATCCTGTGCCATAAATCTTTATCCTCCTACTATCTCGGTCCCAAAAACTTGTCCCCATTCAAATGTATCATATGCTCCGGCATCTCTGCAATCCAGACTTCCGTTTCCCATGCCAAATCTTCTGAAAATCTCTTATATGTCTTAAAATCAAGAAATGCCGTCACAAAGATTTTTCCTGCTGTTACATTTTTTGTCATCTCCGTTAATTCCAGTATTCTTTTGGAATCCATCGATCCTACAGAAGTCACCGATTCCACAAAATATATCCAGTTCTTATCTTCTCTATATAAGACCACATCCGGCATCTTGTCATGCAAAGTTATCTCAAATCCCAATTCTGTCAGCTTCTCTACATTTTTCACCAAATCCTTTTCTATGGTATCACCCACATACAAGCACTCCGACCCAGGAGCGAACCGTGGTGCAAATTCCTCAATAATAGCCTTTTGTAATTCATTATGTTTGCCTGTAGAAAATTGAAAGTCGGCTCCATTGATTCGTACCGGCATCATCGTCATCTTCTTTTTTGAAGCATAGAGATCCACCAGCTTTTCATGGTATTTTAAAAAACGATTGACAGATTTCTGCCACTCTGGTGTTTGAAATGCCCTCACTATCCGCAGTGTCTCTTCTGTAATCCTGTACCTGTAATTGGGGCTGTTTGTTGCTTTCCCATTATCTTCTACAAGTGCAGCATTCCGAAAATGATGCAACGCCTGCTTGCGGAAAGTTTCCCTGCTGTTTTCTGCATAAGTCGATCCATAATTTGTATTTGCAAACTGAATGATATCATGGATGCGAATCCACTCGTTTCCGGCATCCGCCCACTTTGTATCCTGCTTTATCCCTGCCATTGCCAGCAGTACATAGCAACAGATATCCGCCTGCTGTGCTTTGGGCATCCCAAGCATCTTCAAAACTTCTCTCGCCTCATCAATTTTATCCACAATATCCCTCCAGTATCATATTACAGTTATTTTCCGACATATCCTTGCTTTTCATCAGTTTTCTGCCCATTTCCTGTATGCAATCCAAATCAGGCACGGGCATTGCATTAATTTCTGTCGAATTTACCTGCGTTGAACCGTTCAGAATTCTATAATATTCATCGTAAAGAGTGGAATTAAAAATCACATATAATCCATACACAAGGCACTCTGACATTTCCGTTATCAGCCCATCTATGAAATTTATCTTATTCTGTGTGCTGATCTTCTTATACTGCGGATATTTCTTCGATAAATATACCCCGCACTGCAGCCTGCGCCGTTCTTCCTTTGCCGTAAAGCGCTTGACAAACAGATAATTCCGATTGTCCTGCATCAATCCGTTTTGATTCGTCACTACATACTCATGCTCTTTCTGGATAGGGAACTGTACCTCTCCCTGTCTGATATGCTGTGAATAAAAAAGCGGAATCGCCCCTTCTTCTGCATCATCACGAAGTATCTCCCGATTACGGAAATCAACCGTCAATCCCGTTTTCATTTTTAACCCAATATCCGGCAATGTTTTATCAAATCTATGTAACCGCTCCAACACAGAAACTTCTCTTTCATCTGTTACTAAATATACATAATAATCATTCCCCGATACCACAAGGCTATATGGCACAGTCAAGGACGTAAGATTATCAAAGTCATTGTTTGACTGCGAGGAAGTAATTGTTACTTTTTCCGGTGTCTGGTTTGTCTTTTTTACTTTAATGATAATCGTTTCCTGTAAAACATCTTCTTTGTCAAACACCTTGTTGCGGCTTACAAACAAATGAATATGCTCTAATTTCCCCTCTGTCAGAAAATACTGCCTAAACCGCTTGAAATAAGCGCCCGAAGTCCACGAGCGGGGAATAATATACACCATTTCCCCATCATCATCCAGATTAAACAATCCCATTGCCGCAAAAATGAAATACAAGTTGGGCGCACCATAACAAACCTCCGGCATGGCAGTTGCTTCCGGTGCATCCTTCGGTATTTTCATATACGGAGGATTACCAATAACCAAATCATATTTTTTAGGTTCAGGATTGCCGCCTAACATCTGATTGAAGTCCAGATACTGGCTTGTAATATAATTATCTGTAACAATTTCTATTTTTACATCCTTTTTAGAATTTGCCTGACAAGCATGCAGGTTTTCCTCCAACAAGCCCAAAATATTGGCATCATTCTCATAACAGGTCAATTCTATCGTCTGAACAGAAGCCCTCTGCTCTAATCGTTCTATCAGCGCACACGATAATATCCCTGATCCCGCCCCTGCATCTAAAATACTGACTTGAGGCCTGTTGTCAGGAATATCATATAATTTAGCCATAAAACGTGCTGTTTCTTTACTTGTAAAAAATTGACCATACTTTTTGCGCTCTTTTTTGGGCATACTATCAATGTATTTATTTGTACGTTCAATAATATAATCTAACATCTTTTTTCCTCTGCTTTCATGCGCCCTGCTATTGTTAGACCTTATATTTCGTTATATGCTCTTTCTAATAAAGGTTTTGCCTTTTCAAAATCTTCTGCATTCTTAATCGTTATCTGCAAATCCCCTGTTCCATAATGTCCAATACTACGCATATCCCTCGTAAATCCATTTTCCAGTTCAACAGTTTCAGGATTTAACTTTAGAAACAATATAATCTGCTTATTGTAAATTTCAATACATACCATGTTCTGGACTTTCTTATATGCCAAATATAATTTCAATTGATTTGATACAATATCATCCCCTAAAGATTCAATAAAACCACATATAGAATGGTAAAGACTTTTCATATTTTCAGAAATTGTCGCTAATTTTTCCAAGTGAGTTTTCTGCGTACCATTTTTTGCACTATTTTCATCTCCTCCATTTTCCATAATCGGCTTTACGGTCGGTGTGTTTAAATGCTCAAAAAGAAGCATACCGTTGTCATACCTGCGATAGCTTACCAATTTAATATTTCTCTGCATTTGATTGACTGCATGTATATCATATTTTGTAAAATCATGCGCAACGCAAATAACGCACGGAACAGACCAGTCTATGCTGTCAGCAGCTTCCATCCCAAATTTATCAATAACCAGCAGCTTAAAATCTGCCTTATGGTCTAAAAGCCAATCAAGGTAAAACAGACCTTGGTTAATTACATTTTCATTTTGACTGCGCTTATATTCAAATATAACAGGACTATTGTTTTCATCAATTCCAATACTGTCCATACGTCCATTTGTAATCGCATACTCACTTTTCAAAAAACGCACCCCAAAAAATATTTCCATATTTTGCTCTACCAGTGTTTGAAGTTCTTTTTCTAAAACCACCTCAGATGATGTACACTCTTTTACCCCTTCATTCAAAGAAAATAATTTTATCTCCGCCAATATTTTTACCTCTTTTCATAATGCAACATATTCGCCATAAGTCCTTATAACTGCTCCCTAAAAGGCGCTGTTTTGCTAACTGCCTTAATTTTAGCATATCAACACACACTTTTCCACTGATTTCAAAGAATGAATGACAGACCAAAAGCACAATTTCAAAATAAATGGACACTTAACCACGTCATCACTTTCTTTGCCGTGTCAGTCATACTCTCCCTGAATTTTCATATCTCAAAAATTTTCTCGTCAGTGCCTCTGCCATGAAAAAGGAATCTTTTATCATTTCTCGAATATTTTAGAAGCATTATAGAAGCACGAGCAACTTACATAACAAATTTCCATTCAAAAAGGCTTCCGGAGAACTCCCCGAAAGCCTTGATTTTACTATATTTCTTTCAATTACTCAACAATCGTAGCCACACGACCAGATCCTACTGTCCTACCACCCTCACGGATAGCGAAAGTAAGACCCTGCTCCATAGCGATAGGATGGATCAGCTCGATGCTCATCTCTACGTTATCGCCAGGCATGCACATCTCGGTGCCTGCGGGCAGGTTGCATACGCCGGTAACGTCGGTAGTTCTGAAGTAGAACTGAGGACGGTAGTTGTTGAAGAAAGGAGTATGACGGCCACCCTCATCCTTGGTCAGAACGTACACCTGAGCGGTGAACTTTCTGTGGCAGGTAACGGTGCCGGGCTTTGCAAGAACCTGTCCACGCTCGATCTCGGTTCTCTGAACGCCACGAAGCAGTGCGCCGATGTTATCACCAGCCTGTGCCTCATCCAGCATCTTTCTGAACATCTCAATACCGGTTACAACGGTCTTCTTGGTCTCTTCCTTGATACCAACAATCTCAACTTCCTCATTCAGACGCAGAACGCCACGCTCTACACGGCCGGTAGCAACGGTACCACGACCGGTAATGGTGAATACGTCCTCGACAGGCATAAGGAAAGGCTTGTCGGTGTCACGCTGAGGATCGGGAATATACTCGTCAACAGTGCTCATCAGCTCCATGATCTTGTCGCCCCACTCGCCGCTGGGATCCTCAAGAGCCTTCAGTGCGGAACCTTTGATGATAGGGCAGTCGGTGAAGTCGTACTCCTCCAGCTGCTCGGTGATCTCCATCTCAACCAGCTCCAGCAGCTCAGGGTCGTCAACCATGTCGCACTTGTTCATGAATACAACGATGTAGGGCACGCCTACCTGACGGGACAGAAGGATGTGCTCCTTAGTCTGTGCCATAACGCCGTCGGTAGCAGCTACCACCAGAATAGCGCCGTCCATCTGTGCAGCACCGGTGATCATGTTCTTTACATAGTCAGCATGCCCCGGGCAGTCAACGTGAGCATAGTGTCTCTTCTCGGTCTGATACTCAACGTGTGCGGTAGAAATGGTAATACCACGCTCTCTCTCCTCGGGAGCCTTGTCGATGTTCTCAAAATCAACCTTCTCGTTACCTGCAACTCTCTCAGCCAGAACCTTGGTGATTGCAGCGGTCAGAGTGGTTTTACCATGGTCAACGTGACCAATGGTACCAATGTTACAATGGGGCTTAGATCTTTCAAATTTAGCTTTAGCCATTATTAATATCCTCCTTAAAAAATAGATACAGTTGTTTTTTTCTCGCTATCTCTGATTATATTAAATAATCAGTAGTTTGACAAGCAGTTTTTGTTAAAATACGGTAAAACTTCAATTTACTTTGCCTTCTCGGACAATACCTTTTCCTGAACATTCTTGGGAACGGGCTCGTACTTCTCGAAGAACATGGAGTAGTTGCCGCGACCCTGTGTCTTGGAACGAAGGTCTGTGGAGTAGCCGAACATCTCTGCCAGGGGAACGAATGCTCGCACGATCTTGCCGCCGCCCAGATCATCCATACCCTCCACGCGTCCACGGCGGGAGTTCAGGTCTCCGATCACATCACCCATATACTCCTCAGGCATGGTAACCTCAACCTTCATGATAGGCTCGAGCAGCACGGGGCTTGCCTTCTGCATTGCTTCCTTAAACGCCATGGAACCGGCGATATGGAAAGCCATCTCCGAGGAGTCTACCTCATGGTAGGAACCGTCATACACATTGGCATGAACGCCCAGCACGGGGAACCCGCCGAGGATACCCGCCTGAGCAGCCTCTCTGATACCTTCGCCGACCGCAGGGATATACTCCTTGGGAATCGCACCGCCGACCACCGTAGATTCAAACAGCAGTACAGGGGGCTCGTTGATGAGCACATTCGCCTTGGGATCAAACTCGAACTTCTCGCAGTTTGCCTCCAACGGCTCAAATTTCACCTTACAATGTCCGTACTGTCCACGACCGCCGGACTGTTTAGCATACTTGGAGTCAACCTCCACAGCCTTGGTGAACGCCTCCTTGTAGGCAACCTGAGGTGCGCCTACATTGGCCTCCACCTTAAACTCGCGCAGCAGTCTGTCAACGATAATCTCCAGATGCAGCTCACCCATGCCGGCGATAATGGTCTGACCGGTCTCCTGATTGGTGTGTGCGCGGAAGGTGGGATCTTCCTCGGCCAGCTTTGCCAGAGCCTCGCCCATCTTGCCCTGACCTGCTTTGGTCTTGGGCTCGATAGCCAGCTCGATAACGGGCTCAGGGAACTCCATGGACTCAAGGATTACCGGATGCTGATCGTCGCAGATGGTATCGCCGGTGGTTGTAAACTTAAAACCGACTGCAGCTGCAATGTCGCCGGAGTAAACCTTGTCCAGCTCTGCACGCTTGTTTGCATGCATCTGCAGGATACGTCCCACACGCTCTTTCTTATCTTTTGTGGCATTCAGCACATAGGAACCGGAGTTCATCGTGCCGGAATACACACGGAAAAATGCAAGCTTACCTACGAAGGGGTCAGCCATGATCTTGAATGCCAGAGCGGAGAAAGGCTCGTTGTCGGACGAGTGTCTCTCAACCTCGTTGCCCTCCAGATCAACACCCTTGATAGCAGGGATGTCGGTAGGTGCGGGCATATACTCCAGAACAGCATCCAAAAGCTTCTGCACACCTTTGTTGCGGTATGCGGAACCACAGCATACGGGCACTGCCGTACACTCGCAGGTTCCCTTGCGGAGAGCAGCCTTAAGCTGCTCGGTGGAAGGCTCCTCGCCCTCCAGATACATCATTGTCAGGTCGTCATCCAACTCGCAAATCTTCTCGATCAACTCAGAACGATACAGCTCTGCATCATCCTTCATATCTCCGAGATCATCAGTCACAGTGATATCTTCACCCTTGTCATCGTTATAGATATACGCCTTCATTTCAAACAGGTCAATGATACCCTTGAATTCATCCTCTTTACCGATGGGCAACTGCAGAACGATGGCGTTCTTGCCGAGTCTGTTCTTAATCTGTTCAACGGCTCCGTAAAAGTTTGCACCCATGATATCCATCTTGTTGATGAAAGCCATACGAGGCACATTGTATGTGTCGGCCTGACGCCACACATTCTCGGACTGAGGCTCCACACCGCCCTTTGCACAGAAGACGCCGACAGCGCCGTCCAATACACGAAGGGAACGCTCTACTTCCACAGTGAAGTCCACGTGACCGGGAGTATCAATAATATTGATACGATGCTCCAATGCACCTTCCATGGGCTTGGTCTCTTTCTCCAAAGTCCAGTGACAGGTGGTAGCGGCTGATGTTATGGTGATACCTCTCTCCTGCTCCTGCTCCATCCAGTCCATGGTAGCAGTACCTTCGTGAGTATCGCCAATCTTGTAGTTTACACCAGTGTAATACAGAATACGCTCGGTCAATGTGGTCTTGCCCGCATCGATATGAGCCATGATTCCGATATTTCTGGTTCTCTCTAAGGGATATTCTCTTCCAGCCAAGGTCTTTTCCTCCTATTTTTGTGTGAAGCTTAGAAACGATAATGTGCGAAGGCCTTGTTTGCCTCTGCCATCTTGTGCATGTCTTCTTTTCTCTTGACTGCAGCGCCGGTATTGTTGGCTGCATCAAGAATCTCGTTAGCCAGTCTGTCCTCCATGGTCTTCTCGCTTCTCTTGCGGGAGAACATGGTCAGCCAGCGGAGTCCCAGAGCCTGACGTCTGTCAGCGCGCACTTCGATAGGCACCTGATAGGTAGCGCCGCCGATACGTCTTGCCTTTACCTCCAGAACGGGCATGATATTATTCATTGCCGACTCAAACACCTCGAGAGCCGGCTTTCCGGACTTCTCCTCTACTTTGGCAAATGCGCCGTATACAATCTTCTGAGCCACACCTCTCTTGCCGTCCAACATAATGTTGTTGATCAGCTTGGTGACAACCTTATTATTGTATAAAGGATCCGCCAATACATCTCTTTTCTGAATATGTCCTTTACGTGGCACGATTCTTCCCTCCTTATTAATCAATAATTCATCGGTACTCACATGTGTTTCCCCAAGTGTCCGTGCTGTGTATCTGTTGCTTTTACTACTATAAACAATACAGAATCCAACACTTTTCTTAGTTCCGTTTTAGTGTAGTACAAAATTGACGCAATGCATCAATCAGTCCTTACTTTTTGGCGTCTTTGGGTCTCTTTGCGCCATACTTGGAACGAGCCTGCTTTCTGTTGGCAACACCTGCAGTATCCAGGGTACCACGAATGATATGATATCTGGTACCAGGAAGATCCTTTACTCTGCCGCCGCGGATGAGCACCACGCTATGCTCCTGAAGGTTGTGGCCTTCACCGGGGATATAGCTGGTAACCTCGATACCGTTGGAAAGACGTACTCTGGCGATCTTTCTCAGTGCGGAGTTAGGCTTCTTAGGAGTCGCTGTCTTAACTGCGGTACACACGCCGCGCTTCTGAGGAGCGGAAGTGTTTGTAGCCTTCTTGTGAAGAGAGTTGTAGCCTCTCTGCAGCGCAGGTGCAGTAGACTTCTTTACAGTCGTCTGACGTCCCTTTCTTACTAACTGGTTAAATGTTGGCATTCTGTTTCACCTCTTTCTTATTATAAAATATTTTTGGTAAATTATGCATGCGCCTCACCCTATCGGTGTACACGCACACAAGATGTACCCATACGGGCACACTAAAATAGTATACTTGTTTCCACGAATCTTGTCAATACAAATTTTCGGCCGCCGCACTTACTCCAATTCCGCCAGGTATCTTCTCAGGGCGTCCTGCCATGCGGGCAGTCTCCCGAAACCGTTCTCCACAAGCTTGTCATTGCTCATGCGGCTGTTATAGGGTCTGACTGCCTTTGCTCCGTACTCCTCTGCACTCACGGGCAGAACCTTCACCTTGTCCGCAAGCCCCGCCTCCCGAAATATCGCACAGGCAAATTCATACCAGGAGCAGACACCTTCATTGGTAGCATGGTAAATGCCATACCGCTCCGTCTGCACCATATCCGCCAGAAGCTTCGCCAGATCGCGAGTGTAGGTAGGCGATCCTATCTGGTCGTCCACCACGCGCAGCGTATCGTGATCCTCAGCCAGTCTGAGCATGGTCTTTACGAAATTTTTGCCGTTTACGCCAAAAGTCCATGTGACGCGCACAATAAAATATTTCTCCAGCAGCCTCTGCACCGCCAGCTCTCCCTCATATTTGGTCCGACCGTACACATTCTGCGGATCCCGCTCATCATCGGGCTCCCAGGGGCGTTCTCCCTGCCCGCCGAATACATAGTCCGTGCTGATATAGATCATCCTGATATCCAGCGCCCTGCAGACTTTGGCTATATGCTCCGTGCCCTCCACATTCACCCTGCGGCACTGCTCCGCGTCATCCTCCGCCGCGTCCACGGCAGTATAGGCCGCGCAGTGGATCACCGCATCCGGCGCCATGTCCCGGATCACCCTCTCCACACAGGCGGCGTCTGTGATATCCATGGTCTGGTGAGTCACGCCCACCGCCTCCTGTCCGCGGGACTGCAGTTCCCTCACCACATCGTAGCCGAGCTGACCTCCCGTGCCTGTCACTAAAACCTTCATCCTTTTCCCTCCCCTGATTATCCGAGCTTTTGCTCTAAAAATTTTAATCGAGCAAAAGGCCAGTCATCAGTCGGCTGGCCTCCTACTCGATTTTACATTCTGCAAAACAGTTTATTCGCTGTCTGTCGCCATTGTCATCTCAGCCTCAGGTACCCCTGCGTCTGCGCTCACATCCTCATCCGGCGTCTCAGCAAAGCTGAGCTCCATATCACCACCCACAATCTCCTCGTCGAAAGTGATGGTGCGGACATTGTCCGTGCTGAGTCTGGTATTGCGGTATCTCTTCATACCCGTACCCACGGGAATCAGCTTACCGATGATAACATTCTCCTTCAGACCGATCAGATTGTCTACCTTGCCCTTGATGGCCGCCTCGGTCAGAACCTTGGTGGTCTCCTGGAAGGATGCCGCCGACAGGAAGGAATCCGTTGCCAGAGCCGCCTTGGTGATACCCAGGATAATGCGCTTGCCGTCTGCGGGCTCCTTGCCCTCCGCAAGCAGCTGCTCGTTCATCTCTTCGTAATCAAGCACATCCACCAGCGTACCGGGCAGGAAGTCGGTATCGCCATTGTTCTCAATGCGAACCTTCTTCAGCATCTGGCGAACCAGCACCTCGATATGCTTGTCGGAAATATCCACACCCTGCAGACGATATACACGCTGTACCTCGCGGAGCATGTAATCCTGTACCGCACGAATGCCCTTGATCTTCAACAGATCATGAGGGTTCACGCTACCCTCGGTCAGCTCGTCGCCGGCCTCCAGTATCTGTCCGTCCACCACCTTGATGCGGGAACCGTAGGGAATCAGATATGCCTTGGACTCTCCGGTCTCATCGTTGGTGATGACTACCTCGCGCTTCTTCTTGGTGTCTCTGATCTCAGCCTGACCGCCAAACTCTGCGATGATTGCAAGTCCCTTGGGCTTGCGCGCCTCGAACAGCTCCTCCACACGTGGAAGACCCTGTGTGATATCGTCACCTGCCACACCGCCGGTATGGAAGGTTCTCATCGTCAGCTGCGTACCGGGCTCACCGATGGACTGTGCCGCGATAATGCCGACAGCCTCTCCCACCTGCACAGCCTCTCCTGTCGCCATGTTTGCGCCATAACATTTTGCGCAGATACCCACATGGGAACGGCAGGTCAGGATGGTACGAATCTTTACTTCCTCGATGGGCTCGCCCTTGGCATTGACGCCCACGCTCAAAATCTTTGCGGCGCGGCTGGGTGTGATCATGTGATTGCTCTTCACGATCACATTGCCGTCCTTATCCTTAATCTCCTCACAGGCATAACGTCCGGTGATTCTGTCCTTGAGACTTTCGATAGTCTCTCTTCCGTCCATAAAGGCCTTGACCACCATGCCGGGAATCTCGTCCTTACCCTCACAGCAGTCCACCTCTCTGATGGAAAGCTCCTGAGATACATCCACCATTCTTCTGGTCAGATAACCGGAGTCAGCGGTACGCAGCGCCGTGTCGGACAGACCCTTGCGGGCGCCGTGTGCGGACATGAAATACTCCAGTACGTCCAGACCCTCACGGAAGTTGGACTTGATGGGCAGCTCGATGGTTCTTCCGGTGGTATCCGCCATCAGGCCTCGCATACCGGCAAGCTGCTTAATCTGCTGATTGGAACCACGGGCGCCGGAGTCCGCCATCATAAAGATATTATTATACTTATCCAGACCGGCGAGCAGCACATCCGTCAGCTCCTTATCGGTCTCATTCCAAGTCTCCACAACCGCACGGTAACGCTCCTCCTCCGTAATCAGACCACGCCTGAAATTGGCGGAAATCCTGTCAACGGTTGCCTGCGCCGCAGCCAGCATCTCGGGCTTCTTGGCGGGCACGGTCATATCGGAGATGGATACGGTCATGGCTGCTCTCGTGGAATACTTATAGCCGATGGATTTCACATCATCCAGAACCTCTGCGGTTCTCGAAGCACCGTGGGTATTGATGACCTTCTCCAAAATCTGTTTCAGACCCTTCTTGCCCACATGGAAATCGACCTCCAGCTTCAACAGGTTCTCGGGATTGCTTCTGTCCACAAATCCCAAATCCTGGGGAAGTATTTCATTGAACAAAAATCTTCCCAGCGTGGACTCCACATTGCCGGAAACCACATTGCCCTGCGCGTCCTTCTTGCTCACGCGCACCAATATTCTGGAATGCAGGGTGATCGCCTGATTCTCATAGGCAAGGATCGCCTCATTCACACTCTTAAAGAACTTGCCCTCGCCCTTTGCTCCCTCTCTCTCCTGAGTCAGATAATAAATGCCCAGCACCATATCCTGCGAGGGAACCGCCACAGGACCGCCGTCGGAGGGCTTCAACAGATTGTTCGGGGACAAAAGCAGGAATCTGCACTCCGCCTGTGCCTCCACGGACAGCGGCAGATGTACTGCCATCTGGTCTCCGTCAAAGTCCGCGTTAAATGCGGTACATACGAGAGGATGGAGCTTGATCGCCTTACCCTCTACCAAAATAGGCTCAAACGCCTGAATACCCAGTCTGTGCAGGGTCGGTGCGCGGTTCAGCATCACGGGATGCTCCTTGATAACCTCCTCCAGCACATCCCAGACGCTGGTATCCAGTCTCTCCACCAGTTTCTTGGCATTCTTGATATTCTGGCTGATGCCTCTTGCCACCAGCTCCTTCATCACAAAGGGTTTGAACAGCTCGATAGCCATCTCCTTGGGCAGACCGCACTGATAAATCTTGAGCTCCGGCCCTACGACGATAACGGAACGTCCCGAGTAGTCCACGCGCTTACCCAGCAGATTTTGACGGAAACGTCCTGATTTTCCCTTTAACATATCAGACAAAGACTTCAGCGCTCTGTTGCCGGGTCCGGTGACGGGGCGTCCTCTTCTGCCGTTGTCGATCAGCGCATCTACAGCCTCCTGCAGCATACGCTTCTCATTGCGCACGATGATATCGGGAGCGCCCAGCTCCAGCAGTCTCTTCAGACGATTGTTTCTGTTGATGATTCTTCTGTATAAATCATTCAGATCGGAGGTGGCGAAACGTCCGCCGTCCAGCTGAACCATGGGACGCAGATCGGGCGGTATCACGGGCACCACGTCCATGATCATCCACTCAGGCAGATTGCCCGAACCGCGGAATGCCTCCACAACCTCCAGACGCTTGATGATGCGGGCGCGCTTCTGACCGGAGGACTCTTTCAGGCCGGTCTTTAATTCCACTGCCTCCGCCTCCAGATCCACTGCCTGCAAAAGCTCCTTGATGGCCTCGGCGCCCATTCCCACGCGGAATTTATTGCCCCAGTTCTCGCGGGCGTCCTGATACTCCTTCTCGGAGAGCACCTGCTTGTAATCCAGATTGGTCTCGCCTGCATCCAAAACGATATAGGATGCAAAATACAGCACCTTCTCCAGCACTCTGGGAGACAGATCCAGAATCAGTCCCATACGGCTGGGAATTCCTTTAAAATACCAGATGTGAGACACCGGAGCTGCCAGTTCAATATGCCCCATACGCTCTCTGCGGACGCTGGCCTTGGTCACTTCCACTCCGCATCGGTCACAGACCACACCTTTATATCTGATCTTCTTATATTTACCGCAATGACACTCCCAGTCCTTGCTGGGTCCGAAAATCTTCTCACAGAACAGACCGTCCCTCTCAGGCTTTAAGGTTCTGTAGTTGATCGTCTCAGGCTTTAATACCTCACCGTGGGACCACTCACGAATCTTATCAGGTGATGCTAATCCGATCTTGATAGCATCAAATGTCATAGGCTGGTAATTTTCCGTTCTTGTTTCTGACATTTTGGCTCTCCCTTTCTGTTTTACAATTCGTCGTCACCATCGAAGCTTTCTTCCTCGTAATCATCATCCGAGAAATCTTCGTCCTCCGTGCTGATGAGTTCGCCGCTCACATCGTCAAACTCCTGTGCCTGATACCCCATCTCGCCCAGAGTGCCGCTGTCATAATCATTGTACTTGCGGTCGCCTTCCATCTCATAGCGATAATCCGTGTCGCCGTAGTCGATGGTCTCCATAATCTCAACCTCGGTCTGATCCTCACGCATCACGCGCACATCCAGTCCCAGAGCCTGCAGCTCCTTTAACAGCACCTTGAAGGACTCAGGGATGCCGGGTTCAGGGATATTATCACCCTTGATGATCGCCTCGTAGGTCTTCACACGCCCCACCACATCGTCGGACTTCACGGTCAGAATCTCCTGCAGCGTGTAGGACGCGCCATATGCCTCCAGCGCCCAAACCTCCATCTCACCGAAACGCTGTCCGCCAAACTGCGCCTTACCGCCCAGAGGCTGCTGCGTCACCAGAGAGTACGGTCCGGTGGAACGGGCATGGATCTTGTCATCCACCAGATGATGGAGCTTCAGATAATGCATGTGACCGATGGTAACCGGGCTATCGAAATACTCGCCGGTTCTGCCGTCCCGCAGACGAACCTTACCGTCCCTGGAAATGGGCACACCCTTCCAGAGCTCTCTGTGGTCTCTGTTCTCGGACAGATACTCCATCACCTCGGGCAAAAGCTCATCCTTGTGCTTCTTTTCAAATTCTTCCCACTCCAGATTGACATAATCATTTGCCAGATCCAGAGTGTCCATAATATCATGCTCATTTGCGCCGTCAAACACGGGCGTAGCCACATTAAAGCCAAGCGCCTTAGCCGCCAGGGACAGATGGATCTCCAATACCTGTCCAATGTTCATACGGGAAGGCACGCCCAGAGGATTCAGCACGATATCCAGCGGGCGCCCGTTGGGCAGATAAGGCATATCCTCCACAGGAAGCACGCGGGAAACCACACCCTTGTTGCCGTGACGTCCTGCCATCTTGTCGCCCACGGAAATCTTTCTCTTCTGCGCAATATAAATGCGAACCGCCTGATTGACGCCGGGCGACAGCTCGTCGCTGTTTTCCCGGGTAAACACCTTGGCGTCCACCACAATACCATATTCACCGTGAGGCACCTTCAGGGAAGTGTCGCGCACCTCTCTCGCCTTCTCGCCAAAAATAGCGCGAAGCAGTCTCTCCTCCGCCGTAAGCTCCGTCTCGCCCTTGGGAGTCACCTTGCCCACCAGGATATCTCCGGCACGCACCTCTGCGCCGATACGGATAATGCCTCTGTCATCCAAATCCTTTAACGCGTCGTCGCCCACGCCGGGAACGTCGCGGGTAATCTCCTCAGGTCCCAGCTTGGTATCGCGGGCTTCCGCCTCATATTCCTCAATATGCACGGAGGTATACACATCCTCCTGCACCAGTCTCTCGCTCAACAGAACCGCGTCCTCGTAGTTGTAGCCCTCCCATGTCATGAAACCGATCAGGGGATTCTTGCCCAGCGCCAGCTCTCCCATGGAAGTGGAAGGACCGTCCGCAATAACCTGCCCCTCCGCCACATGGTCGCCCTTGAACACAATGGGCTTCTGATTGTAGCAGTTGGACTGGTTGGAACGGGAGAACTTCGTCAGATGAAATTCTGCCTTCTCCCCATCATCATAGGCGATGCGAATCATATCGGAGGCCACATAGGTCACGGTGCCCGCCTTCTTTGCCACCACACAGACGCCGGAGTCCACAGCGGTCTTGACCTCCATACCGGTTCCCACCACGGGAGCCTCCGTAGTCAAAAGAGGCACCGCCTGACGCTGCATGTTGGAACCCATCAGCGCACGGTTGGCATCATCATTTTCCAGGAAAGGAATCAATGCTGTCGCCACGGAGAACACCATCTTAGGCGACACATCCATATAGTCAAACGCCGCCTTGGGATAGGCCTGCGTCTCCTCGCGGTAACGGCCGGAAACCATATTGTGGACGAAATGTCCCTCTGCATCCAGCGGCTCATTGGCCTGCGCCACATGGTAATTGTCCTCCTCGTCAGCAGTCATATAGAGCACTTTCTCGGTGACGCGGGGATTCGCTGCGTCCGTCTTGTCAATCTCACGGTAAGGCGCCTCCACAAAACCATATTCATTAATGCGGGCATAGCTTGCCAGCGAGTTAATCAGACCGATGTTGGGACCCTCGGGGGTCTCAATGGGACACATTCTTCCATAGTGAGAATAATGCACATCACGCACCTCAAATCCGGCACGGTCTCTGGAAAGACCGCCGGGACCCAATGCGGACAGACGCCTCTTGTGCGTCAGCTCACCCAGAGGATTGTTCTGATCCATAAACTGAGACAGCTGGGAGGAACCAAAGAACTCCTTCACCGCAGACGTCACCGGTTTAATATTGATCAGGCTCTGAGGCGAGATATCCTCAGCGTCGTGAGTAGTCATGCGCTCGCGCACCACGCGCTCCATTCTGGAGAGACCGATGCGGTACTGATTCTGCAGAAGCTCACCCACCGCACGGATACGTCTGTTGCCCAGATGATCGATATCATCGTCATTGCCCAGACCATACTCCAGATGCATATTATAGTTGATGGAGGCAATGATATCCTCCTTGGTGATGTGCTTGGGTATCAGCTCATGCACATTTTTCTTGATAGCCTCACCCAGCTTCTCGGGGTCATCGCCAAACTCCTCCAAAATCTGCGCCAGCACTGGATAGTAAACGCGCTCGTGAATCCCGAAATCCTTGGGATTGCACTCGATAAAGCTGGTGATATCCACCATCATGTTAGAGAGAACCTTTACATTCTTCTCCTCTGTCTGAATATATACAAAGGGCACTGCAGCGTCCTGAATGGCGTCCGCAAGCTCTACGGTAACCTTGTCGCCCGCGCTTGCCAGAACCTCTCCGGTGGAGGGCTCTACCACATCCGCCGCCAGAATCTGATGTCTGATCCTGTTTCTGAATGCCAGCTTTTTGTTGAATTTATATCTGCCTACCTTTGCCAAATCATATCTTCTGGGGTCAAAAAACATAGCGTTGATAAGGCTCTCCGCACTCTCAACACTCAAAGGCTCGCCGGGACGGATCTTTTTGTACAGCTCCAACAGACCCTCCTGATAATTCTCAGCAGTGTCCTTGCCAAAGCTCGCCTCAATCTTGGGCTCATCGCCAAACACCTCGCGGATCTCGTCATTGGTGCCGATGCCCAGCGCGCGGATCAACACGGTGATGGGAACCTTACGGGTCCTGTCCACGCGCACATAGAAAACGTCATTGGAATCCGTCTCATACTCCAGCCATGCGCCGCGGTTGGGGATCACGGTGCAGGAAAACAGCCTCTTGCCGAGCTTGTCGTGGGCAATGCCATAATAAATACCGGGGGAACGCACCAGCTGGCTTACAATGACACGCTCCGCGCCATTGATCACAAAAGTGCCGGTCTCAGTCATCAGCGGCAGATCACCCATAAAAATCTCATGCTCGCTGATTTCCTCCTTCTCCTTATTGTAGAGGCGCACCTTTACCTTAAGAGGCGCAGCAAAGGTCGCATCGCGTTCTTTGCATTCCTCGATAGAATACTTCACATCATCCCTGCACAACTCAAAATCCACGAATTCAAGACTCAAGGAACCGCTGTAATCAGCAATAGGGGAGATATCATCGAAGACCTCCTTCAGGCCTTCATCCAAAAACCACTGATAGGAATCCTTCTGGACTTCAATCAGGTTGGGCATCTCCAGAACCTCTTTCTGCCTTGAGTAACTCATACGCATAACCTTGTTGCCGGCCATGGGACGTATTCTGTTCTTTTCCATTGACATTTCACCCCGTTCTTCTTGATTTGTTGCCGCAATCCGCTGCATAACCACTGTGATGATTCATCACATGGCAGAACGACCTGTCTTACCTTTGGAGAAAAACAGGCCCAATTCCACACAATAGTGCATTTTTCATGATAACACAACCGTGGACGAGAGTCAAGAAATTTTTGGCAAAATTTAGACTGCAAAATTCGGACTGCATTTAAAAACGACCCCCGCATTTTCGCGGGAGTCGTCTGTGTGTACGGTTCCAATTACTTAAGGGTAGCCTTAGCGCCAACTTCCTCAAGTTTCTTCTTGATCTCCTCAGCCTCTTCCTTGGAAGCGCCCTCTTTGATAACCTTGGGAGCGCCGTCTACAGCGTCCTTAGCTTCCTTCAGACCCAGACCGGTAATCTCACGAACAACCTTGATAACCTTAACCTTCTCAGCGCCAACCTCGGTCAGCTCAACATCGAACTCGGTCTTCTCCTCTGCAGCGTCTGCTGCTGCGCCTGCTGCTGCAACTACAACGCCTGCTGCTGCGGATACGCCAAACTCCTCCTCGCAAGCTTTTACCAGATCGTTCAACTCTAATACGGTCAACTCTTTGATTGCATCAATCAATTCCTGTGCTGTCAACTTAGCCATTTTCATTTCCTCCATTTTCTTTTACTGTTTTCTCACGCGCAGCTCTGTGCGCATCTGCCTTACTCTTATTCTGCGGCGGGAGCTTCCTCTGCGGGAGCCTCTGCTGCAGGTGCTTCCTCCACAGCAGGTGCTTCTGCTGTGGGCGCTTCACATGCGGACGCGCCACCCTTTTCTGCCAACTGGTTCATAACACGTGCGAAATTGGTGATAGGGCTCTGCAAGCTGCCAAGCAGCTTGGAGATGAGCACCTCTCTGGAAGGAATGCTTGCGATAGCTGCCATTCCCTTCGCATCGTACACAGTGCCTTCTACCACACCGCCCTTGATTTCCAGCTTATCTGCCTTCTTTGCAAACTCTGCAATCACTCTGGCGGGAGCAGTGGCATCCTCGGTGGAGATAGCCACCGCGCTGGGACCCTCAAGATAAGGAGCCAACGCTTCAAACTCTGTACCCTTGAAAGCACGGGTCATGTAGGTATTCTTGTACACCTTGTAGACAACTCCGGCCTCGCGCAGATTTCTGCGGAGCTGAGTGTCCTGCTCAACGGTCAGACCGCGGTAATCAACCAGCACAACAGACTGTGCATCTTTGATTTTAGCGGAAATCTCTTCCACGATGGGCTGCTTCAATTCAACCTTTGCCATTTTTTTACCTCCTTTTAGATTTGCTGCCGAAGGAGTTCAAATATCTATCGAAACCTGTCTATGCGGCTCTGCGCATAAAAAACGTCTCCCCGAGACAGGAAGACGCAGTTTTCACTCATCAAAACTCTCTCCTCGGTAGGCGCTTCGCTTACGTCCCTTTCGGACACCTACTGTCTTCGGCTTGGTCATGCGACCTTTGATAGAGTATCACAATTTTTTCGGACTGTCAATAAAATTTTTGCATTTTGTGAGTGCTGGGGTTGCTGCGAGCGTTGTGACGTTACTTCAGCCATGTCGGCGGGCGGGGACCGGGAGGTGGGGGCAGACGGGCTGCGGTTGAGTGTTTTCTAATAGTGCGTATCAGTATCTCACAATTTACGGGTCGGCTTTAAGGTGCATCCATGCACCGTA
>N._stephensi_711_cecum__coassemble_38_pt1 | contig 33492 bp, 25 predicted proteins | sample N__stephensi_711_cecum__metabat2_high_PE_008 | metagenome-assembled genome bin N | reverse complement strand
ATTGAGAGCGCGGAGGATATGGTGTCTGCGTTTCGCGATGCCGAGGCTTCCAGGGGAGCCGCGAAGGTAGGGCTTGTGGATGCGCAGACGGTGCTGCAGGCGCTGATGTTTAATTACGGAAATACCTTTACCGCGGAGGATGGCAGTCTGGACAGGGATGCCGTCGCCGGATTCCTGGAGCTGGGCAGACAGGTTTACGAGCTGGACAGGGAGAATCTCACGGAGGAAGAGATTAATGAGCGAGACAGGGTATGGAACAGATGGGGCGATCTGGAGATGACAAGCGCCAGGCGCTCCAATCAGATGTGGTCGATGTCAAAGGGCGCAGAGAGTGCAGTCACCGCTATGACATGGTACGGAGACTGCTTTGGCATCGGAATGCTGGAGGGCGGTATCAAGAACAGCATCAATACCTTTCTTGCCACGCTGGAGAGCGGAAAGCTGGACTATATGCTGCTTCCCGGGGAGGGGCGGGCTGCTCTGCCCATGACTTTGTTCGGCATCAATGCGGCGTCCGGCGCGTCGGAGTATGCGCAGGATTTTGTCCGCTACGCTCTGGGAGACTGGCTGTTCGAGGAGGAGATGTACTGGACGATTCCCATCAACCGGGATGCGCTGGTAAAGATGCAGGAAAATCCCTATAAGGATGACAACGGAAATCCCAGCTATGAGCCTTATGTGTGGATGAGCGGCAGTATGAGGAATGAGGATGGCTCCGAGGATCCCATGACCTCTATCGAGGTGAAATGGCGCAAACCGGAGGAGTATGAGAAATATAATTCCATGCTGGACAGCATCGACAGGGTGAGCTGGTGTGAGTATATGCTGCGGGATACAGTGCTGGAGGAGGGCGCGAAAGCGCTTGCAGGAGAGCAGAGTGTAGAGGAGAGCGTAGATGCGATCGAGAGGAAGCTGCAGCTCTATCTGGCGGAATAAAGAAAACAGGCGGCGCAGAAGGGGCGGATTATGGCATCTGTTCTTTCTGCTGCCAAGTCTTTTGGGGGTGAGCCTGTTTTTGGTGCTCCCCTTCGGGGATGTAGTGCGCCGTTCCTTTACCACCGCCATGACGGGAGAATTCTGCGGTCTGGACAATTATAAAAATATATTTCAAAATCAGGCGTTTCTGCTGGCGGCGCAAAATACCCTGAGGTTTGTGGGAGTGTGTCTGCCGCTGCTTTTGGCGGGGAGCCTTCTCATAGCGCTGGCGATGGAACAGCTCCCGTTTCTGGAGCATGCCAGAGCGTGCTACCTGCTGCCTCAGGCAATGCCGGCTGCCACAGTGGTTCTGGTGTGGAGGCTGGTGTTTGAAAAACAGGGATTTTTGAATGGAATTCTGGGCACGGAGATTGATTTCATGGAGGGAGGCGCTTCCTTCGGCGTGCTTGTGGGGACTTATCTCTGGAAGAATCTGGGCTACACGGTGGTGCTGTGGCTTGCCGCGCTGAAAACGGTTCCCGCGGAGGTGCTGGAGGCCGCCCGGGTGGACGGCGCGGGAAAGATACGATGTTTTATTTATGTGACGCTGCCGAGCCTGAGGGGAGCCGCCTACACCATTACATTGTTGTCGCTCCTGAATACATTCAAGGTGTTCCGGGAGGCATATCTGATCAACGGGGCATATCCGCCCCGCGAAATCTATCTGCTGCAGCATGTTTTTAACAATTGGTACACCAAGCTTGATTTTGACAAGATGGCGGCGGGGGCAGTGCTCACGGCTCTCGTGCTTGGCACGGGTGCGCTTTTGATGGAGAGGCGGCTGGGGATTGCGGCCGGGACTCGGGATCAGGACAGGAATCAGGCTTGGAATCAGAACAGGAATCAGGCTTGGAATCAGAACAGGAATCAGGCTCAGAATCGGAATCAGACTCAGGACAGGAGCGGGTGATATGGACAGGATAAAATACAAAAATCCCAGGGAGAAAATCGGCGCGGTCTGCGGCAGGATGGCAGTCGCCTTTGGCGTCTTTGCGCTGGGCAGCCTGTTTTTGCTGCCAATCCTGATTCTGGTGTCAGGCTCGCTGACGGACGCCTATGAGTGGCGGGAGCGCCTTTTGCCGCTTTTATTGAATGCGGAGGGCAGAATCAGCTGGCGATGGATACCGGATTATCCCACGCTGGAGCATTTTCGGAGATTATTGTTTTATTCTCCGGAATTTATGAAATTGTTTTGGAATTCCGTGGGGATGGTGCTGGTGATCCTCCTGGGACAGCTGGCGGTGGGAGTGCCGGCGGCGTGGGCGTTTGCTGCATTTGAGTTCAGGGGGCGCAGGGCTTTGTTTTTTTTGTATATGGCGCTGCTTTTGCTGCCATTTCAGGTGACACAACTGTCACAATATCTGATCTTGAAGGAGTGGGCGCTGCTGGACACTCGTCTTGCGGTGATCCTGCCCGCGGTGTTCTCCACCTTCCCGGTATTTTTGATTTACAGAAGCTTTGAGGGGATTCCGGCAGAGCTTCTGGAATCCGCCCGGGTGGACGGCGCAGGAGAGCTCAGGATATTCTGGCAGATTGGCTTTCCTCTGGCAAAGGGCGGGATTTTGGCGGCGTTTGTATTGAGCTTTCTGGAGAACTGGAACCGGATGGAGGAGCCGCTAGCTTTTATCAGGGATAAATCGCTCTGGCCGCTGTCTTTGTATCTGCCGGAGATTTCCATAGAGCAGGCGGGCTTTGCGGCGTGTGCGTCCCTGATCACATTGACATTGTCGCTGTTTGTGTTTGCACTGTTTCGGGACTCGCTGGAACAGGGCATTATAGCGGGGGCAGTAAAGGGATAGCCCAAGTGCGGTAAAAGGATAGCCCGGATGCAGTAAAGAGGTGAACCGGATGGCAATAAATGGGACAAATGGGACAAATGGAATGAAAAAAAAGGGAATTTGGGCGGGATTTTTGATATTTATGGGGTTTATGCTGGTCTGCACGGTGACGGCAAAGGGCATCTATCGCAACGGACTGCCCCGGGTATGGCTCTGTCAGGCGAAGAAGCAGAGCCTCCATTATGAGATAAGCGGCGTGGGAAACATACTGCCGGGGGAGACCTATGGGGTATATGCGCCTCAGGGACTGCGGGTATATACGGCGTTTGTCCGAGCCGGGGAACAGATACAGGAGGGTGATGTGCTGTTTGAACTGGATATGGACGATTTGGAGAGGCGGATTGAGGAGGAGACAGCCGGGCAAAATTATCTGAGAGCCCAAATCAATGATTTGGCGGAGGCGCAGAGCCGACAAAGCGCAGAGCAGAAAAAGCTGGAGGAGCGGCTTTTGGCGGATTACGACAGTCTGGTGGCGCGGCAGGATCTGCTGGTGAACAACGCGGAGCTTGCCGCACAGAGCGCAAGGCTGCGCATGAAGGAGGCCGAGAACAATGACGAGTACTCGGCTCTGGATTATAATCTGTATAAAAAGGAGTATGAGCAGGCGGAGAATGCTCTGGAACAGGCTCAAATGAACAGAGAGGAGGCCATCCGGGACTGGAACCGCAGTCTGGAGGACGCCAGAGTGGACATCGGTTCTGCGACGGCGGAGCGGGTGCGGCTCTCCGGGGAGCTTGCGGCAGGAAAGCAGACGCTGGAGCAGTTAAAAAAATTGAAGGAGGACGGGGGGCAGGTTCTCGCAAAGGAGGACGGGACGGTTCTGGGATGCATGGTGGAGACCGGAGGGCGAACCGCTGACGGAGCCTGTGTGCTTTATACGAAGACCGGGGACGGCGTGGAGGTGAAGCTTTCGGAGGAGGACGGGAGACGCCTGTCCATCGGAGATAAAGTCGCGCTGCAGTGCAAGTCCTCTCTGGGGGAGACCAGGCGTTTTGACGGTATTGTGAGCTATCAGGAGAACCTGAGCGGACAGCATGTGCTGCGGATTGAGGCGGATGTGTCCGGACTGCCCGCCGGGCAGACCGTGTCCATGAGTTACAGCTGCAGCAGCGAGAGCTACGAGATGGTCGTACCGATAAGCGCGCTCTATGAGAACATGGGCTCCGCCTATGTGTATGTGGTGGAGGAGGTGGAAGGGATTCTGGGAACCGAGTACAGAACGCGCAGGGTCTCGGTGACGGTGTTGGAGAAAAACGACGGCTATGCAGCCATAAGCGGCGCGGCATTGGGGAGCGACAGCGGGATTGTGCAGCGCAGCAATAAAGAGCTTGGAGAAAATGCGGCAGTGCGGGTGATGGAGGATGCATAAAATTTCTGAATCAAATTTCCTGACATAATTTTGGTTTTGGCGCAGCCTTAAGCTTTTCTGGACTTTGTCCGGGAGCTGTGTTATACTTGCGTTAGTGCGCGGGAGGCACAGCCCCCCGCGCTTTATGAGGTACAAGACTACAAATTTATATGGGAAAACGGGGAGCTTAGCTGTCTCGGAATGGAGGTATATATGACAAAAATCAGGACACGTTATGCGCCGAGTCCCACAGGGCGCATGCATGTGGGCAATCTGCGCTCGGCGCTGTATGAATTCCTGATCGCCAAGCATGACGGCGGGGATTTTATGCTGCGAATCGAGGACACGGATCAGGAGCGTTTTGTGGAGGGCGCTACGGAGATTATTTACAGCACGCTGGAAAAGACGGGGATTATCCACGATGAGGGACCCGACAAGGACGGCGGCGTAGGCCCCTATGTGCAGAGCGAGCGCATGAAGACGGGCATCTATATGAAGTATGCCAAAGAGCTGGTTGAGAAAGGCGAAGCCTACTATTGTTTCTGTGATAAGGAGCGGCTTGCGGGCTTAAGGACAGAGGTGGTAGAGGGAAAGGAAATCAGCATCTATGACAAGCATTGCCTGTCTCTGTCGAAGGAGGAGGTGGAGGCAAACCTTGCCGCCGGAAAGCCCTTTGTCATCCGTCAGAATATTCCCAACGAGGGGAGCACGACCTTCCACGACGAGCTCTACGGGGATATCACTGTGGAGAACGCAGAGCTGGATGATATGATCCTGATCAAGTCCGACGGTTATCCCACCTACAATTTTGCAAATGTGGTGGACGACCATACCATGAATATCACCCATGTGGTGCGGGGAAATGAATATCTCTCATCCTCGCCCAAATATCAGAGGCTTTACGACGCATTCGGCTGGCAGAGCCCCGTGTATATCCATCTGCCGTTAATTACCGACGAGAATCACAAGAAGCTCTCCAAGAGAAGCGGGCATTCTTCCTTTGAGGATTTGCTGGAGCAGGGCTTCGTGACCGAGGCCGTTGTCAATTATATTGCGCTCCTGGGCTGGAGTCCCGAGGACAATCGGGAGATATTTACGCTGGAGGAGTTGATCCGGGAGTTTGACTATCACCGCATCAGCAAGTCCCCCGCCGTGTTCGATATGGTGAAGCTGCGCTGGATGAACGGCGAGTATATCAAGGCCATGGATTTTGACAGGTTTTATGAGATGGCGGAGCCTTATCTGAAGGCGGTTCTCAAAAAGGAGCTTGACCTGAAAAAAATCGCCGCCATGGTGAAGACCCGCATCGAGGTATTTCCGGATATTGCGGGGCATGTGGATTTCTTTGAGGAGCTGCCGGAATACGATGCGGCCATGTATACCCACAAGAAGATGAAGACCAATTCCGAGACCTCTCTGGAGGTTTTGAAGGAGCTTCTGCCGATTCTGGAGGCGCAGGAGGATTACAGTAATGACGGGCTGTACGGGACTCTTGCAAAATATGTGGAGGAGAAGGGGGTAAAGAACGGCTATGTGATGTGGCCGATCCGCACCGCGGTCTCCGGTAAGCAGATGACGCCCGCAGGCGCCACCGAGATTATGGAGGTGCTGGGCAAGGAGGAGAGTCTGCTGCGCATCCGGAAGGGAATTGAGCTCTTAGAACATGTCACAGACTGAAAATATGCCCGTCCCGCAGGAGGATTTGCTGGCGGGACTGAATCCGTCACAGCGTCAGGCTGTGACGCACGGAGAGGGGGCTGCGCTGGTGCTGGCGGGTCCCGGCTCCGGCAAGACTACCGTCATAGTCAGACGTATTTTATATCTTATCCGGCAAAGGCACATTCCCCCGGAAGAAATTTTGGTGGTCACCTTCACCAAGGACGCCGCGCTGTCCATGCAGCAGCGTTTTCTTCGGGAGGCGGGACAGAGCGAGCCGGTAAACTTCGGCACCTTTCATTCTATTTTCTATCACATTCTGTTACAGTCGAATTATTTTTCATCCAAAACAATCTTACTTACCCAGACACAGAAAAAGAATATTTTGATTCCGATACTCAGGGCGCTGACCGCGGCGCGGCAGGAGTACTGCGATTATGATGCGCTGAAGGATTTGGCGGACAGTTTTTTGTGCGCTGTCGGATTTTATAAGAATACTCAGGACGAGCAGGCTGCGCGCAGATGCCTCCCGGAGAATTGGAGAAGCTGTTTTCATGAGGTCTTTGCGGCATATCAGGAGCAGTGCAGACGCCAGGGCGGCATCGACTTTGACGATATGGTGTATGAGTGCAGGAGGTTTTTGCTGGGGGATGCCGTCTGGAGGAAGTGCTGGCAGGAGCGGTTCCGCTATATTTTAGTCGATGAGTTTCAGGACATTAATCCCCTGCAGTACGAGGTGGTGAAGCTTTTGGGAGGCGTTCTTGGAAATCTGTTTGCGGTGGGGGACGACGATCAGGCAATCTACGGTTTTCGGGGCTCCAGCCCCGCATGCTTAAGACAGTTTGCGAGAGAGCTGGATGCGAGGCAGATTATCCTGAACGCCAATTATCGGAGCACCGGTGAAATTGTAGCCGCTGCCGGGAAAGTAATCTGCCAAAACAAAGACCGCTTTGTCAAAAAATGCTACGCCGCTTCAGAAAAAGAAAACCGCCAAAACAGGGACAGCGTGTGCGGAGACGGCATATGCGGGGGCGGCGTGTGTATACGCAGCTTTGCAGACCGCGCGCAGGAGCTGGATTATCTGAAGGCGGAGCTTACGGGATTCCTGAAGGACTGTCCCGGGGAGAGCTGCGGGGTATTGTTTCGCACCAACGGGAGGATGCAGGGACTGGCGGCTCTGCTCTCCCGGGATGGGATCGCATACCAGATGAAGGGGCAGACGGGGACTATATATGAGCATTTTATCGCGGAGGATATCATGGCATATCTGAAATTGGCTTCGGGCGAGCGGGACAGAAAGCATTTTCTGCGCATCATGAACCGACCTGTACGGTATCTTTGCCGGGAGAGTCTGGGCGAGTCGGCAGCTATAGATTTCCGGCGTCTGCAGGACTGGTATGACAGACGCAGCCGCCCCGGGGACGGACAGATTGCAGAGGCTCTCCGGAAGCTGGAGAGCCAGCTTGTCAGAATGAAGAGCATGTCCCCCAATCTCGCCATTTTATATATCTGCAAAAGTATGGGATATGAGGAATACCTAAGGAGCCGGAAAGAGGCGGGAGAGCATCTGGAGGAATGGCTGGATATACTGGAGGTTTTGCGGGGGGACGCGGCAGGCTACCCTCACGTGGAGCAGTGGGAGGCCTCACAAAAGAAACTCCGCGCGAAAGAGCCGCAAAGGGCGGAGGATGGGGCGGGCCATGCCATCCGGCTCATGACGGTACATGCCTCCAAGGGGCTGGAATTTGACCGGGTCTATATGCCGGACTGCAATGAAAAGGTATATCCGCACGGCAGTCTGCCGGATCGGGAGACGGTGGAAGAGGAGCGGAGGATCTTCTATGTGGGCATGACCCGGGCAAAAAAATATCTGGAGCTTCTCTATACCACAGGTACAAAAGAACGCCCCAGAGTGATGTCCCGGTTTTTAAATCCGCTCAGGAAAAATTAGGATTCCGGGGATGATTCGTCCAACAGCTCGTCAAATTCACAGTTGTCCAGATATTCGTCGAAGGCGTCCACCACCTTCTCGTATTCTTCATCGTTCTCAATAAAGCCGAGTTCAGGCTCCTCGTTGGGGTCATTGGGATTTTCACTGTAGTGGTAAAACCATACCTCGCCGTCCTCGTTGTCTCCCTTTTCGTTCAGGGGCAGAAGCGCGATATAATCCCTGTCCTCCACCGTGATAATGGTGATGACGGCGCAGTTTACCACGGAACCGTCATCCAGCTCCAATTCCACAGTCATTTCCTCATCTTCATAATCCTTATTGTTCCCCATGGCATCTCCTTTCAGGCATATGTGCAGCATTCTGTTTCAGGTTAACTGTATTTTTTGATAATTCAATTATAATCGCTTGTGATTTTTTGCGCAATACTATATAATAATTTTATCTGTTGACTGCTAGGGAGAACATAATGACAAGATTGGAATATACAAACGTAAAGCCATATCCCTTTGGAGCCTGCTCGGAGAACGGTGAAGTCCGCTTCGCATTTGTCTCCGGGAAAGAGGATTGCGGAGTTTTGCTTTATGATAGAAATACCGGTAAAAAACTGTATAAGCTGCCCTTTTCACCCAATGAGCGCATCGGAAACATCCATTGTATGTGCCTGACGGATATCCGCGCGGAGGATATCTCCTATCAGTTCTACGAGGAGGACACTATTGTGCCCGACAGGTATGCGAGGAGGTTTGCGGGCTCTGTGGCCTATGGTAAGGAGCGCAGGCTGCAGAACTGGCGGGCTGTGATTGCAGACGGAGCCTTCGACTGGGAGCAGGATAAGTGTCCCCGGCTTCCCTACAGTGAGAGCATCTGTTACTGTGCCCATGTGCGCGGTTTTACAAGACATACATCCTCCGGGGTGGCGCACAGGGGAACCTTTCTCGGCATGGCTGAGAAGCTGGATTATCTGCAGGAGACCGGAATCACCACCGTGGAGCTGCAGCCAATCTATGAATTTGCGGAGGTTCCGTCGGAGATGGAGCGCAGGGAAGCGCTTCGCGCCGGAGGAAACTATATGACCTCAGAGGCGGATATGGAGGAGCTTTTGCCGAAAAGGTGCAATTACTGGGGCTATAAGCAGGGCTATTACTATGCGCCAAAGGCCGCTTACGCGGCGGGGGAGGATCCCTGCACAGAGTTTAAGGAGCTGGTTCGCGCCTTCCATAAGAGGGGCATGGAGCTCATTCTGCAGTTTTATTTCCCCAAGTCGGTGAAGCCTCTGGAAATTACAGAGATTCTGAAATTTTGGGTGCTGGAGTATCATGTGGACGGTTTTCATCTCATGGGGGAGAATCTCCCGGTGAATCTGATTGCGTCGGATGAGCTGCTCTCGGACACCAAGCTCTGGTATTATTATTTTGACACGGGACAGATTTACGGCGGACAGGACGCCCCTGAATCCCCGAATCTGGCCGCGTACACGGACGAGTATCTCTATGCCATGAGGAAGTATCTCAAGGGCGACGAGGGGATGCTGGACACGGTGCTCTATCAGATGCGCCGGATACCTGAGAGAATGGGGTGCATTCACTATATGAGCAATTATTACGGTTTCACGCTCATGGATATGGTGTCCTACGACGGGAAACACAATGAGGCCAACGGGGAGGACAACCGGGACGGCAATGACTGCAACTATAGCTGGAACTGCGGTGAGGAAGGAGCCTGTCGGCGCAAGAAGGTGCTTGCGCTGCGGCATAAGCAGATAAAGAACGCCATGACAATGCTGCTCTTAACGCAGTCAACGCCGCTGATCTTTATGGGGGATGAGTTCGGCAATTCCCAGAAGGGCAATAACAATCCCTACTGTCAGGACAATGCGGTGGCATGGCTGGATTGGAATGATCTGAAAAAGAATGCGGACATTTATGAATTCTGGCGGGAGCTTGTCCGACTGCGGAGAGAGCATCCCATTCTGCACCCCTGCCGTGAGATGAAGATCATGGATTATATATCCTGCGGATATCCCGACCTGTCCTATCATGGACAGAGCGCGTGGCGTCCACGGACGGAAGGCTATAACAGACATATCGGTATTCTGTATTGCGGCAAATATGCCAGACGCAGCCGGGACGAGGAGGATGCGTTTATCTATCTGGCTATGAATATGTATTGGGAGCCCAGAGAGCTAGCCATGCCAAAGCTTCCGGCGGGCATGAGATGGCAGCTTGCAAAATGCACGGAGGAGAATGGTCTGTCCGCCGGGGAGCAGAATCTGATCGTGCCCGGGCGGAGCTGTTGTATCTATATCGGCGTGGCGGATGAAGCGGAGCGCAAAAGAGGCAGGAAGCCGAGAAAGTCCGGAAAGTCAAAGGGAGCACAGAACTGATGGGCAAGGCCTGGAATCATTTCAAAACAATTTCATATCACAAGTATCTGGTGGCTCAGGGCTGTTTTCGGGTAGGACTTTATTGGCAGGGGATTATGCATGATCTGTCAAAATACAGCCCCACGGAATTTCGGGTGGGAATGCAATATTATCAGGGAACCAGGAGCCCCAATGACGCAGAGCGGGAGCTGCGCGGCTATTCCTCCGCATGGCTGCACCACAAGGGGCGCAACAGGCATCACTTTGAATACTGGGTGGATTACAGCGGAAAGAAGCCCGGGGAGACGCGGGCGGTGCCCATGCCGGGGCGCTATATCGCGGAGATGATCATGGATCGCATTGCGGCCTGCAAGATATACAAGGGAGAGGCTTACACGGACGCCGCTCCCTATGAGTATTATCTGAAAGGGAAAAACAATCGTATGATGCATCCGGACACTGAGAAAATATTGGAGAGGATGCTGAGGATGCTGGCCGAGGAGGGGGAGGAGAAGACTTTTCGGTGCATTCGGGAAGAGCTTGTCGGGAAACGCGGAGCAAACAGTGTACACAAGGGCAGATGCAGGCACATACAGAGAAGAAATATAGGGGGCAGGAGAAGTCGGACAGGCAACAATCCGGGGAAGCGGAATACAATACAGTAAATCATTCAAAATACAGGTATCAGAATATGAATTGCTGGATTATATTGCTGCTGTTGCTCGGCTGCGGAAACAGCTGCGGCAATAATTGCGGAAACAGCTGCGGAAACAATGGCTGCAACTCGGGCTCCGGTCAGGGAGACTGCGGCTGCACCAGCTGCGGGCGCGAGGAGCGCAGGGCTGCCAGAGCCGTGTGGGAGGCAAAAGAGGCCACCAGAGACGCGAGAGAAGCTGTCAGGGATGCGAGAGAGGCTGTGAGAGATGCAAGGGAGGCATGTGGTGATGCTCCCGGCGGTATGATGCCCCCGCCCCCCAGAGCGGATTTTAATTATTATAATGAGGGCTGCGGCTGCCAGAATTAGGCGGCGCGGGCAATCACAAATCCATACCGGACAAAAAACAGGCAGAGGAGTTTTCCCCTGCCTGTTTTGCTCACAGTGACCAGGAACGGTTTTCCCGGTTATTGGGAGCGTGCTTCCTTCCAGTATTTGTTATAGAGCTCGTCCCCCTCCTCACCCAGATAGGTGAAGGTCTCCAGATTGTCATACCGGCCAAGGTCGGGGAAGGCAATCTCGGAATTGCGGATGTCCTCGTCCTCGATCAGAGCCTGCGCCGCCGTGTTGGGGGTGGAGTAGGTGATGTACTCAAAGTTCATCAGGGCGATATCCCCGCGGCACATAAAATCGATGAACTTTTCCGCATTTTCCTTGTTGGCGGCATTTTTCGGGATCACCCAGCCGTCAATCCATACATTCGTACCTTCCTGGGGAATGACATATTCCAGGTCGGGATTTTCCCGCTGGGTGTAAATGGCCTCGCCGGAGTAGATGACGCCGAGGGCAGCCTCGCCTCCGATCATCTTGTCCCGCACCTCGTCGATGACCCATGCCTGTACCAGAGGGCGCTGTGCGATCAGGGAGTCTCTGGCGGTCTCAAGCTCGGCGACATCCAGCGTGTTCATGGAATAGCCGTTTAATTTCAGCGCCACCATGAAAGCGTCTCTCACGGAGTCCTGCATGAGAATATTGTCCTTATATTTTTCGTTCCAGAGGATGGACCAGCTTGTGACAGGCTCATCCACCATGGTGGTGTTGTAGAGAATGCCCACGGTGCCCCAGCAATAGGGCACGCAGTATTTGTTGCCGGGGTCAAATTCCTCGGCGGTCTCATAGTAGGAGGCGCCGATATTGGCAAGCGCGTTGGGCATGTTGTCATAATTCAATTCCTGCAGCAGATCATTGTCGATCATTTTGTGAACCATATAGTCGGAGGGGCAGATGACGTCGTAGACGGAGGCGCCGGCTGCCACCTTGGGGTACATGGTCTCGTTGGTGTCATATTCGTCATAGATTACCCTGATGCCTGTCTCTTCCTCAAACATGGTCAGAGTATCCGGGTCGATGTATTCTCCCCAGTTATAGACATAGAGCTCGCCGTTTTCACCGGAAGCGGAAGTGGAGCCGCAGCCTGCGAGGGCAGAGGCGGCAAGCACGGCGCCGAGCGTGACGGCAAGGACTTTAGACATTTTTTTCGTGATTTCCATAAGATTCTCCTCCTTGTAACATTCCTAGCGGGTCTTTTTGCCCCCCGCCCGCGGGGTGTAATTCACTAAGAGCAACAGTATCAGGACCGAGACGAAGATGATGGTGGAAAGCGCATACATTTCCGGCTTGATCCCCTTCTTCACCTCTGTGTATATCTTGGTGGACAGCGTATCGATGCCCGGTCCCTTGGTGAAGTGCGTGATGATAAAATCGTCCAGAGACATGGTGAACGCCATCAAAAAGCCCGAGAAGATACCGGGCAGGATGTCCGGGAACACTACCTTGAAGAAAGCCTGAAGCTGGGAGGCTCCCAGATCCAGCGCCGCCTCGTACGTATTGGGGTTGAGCTGTCTCATGCGCGGCATCACACTCAGGATCACATAGGGTATATTGAATGTGATGTGCGCTAACAGGATAGTTCCGAAGCCGAACTTGATGCCGATGCTGATAAACAAAAGCATTAATGAGATGCCAGTGACGATATCCGCGTTCAGCATGGGAATATTGGTGACTCCCATGATCAGGGAGCGGGTGCGCCTCTTCATATTCTGCATGGAGATACAGGCGACGGTTCCTATGACCGTTGCGATGAGAGCGGAGAGGAACGCGATGGCCAGCGTATTCCACAAGGCCTGCAGGATGACGTCGTTTTGAAAGAGGCTTTTGTACCATTTCAGGGTGAAGCCGCCCCATTTCGCCCGGGTCTTGCTGGCGTTGAAGGAGAGTACAATCAGCGTTGCAATGGGGGCATACAAAAAAATAAATATCAGGACAATATACAGTTTTCTGGCTGCGTCATAGGCTCTGTTCACAGGGCATTCACCTCCCCGTCCTTGTCGGTCACCGCGGAGATGACCATATTCAATATAATAAAGAGCATCAGCACGATGGAGAGACCGCTTCCCAGATTCCAGTTGTCGGTCTTGGTAAACTCCTCCTCGATGATATTGCCGATAAGTAAAATCTTGCCGCCGCCCAGCACTCTGGATATCACGAAGGTGGTGAGAGCGGGGACGAACACCATGGTAATGCCGCTGAGTATTCCGGGGAGACTCAAAGGGAGCAGGATTTTCAGAAAAGTCTGAAAGGGATTGGCTCCAAGGTCTCTGGCGGCGTTTATCACATTTTTGTCAATCTTTGCCAATACATTGTAGATGGGCAGCACCATAAACGGCAGGAAATTGTAAACCATGCCCAGTATGATGGCAGCCGGGGTGTTGATAATATTTAAGGAGGGCAGGTGCAGAAAGCCCAGGATCCCGTTGATGACGCCCGTCTTTTCCAGAAGGGACTGCCATGCCATGGTGCGCAGCAGAAAATTCATCCACATGGGCAGTATAAAAATCAGCACGATAAAGGAATCCTTATGAGAGTTCATGCTGCACAGGATCATGGCCAGAGGATAGGCCAGAATCAGGCAGATGATCGTGCTGATAAACGCCAGCTTCAGAGCCTCCCACAGAGCCTTGGAGTGCTCGGGCGTCGCGATGGCGAGGATATTTTCCAGAGTGAAGGCGCCGGTCTTGTCGGTCAGCCCATAATAAAATACCATGCATAAGGGCACTAAAATAAAGAGGGCAGACCAGAACAGGTATGGCACGGACAAAAGTTTTTTATTCATTGACTCCCACGGCCTCCTCGTCCTCGGATTCCGGTTTGTTCATGATCTGAATGTTGAAGGGGTCTACCTTAATGCCCACCTCCGTGCCCACGGGCTGCATGCGCGTGGACTGTACCAGCCATTCAAAACCGTTTGCCATGACCTCCATCTCGTAATGGACGCCCTTAAAGATCAGATGCGAGACGGTGCCGCGGATGATGCCTTCCTCCGGGGAGACCAGCTCCACATCCTCGGGGCGGATGACCACGTCCACGGGTCTGTTTTCCCCGAAGCCCTCGTCCACACAGGCGAAGCGCGCGCCGAGAATCTCCACCAGCCGATCCCGGATCATGGTGGCGCCGATGATATTGCTGTCGCCGATAAAGTCCGCGACAAAGGCGTTTTCCGGCTCGTTATAGACATTTTCGGGGGTGCCGATCTGCTGGATATAGCCCTGATTCATGACCACCACGGTGTCGGACATGGTGAGGGCTTCCTCCTGATCGTGGGTCACATAGATAAAGGTGATGCCCAGCTCGTTTTTCAGGCGGATCAGCTCGTACTGCATATCCTGGCGCAGTTTTAAATCCAGCGCGCCCAGGGGCTCATCCAAAAGCAGGAGCTTGGGCTCGTTCACGATGGCGCGCGCGATGGCGATACGCTGCTGCTGACCGCCGCTCAAGGAGTCCGGCATACGGTGCTCAAAGCCGTCCAGATTGACCAGCTTTAACGCATAGCGGATCTTGTCGTCTATGTAGGCCTTGGACTTATTCTTGATTTTTAAGCCAAAGGCAATATTCTCCGCGATGTCCATATGGGTAAAGAGGGCATACTTCTGGAATACGGTGTTCAGATTGCGCTTATTGGGCGGAAGATTGGTGATATCCTGCCCCTCGAAGATCACATGCCCCCTGTCGGGCTTCTCAAAGCCGCCCAGAATGCGCAGTGTGGTAGTCTTGCCGCAGCCGCTGGGTCCTAAGAGCGTCAGAAATTCATTTTCTTTGATATAGAGGTTTAAATCGTCCAGAATCATCTGGCCGTCAAAGGATTTTGTGATTCCCTCCAGATTTACCAAAGCATTTTTCATTCTTGCATTCCTTCCCGTATATTGAAATATACAGCACCTGCCATATCAATATATGACATGTACTGTATATTTTTTATACCAACCATTTGCGTTTATGCACAAATTACGATAATAATATCGGAAAATGTGGGGAATGTCAATAATTTTGCGCAAAGTTCTTGCCGGAGGGAATTTTTTGGAAAAGGTATTCAAAAAAAACAAGGATTGTGCTATATTGATAGGGAGAAAACAGAGCTTTCGACTAAGCTCTGAAGAAGTCTTAAAGGAGGATTTGCCATGGCGAAGGCAAAGGATAAATATGTGGCGTATGTGTCAACCTATACTCAGGGGGACAGCCACGGGATTAAGATATATGACGTGGATATAGAAAAGGGGAGGTTCCGGGAGAAGAGCAGGGTGGAGATCACCAATTCCTCGTATCTCACGATTTCCCACAACTGTCAGTATTTGTATTCCATCACGGATTTCGGCGTGGAGTCCTACAATATTCTGCCGGACGGCAATCTGGAGCTGATAAATTTTGCGCCCATCAACGGCATGAGAGGCTGCTATGTGTCCACTGATTACACGGACAGCTATCTGTTTGTGGCGGGCTATCACGACGGCAAGCTCACGGTGCTGAAGCTGCAGGAGGACGGCTCTGTCGGCGAGATTACGGACGAGGTGTTCCACAAGGGGATGGGCAGTATCGCGGAGCGCAATTCCCGGCCTCACATCAACTGTGCCCGCATGACTCATGACAACAAATACCTTCTGGTGGCGGATCCCGGTATGGATCATGTGAAGGTCTATCACCTGAATCTGGAGTGGGGCAAGGTACAGCTGGCGGATATCCTGCACAGCGAGCTGGATTCCGAGCCCAGGCATATCAAGATATCTCTGGACGGACGCTTTATCTATGTGGTGCATGAGTGGAGCTGCTGTATTGATGTGTATTCTTACGAGGACAGGGACGGCAGACCGATATTCGAGAAGATCCAGACAGTGCGGACAGTGGAGCCCGAGCGGGGCAGCACCAACGCGGCCAGCGCGCTGAGTTTTTCGACAGACTATAAATATATGCTCTCCTCCAACGCGGGGGACAATTCCGTCGTGGTGTTTGCGGTGGATACCGGGACAGGCTTCCTCACACAGAAATTCTGTCTGCCCGTGAGCGGGGAATATCCGAAAGATGCGGAATTTTTCCCCAATGACAAATTTCTGGTGTCCCTGAACCATGAGAGTAATGATATGACATTTTTTACTTTGAATCTGGAGGCGGGAAATATGGTTATGAACGGGCCGCCCATCAAAGTGGATGTGCCGAACTGTATCGCATTCCACAAGCTGGGCAGCACCAGAAGAGCATAGAACTATCATAAAACTATTGCTGTTTATTCTTATAAAAATTTTCAAGACTTTCCAGCCTGGCGGACATATTGAGCATCATGGCGTCAAGAACGGTGAGCGCCGTCATGCATTCCAGAACTACGACGGCCCGGGGAACGATGATGGGGTCGTGTCTGCCGTGGATGGAGAGTTCCACCTCCTCGCCATTTTGATTGACCGTCTGCTGAGGCAGGTAGATGGAGGGAGTGGGTTTTACATGGGCGCGCACAAGCAGGATGTCGCCGTCGCTGATGCCGCCCAGAACGCCGCCGGCGTGGTTGGTGGATTTGACGACGTGGCCGTCCTCCATGTGGAACGCGTCGTTATTTTTGCTGCCGCAGTGTCCGGAAACCGCAAAGCCGTCGCCGATTTCCACGGACTTTACCGCGCCGATGGACATGACCGCCTTGGCGAGATTGGCGTCCAGCTTTTCGAAGACGGGGTCGCCGATCCCTGCGGGGAGTCCCAGTACACGGCATTCCATGGAACCGCCCACGGAGTCCTGACGCTTTTTTGCGCCCTCCAGATATGCCACAGCCCTCTCGTCGGCAGCCCTGTCCGGCATGGCGGTGGGGGTGTGCAGAATGGCGTCTGCGTCAAATGCCTCGGGATTTGCCGTGATGGGGCCGATGGAGCTGGTGTAGGCCTGCACGGTAATGCCCATGCGGGAGAGGATTTTAGCGGCGATTGCGCCTGCCGCTACGCGCCCGATGGTCTCTCGGCCTGAGGAGCGCCCGCCGCCCCGATAATCTCGAAAACCATATTTCTGGTCATAGGTATAATCCGCATGTCCGGGGCGGTAGCAGGATGCGATATTGCCATAGTCCCTGGAAATCTGGGATGTGTTGCGCACCATCATGGAGATGGGGGTTCCGGTGGTTCTGCCCTCGAATACGCCGGAGAGGATCTCCACGCAGTCGTCCTCCCTGCGCTGAGTCGTGATGCTGCTCGCGCCGGGCTTCCTGCGGTCCAGATAAATCTGGATATCTTCTTCGCACAGGGGCAGTCCTGCCGGACAGCCGTCTACGACAACGCCCAGAGCTTTGCCGTGGGATTCGCCCCAAGTAGTTATTCTGAAAATTGTTCCGTATGATGACCCTGCCATGACAGCCCCTCCTTTTATCTCAGATTATCTTCAAGTATATAGATTAATTCAAAAAAAAGCAAGAAAAAGAGTGCATTTGTCGGAAAACTATGTTATGATGTCCATGTATCGGTTGAATATACTGTTTAAAGGCGCGCGGATTGATGAAAACCACTATAAAGGAACGTGTAAAAAAGAAACTGCTGCAGTTTGGCAGAAAAAATAAAATATGCAGCATTCTGGTTCTGCCGGCTCTGATCGTGTGCATGTTCTTTTTTCATGCAATCGCATACTTTGCGGGAAACGGCAAGCGTTTTTCCATGCTCACGGTGACTGTCTGCCTGTTTGTGGTCTATAGCAGCTTTTCTTTTCCGCTGTTTATCTCGGGAAACGGCAGAGATGTGGAATGGGATCTGGCGGATGCGGACAGCAGTGTGGAGCTTGCCCCCGAGTCCGATCTGAAACTGGAGGATATGGAGCTTCTGGCACAGGAAGCTGTGCGGGAGGATTATGAGGCCGATGAGGAGCATCCTCACGGCATGGATGCGGCAGATACCTATGACGCTTCCGAGCTTCTGGCTTCCCTGGAGGGCAGGGGCAGCGCGACGGAGCGGACGGCGGAGGAGATTCTGGACGCCTATGCGTCCGGGGAGCTTGTCTTTGACGAGGATGACTGGCGGCTGGTGCTGATCAACAAACAGCATTCCATACCGGATGACTACAGCTTTACGCTGGGCACCATCGTGGGCAGTCTCCAGTGTGACGAGCGGATATTGGATGATCTGTCGGACATGCTGCAGGCGGCAAAGGACGAGGGGCTGACTCTGAAGGTGCGCTCTCCCTACAGGACTCCGGAACGACAGCAGAATAACTTTAATGCCAGAGTCAATGAGTATATGAACCGCGGCATGTCCTATATGGAGGCCTATCAGCTGGCGAGCCGGGTCATCACAATACCGGGCAACAGTGAGCACGAGATTGGTCTTGCCCTCGATATCACCTGCGATACGTTTAGCGAGCTGAAAAAGGCATTCGGAGATACGGACGCTGGGAAATGGCTGGCGGAGAACAGCTGCCGTTACGGCTTTATTGTGCGCTATCCCGAGGGGAAGGAGTATGTCACGGGCATCGACTATGAGCCCTGGCATTTCCGCTATGTGGGCGTGGAAGCAGCGACGGTGATGACCAGACAGGGTATCACGCTGGAGGAGTTCTGGGAAGATTTGGAGAGTAGTTAAAAAAGATGCAGGAGACAATACAGAATCAATTTCAGGCAAAATATCGTCTGCTTCGGACGGAAGGACGCGCCAAGCGGGGAGAATTTGCCACGGTACACGGCGTCATCCAGACGCCGGTATTTATGAATGTGGGAACGGTGGCCGCTATCAAGGGTGCCGTGTCCACGGAGGATTTGGAGCAGATCAAGACTCAGGTGGAGCTTTCTAATACCTATCATCTGCATGTGCGCCCGGGGGATCAGATTATCCGGCAGATGGGCGGACTGCATCAGTTTATGTCCTGGGATAAGCCGATTCTCACGGATTCTGGCGGATTTCAGGTCTTTTCACTGGCGGGACTTCGCAAGATCAAGGAGGAAGGCGTCTATTTTCACTCTCATATCGACGGCAGAAAGATTTTTATGGGTCCCGAGGAGAGTATGCAGATCCAGTCCAATCTGGGTTCTACCATAGCCATGGCGTTTGACGAGTGCGCCCCCAGCAAGGCGGACAGAAGCTATGTGCAGGCGTCGGTGGAGCGCACCACCAGATGGCTGGAGCGCTGTAAGCGGGAGCTGACGAGGCTGAACGGGCTGGAGGGGACGGTGAATCCAAACCAGCTTTTGTTTGGCATCAATCAGGGGGCGGTCTACGATGATATCCGCATTGAACATGCCAGGCGCATCGCGGAGCTGGAGCTGGACGGTTACGCCATCGGCGGGCTCGCCGTGGGGGAGAGCCACGAGGAGATGTACCATATCCTGGACGAGGTAGTGCCATGGCTGCCCAAGGACAGGCCCACTTACCTCATGGGAGTGGGGACGCCCGCGAACATTCTGGAGGGCGTGGAGCGCGGCGTGGACTTTTTTGACTGTGTATACCCCACCCGAAACGGGAGGCACGGACATCTGTATACAAATCACGGAAAGCTCAATCTCTTTAATGCAAAGTATGAGACGGACGCCCGCCCTGTCGAGGAGGGCTGTGAGTGTCCGGCGTGCAGGAGATATTCCAGAGCCTATATCAGACATCTCTTAAAGGCGAAGGAGATGCTGGGAATGCGCCTGTGCGTGCTTCACAATCTGTATTTTTACAATACGATGATGGAGGAGATTCGGGACGCTCTGGATGCGGGAGAATTTGCGGCGTACAAAAAACGCAAGCTGGAGGGAATGACCCGGCCGCAGGAGTCCTGAATTCTAAAAAATATGTGAAAAATCACAGGAAATGTAAAAAGGGGCTTGCCCACATTTCAAAATCTGTGTATTATTATCTGGATGTCTCCTTATAGATAGGATGGTAGGAGCGCGGTAATATTTCAGGCGCAGGGCGTCGGAATGGAGGAACGATGGGTATTTTATTGACGGGAATGACGGAGGCGGATGCAGTGGCGGCCGGAAATTCGGCGGGGCTGGGAGCGATGCTGGTGGTTTATGCATTGCTCATTGGCGCGATGTATCTGTTTATGATGAGACCGCAGCAGAAGGAGCGGAAGCGGGTGGCAGCCATGATCGCGTCGCTGGAGCTTGGCGACTGCGTGCTGACGACATCCGGCTTCTATGGGATTGTCATCGACATCAGCGATGACACCGTGATCGTAGAGTTTGGCAATAACAAAAATTGCCGGATCCCCATGGATAAGTCTGCTATCAGCAGAGTGGAGAAGCCTGAGGGGTAATCAGAGGAAAGTTGGAGCAGTCCCTTGGGGGCTGCTTCCTTTGTATTTGTGGGACTCTTGGAATGGATTATGGGAGGGTGTATTATGTGGAAGATGGGATTGCTTGGGAACGGGAAAGGAATCAAGAGGGCGAGGAGATGTGTGGCGCTTCTGGTGGCTTGGTCTGTGGCAGGCTCTGCTGCGTTTATGCCGGTGCAGGCGGAGGGAGCTGTGGATTTGGCGGAGGATTTTGGATATGAGGGAAGCTTGGAAGCGACGGAAGACGCGGGGGAGCAGGCATTCAGTGGTGACGGGACAGATGTAGGCGGTGATTTGGGCACGGGCTTGGGGGTGGCTTATCATACTCCTTTGGACGTGATATATTTCTTGAATGAGACGGAGGAGCAGCCGGGGAGACTGCCGTGCACTTATCGGGAGGAGCCGATTGTGGAGGCGCCTTATGGCGCGGGGAGCCTCTCGGAGCAATCGTTGAATGACGCGCTCAATTTGGTGAATCAGATTCGTTACATAGCGGGTCTGCCCGCCGACGTGACGCTGAATGAGGGCTATAATCAGCAGGCGCAGGCGGCAGCCCTGATTGGCTTCTTGAATGGCGGGGAATCCGATACGCCCGCGCGACCCGAGGGAATGTTGGACGAATTGTATCAGCAATGTGTGCAGGGGGCGGAGAATACTCTGCTCACGGTGGGGTCTGCCCGTAACTCCAATCAGGCGATTCGCAAATTCTTAGATTGGGAGTATGATTCTTGGACAGGACGATATACGGTGGAGAACAGGGGGTGGATATTGAATCCCGCCATGAAGCAGATGGGCTTTGGCGCCGTGGAGAAGGCGGTCGAGGCAGGGGCAACCTCTATATCCTCTTATGCAATGTACGCGAAGGACGGCGGCGCGGGGGATACGGATATCCGCAGGGTTGCCTGGCCTGCGCAGAGCACACCCGTAGAATATTTCACCGATGGAGCCCCATGGTCTGTCACTATGGGCGAATATGTGGATATCTCCGCCATTCAGGTGACCTTGACCAGACAGCGGGCGGGGGAGGCAAAGGAAGGCGAGGTAAATGAATGGCATTTCTCACAGGAGTCAGGAGAAAGTAAATTCTATGTGGACAATGGCGAAGACGGTCAGACGGGCTGCATTGTCTTTCGCCCGAACCCGTCAGAGATTCAGTCTTATAGCGACGAGGATATCTTCCATGTGGAGATTACCAGAAACGGCGAGGAATATGTCAGCTATGATGTGCATTTTTTTGCATTGAGCATGGTGTATGATATTATATATAACCTGAATGGCGGTGAGAATAACAGCGCCAATCAGACGAAATTCCGCATAGCGGACGGCGCGCCGTTGTATGAGCCTGTCAGGGAAGGCTATGTGTTCGGCGGCTGGTTCATGCTTACGGATAGAACGAGGCGCGTCACGGAGATTCCCAAGGGAATGAGAAAGGCAGACGTGAGGCTGTACGCAAGATGGGGGTATCCTGACCCTACGGGTACCAGTAAGGGCGTCCATTCCGCTTATCACACACAGGAGGAGATTGCCTTATACATGAAGCAGAGCGGCGTGAAGATGAGCGATAAGGTTGCATATAAGACCAAGCCTTCCGCAAAGGCTCCTTACAGTGCGGGGAGTCTGACGCAGCAGACGTTGGATTCTGCGCTTGTCATGTTGAATCAGGTGCGTTATATTGCAGGGGTTCATGACCATTTGACCCTGAATGATGAATACAATAAGGTGTGTCAGGCGGGAGCGGTGATTACCGAGTACAATTGGAATAAATATGGGGAAATTACTCATTTTCCGTTAAAACCGAATGATATGTCAGATGAATTTTATAAATTGGCGCGTCAAGGCACATCAAGCTCGAATCTTTCAGCGGGACATCGGTCATTAAATGAAGCCATTGTCCTGGGGTGGGCAGGTGACTCTGGCGAAAACAATCTTGATGCGGTGGGGCACAGGCGATGGGTGTTGTATCCTGCTATGCAGCAGGTTGGTTTCGGCGCGACGGACGTGGCGTATGCCATGTATAGCATGGATACTATGCCACAAGAAATCGGTGAGGAGGCGGGCTATGGGATAGTGTGGCCAGCCCGAAACATGCCTGCAGAATATTATGAATCAGATGATCCTTGGTCAATCACCATGGGAGAGATGGTGGAGGAGGCGGATATCCCGCTGCTTCAGGTGACTCTCACGAGAAAAAACGATGGAAGTGTCTGGAAATTCTCACAAAACAACACCTCTGACGGACATTTTACCGTGAATAATGGCAATTATGGACAGGTAGGCTGTATCATCTTCATGCCGAATGATATTGAGTCCTACAACGCGGGCGACGTGTTCCATGTGGAAATAACCAAGAATGGCGAGGAGTATGTCTATTATGACGTGAATTTCTTCTCGTCGGACGCGGTGGATACAGATGTTGACACAAGTGATTTTCAGATACAATATGTGTTAAACGGCGGGAGGAACCACGAGCAGAATCCTGAGAGTTACACTGCCTCGTCGGAGACGATTGTGCTGCAAGCGCCTGCCAGAGAGGGGTATGTGTTTGGCGGGTGGTTCAAGGACAGGAAGTTTAAGAATCAGGTGACGGAGATCGTGTCGGGCAGCAAGGGAGATTTGATTTTGTATGCCAAGTGGACTCTCGAGTCCGGAGAGGGGAGCGGTGACGGCGATGACACGGGAGAGCTGCATGTCACGCTGACTAAAGGGTCTGTGTATACATACACGGGCAAGGCGATTAAGCCTGAGATTGAGGTGACGCAGGGAAGGCGGACGCTGACGGCAGGCGTTGACTACACGGTAAAATACAGCAACAATGTGAAGGCGTCCACCGCCTCGGCAGCGAATAAGCAGCCCAAGCTCACAGTGACGGGCAAAGGGAATTACAGCGGGAGCGATTCCGTGAATTTCACGATTCAGCCAAAGAGCCTTGACAATAAGGACAGCGGTGCGAATGAGACTATGGAGATACGCTGCGCCGAGGAGCTGTATGTGGCGGTAAATTCCAAGATTACGCCCACGCTGTTCTACGGAAGCATGAAGCTCGGGGCAAAGGATTACTATCTGAGCACCAGTAAGGACAGCGAGGTGCAGCCGCAGAAGGCGGTCGCGGGGGATAACGGTACGATTATCATCACGGCGAAGCAGGGCGGCAACTATACGGGGCAGCTTGCCGTGAAGGTGATCGGCGTGGAGAAGAAGGACTTAAAAAAGCTCATCGTCACGCCCAATAAGGGCTATAAGCCCACCTACAACGGCAAGGAGCAAAAGCCCGTCTTTGGGGGGGCTGGCTCGGGAGCGGACGTGGAGGTGTCAGCCAAGGACGAGACGAAAACGCTTACGGAGGGTACGGACTATTACGTGGTTTATCTGAGCAATGCCATAGACGCGGGCACTGTGAAGTACAGGGTCGTGGGTCTGGGACTTTATGCGGGCTCTGTCACCAAGTCCTACAAGATTGCTCCCCTCAAGGCAGATGAGGGAGAGCTGCAGCTTGGAGGCAGTCTGAGCAAGGAACACCCCTATCAGAGCAAGGGCGCGGTCATCAGCGACCTGACCGTGACCTACACGGGAAATGCCGCAGAGCGACAGAAGCTTGTGGCGGGCAGGGATTATAAGGTGACCTATTCCGCCAACAAGAAAGCGGGCACGGGGAAATTCAGCGTGACCTTCTTGGGGAATTTCAAGGGAAGCAAGCCTATGAAGAACAATACCTTTAAAATCGTGCCCGCGGAGCTTGACGAGGACAGGGTGCAGGTTGTTGTCCCTGACCAGATTTACAGGAAGCCCGCCTTTTATAAATCGTCGCCTGTGGTCAGTCTGGACGGCGTCGCCCTGAAGTCCTCCGACTACACGCTAAGCTATTATTATCTGGACGAGACGGGGAACGAGAAGCCCATGGACGGAAAGAACAAGCTGACCTTGGGGAACGGCGAGAGGTCTGTCACGGTGTATGTGAAGGTGGTCGGCAAGGGTAATTACAGCAAGGAGAGCAGCGTTACGGGAAGCTTTCAGGTGCGCAGGCTCGTGGGCAAGAAGGAGGTGGATCTGTCCAAGGCGAAGGTGACATTTTATGATGAAAATAATGTGAAGAACAAGGTGAGCTACACGGGAGGCTTGGTGGAGCCCGCCAGAATAGAGGTCATCTGTAAGGTGGACGGCAAGAATGTGGAGCTTGTAGAGGATCAGGATTACACGGTGACCTATGCCAATAATCGGAACAAGGGCAAGGCGACGGTGATATTGACAGGAACGGGTCTTAGAAACGAGAATGGCATTAAGTTTGTCGGCAGCAAGAAGGCAGCCTTTAGCATCACCGCTATGAAGGTGACAAATAAGGTCAGCTTTGATGATGCGGGGCAGGCGGGGGCGGCTCTCATGAGGTTTTTGATGCAGTGGAAAGGCGGAGAGATGCAATATGATCAGATGGAGTGAGATGAATTGTACCCATTCGTCAGTGCTTTCCAGGAACGGAAGGTCCTTTGTACTGGTGCGGTTCGAGCGCGGGGAGCACTCGGCGGAGGGGTCGGTGCCGGAGTGCATGGTGCTTAGGAGTAATGGGTTCACGCAGGAGGAAATCGAGGAGTTAGAGGACTACATGTACCAAAACAGACAGGAGATCATCGACGCTGCCAGGAGCATTTCCAATATTAAGCATTTGTTTAGTTGAGTGGGGAATGTGTTGAAATTTGTTATGATATCAGTTATGATATATAAAGTGATTTTATGAAATTTCTTGAGTCAAGCCGACTTTATAGAGTTTGAGCTTGTGCAGGTCAAATTATTTATGGGAGGATCATAGAAAATGGAATTGAAGATTACATGTATCCCCGGCGACGGCATTGGACCGGAGATTGTGGCGGAAGCCAAGAAGGTGCTGAACAGGGTAGCCGAGGTGTATGGGCACAAGATGCTCTTTACGGATATTTTGATGGGAGGGGCGTCCATTGATGTGCATGGGGTTCCCCTGACGGAGGAGGCCATCGCCACGGCAAAGGCGGCGGATGCTGTGCTGATGGGCTCCATCGGCGGCGATACCACCACCTCACCCTGGTATCAGCTCCCGCCGAACCTGCGCCCGGAGGCGGGGCTTCTGGCAATCAGAAAGGCATTGAATCTGTTTGCAAACCTGCGCCCTGCGGTACTCTATGAGGAGCTGGCGGGAGCCTGTCCCCTGAAGGAAGAGATCAGCGCCGCGGGCTTTGACATGATGATCATGCGGGAGCTCACGGGCGGTCTGTACTTTGGAGAGCGCAGAACCGTTGAGGAGAACGGGGTGCGCAAGGCCATCGACACGCTGACCTATGACGAGAATGAAATCCGCCGTATCGCCATCAAGGGCTTTGACATTGCCATGAAGCGCAAAAGGAAGGTCACCAGCGTGGACAAGGCCAATGTGCTGGATTCCTCCAGACTCTGGAGGAAGGTGGTGGAGGAGGTCGCAAAGGACTATCCCGAGGTGAAACTGGAGCATATGCTGGTGGACAATTGTGCCATGCAGCTGGTAAAAGACCCGGCGCAGTTTGACGTGATCCTCACGGAAAATATGTTCGGCGATATTCTCTCCGACGAGGCGAGCATGGTCACCGGCTCCATCGGAATGCTTGCCAGCGCCAGCTTAAACGACAGCAAATTTGGACTGTATGAGCCCAGCCACGGCTCAGCCCCGGACATTGCGGGCAAGGACATTGCCAATCCCATCGCCACGGTCTTGAGCGCTTCTATGATGCTGCGCTACAGCTTTGATCTGGACGCGGAGGCGGATGCCATTGAGGCCGCCGTAAAACAGGTGCTCCGCGACGGCTACCGCACGGGAGATATCATGTCCGAGGGCTGTGAGAAGGTCGGCTGCTCCCGGATGGGCGATCTGCTCGCGGAGAGGATCCGCTAAAGCATTATCAGGCTCATGGCCTGCAAAAACATGCGAAAACGATAGAACTGATAAAAGAAGGAACTGATAAAATCAGAAAGAGGGATACGAACATGAGAAGTGATTCTGTAAAAGTAGGAAATGCGCAGGCGCCTCACCGCAGCCTGTTTAACGCGCTCGGTTACACCGAGGAGGAGCGCCGCCGTCCCATGATCGGCATTGTGAGCTCCTACAATGAGATTGTGCCCGGTCATATGAATCTGGACAAGATCGTGGAGGCTGTAAAGATAGGCGTTGCCATGGCCGGCGGTATGCCGGTGGTGTTCCCTGCCATCGCCGTCTGCGACGGCATTGCCATGGGGCATGTCGGCATGAAATACTCGCTGGTGACGAGGGATTTGATCGCGGACAGCACGGAGTGTATGGCGCTGGCTCACGGATTTGACGGTCTGGTGTGCGTGCCCAACTGTGACAAGAATGTGCCCGGCCTTCTGATGGCGGCGGCGCGGCTGAATATCCCCACGGTGTTTGTGTCCGGCGGTCCCATGCTGGCAGGGCATGTGAAGGGCCAGAAGACAAGCCTTTCCTCCATGTTTGAGGCGGTGGGCAGTGTTGCTGCAGGCACCATGACCCAGGAGGAGCTGTGCGAGTTTGAGCAGAAAGCATGTCCGACCTGCGGTTCCTGTTCCGGCATGTACACCGCCAATTCCATGAACTGTCTCACAGAGGCGATTGGCATGGGCTTAAAGGGGAACGGCACGATCCCCGCAGTGTATTCCGAGAGGATCCGTCTGGCAAAGCATGCCGGAATGAAGATCATGGAGCTGGTGGAGAAGGACATCAAGCCCCGGGATATCATGACCGAGGACGCCTTTATGAATGCGCTGACCGTGGATATGGCGCTGGGGTGCTCCACCAATTCCATGCTGCATCTGCCCGCCATCGCAAGGGAGGCCGGCGTGGAGCTGAATCTGGATATCGCCAACGAGCTTTCCGCAAAGACCCCGAATCTGTGCCATCTGGCTCCGGCAGGCCCCACCTATATAGAAGATTTGAACGAGGCGGGCGGCGTGTATGCTGTGATGAATGAGCTCACCAAAAAGAACCTTCTGAATCTGGACTGCATGACGGTAAACGGCACCACCATCGGCGAGAATATCAAAGACTGCGTGAATCTGAACCCCGAGGTTATCCGTCCCGTGGAGAATCCCTATTCCGAGACGGGCGGCATCGCGATCTTAAAGGGGAATCTCGCTCCGGACAGCGGTGTGGTGAAGCGCTCCGCCGTAGTGCCGGGGATGATGGTTCACGAGGGCCCCGCGAGAGTGTTCGACTGTGAGGAGGACGCCATCGATGCCATCAAGGGCGGCAGGATTGTGGCAGGAGATGTGGTGGTTATCCGCTATGAAGGTCCCAAGGGCGGCCCCGGTATGCGGGAGATGCTCAATCCCACATCGGCTATCGCGGGCATGGGGCTCGGCTCCTCCGTGGCATTGATTACGGATGGACGTTTCTCCGGCGCATCCCGCGGCGCGTCCATCGGACATGTGTCTCCCGAGGCTGCGGTGGGCGGACCCATCGCGCTGGTGGAGGAAGGAGATATCATCCGCATTGATATTCCGGCAAACACATTGGATGTGCTGGTCTCCGATGAGGTGCTCGCCGAGCGCCGTGCGAAATGGCAGCCCAGAGAGCCTAAGGTTACCACCGGATATCTGTCCAGATACCGTGAGCTTGTGACCAGCGGCAACAGGGGCGCAGTGCTGGAAATTCCCGGAAAGCAGGAGGTATGATATGCTTTTAAACGGTTCGGAAATTGTAGTAGAATGCTTGAAGGAGCAGGGTGTTGACACGGTGTTCGGCTATCCGGGCGGCGCGATCCTAAATATCTATGACGCCCTCTATAAACACAGCGATGAAATCCGCCACATCCTGACTTCCCATGAGCAGGGCGCGGCGCACGCCGCGGACGGCTATGCCCGCGCCACGGGCAGGGTGGGCGTGTGCCTTGCCACCAGCGGCCCCGGAGCCACCAATCTGGTGACCGGGATAGCCACTGCTTATATGGATTCCGTGCCCATGGTTGCCATCACCGCAAACGTGACGCTCCCCATGCTGGGAAAGGACAGTTTTCAGGAGGTGGATATCGCGGGCGTGACCATGCCCATCACCAAGCATGGTTACATCGTCAAGAATGTGGAGCAGCTTGCGGGCACCATCCGCAAAGCCTTTGAGATTGCCAGAAGCGGCCGCCCCGGTCCCGTGCTGGTGGATATCACAAAGGATGTGACAGCGGACACGTGCGAGTTTACCCCTATGGAAATCCGGCTGCCCGAGAGAGAAGTCTCTTATACAGAGGCGGATATGGAGCAGGTGCTCCGGTATATTCAGGATGCGGAGAGACCCTATATTTATCTGGGCGGCGGCGCTGTGATTTCCGAGGCCTCCGCGGAGGTGGCTGAGTTTGCAGAGCTCATCGACTCGCCGGTGTGCGATACGCTGATGGGCAAGGGCGCATTTGACGGCGCCAGTCCCCGTTACACGGGGATGATCGGGATGCACGGCACCAAGACCTCCAATCTGGGGGTGAGCCAGTGTGATCTGCTGGTTGCCCTGGGAGCGAGGTTCTCAGACCGCGTGATTGGCAATCCGAAGAAATTTGCGGAGGGCGCAAGGATTGTCCACATTGATATCGACGCGGCGGAAATCAACAAAAATATCCGCGTGGACGCGTCGCTGACCGGGGATTTGAAGGCAGTGCTCACGGAGCTGAATGCGCGCATAGCAAAGGCGGGAAAGAAAAATCATCCGGAATGGATGCAGACCATTGCGGAGCTGAAAGAAAAATATCCCCTGAAATACGATAAGGAAAATCTCTCCTGCCCTTATGTGATAGAGGAGCTTGACCGCATCACCAGGGGGGAGGCGCTGATCACCACCGATGTGGGGCAGCATCAGATGTGGGCGGCACAGTACTATAAATACACGCAGCCCAGAACCTTCCTGTCCTCCGGCGGCCTCGGCACCATGGGCTACGGGCTCGGCGCATGTATTGGCGCGCAGGTGGGACAGCCCGACAGGCTCTGTGTGAATATCGCGGGTGACGGGTGCTTTCGAATGAATATGAATGAGCTTGCCACCGCCAGCCGTTACAATATCCCCATCATCCAGATTGTCATCAACAATCATGTGCTGGGCATGGTGCGGCAGTGGCAGACCCTGTTTTACGGAAAGCGCTACTCGCAGACGGTGCTGCAGGATAAGGTGGACTTCTGTAAGGTGGCGGAAGGGCTGGGCTGCGCGGCTATCCGCGTCACCGCGAAGGAGGAGGTTGCCCCCGCCATAGAGAAGGCCATTGCCATGAAGGCTCCTGTGTTGATAGAGTGTGTAATCCCTGAGGACGACAAGGTATTCCCCATGGTTCCCGCGGGAGCGCCCATCGATCAGGTGTTTGACGGGGACGACTTGGCGAAAAAATCAGAGTAGGCGCACGGGAGGCTCAGCCTGGCGCGCAAGGGATGTGTTATGAAGAGACGGATGAGAGCGGCGGTTCTCTGTATGACAATTGTATTATTGCTGGGCGCGGGCTATCTTGGACTGGCGCTGTATTACCGAACGGGCTTTGCGGTCAACACATGGATTAACGGCGTGTATTGTACCGGGAGCTCCGTGAAGGAGGTCAACGAACAGCTTTTGGAGCGGACGGACGCTCCGGAATCCTTTACCATAGTGGGATATGACAGAGTCGGCAGCGATTCCGTGGAGATCAGTTGGACGGTCTCCATGGAATCGCTGCATCGCGCGTTGGATTATGAGGCCACCCTGAACAAATATATGACGTCGCAAAATTCCTGGTTCTGGATCGGCAATCTGCTTTCCAACAGGGAGCACAGGCTGGACGCCGTGGTGTCTATCGAGGAGACGGCGCTGCAGGAATTCTGGGAGGAAATTGCAGAAGGCTTTCGCCAGACGGAGGATTACTGCATAGAATATGACGATAGTGTCGGATATACTCTCTACGACGGGCTGCATCACCGGCTGGATGAAAAGAAGGCGTATGAGACGGTGCGGAGCGCTATCCTGATGGGGGAGAGCAGTATCAATCTCATTGAATCAGACTGTTATTATGACGTGCCGTTGACAGAGGCGCAGGAACAGCAGGCGCGGCTCTGGAGACAGATACAGCATTTTCAGGACAATGCCCCGGTCTATGATTTTGGGGACGGTGCGGAGAAGACGGATGCGGCGCAGATGGCGGCTTTTCTCCAGAAGGAGGAGACGCCGGACAGACTGCCGGTGCGGGACGAAAACGGTCATTTTGTGCTGGTGCCCGACTGCGCGGCGGACTGGATCCGGGAGATGGCCGCGATTCACGACACCTACGGCAAGGAATGGGAATTTCAGAGCACAAGGGGAGATATTGTGCATGTGCAGGGTGTGACTTACGGAACCACCATCAATCAGAAGCGGGAGGCGGTGTGGCTTCTGGGCTATCTGGAGCGGCTTGCGGCATGGGAGGAGTCTTCCGGCGGGGAGGAGGTTTCCGGCGGAGCAATGCAGGAGGCCTTGGAGACGCCGGGCGGCGCCGGGATGGACACAGAGGTGCGCATCCCGGAATATACGAGGGACGCCTGGCACCGGGGCTGTGCGGATTTGGGAGACACTTATATTGAAGTGGATCTGGGCATCCAGAAGCTGTATTATTATGTGGACGGCGAGCTGGCGCTGGAGACGGATGTGGTCAGCGGGAATGCCCGTCGGCGCATGAGTACGCCGGAGGGGGTCAATTATATCTATAACAAGCAGAAGAACCGGACGCTCAGGGGACCGGGCTACGCGACGCCGGTGAAGTTCTGGATGCCTGTGAAGGGGGCAATCGGACTTCACGATGCGGACTGGCGGAGCGAATTCGGCGGAGACATCTATAAGACAGACGGCTCTCACGGCTGCGTGAACATCCCGCCCGAGGTGACGAAGGAGCTCTATGACATGGTGGAAATCGGCACGCCGGTGGTGATGTTTTATGGGGCGGAACCGGAGGAGACGGCCGCAGACCAAAAGACAAATCAGGGCTAAATGTCTGTCATAGACATACAAATCGTAAAAAATTTAACAATGCAGTTGACTAGAACAAAAAGAAAGCTTATGCTATAATCTAATGAGTTTTGCTGCAAGGTTGGATTTATGACATTTTATACATAGCATGAGGAGGAAATGAAAAATGGCAAGAGTGTATAATTTCTCGGCGGGTCCTGCGGTTCTGCCCGAGGAGGTTTTGAGAGAGGCTGCGGAGGAGATGCTGGATTACCGGGGAACCGGAATGTCCGTCATGGAGATGAGCCACCGCTCCAAGGCATATGACACGATCATCAAGGAGGCCGAGGCTGACCTGCGCGAGCTGATGAATATTCCCGACAATTATAAGGTGTTGTTCCTGCAGGGCGGCGCAAGCCAGCAGTTTGCAATGATCCCCATGAACCTGATGAAAAACAGGGTGGCTGATTATATTGTCACCGGGCAGTGGGCTAAGAAGGCATATCAGGAGGCTCAGATTTACGGTAAGGCCAACAAGATTGCGTCCTCCGAGGACGAGACATTCTCTTATATTCCGGACTGCTCCGATCTGCCCATCAGCGAGGACGCAGACTATGTCTATATCTGTGAGAATAACACCATCTATGGCACCAAGTTCAAGACGCTGCCCAACACCAAGGGCAAGACGCTGGTGTCCGATGTGTCGAGCTGCTTTTTGTCCGAGCCTGTGGATGTGACGAAATATGGCGTCATCTACGGCGGCGTGCAGAAGAATGTGGGACCGGCGGGCGTGGTCATTGTGATCATCCGCGAGGATTTGATCACGGAGGATGTGCTTCCTGGCACTCCCACCATGTTAAAGTACAAGACCCATGCCGACAATGATTCCCTCTACAACACGCCCCCCGCATACGGTATTTATATCTGCGGCAAGGTGTTCAAGTGGATTAAGAAGATGGGCGGTCTGGACGCCATGAAAGCGCACAATGAGAAGAAGGCGAAGATCCTCTATGATTTTCTGGATGAGAGCAAATTGTTCAAGGGCACTGTGCGCAGGGAGGATCGCTCCCTGATGAATGTTCCTTTCGTGACCGGGGACGAGGAGCTGGATGCCAAATTTGTAAAGGAGGCAAAGGCCGCAGGCTTTGAAAATCTAAAAGGGCACAGAACCGTGGGCGGTATGCGCGCCAGCATCTACAATGCGATGCCCATCGAGGGAGTCGAGAAGCTGGTGGAGTTCATGAGACAGTTTGAGGCGGAAAATCTGAAATAAATACGAGATAAATCCCCAAATAATGATAGAGATAAACGGAGTAACAGATAGAAGGAGAACACGGAAATGTATAAGATTAATTGTCTGAATCCCATCTCCAAAGTGGGACTTTCCAGGCTCAGCGCCGATTACGCGCTGACGGATGAGATAAACGAGGCGGAGGGCATTCTGGTGCGCAGCGCTTCCATGCATGAGCTGGAGCTGCCGGAGAAGCTTTTGGCTGTTGCGAGAGCGGGAGCCGGTACGAACAATATTCCGCTGGATAAATGTGCGGAGCAGGGTATCGTGGTGTTCAATACCCCCGGAGCCAATGCAAACGGCGTGAAGGAGCTGGTGCTTGCGGGTATGCTGCTCGCCGCCCGGGACGTCGTGGGTGGTATCGAGTGGGTGAAGGCCTCCAAAGAAGACGAGAATATCGCAAAGACCGCGGAGAAGGAGAAGAAGAACTTCGCGGGAACTGAGATTATGGGAAAGAAACTGGGTGTGATTGGTCTGGGAGCTATCGGCGTCAAGGTGGCAAACGCTGCAATCCATCTGGGGATGGAGGTCTATGGCTATGACCCCTATCTGTCCGTGAATGCCGCATGGCAGCTCTCCGGGAAAGTAAAGCATGTCATCAATGTGGACGACATCTATGCGGAGTGCGACTATATCACAGTTCATGTGCCCCTGTTGGATTCCACCAAGGGCATGATCAACAAAGATGCCATCGCAAAAATGAAGGACGGCGTGGTGCTTTTGAATTTTGCCAGAGATCTGCTTGCAAATGAGGCGGATGTGCTGGAGGGACTTGAGAGCGGCAAAATTGCCCGCTATGTGTCCGATTTCCCCAACCCTACCACCGCGGGCAAAAAGGGCTGTATCGTGATCCCCCATCTGGGCGCAAGCACAGAGGAGAGCGAGGACAACTGCGCGGTGATGGCAGTGGAGG
>N._stephensi_711_cecum__coassemble_37_pt1 | contig 35560 bp, 34 predicted proteins | sample N__stephensi_711_cecum__metabat2_high_PE_008 | metagenome-assembled genome bin N | reverse complement strand
ATCACCATCGTAGGGATGATAGTTCTTCTGGATAAAGTCGCGTACATTCACTTCCTTATCCCATTTTCCGGCTACAAAGTCTGTCCATTCTGGTCTCATTTTGATATGCCTCCTATTTTTATTTGATTATTTTGAAGTAACTTGCGTTACTCTTAATCCTGTTTTTATTATAGAAAAAACAAGTTTAAGAGTCAAGGCAGATAGTGCATTTTTTTGCATACAAAAAAGATTTGTACGACAAAAAATACATCACAGGAATAGCTTGTCAGATTTTCGGGAAAGTATTATACTGAGTGGGAAAGAAAACCCGCAGGATGAAAGGAGATTGAAATGACCGGAATTACAAGAGAAATGACAATCGGTGAGATTTTGCGTACCAACCCTGATGTTGCGCCCGTATTGATGGATGCAGGAATGCACTGCCTGGGCTGTCCTTCTGCTCAGGGAGAGTCTCTGGAGGAGGCTGCCATGGTTCACGGCATCGATGTGGATTCGCTGATGGCTGCCATTGAGGCGCTGTAACGGATAGGCTGCAGCTGACAGGCTGTAAAGGATATGGTAGAGAGAGCCGTGCAGAAATGACTCATGCACGGCTCTTATTTTGCCACAAAATTCCGGCTTTGATGTATTTCCGGTTTATTTTTTGAAGGAAATGGAATAACCCGGAGTATCCTCCCCCGGATTGTACGCCGCATAGGTGACGATGATCAGGCTGGCGTCAATACCGGCTGCATCGGCAGTCTCATCGATGAAGTCCTTGATAGATTCCTCATCCTGAGAGAACGCCTGATCCAGTGTTGACTTATAGATAGCGTCCATTTCCGGATCAAGACCGAAGATTGCCTCGTCCATCTCAATGTGGTATGTGATGGTATTGCCCTTGATGTCCATGCTGACATTTCCGCTGTCCGTGCTGGAGCTGATGGCGCTGTTCACGATGGCCGCGGTGACGGGATTGTCGTTGTACCACTCCTCCAGAGACGCATAGGTCTTTTTGCTGCAGCCTGCCATCACAAACAACAGGGCAAGGGTAAATAATGCTGCAATTGTTCTCGTGTTCCTTTTCATAATCGTTTTCATGGTTCCCCTCCTTAAAGTTGAGTTGCCAGATTATTATAATAGAAACATCCGGATTTTTCAATCCTTCAATGCGAGAACCTCCAGGGCATTTTCGGATACCAGCGCCTCATAGTGCTCTTCCAGGAAGGTACGGCTGGCGGGCATGGTGCGCTGCAGACTCCCGTACTCGGAAATCATATTGCTTATGCGGTCAAAATCTTCCCGGGCGGCATCACCCTGTGTCAGCACCAGAAGATATTTTTGGTTGCGCTCATCCTTATACAATGTGCTCAGTCCGTGGAAGCGCGCATCTGTCACCGCTGCAACGGACATGACCTGCTGCAGGGAGTCCAGACGGAAGATGCGGGTGCGGAGCTTCTCCTCCTCCGTATTTTCCCTTTCCACAGGTGCGACCTCCGGCGTGATGTCAGGCGCGGTCTCCTGAAGTCTGCGGAACAGATCCAGCATCTCCTGATGCTCTTCGCGGTCGTCGTAATCCTCATCCTCGTCCTCGCTGTCCTCCGTGATGGAGGGGGCGAAGCGGGAGAAACGGGTGTCGAGTTCCTCGGGGTCTTCCACCTTGGTAATGATCAGCACAATGCACTCGGCATTGAGGGGGATTGCCTCGATCATCAGAGGGATGTCCTCGGCTTCAAAGCCAAATTCAAAATTGGCCTGCTGCATCATATCGCGAAAAAGACTTTTGGCTTTTTCGGTGCCATAGGCAAGTTCGCTTATCTTTAATTCGCGGCTGCGCAGGTCTTCCTTGGTCAAGGTGCAGCGAATTTGATTTTCATTTACTTTTTCTATTTTCATAGGACCTTTCCTTTCTGCACTGGGGCTGCGGATTGAATGGTTCGTATTGAATTCTATACTTTCACGCGCTGTTCGTCAATAGAAGCAGGGAACAGTTTAAAAAAATTTAATAAAAGAAAAACTTGCCAAACCATAGACTGTAATATATAATCATAATTGTAGATGCCTCCGGTAATCCGGTGCGGAAGGGAGGCGGGCGTTTTTATCTAGTTGGCTATTATTTCTATATTTATTATATCACATTGTATGGCAAAGGTGCAGTATTTAATTTTACCAATTCTTTTTATGCAACATTGTGTATTCATTCGGCGGATTACGCCGACGGCAGCTTAGCCATGTAGTGATATGTCTTACAGGTGCATCCGCGCTTGTCAATAGGATTCATAGTATATCAACTATAATTTTCACACTTATAATTCATTTTAATCAGTTTTTCACATGCATTTTTTGTTATTTCCATCGACTGAAGATATCAGTCTGCGCCGCCGGAGCATTTACAGTTAGTATATCACAGTTTAGTATGTCACTTCTTTTTTATTAAGAGGCTCGGAATATCTGCTGACCGGGAGAAAATTGTCTTTTGCTGCAGTTTGCTGACGCACCGATTACCTCTTAAAATCTTAATTTGTCAAAATTGGTAATGACTATGTCGAGTTCGTGTGTTAGAATGTAACTGTTCGACTGACGGATGGTTACATTCTGCACAGAACATGTTCCAAGGCAGGGCGAATGGTCAGAGGACAGTCAGGAAAACAGTCTTAAAACACAGTTAAGCAAACAGTAAAAAAACAATTAAGAAAACAATTAAGAAAGAAGAGAACACATGAAGAAAAAATTTTTGACGGTAGTAATAGCAATTGTCCTCATCGGAGTGATAGCCCTGATTGCTCTGGGCAAACCATTGTTAGACAAGTATTCCTACAGTCACGAGCGGGCGGATATGGATGCGTATTTTGGAGTGTCCGGGGAGCGCGCAGCCATCATCCTGCAGGATGAGATGGTGGCGGAGCAGGCGCTTATGAGAGGCGGTATCTGCTATTTTGATATAGATACGGTACACAGCTATATGAACGAAATCTTTTATGTGGATATGGCGGAGAATCTGCTGCTCTACACGGATGCGGTGGAGACGGTCAGCGCTGTTTTGGACGGCAATGACGGAAGCTATGTGACGGCTCAGGGAGAGCAGGAGCTCGGTTATCCCGTGTGCCTGACAGAGGGGGAAACCGTCTATCTGGCCGCGGACTATGTGAAGCTTTTTACGAATTATTCTTATGAAGTTTTTGACGGGCATGTGCAGGTATATACTCAGTGGGGAGAGCGTCAGACTGCCGAGATCAGGAAAAAGACCGCGGTGCGGGAGAAGGGCGGCATCAAGAGCCCGATCCTGCGGGATATGGAGCCCGGCGAGACGGTGGAGATCCTGGAGCAGATGGACACCTGGAGCAAGGTAAAGACATCGGACTCCATAATCGGTTATGTGGAGAATAAACGACTGGGGGAGATTGGCACGATACAGGAGGTTCCAGTGACGGATTATACAGCGCCGGAGTACAGCGGACTTCCTCTTGAGGGCAAGGTGAGTCTGGGATTCCATTCCATCGGCGGAGTGGGAGGCAACAGTACGCTCTATGATATGGTGTCCGGCAGCAAGGGAATGAATGTCATTGCGCCCACATGGTTCAGTCTCTGTGATGAGGAGGGGAATTTCAGGAGCTTCGGGGAGGCAGGTTATGTGAATACGGCGCATTCCATAGGGCTGCAGGTCTGGGGCGTGCTGGATAATTTTAATTATCGTAATGAGACGGGAACACAGGTCAATGAGTATGTGGTGCTTTCCTCTACTGCGAAGCGCCAGAAGCTGGTAAACGGCGTCACTGCGGCGGCGGCCGATTTGGGGCTGGACGGGATCAATATTGATTTTGAGCAGGTGGCACAGGCGACAGGGGTACATTATGTGCAGTTTTTGAGGGAATTGTCCGTGGCATGCAGGCAAAATGGCATGGTGCTCTCGGTGGACAATTACGTTCCCTTTCATTTTAATGAGCATTACCGATTGGATATTCAGGGAGAGATTGCGGATTATGTGATCATCATGGGTTATGACGAGCATTGGCACGGAAGCGGGGATCCGGGGAGCGTGGCGAGTATCGATTATGTCACGAACGGTATCACCAAGACGGTGTCTGAGGTTCCTGCGGAGAAGGTGGTCAATGCCCTGCCTTTGTATACGATCGTCTGGACGACCAATGGCACGACGGTGACGGACGAGTATCTGACTCTGAATAATATGGCGGATTTCCTGAATCGGGTCGGGGCGGAACCACAGTGGGATGAGATCACCTGTCAAAATTATCTGGAATGGGAGAGCGGCAGCGGGCTCAAGCAGGTGTGGCTGGAGGATGCGGACTCCATTCGGGTAAAGCTGAACGTGATGACGGTCAATGAGATTGGCGGCGTTGCGGTCTGGAGTCTGGGCTACGGAACGCCCGCCATATGGGAGCTGATCAACGCCTATAGCGCCTATTGATCTGCGGAGGGGGCGATGATGTTGACTTCAATGACGTTGGATAAACTGAAGGAAAACGAGAGCGCAAGGATTATCAATACAGGAGGTACAGGGGATCTCAGGCATCATCTGCTGGATATGGGACTGATTCCGCAGACGGTGGTGACTCTGCGCAAGACAGCGCCTATGGGAGACCCCATAGAGATAGAGCTGCGGGGCTATGAGCTGACTCTGCGCCTTGCGGAGGCTCAAAGTATAGAGATAGAGCCGGCGGACAGGGCGGCGGACGGGATGCCGGGGCAGCAGGCGAATGTCGAGAGAAGGCAGGATATGGCGCATCCCGGTGTGGGAGAGCTTGGCAAGGCTGATGATTACCGCAAAAATCGGATCGGAGCAAAGATTCCCCGGGGGCAGCCGATTACTTTTGCGCTGGCGGGCAATCAAAACTGCGGTAAGACCACGCTGTTTAATCAGTTGACGGGAGCTAATCAGCATGTGGGAAATTTCCCGGGAGTGACGGTGGACAGAAAAGACGGCACCATACGCAATCACCCGGAGGCGACGGTGACGGATCTGCCGGGAATCTATTCGCTGTCTCCCTATTCCAATGAGGAGATTGTCACCAGAGATTTTCTGTTGAAGGAGAAGCCGGACGGCATTATCAATATTGTGGATGCCTCCAATATCGAGCGGAATCTCTGTCTTACCATGCAGCTGATGGAGTTGAATATTCCCATGGTTCTGGCTCTGAATATGATGGACGAGGTGCGGGCAAACGGCGGCACCATACATATCAATGAGCTGGAGGAGATTTTGGGTATTCCGGTGGTGCCCATTTCCGCCGTGAAAAATGAGGGTATCGCGGAGCTGATTGACCATGCTCTTCATGTGGCGAGGTACAGGGAGGCTCCGGGGCGGATTGATTTCTGCCCGGACAGCGAGCGGAAGGGAGACCGGATCGGCGCGGTGCATCGCTGCATTCATGCCTCTGTGCACTTATTGGAGCCCTTTGCCAGGGAGGCAGGGCTGCCGGTGCGGTTTGCGGCCTCCAAGATGGTTGAGGGGGACGCTCTGGTGCGGGAGACACTCAGGCTGCCCCATGAGGAGATGGCTGCACTGGAGCGCATCATAACCAATATGGAAAAGGAAGGCGGGCTGGAGCGGGAGGCTGCGCTGGCGAATATGCGCTTTGATTTCATAGAGAGGCTGTGCCGCCGGACGGTGACAAAGCCGAGGGAGAGTCTGGAACACAAGCGGAGCGTGCGCATCGACAGGATCCTCACGGGGAGGTATACGGCGATCCCCTGTTTTGTGGGCATCATGGCTCTTGTGTTTGTGGCGACTTTTAACTTTGTGGGGGCGTGGCTATCTGATCTGATGGCATTGCTGGTGGACTGTGTCATCGCCCTGATTGACAGGGGGCTGAATGCGTGGGGCGTGAATCCCGTGGTGCATTCGCTGGTGATAGACGGCGTCTGCAGCGGCGTGGGAAGTGTCATCAGCTTTCTGCCTACAATCGTGACCTTGTTTTTCTTTTTGTCGATTCTGGAGGACACGGGATATATGGCGCGGGTGGCGTTCGTCATGGATAAGCTGCTGCGAAAGATTGGACTGTCCGGCAGAAGTATTGTCCCGATGCTGATTGGTTTTGGCTGTTCCGTTCCGGCAATCATGTCCACCAGGACTCTGGCGAGCGAGCGGGACAGGAAGATGACAATCCTGCTCACGCCCTTTATGAGCTGCAGCGCCAAGCTGCCGATTTATGGTCTGTTTATCAATGCCTTTTTCCCGAGGAGCCAGCGGGCGCTGGTGATGGTGGGGCTCTACTTTTTTGGGATTGTCTGCGGTATTTTGTATGCGCTGCTTTTGCGCAGGACATGGTTTCGGGGCGAGCCGGTGCCCTTTGTGATGGAGCTGCCCAATTACAGATGGCCCAGCGCCAGGAGCGTGGGGCAGCTGATCTGGGATAAGGCGAAGGATTTTATTCAGAAGGCTTTTACGATTATTTTTATGGCCACGATTGTCATCTGGTTTTTGCAGAGCTTTGACGTCAGATTGAATGTGGCGGAAACGCCGGACAGCAGTCTGCTGGCTATGCTGGGCGGGGTGCTCGCTCCGCTGTTTGCCCCTCTGGGCTTTGGCGACTGGCGGATTGCCACCGCGCTTTTGACGGGCTTTACCGCCAAGGAGAGCGTAGTGTCCACCCTGACTATTTTGCTGGGAGGGGAGACAATGCTGCTTCCCACCCTGTTTACTCCTTTTAGTGCGCTGGTGTTTTTGGTGTTTACGCTGCTCTATACGCCCTGTGTGGCGGCCATTGCCACAGTGAAGCGGGAGATGGGCGGCACGAGGGCGGCTGCGGTGACGGTGGCGGCGCAGTGCCTGATCGCGTGGCTGGCGGCCTTTGCAGTGCGCTGCATAGGCCTGATGCTTGGATGGATGTAGAGAGCATTGATGCACAAATGTATTTTTAAAAAGAAAAAAGGCTCCGGGGAATCTGCTGTGTATGCAATCCCATGAGCCTTTTGTTTGTCGCTGGATTTATCCTCTAGTATTTATTATTGATTATCTATTTATCCTGTTTGTATTATTTATTATACTTTCTTGTCAGGAGACATCCGCCCGCGCACATTGCAGAGAGCATGGTCATTCCCGCAAACAGCCATATCCACAGATTGTTCTCGCCGGTCTTGGGGACATCGTCATACTCGCTGGAAGAAGCGGAGGCCTGGGGCTGAGAGGTCGCTGCAGTCTGAGCCGGCGCCTGAGCAGCTGCCGCAGGGCCGTTGCCGGTGGTGCTGTACTGGCTGGGGTCAGTCATCAGTCCGCTGTGTTGGTCAAAGTAAAAGGAGCCTGCTGCGAAGTTGTAATATTCATTCAGAACGCCGCCGCCGTTTGCGGTGGAGGCATATGCAACGGTGCCGCCCACAGTTACATTTGTGTCCACGGTGTTCTCCACGGTGGCAATCAATCGAAGATTGGTGACATTGTTGTGGAAGGTGCAGGCAGCATCGTCATACACATAGGCATTGGTCACATTGCCGCTGATGGCTGCATAGCTTCCGCTCTGCACATGGCACTCATCGATGCTTGTCGCAGAGATTACTACATTGGCATGGTTTACGGTCAGATTGCCCAGACGCGCATTCACTTTCAAATCTACGTTTCCGGTCTGCTGTGCAGGTTTGTTGCCTTCCTCATCAGTCTCGGGAGTGTTGGGAAGAACCACCAGCGTGTCGCCGTCGAGAGCCTTCTGGCTGTCGGAGCCGTTGTTGAGGTAATAAATCTCAAGACCTGCGTCGCCGTCCTCCCAGGAGTCAGTCTGCATACGCCACTCGTGCAGATCCGTGTCAAAGCGTATATAAATGGTCTTGGCGGGCGCCGCAGAAGCCTGCATTGCGTTTGCGTTGGGCAGCAGTGCCAGAAGAGCCGCCGCCGCTATCAGCGAGATACATTTCCTGAATTTTTTCATGAGTAGTGACCTCCTAGGTTTAATTATAATTTTTTGAATCTTTGAATCAGTCCGTTCTAGGAATTGATTGGTTTAGATCAGCATAAAAATCGCCGGGCTCAATTTCTTTTGCAACCACCACAAACCGTCCCTGTTCCACATGATATACACAGGTGGAGAGTGTGATAAAGCGGTCGCCAAACTCCGCTGTGACACCTGTGTCATATAAGGATAAAGCCTTGATATTCTGGTAGAAGTCGTCAAATTCCTCCTGAGTGTCAGCCTGGAAAAACTTATAGAACTTGAATACCTGATCCGACTTTTTGTAGACCTGAGAGCGGAATACGGCAAGCACCTCGTAGCGGCGCTCACATTCTTTTGTGTGCAGGGTGATGATATTGTGTTCCCTGCAGTAGCTTTCTTTCTCATATTCTGTGAGATTGCCGAACATTGCACCGGAGCGCATATTGTGACCGTGGATGATCAAATTGGTGGTCAAGGGGTCAAGAGAACTGTCTGTGTCCAAAATCAGGCAACCGTTCTGGTCATCTCTCCCCTCAAAGTCGCGGTAGAGGTAATAGGTCTCATCCCGGGGCGTCCACATGACGGGATAGTCGATGACGGTATCGTCAATTTTCAGCCACGCCGCCATATCCTCGTTGGCGAGATAGCTGTCCCGATAGGGATTGTCCACCAGCTCACGCGGCGGTTCCTGAGAGCTTTCGGTCTCGGGCTCCGTCCCGGTTTCCTCCGAGGGGGCGGTGCTTTCGACAGCCTCCGTCTTGTTCTCGGCCTGCAGCCGCATACTATCCAACAGTTCTTCTGTGCGCTTGTCAGCCGCCTGTCGGTAAATCACCAGAGAGATTGCCGCTGCAAGACAAATTACTGCCAAAATTGCCAGCAGAACAGATAATTGCTTCTTTAGATTATTCATGCCCTTATTATACGCACCAGAAATGGATAATGCAATAGTTTTAGAAATAATTAAGAAGGAATAATATAGTAAAAAGAATCCTTTGAGGTATGAAAATGAAGACAAAAGACCAAAAATTTCTGACGGTTCTCGTCTCGGGGCTGTTGTTTGTAGTGCTGTTGTTTGCAGAGCAGGAGGAGGCCACATCCGCCAGCGGGAACAGACTGCTGCGGGGGGAACCGGCAGTCAGGGTGGTGATAGATGCGGGACACGGCGGGATTGACCCGGGAAAAATCGGAATCAACGGGGCGGAGGAAAAGGATATCAATCTCCGGATTGCCACACTGGTCAAGCGATATCTGGAGCTGCAGGACGTGGAAGTGGTCATGACCCGGGAGACGGAAGACGGACTCTATGACGCGGACGCCTCCAACAAAAAGGTGCAGGATATGAAGAAACGGATTGCCATTATTGACGAGGCGGCGCCGGCTCTGACCGTGAGTATTCACCAAAACAGCTATCCTGAGGAGTATGTGAAGGGAGCGCAGGTGTTTTACTACACGGGGAGCGCGGAGGGACAGAAGCTTGCCGATTTTTTGCAGACGAGTCTGGTGCAGCGCTTAGACCCCGAAAATCACAGACAGGTGAAGGCCAATGACAGCTATTATCTGCTGAAAAAGACGTCCACGCCCATCGTCATAGTAGAGTGCGGCTTCCTGTCCAACAGCGAGGAGGCGCAAAAGCTCTGCGACAGCGCCTATCAGGAGCGGGTGGCGTGGGCTGTGCATGTGGGCATCCTGCAGTATCTGAGCAGTCTGGAGAAGTGAATGGAGCTTACTTTTTCCGCTTTTCGAACTCCTTCCGAAATTCCTGTAAATCCTGTCCGCGCAGGGCGCGCTCTAAAAGCTGCGGAAGCATTTGCGGATTGCAGGCGAAGCAGGGAATATCCAAGCCGGCTATTTTTTGCGCCATATTTGCGTCATAATAAGGCTTGCCGCCCTCCGCAAGTGCGAGCAGACACACCACCGTCACGCCGGATTCCTTCATCTCCTCCAGCCTGCGCAGCAGCGCCGCCCGGTTGCCGCCCTCCTCCAAATCCGAAATCAGGAAGAACAGGGTCTTGGAAGGATTCTCTATATACTGCTGACAGTAGGCCACCGATTTGTCAATGTCCGTGCCGCCTCCGAGCTGGAAGCCGAAGAGCAGATCCACGGGGTCATCGCTTTTTTCCGTCAAATCCACGATGTTTGTGTCAAAGGCCACAATCCGGGTGGACAGGCTTGACATGCTGGCGAGAATACAGCTGATGATGGAGGAATAGATGACGGATTCCCCCATGGAGCCGCTCTGGTCGATATCGAGGATCACCGTCCATTTGTTGGCCGCCGTAGTGCTTGTTCTGTCAAAGAAATAATAGTGCTCCGGCACGATGGTGTGAAGATCCGGATTGTAGTTTTTTAAATTGCGTGAGATGGTAGTCCTGTAGTCCAGCGCCGCGGCGGAAGGAATGGGAGAATGCCGCCTGCGGTTGATCGCCGCCGTCACCGCCCTGCGGATATCCTGTTCCAAAAGCTTGTTGATCTCCTCCACAATCTTTTGGATAAAAAGGCGCACGCTCTCCTTTGAGCGCTTCGGGATCTGATCCTTTAGCAGCAATATGGTGGACGCCAGATTCACGTCGGGCTCCAGATGCTCCAACAGCTCCGGCTCAAAGATGAGCTGTTTTAAGCCGCAGCGGGTCATGGCGTCCCCCTGGATGACCGTCACGAGCGCCTTGTCAAACAGGCTCCGGACGTCCCCCAGCCATTTGCTGATCCGGGGACTGGAAGGGCCGTTTCCGGCTCCGCCGCCAAAGCCGCCTGACTCCGTGTTGTTATAGATGGCTGCAAGCGCCTGATCCATCAAATCCTGTTCGGGCGAAAGCTCTGCGCTCCCCATTTTCTCAAAGCGTTCCCGGCTGTCCTGACCTAAGATCAGCCGCCATCTCTGTATATGCTCCTCCTGATTCATTCCCTGCACACCTTTCTATATTTTACAAAGCCTAAAAGTCAAAATCAAAATCATCCAGACTCTCCACCAGCTGCTGCTCCACTTCAGGCAGAACCTGATTCACGGACTCGCTGACCTGCTGCCCGTTCAGTCCCCAGACTTCACCGAGATTTTCCGCAATTTCATCCCGCTCTGCAGCGGTAAAATCCGCAAAGGCACGCCGCAAAAACACCAGCGCCCGCTTAAAGGCTTCCTCCTCCAGAGCGTCCAGATAGGCGTCCAGACTCTCCCACAGAGACAACCTTGCAATCAGGGCGTATCGGTTCTTCATGGCAAGCCCCTCAAACCATCCGGCTCCCAGTTCAGCGGGAACTCCCGGGGAAAGTCTGCGCTGCACCTCCAGATTGAGCTGTGCGCCGTCCATGCAGCCCCGCTCTAATAAAATGGCGGCGGCAAAGCCGGAGAGCTTCGTGTTCAAATCATCCCGCCCGGCGGTCTCCCGCAGAGCGTCCAGCCACGCCGGAGTCTCCAGAAAATCATGGGCGAGGGCGGCGCTGTTCAACTGTTCCATGGCAGTGACGATTCCCTTGCTGGCAGCGTCGTCGCAGACACAGGCTCCCGGCAGGAGCAGGCAGGCGCGGTAAAATATCTGACGCAGGATGGGCTCCAGCGGGGCGGCGTCCAGATGGCGGATATCGCCATACTGCACCACAACGGAGAGCCTGTCTGCCGTGGCAGCCAGTTCCTCCAGAGAGGCCGCGTCCACAGCCATGGCCTGCAGCGCGGCGGTGGCGTAGACGACTGCGGACGCCATGCCGCAGGTGAACGCATCCTCGATGACCAGAGCAATCTCACTCATATTGGGGGCGGTCTCCACTCGTTCCTTCATGGCAAAGGACGCCGCCTGGTCTACCGTATCGCCCTTTAACGCAGCTTCCACCAGTTCAATCTCCGCCTCCGGCGTCCAGCGCACCACCCAATGCTCTGCCCAGGTGGCGTTGTCCTGATTTACCTTTTGCGGATTGGCAAAATGGATTCCCAAAATCCTGAGCCGATGCAGGAAGAAGGAGCGATGCAGATCGAGGAAAGCAGCCTTCTGCGAGGAGACATTGCGGTTCTCCCGCAGGTCGAGAGGCAGATCCTGAGCGGTGATATCGCGATATTTTTCCAGCTTCCATTCCTTTAATTGTCTGTAAAAATCCTCCTGAATGCTGGTGCGGCTGACGCCCTCCGGCAGGGAGCCGATGGCGGTTCCGATTTCCGTGTCCGCTATGGCGAGACTGACGGCGGGAAAGCTGCCTCCAGCCAGACAGGTCACTGCCGCATCCCGCAGGTCGCGCAAGACGGGGGCGCTGCCGCCCCTGAGCTTTGCCAGAGAGCCCGAAAGACGAACCGCCTCTATCACCTCCGCTGAAGAGATGGGAGTCCCGTGCTCTCTTTGATACCCGGCAATCCGTGAGAGGTAAGCATGCGCCACATATTGCAGATTATCTTTCTGCAGGGCTTCCCACAGCAGGGAATAATATGCCGGAGCCTTGTTGCCGGCGCCATAGCCGGATCTGGCAGACAGCCGATAATACGAGTAGGGCATCAGAGTATGGCTGGCCTCCACGCGGGGCAGGGAAGATACTTCCTCCGCCGTCATGGGCACAGCGTCCTCGGACAAAAGTCCCGACACATGGTAAGCGCCCGTGACAACCACGATTTCTTCCGGCGCAAAACCTTCTTCCAGCGCCTTCTGTATCTGAAGCTGCATATAGGCCTCCCTCACCAGAGTCTCCGGCCAGTCCGTGTCCCGTCCCAGCTCCTGGCTGAGCTCCCGCAGACTGGAGCCAAACAGAGCGGCTCCCTGATAATACCCGTCCGCGTCCTGCGCATGTTCCATCACACGTTCCCAGAAGGTCTCATGTCCGTCCTCCCCCGCCTGACGGTCGAGAAGTTCATAGGCGCTCATGCGTTCCTCCTCCCCTTCCGAGCGCTCCTGTCTGCCGGATGGCAGCGCCAGAAAGACATCGGAGGGCAGGTCGATAAAGCGGCATTCCACACCCTGCTCCCTGCACCAGACAATGGCCTGATATTCCGGGGAATACTCCGCAAAAGGATACAGGATTGTCCGCACGGGAGCCTCCTTTGTGTAGGCAAGGATTGCGATGGGAGGTCTGGTCTCCGGCCGGGTGATATCCGCCAGCAGTTCGTTCAGATCGCCGGGACCCTCCACCAGAACCAGCCGGGGCTTTTTCGCTGTCAAAAATTGTCGCAGATGCCATGCGCCCGCAGGCGACAGATGGCGAATTCCGAATACATAAGGGTGCGTCATAATAATCCTCTACATGCTTTATACAATCCGCTCCAGTGGGAACCCCGTTTTTTCATGACATTCTCCAGGTATTCCTTCCAGGCTACATTATCTTTTTCCTCGTCCTTGATAACGGCTCCCAGCAGTCCCGCCGCAAGGTCGTCGTCGCTGATTTTGCCGTTGCCGAAGCTCCCCGCCAGAGACATACTGTTGCAGAGCAGGGAGATTGCCTCCGCCGTGGAGAGCACTCCAGAGGTGGATTTTACCTTCTGGCTGCGGTCACAGGTCTCTCCGCTGCGGAGCTCCCGGAAGATTGTGCAGACCTTCTCCACGACCTCGGCCTCCGGCAGGGCGGCGTTCAGATCCAGCCCGGCGGAAAGCTGCGCCACTCTGGTGCGCACGATTTCCATCTCGGCTTCCAGATCGGCGGGAGCCGGGAGTACCACAATGTTAAAACGGCGTTTTAGCGCAGCGGACATTTCATTGACGCCTTTATCCCTGGTGTTGGCAGTGGCAATCACGGAAAAGCCCTTTTTGGCGGGAACCTCCATATTGAGCTCCGGCACGGAGATCCTCTTTTCGGACAGTATGGAAATCAGCGCGTCCTGCACCTCGGAGGCGCATCGTGATATCTCCTCGAGTCTGGCGACGGTTCCCGTCTCCATGGCGTGAAAAACGGGGCTTTTCAACATAGCCTCTCTGGAAGGGCCGTTGGCTATCAGCATGGCATAGTTCCAGGAATAGCGAATCTGTTCCTCCGTTGTCCCCGCGGTGCCCTGGATGACCTTGGTGGAATCCCCGTTGATGGCTGCGGTCAGATGCTCGGACAGCCAGCTCTTGGCAGTGCCCGGCTCCCCGATCAACAGAAGGGCTCTGTCCGTGACCAGAGTGGCTATCGCAATCTCCACCAGCCGCTCATGCCCGATATATTTCGGGGTGATGTCCATATTTCCCACCCTGCCGCCGCAGATGTATGTGCGGACAGAGCGGGGGGACATGCGCCAGCCGGTGGGAACGGGGTCTTTTTCAGCCGCAATCAGCGCGTCAAGCTCTTTCTGAAATAGCTGCTCTGCCGGCAGCCTTTGTAATTGTTCGTTCATAATTTTGTACAGTCCTTTCTGTTTGCATCTGTTTGCAGTTTTATATTACAGTTTTATAGCTGCATATTGTCTCAGCGGTTTTTCAATTCTTCCAGATAGTCCAGAAATTGTTCTTCGTTCAGGCGGGAATCCCCCATATGGAGCCGTCCCTGCTTGTATAGGTCATATATTCTCAGCATCTCTTCGTATATGGCATTTTTGTCCCCCGGCAGTATCGCCGCATAATTAGAAAGCTGCCATAAATAAAATTTACCGCCCTGCTTGGTAAAGTAGCTGACCGCAAGGTTCTCACACCTGGGATAGCCGCAGCGTTTCAGCGCCAGCAGATAATCTCTGGGAGCCGCCAGATTTATGGCGCGGTCATAAAAATAATCCCCCAGCTTGCGGCAGTACGCCTCATCCTTGTCATTCACGCAGTCCATCAGCACATAGTCGATGTCCTCGTTTTGACAGTGTGTGAGAATGTCCGTAAAACGTCCGGTGATATCCTGCCTGATCGGCCAGTGGTATTCCGGCATCGGTTCCCCCGACGGATGGGGACGGCAGCGCTTTATGCCCAGCACATAGGCGTTTTCCTTTCCGCTGAAGCGGAGCCCGTCAATCCCCTTTGCCAGGAGCGGATGGAGATCCGTATTGTTTTGAAACAGCTTCCCCTTGAGCTGTGTCTCCAGCCAGCTGCAGCAGTCTTCCCCGGTGAGGAGTCCGGCTGCCACCGCGGCAGGGAAAAAAGCCTTGCGGCGACCTTCCCGTCTGCCCTTTGCCTCGTACAGCTCCACGGCAAGAGCGCAGAGTGCGGCGTCGGGATGACAGTGCAGCGCCTGATGCAGCAGATAGGGGATTGCGGTTTGAAACATATAGGTGCTTTCCCGATTCCTCCGGTTCAGACCGACTAAAATCGTGTCCTTGATGCCGGGCACCACAAATACGGTCTTTTTGTCCTCATAGGGGTATTTTAAACGGTCTTCCAGATTTGCCGCAATGCGGAATACCTCGCAGATTTCTTCGCCGCTTTTGCCGGGCAGGGCGGACAGAGTATGTCCCAGCAGGGTTCCCTCTTCCGGGGTCATCACCTGACCGGAGCCGCCTGTCCAGGGAGCCAGTTGTTCTCTGAGCTTCTCCGCCACAAAACGGGAGGCCCATTTGGTCTCCGTGTAAATCAGATAATGCATGGCATCGACAGGTTTCTTTTGATAGAGCTCCTTAAAGAAAGCCTCCGCCTTCTCGTCCTCCATATAGGCAAGGGCATAGCAGGCGGTCTTTTTGGCGTTTCCCTTTTCGGTTTTTGTCAGCTCCAGAAGCAGATCTGCATTTTCGGGACAGCAGCGCAGGGCAAAGATAAGCGCCTGACGAACCTCCTTTTCTGCATCAGGCAGCACTTTCACAAAAAAGTCGTTGGATGCTCTCTCGTCTATCGCTGCCATCACATGGACGCGGCGCACCATCTCTTTTTTGCCCCTGGGGTCAAAATTTTTCTGTAACAGGGGCAGAATGGAGGCATCCTCCTCCTTTAGCCATTCGGCCACCGTATCCGCAAGCTCCGCATAGGAAGCTCCCAGAGCCTGGATCATGGCAGCCTTGACGCGATAATCCCGAAAGAGCTCCGGGTGATCCATGTGGCTCTCCACCACATAGCTGTAATGTCCGCTGCCGGAATTTGACAGGGCGTCTGTCAGAGCTTTGACAACGGAATAAGGCGCGTTGGTGACGGCGCTGCCCCATCCGTTTACCGCGATGGGCTCTACCGTTCCCTCCACCGCCACCGCTCCCTGGGTGCACAGCACGGCGTCCGCCAGCGTGATGACATCCAGCAGAAGCTCTTCCCTGTCTGCCGCCTCCGGTGACAGGAGCGCTTTGGTCAGCTGCCCGATTTTGGCAAAGATTGGTGAAGCCTGTTCTAAGGGCGCAAAGGCCTCCGCCGCCCGCTTTAAACGGAAATCCTCCGAGAGCAGACCGGTGCCCGCGATCATGGCGGCGCGGAGCCTTGCGCGTAGTTCATATAACGGTGAAATATCCATTTATCGTTACCTCCTCTGATGATGTGGATGTATGATTGATGTCAATATAGCAGACGCACTACAGTCTCTTTTGTTATGATGCTGAGGGGCTGCATTTTCAGGCGTCTGGCCTCGCTGTCATAGTAAAAGGCGCCCAGCAGTACCTGATTCTGTAACAAGGCCTTCTCCGGCAGCAGTGAAAGTCTGTCCGTGGAGGGCTCCATCCCCGGCGCATCGCCCAGAGCGATGGTCTCGCCGCTTGCCGTCTCCAGAGCAAAGCCGTCCGGGGTCTGTCCCAGCTGGGCAAACGCGATCAGACGTATATAGAGCGGCTCGGCGAGGGCGTTTTTCAGCAGGTTCTTGGCTGCCTTTGCCTCCGTCGTGAGGGAGCTTTCTGACAGAGAGTGCAGCTTCTGCAGATCTTCCTTCTCCACAGGGCGGAGTCTGGCGCTGTCCCAGCGGACGCGCAGATTCCCCTCGCCCGGGTAACATACTGCCGTGGGCACACACGCCACGCCAAAAACGGTATCTTCCTCTTTGACATATTTCAACGCTTTGAGCGGGCGGTAGTTGCGTGTGATGAACACCTCTCCCGACGCCAAATCCGCCCAGCATCCGGTATCTATGTATTCCTTTCGGGCAGCGTCATAATTTACCCAGAAGGATAATTGTATCAGCTCCACATTCGCCTTTCCCCTTCCGAGGGCTTCCAGCTCGGAAAGTTTCCAGATGCCGCCAAGCTCTTCGTAGAGCAGGGTGTCATCCTGTTCCACATTCCCCTGTTCCAGCTTATCCGACAGGTATTGCTGCGATTTTTTGACTAATGCGCGGAATTTCTCCAGAATGGAGATAGCAGCCTCATAGTGTTCCTCCCTGCCGTCCTTCTGGAAGGCGGCAATCTCCAATATCAGCCCGTTCAGCAGACGCTGGGGGCCGGGAAGGTAATAGTCTCCGAGCTGTTTTGCCAGCTGCTCATAATTTTTCAGTCCTGCGCCTCCCATGGTGCCGAGACCGGCACGGGTCAGCTCCTGTATCAGCTTTGCGGCCAGCTCAAGACCCTCCGATTGCTTCTTTAACTTTTTGGTTTTGGCAGCTTTTGCGCTCTTGGCTGCCGCCGCCTTCTTTTTGGCTGCTGCCTCCGGATCCTCGCACGCCGCTTCGTCCACAGCCGCGGTGTTTTTTGCGTCCCGCGCCTGTTTCTTTTCCCGCTTTTTCAGGATATCCTCCGGGATTTCGCATGTGCCAAAGTTTTTCTTTGCGAGGATTTCATAGAGAAGCGCCAGACCGTGCTTGCAGGGGAACTGACGGCTGGGGCAGGTGCATCGGCACACCGGGTTATCTGGTTCCAGGAAATCTACGGTAGTGATGTAATTGCTTTTTCCGCTGCCCGTGCATTCTCCCAGATAAAAGGTGTCGTCAGCGGAGCGTTCCAGCCGCACGAATCCGCCCTTTTGAGATATTTTCCTGCCGTTTGACGCGGCTGCGGCGTTTGGCGCCATGGACTGGATCTGTTGTTCCGTAACCTGCTGCATAATAATAACCTCCCTAAAGCTCTTTTCCTTTTTGCGCTTTTGTGTTATACTCAATTATATATGATTATAGATGTAATTGCAAAAAAAACAGGAAATGATGTTGAGATGATACAGACGGAAAAGATTGCAATCGCTTCTGTCGGAAACGATGCCGCGGAGTTTGCGGATTTTACAAAGCAGGAGCAGGCGGGTCTGCGCAGAGCCGGGGAGATACTGAAGGCGGGCGGGCTGGTGGCATTTCCCACGGAGACGGTATATGGTCTGGGCGGGGATGCGCTGAATCCGGATTCCTCCCGCAAAATTTATGCGGCAAAGGGACGGCCGTCCGACAATCCCCTGATAGTGCATATCGCGGATTGGGGTGACCTGTCCCGGATTGCCTCCCGGATTCCGGAGGAGGCGAGAAAGCTGGCGGAAGCCTTTTGGCCGGGACCGCTCACCATGATATTACAGAAGTCGGATGCGGTGCCGCCGGAGACTACCGGGGGACTGGATACCGTTGCGGTGCGTATGCCCGCTCATCCGGTGGCTCTCGCAATGATCCGTGAGGGCGGCGGTTTTGTGGCGGCTCCCAGCGCCAACACGTCCGGGAAGCCGAGTCCTACCCTTGCCGCCCATGTGGCGGAGGATATGGACGGCCGCATTGATATGATCATCGACGGCGGCGCGCTGGGGATTGGGCTGGAGTCCACAATCGTGGATCTGACTGTGTTGCCTCCCCGCATTCTGCGCCCGGGCTATATCACCCGTGAAATGCTGGAGCGGGTGCTGGGAACTGTGGAGTCGGACGCCACCATCTTGCAGTCGCAGACGGAGTGCGGACAGGCGCCCAAGGCGCCCGGAATGAAGTACAGACATTATGCGCCGGCAGGGGAGCTGGCGGTGGTATGCGGCGAGCCTGAGAGGGTGGTGGAATATATCAACCGCCGGGCGGACGAGGATCGGGGTGCTGGCCATCGGGTGGGCGTTATCGGCACGGAGGAAACGCTTGGGCGTTATCGGGCAGATTTGGTAAAGAGCGTCGGCAGCAGGACGGACGAGGCAGCCATTGCGGCAAGGCTTTACGCGATATTGCGGGAGTTTGACAGGGAGGGCGCGACAAGGATTTATTCGGAGGCCTTTTCTGCGGAAGGACTGGGACAGGCTATTATGAACCGACTGCTGAAGGCGGCGGGACATCGCGTGATAGATTTGGAGACACAGAAGGAGGACGGAGAACGTGATAGCAATAGGAAGTGACCACGGCGGATTTGAGTTAAAACAAAAGCTTATCCGCCATCTGGAGGAGAGGGGCATATCCTGCAGGGATGTGGGCTGCGCAGACAGCTCGAGCTGCGATTATCCCGTTTATGCGCGGGCGGCCGCGAAGGCTGTGGCGGCGGGGGAGTGCGAGAAGGGCATTGTCATCTGCACGACGGGCATCGGTGCCAGCATTGTCGCCAATAAGGTGAAGGGCATCCGCTGTGCGCTGTGTGCGAATGTGTTTTCCGCAAAGATGACCCGTCTGCACAATGACGCCAATATGCTGGCGCTGGGAGCGGGCGTTGTGGGCGATATGCTCGCCATGGAGATTGCGGACGTCTTTTTGGGGACGGAGTTTTCTGGAGAAGAGCGGCATTGCCGCAGAATTGCTTTGATTGAGGAGGAATAGACATGGGAGAGTTGGTTATTATGGATCATCCCTTGATCCAACACAAAATTGGTTTTATCAGAAGAAAGGATACCGGTACGAAGGATTTCAGGCAGACCATCAGCGAGATTGCGATGCTGATCTGCTATGAGGCAACGCGAGGTCTCAAGCTGGACGAGGTGGAGATTGAAACGCCCCTCTGCAGGACGAAGGCGCAGGAATTGAAGGGGAAAAAGCTTGCCATTGTGCCCATTCTCAGGGCGGGGCTCGGTATGGTGGACGGTATGCTGGAGCTGATTCCCGCGGCGAAGGTAGGGCATATCGGTCTTTACAGAGACCCGGAGACGCTCAAGCCTGTGGAGTATTACTGCAAGCTTCCCGCGGATTGCGCGGAGCGAGAGGTCTTTGTGGTAGACCCCATGCTGGCTACCGGAGGTTCCTCGGTGGCCGCGATTCGGATGCTGAAGGACAAGGGCTGCCGAAATATCCGTTTCCTGTGCATTATCGCTGCGCCCGAGGGCGTGAAGGCCATGCAGGAGGCGCATCCCGACGTGGATTTATATGTGGGCGCGCTGGATGAAAGGCTCAATGACCACGGCTATATCCTGCCGGGTCTGGGAGATGCGGGAGACCGGATTTTCGGAACGAAATAACGGATAAAATGAGGGGAGTACCAAAATGATAAACAGCACGAATCAGGAAACTCAGGAAAGGCCAGGCGAAAAGATGCGCCCCCGGGCGGGCAAGCGGCAGGATTATATCAGTTGGGACGAATATTTTATGGGAGTGGCTCATCTGTCCGGGATGCGCTCCAAGGATCCAAACACCCAGGTGGGAGCCTGTATCGTCAGTATGGATAACAAAATACTGTCCATGGGTTACAACGGATTTCCCTGCGGCTGTTCCGACGATGCGTTTCCGTGGGAGCGGGAGGGCGATGCGCTGGACACGAAATATGCCTTTGTGACTCACAGCGAGCTGAATGCCATCCTGAATTATCGGGGGGGCTCGCTGGAGGGAACCAAGCTGTATGTATCCCTGTTTCCCTGTAACGAATGCGCCAAGGCCATTATTCAGGCGGGCATCCGGACGGTGGTATACGCCAGCGACAAATATGCGGGAACGCCCCTGAACGTGGCGTCAAAGCGGATGTTCGAGGCGGCGGGCGTGGAATGTGTTGCGTACCGTTCGACGGGGCGCAAAATAGAAATAGAAGTGTAAGGAGTAGAAAAGTGAGATACGCAAAGAGGACGGCGGCTGTTTTGACGACGCTGGCGCTGATAGTGGCGCTCATTGCGGATGACGGCGGTCTTGGCGCTGTGCGGGTCATGGCTACCAGCACCAGAGAACAGCTGGATCAGACGCTCAGGGAAAAGGGCGATCTGGAGGAGCGGCGCAATGAGCTTCAGGAGGATATCGACAGCCTGAAGGGAGAACAGAACACGCTGAAGGGCACATTGAAAAAATTGAATGTACAGCTTTCGGAAATCAGTCTGAATCTGGAGGAGCTGGAGTATCAGATTGCCGATAAGGAGCAGGAGATAACAGACACGCAGGCGGCGCTGGCGGAGGCGCGCGATACGGAGGAGGAGCAGTATATCAACATGGTTCTGCGCGTGCGCAAGATGTATGAGCGCAGCGACGCCGACTATCTCAACGCGTTTCTCGGAGCCATGACGGACGTGGGAAGCTTTTCGGATGTGCTGAACACTGCGGACAGCTTTGAGCGGGTTGCCAGCTATGACAAGACCATGTTGGAGGAGTTTAAGGAGAACAGACGGCTGATCGAGGCGCAGGAGGCGCTTTTACAGCAGGAGAAGGCGGATCTTGATGAGCTGAAGGTGAAGGCCGAGGCGGAGAAGAGCAAGGTCTCCGGCCTGATCGGACAGACCTCCAATTCCATCACGAAGTATGCGGACGACATATCCGAGGCGGAGCAGCAGGCTCGCGATTACGAGGCGGAGATAAAGAAAAAGGAAGAGGATGCGGAATATCTGCGCCAGAAGCTGGCGGAGGAGCTGGCGCTCTCCAGAGAGGCCGCAGAAGGAGAATGGCGGGATATCTCGGAGGTGACTTTTGCGGAGGACGACCGATATCTGCTGGCAAATCTGATTTACTGTGAAGCCGGCGGGGAGCCCTATGCGGGGCAGCTCGCGGTGGGCAGCGTAGTTATCAACCGTGTGCTCAGCGCAAAGTTTCCCGACAGTGTGGTGGGCGTCATTTATCAAAATAAGCAGTTTTCCCCGGTGGCCAGCGGAAGGCTTGCTCTGGCGCTGGCGGAAAACAGGGCGACGCTGAGCTGTTATCAGGCGGCGGACGAGGCCATGAGCGGCGTCACCAATGTGGGGAACTGTGTGTTCTTCCGGACGCCTGTGGAGGGGCTTACGGGCATCTCCATCGGGGGGCACATCTTTTACTGACAGTTGTGTCGGCGGAGGCTGCAGGCGGACTACAGCCCCCTGTCGTTTAAGATTGCCTGAAGGCGGTCAAATTTGTCGCGATAGACCATGGAGAGCAGATGATCTAACTGGCGGAGGCTGGCGGTCATCTGCTTTTGCGTTATCAGATTTTTTTCCAGCGCCTCGGCGAGCTCGTCCAGATCAACGACCTTCATGTGTCCATCGGGATAGAGGATCACGTCCGCGAGGAGGTCTGTGACGGTCAGCGTGTCCCCGGCGTCGTTAAATTCGTACTCCACGATATCGCAGTACCAGAACAGCAGGGAATTGTCCGACCTGTAGAATTTACTGATTTTAAGGCCTTCCTTCAGCAGATAGCAGGAGGAGCCGTGGTTAAAATGCGTTTTGGGATTGATGGTATGCCAGGTGGTGAGGATGTAGTCCTCAGTTTGCTCCACGATCACATCGTCCTTCAGGGGGATGCACTCGGCGGGGATGTAGCGTTTGCGGTAGAGCTGCAGATTGCTGTGATTTGTCATATTGGTTTTCTCCTATGGCTATGATTATGGCTATGATGTTCAGGGGCGGGATTCGGACTGCCTTACCTCGCCCGGAGGGCAATCCGTGCCGGCAATGGTACTGAGGGTATCAATAATCTTGATGATATCGCGTGACAGCTGCGGAAAGGGAATGAAGGGGCTTGGCGGCACGGTGTGGGGACACAGCGTTTTTTCCATCCAGATCATGTCGATCCAGCGGCCGTTTTTGTAGCCGGATTCGTGAAAATGAGCCACCGTCCTGTAGCCGCATTTTTCGTGAAAGGCCTCGCTCTCGGGGTGGGGATGGGCGATACAGGCGCAGAGATTGCAGACATGCTGTCTGTAGAGATATTGCTCCAGAGCCTGATAGAGCGCGCTGCCGATTCCCCTTCCTCTGGCGTCTTCTCTCAGATAAATCGACGTCTCCGCCGACCAGTCATAGGCGGCTCTGGATTTGAAGAGGGAGGCGTAGGCGTAGCCTAAGAGTTCATCGCCCCGGACTGCGACCAGATAGGGGTATTGCTCCAGCGTTCGTTCGATGCGCGCGCGGAATTCCTCCGGCGAGGGAATCTCATATTCAAAGGTGATGAAGGTCTTTTCCACATAGGGCGCATAGATGGCGAGCAGAGCCGCCGCGTCCTCCGGCACGGCGATGCGCAGCCGGATGGGAGCTTGTTCGTTCATGGGCTTATCCCCTTTCAACAGCTTCTTTTGTAAAAATACTACCCCCGACAAATGGACAAGTCAATGATAATTTGCGGATAAATTGTGCCATCGAGAAATGATTTATAGTTTTTTTGACACGGAAAGCGTGTTTTTTGTAGACATTTTTTGGAAAAATGGGTATAATCAAGTATGTCGGAGTTTATTTGTGAGACGGTGAGGACGGCGGATGAGTCACGGGCGCAAACACAATCCAAAATATGATAAAAGTGTGTATCGTTCTCTTGCGCTGATTACGCAGTTTAGCATTAATATGCTCGTGCCCATCAGTATGATGTCGGCGCTGGGCATCTGGCTGGACAACAGGTATCACACCTCTTTTTGGACGATTCTGCTGTTTTTTGTCGGGGCGATAGCCGGAGGACAGAATATTTACCGTATGGCAAGGAAAATATACGGGGAAGATGACAGGGAGGAGCAAGACCCGGCTCATGAGGATCATCGAGATGCTGAAAAATAAAAACAGAATCCTGCTGGAGCTGAATACGGGAATCCTTTTCTGGATGTCTGCGGCAGGGATTGCGGGAGCTGCGCTTCCGCTGCATAGCTGGGGGCTTACATGGGCAGATTGGATTGTGGGCATTGCCGTGGCGGGGATTATGGCGATGATTTCTGTGCGGCACATGTATTACAGTATGGACAGGGCGCTGGATTTTGACGAGGGAACTGCCTCAAAGCTGATTTTCCGGGGCTATCTGATACGCTATCTGTCTGTGGGGGCGGTTCTGTTGGTCACGACGCTGGCAGGGCTTACGAATCCGGTGCTCCTGTGTCTCGCCTATCTTTTGATCATGAAAGTAGCGGTTTATTCACAGCCGTTTACCCATAAGTGCTATAACAGACTGTTCCATGAGGAGGATCCGGAGCCGGAGCCTCTCGTGGAGGAGCAGGAGGCACAAAAGTCTTAAAAATATATGAAAAGGAGGTGAAAATATGGCTCATGGCATATTGTTATCCGGCTCCACGGATGTGGATGTTATGGTACATGGCCTGGTGTCTTACCAGTTCTTTGGACATACGGTCTGGATAACAACGACACATGTCAGTCTGCTTTTGGTGGTCCTTATTTTGTGCGGGTTTGCCATAGCGGCAGGGCGGGCCATGAAAAAGGGTACAGAGGTGCCGGGTGGATTTCAGAATGTAGTTGAACTGATTGTGGAAAAGCTGGACGGTATGGCCAACTCTACCATGGGAAAACACGCCTCTAAGTTCTACAATTATATTGGCACGGTTTTCATCTTTATTCTGTTCAGCAACATATCCGGTCTGCTGGGCCTGAGGCCGCCTACCGCGGATTACGGCGTCACTTTTCCGCTGGGTGTTCTGACATTCATACTGATCCACTTTAATCAGTTCAAATATCAGAAGCCCAAGGATATCTGGGCGGATATGTGTTCCCCGCTGCCGCCGTGGCTGCCCATATGGTTCCCGATCAATGTCATCAGTGAGTTTGCGGTGCCCATATCGCTCTCGCTGCGTCTGTTTGCAAACGTCCTGTCAGGGACCATCATGATGGCTCTGATATACGGATTGCTGGGAATCATCGCGACGGCATGGCCCGCAGCGCTGCATGTGTACTTTGATTTGTTCTCAGGAGCAATTCAGACCTATGTATTCTGTATGTTGACAATGACCTACATCAATAATGCAATTGGTGAAGAGGCCTAAAAAACAAAAAGTCAAAACCAGGAGGAAAACAAAATGGAATTTAATGAGTACTTTATCTTAGGATGTTCTGCAATCGGCGCAGGTCTGGCAGTTATTGCCGGTATCGGCCCCGGTGTCGGTCAGGGTATCGCAGCCGGACATGCCGCTGCTGCAGTGGGACGCAATCCCGGCGCAAAGAGTGCAGTTACCTCGACCATGTTGCTTGGACAGGCAGTTGCGGAGACCACAGGTCTGTATGGTCTGCTGATTGCGATTCTGTTATTATTCGTAAAGCCTCTGTTACCATAAGAGACGGTAAAAAATTACCTGAAGAAATGGTAATTAGTTACCGGAAAGGAGGCAGAAATGATACTATTAACCGCAGGAGAGACCTATGAGAGAATGTTTGGCATCGACTGGCAGCTGTTAGCCGATTCCACGCTCACGATCATAGCAGTCTTTGTTCTGTTTGCCATAATGAGCTACTTCCTCTTCAATCCGGCGCGCAAGATGCTGACAGACCGTCAGGCCAAGATCAAGGGCGAGCTGGATGACGCGAAGGCGAGCATGGAGGAGGCAAACCGCTTGCGCGAGGAATACGAGGCGAAGCTTGCCGACATCAACAAGGAAGCGGAGAGCATTCTGAGCGAGGCGCGCAAGAAAGCGCTGGCAAGCGAAAACCGAATCGTCGCCGAGGCAAAGGAAGAGGCCGCTCGTATTATGGAGAGAGCCCGCATGGAGGCCGAGCTGGAGAAGAAGAAGGTGTCCGACGAGGTGAAGACGGAGATTATCTCCGTGGCTTCTCTGATGGCAGGCAAGGTTGTGGCCGCATCCATCGACACTACGGTTCAGAACGAGCTGATTGACGAGACTCTGAAGGAGATGGGTAAGGATACATGGCTAAATTAGTTTCTAAGACATATGGAGAGGCGCTGTTTGAGATAGCCATGGATGCACAGCCGGATATGACCGCGGGGCAGGAGCCCGGGGCGGCGGACGAGCTGTTTGCACAGGTGCAGCAGGTGAGTCAGATACTTCGGGAAAACCCTGAGTTTGACAATCTGATGATGCACCCCGGTATCTCCAAGTCCGAGAAGATTGCGGCTATGGAAGCTGTTTTTCGGGGCAGGGTGAACGACGGACTCATGGGTCTGATGGAGATTGTGGTTCGGAAGGAACGCTATGGCGAGCTGCAGGAAATTTTCCGCTATTTCATCGACAAGGTGAAGGCGGTCAAGGGCATCGGCGTGGCGCACATCACTTCGGCGACGGCTCTCACCGACGCGCAGAAGGCGGCTACGGTGGCAAAGCTTCTGGAGACCACTTCCTATCAGAGTATTGAGTCGGACTTTGCAGTGGATAGCTCCCTGATCGGCGGCATGGTCATCCGGATCAACGACAGAGTGGTGGACAGCAGCGTCCGCACGAAATTAGATGAATTAACAAGACAATTATTACAAATCCAGCTCGGATAAAGAGCCGGAGGAAAGGTGCTACAGAACATGAATTTGAAACCGGAAGAAATAAGCTCCGTAATCAAGGAGCAGATTCAGAGATACGCTTCCGCGCTGGACGTGTCAGACGTGGGCACGGTAATTCAGGTTGCAGACGGCATTGCCCGTGTGCATGGTCTGGAAAAAGCCATGCAGGGAGAGCTTCTGGTATTCCCCGGCGAGATTTATGGTATGGTGCTGAACCTGGAGGAAGACAATGTAGGTGCGGTTCTTCTGGGCAACGCGCGCAATATCAACGAGGGCGATACCGTAAAGACTACGGGACGTGTGGTTGAGGTTCCCGTGGGCGATGCTTTGGTGGGGCGTGTGGTGAATGCGCTGGGACAGCCTATCGATGGCAAGGGTCCCGTGCAGACAGACAAATTCCGCAAGATTGAGCGTGTGGCAAGCGGCGTTATCACCAGAAAGAGTGTGGATACCCCGCTGCAGACTGGTATCAAGGCAATCGACTCCATGGTTCCCATCGGAAGGGGACAGCGTGAGTTGATCATCGGAGACCGTCAGACCGGAAAGACGGCTATCGCTATCGATACGATCATCAATCAAAAGGGACAGAATGTAAAATGTATCTATGTGGCAATCGGTCAGAAGGCGTCTACCGTTGCCAATATCGTGAAAACCCTGGAGGAGGCCGGCGCTATGAGCTATACCACCATCGTGGTATCTACCGCCAGCGATCTGGCGCCTCTGCAATATATCGCTCCCTACTCAGGATGCGCCATCGGCGAGGAGTGGATGGAGAACGGTGAGGATGTGCTGGTAATCTATGACGATTTGAGCAAGCATGCCACCGCTTACCGCACACTCTCCTTGCTGCTTCGTCGTCCGCCCGGACGTGAGGCATATCCCGGTGATGTATTCTATCTGCATTCCAGACTGCTGGAGCGTGCAGCGAGAATGAGCGACGAGTACGGCGGAGGTTCCCTCACCGCGCTGCCCATCATCGAGACGCAGGCGGGTGACGTTTCCGCTTATATTCCCACCAATGTAATTTCCATCACGGACGGACAGATTTATCTGGAGACTGAGATGTTTAACGCGGGCTTCCGCCCCGCCGTAAACGCCGGACTTTCCGTGTCCCGTGTGGGTGGTGCAGCTCAGATCAAGGCGATGAAGAAAATCGCAGCGCCTATCCGTACAGAGCTTGCACAGTACAGAGAGCTGGCAGCTTTTGCACAGTTTGGCTCCGAGCTGGACGCCGACACCAAGGAGAAGCTGGCACAGGGCGAACGCATCAAGGAAGTCCTGAAACAGCCTCAGTATCAGCCCATGCCCGTGCAGTATCAGGTTATCATTATCTATGCGGTGACCAACAAATATCTGCTGGATGTGGCGGTGGAGGATATCACGACCTTTGAGAAGCAGTTCTTTGAATTTTTGGATACCAAGTATCCCGAGGTGCCTCGCAGCATCGCCGCTGAGAAGGTTATTTCCGACGAGACGGAAACGACGCTCAAGAAGGCGATTGAAGAGTTTAAGCAGGGATTCAATCGATAATTTCCTTGCCGTCAGAGAGGCAGATAGGAGTAAGTTATGGCATCAATGCGTGATATAAAGCGCCGTAAGAGCAGTATTCAGGGGACACAGCAGATTACGAAGGCGATGAAGCTGGTGTCCACGGTAAAGCTGCAGCGTGCCAAAGCAAATGCAGAGCGCTCCAAGATTTATTTTGAAAGTATGTTTGAGACGGTGAACAGCATTTTATCCCGTGTGGGACATGTGGAGCATAAGTATCTTGTGCCGGGCGAATCTCGGAAGAAGGCCGTGATCGTGATCACCTCCAACCGTGGTCTGGCGGGCGGCTACAACTCCAATGTGATCAAGCTGATCACCAGACATGAGACTTGGCAGAAAGAGGATTTGAGCATCTACGCGCTGGGTAATAAGGGGCGGGAAGCTCTGGCGAGAAACGGGTATACCGTCAAGGAGACGCTTCCGGAGATTATCGAGGATCCCACTTATGCGGACGCCATGCTGTTGTCTCAGAGACTTTTAAAGAGCTTTGCAGAGGGAGAGTTCGGGGAGATTTATCTCGCCTATACTTCCTTCAAAAATACGGTGAGCCATGAGCCGAAGCTTTTGAGACTCCTGCCCGTGAACCGGGAGGAGATTGAGAGCGTCGGAAAAGAGGCGGACGCCATCATGAATTTTGAGCCTGAGGATGTGGAGGCTCTGGACATGATCATCCCCAAGTATATCACCAGTCTCATCTACGGAGCCATGGTGGAAGCCGTGGCCAGTGAGAACGGCGCCCGTATGCAGGCTATGGACAGCGCTACCAGCAATGCCGAGGAAATCATAAACGACTTGGCGCTGAAGTATAACAGAGCAAGACAGGGCTCCATCACACAGGAGCTGACAGAGATTATTGCGGGTGCGGAAGCCCTTGGCTGACGACGCTGTGATATGACGCGTAAAAACGCGTAACCCGCAGGAAAAATATTTGCCCGGAAATTTGGGCAGGAAAGAGGTAATAATGGCAGGAGAGAATAGAGGTAAAATCACTCAGGTCATCGGTGCGGTGCTGGACGCCCGCTTCGATGAGGGAAAGCTGCCGGAGATTAACGAGGCCATCCGAATCCCCACCGGCTCCGGCTCCGAGCTGACCGTTGAGGTCTCCCAACATCTGGGTGATGACACCGTAAGATGTATCGCCATGGGTACCACGGACGGTCTGGTGAGAGGGATGGAGGTCATTGCCACCGGCGCTCCCATCTGTGTGCCGGTAGGTGAGAACACCCTGGGAAGAATCTTTAATGTTCTGGGGCAGCCTATCGACAACAAGCCTGCGCCGGAAAATGTGACCTATGAGCCTATTCACAGGCCCGCTCCCCAGTTTGAGGAGCAGTCCACCGAGACGGAGCTTCTGGAGACCGGTATCAAAGTGGTGGATTTGCTCTGCCCCTATCAGAAGGGTGGTAAAATTGGTCTGTTCGGCGGAGCCGGAGTGGGCAAGACCGTTTTGATCCAGGAGTTAATCCGTAACATAGCGACTGAGCACGGCGGATATTCCGTATTCACCGGTGTGGGCGAGCGTACCCGTGAGGGTAACGACCTGTACCACGAGATGATGGAGTCCGGCGTTATCAACAAGACCACCATGGTATTCGGTCAGATGAACGAGCCCCCCGGAGCGAGAATGAGAGTGGGACTCACGGGACTGACCATGGCGGAGTACTTCCGAGACAAGGGCGGAAAGGATGTGCTGCTTTTCATCGACAATATTTTCCGTTTCACACAGGCGGGCAGCGAGGTTTCCGCATTGCTTGGCCGTATGCCCTCCGCAGTGGGCTATCAGCCTACGCTGCAGACGGAGATGGGCGCTCTGCAGGAGCGCATCACTTCCACCAAGAATGGTTCCATCACTTCCGTTCAGGCGGTTTATGTGCCTGCGGATGATTTGACCGACCCTGCGCCGGCTACCACGTTTGCACATCTGGATGCAACTACCGTGCTCTCCCGTTCTATCGTGGAGCTTGGTATTTATCCGGCAGTGGATCCTCTGGAGTCCACCTCCCGTATTCTCGACCCCAGAATCCTGGGCGAGGAGCATTACAATACGGCTCGCGGTGTGCAGGAGATTTTGCAGCGTTATAAGGAGCTGCAGGATATCATCGCCATTCTGGGTATGGATGAGCTCTCCGAGGAGGATAAGCTGGTGGTTTCCCGTGCGCGTAAGGTGCAGAGATTCCTCTCACAGCCTTTCTTCGTGGCAGGACAATTCACCGGACTGGAAGGAAAGTATGTACCCATCAATGAGACGATCCGTGGCTTTAAAGAGATTCTCGAGGGTAAGCACGACAATATCCCCGAGAGCTATTTCCTGAATGCCGGCGGCATCGACGACGTATTGGCCAAGGTACAGAAGTAATAGGGAAAGGACCGAGAAGATGGCTGACAATCAAAATTTTCATCTGCGCATCATCACACCGGACAGACTGTTCTATGAAGGCGATGTGGATATGGTGGAATTTAATACCACAGAGGGCGAAATAGGCGTACTGCCGGGACATATTCCCCTGACGGTTATCGTGAAGCCGGGGATTCTGGTCATCACTGAGAAGGACGGAGAGAAGGAAGCTGCGCTTCACGCCGGCTTTGCGGAAATCCTGCCGGAGGGAATTACGATTCTGGCCGAGATTGTGGAGTGGCCGGACGAGATTGACGGACATCGCGCGGAGGAGGCAATGCAGCGCGCGCAGGATCGTCTTGCCAGCAAGACTCCCGAGACGGATATTGCCCGGGCTGAGACAGCGCTTATGCGGGCAATGGCAAGAATAGAAGTCTTAAAATAATAGGGCAACAGGAAGTTCTCGAGCGATGATACTTCACTCGGGAGCTTTCTGTTTGCAGACACAAAACTCCGTGCCGCTGCATATGCTATAAAAAATGACGATGAGGCACGGTGTATGGATTTGAAACCCAAACTGCTTCACACGTTTCCCAGCCATGTTCCCCTGCCCTTTTATATGACTTATCCCGGTTATATGGGAGCGGAGCGTGAGCGGGCGCTGCTGCAGGATATGGAGTATTTACAGCAGGCATATCCGAATGAGGTGAAACGCTATCAGCGCAGAGTGGCGGAGATTTTGGACAAAATGGATTATGAGGGCAGTATGATTTACGATGAATACCCCGATTACGGAAGCCTCAGAAGAATCGCGGAGAGCGTTGTGAAGATACTGCAGAACGAGGACCAGGAGCAGCCGGAGGATCAGAGAGTGCCGGCGGAGAAATGGCCATGGCTGACCGATATGATACAGGTGCTTTTGTGCGATGAGGTTTACAAGCGCAGACATGGCGGCAGAAGAGGAAAAATTTTTGGATGATTTAGACAGACTGTTAGAAGAAATTCTGAATATAGATTTACAGGGAATCGTGCTGAGTAATACCCGCGATGAGGCACAGGGCACCAAGGTTAAGGTGCGCCCTGTGCTGATAAGGGGAGAGCTGGCGTTTCAGGAGACTCTGTACAAGGGTACGCAGGTATTTCATGCCAATCTGACGGCGGACGCCATGCGGGAGCGCATCCGAATGTATCTCACAACGCTCTTTAAGCAGGGCATGTTTCGGAGCGGGGAGGTGGAGAGCACCGTACTTGTCGGGAAAAGGGGCAGGATGACCGTAAAGACACGCAGAAAGCAGCGCGCCCTTCCCACCCCGTCAAAAGGGGAGAACGCTGTCGGAACGGAGGACAAGCCGTCCGGGGAGAGATTGTCTGCGCTCTCCCACAACCGTACGAAGCAGTATATTCTCATGGACGGTGTGCCGGCGGACTTTCTGGTGGGGCTGGGAGTACAGACGCCGGAGGGCAGAGTCACAAAGGCAAAATACGACAAATTCCGTCAGATTAACCGCTATCTGGAATTTATTGAAGATGTGCTGGATGCGCTGCCGGCAGACCGCACCCTTCACATCATTGATTTTGGCTGCGGCAAGTCTTATCTGACCTTTGCCATGTATTATTATCTGCATAAGATGCAGGGGCGGGATATACGGGTAACGGGACTGGATTTGAAGGCGGATGTGATTGCGCACTGCAATGAGCTGGCGGTGGAGCTCCATTATGACTGTCTGCATTTTGAGCGCGGCGATATCAGCGCCTATGAGGGCGCTTCACAGGTGGACATGGTGGTGAGCCTTCACGCCTGTGACAAGGCGACGGATTACGCTCTGGAGAAGGCGGTGAAATGGGGGGCGAGGGTGATACTCGCCGTGCCCTGCTGTCAACATGAGTTAAACGGCCAGATGCGCTGCGGGACGCTGCAGCCCGTGCTGAAATACGGTTTGATAAAAGAGCGTGTGGCGGCGTTGGTGACGGATGCGCTTCGGGCAAATCTGTTGGAACAGCATGGCTATGATACGCAGATATTGGAATTTATCGACATGGAGCATACTCCAAAGAATCTCCTGATACGCGCGGTTAAGCGGGACAGCGCCGGCATGAAGCGAAGAGGAGCCGGCTCTGACATTCGGGGGGTGACGGAGCTTTTGCATGTAAAACCCATATTGGAGCAATTATTGAATGAAGAAGATATTGATTAAACTGACCGTTTTGCTGGCGGTATTTTTCGCGACTCTGGCGGTGGCGGGAAGGATTATGAATAAGGGGCACAACAATATGACCATGGAGATGGCGGACGCCTCGCTGCCCGTTATGACGATGGAACGAGGCGGCGTGTATTATAACGAGCTGCACGGGTACACGACTGCCATGGACACCGCTTTTGAGCGCTCCACAGTCACTGTATTGGGGGAGAGCCGGAATCTGGCGCTCAGGGCGGACACCTACGGGCGGAATGTATCGGCGCTGTCCATGGAGGTGCGCAGCATCGACGGCGAACGCCTGGTGGAGAAGACGGATATCAGGGACTATACGCTGGAGGAGGGTGTTTTGTCCGCGGATTTTGCGTTGAAGGATTTGCTGGACAGGGATACGGAGTACGCGCTGATATTGATCCTGACGCTGGATGAGAGTCAGGAGGTTTACTACTATACCCGTGTCATCTGGAGCGAAAACCTGCATGCGGACGAAAAGCTTGCCTTCATAAAGGATTTTCACGAGAGGCTGTATAATCGCGAGGCGGCCAGAGAACTGACGAAATATCTGGAGACAAACTCTCAGCTTGAGGACAACACTTCCTTTCATAAGGTCAATATTCACAGCAGTTTCCGACAGATTACCTGGGGGGAGTTAAATGTGACGGAGGCGGCGGAGCCTGTCATCCAGCTCACGGAGATTGGGGAACAGACAGCTTCCTTTCTGGTGAATTATTTTGTCTTTGGCGGAAGCGGGGCGGATGCGGTTTACTATCGTATGCAGGAGCATTATCGCGTGCGTTACACGGCGGAGCGTATGTATCTTTTGGACTATGAGCGCACCATGACGCAGATGCCCGATGTGGAGCGGATGTGCGCCAATGACAAGCTGCTTCTGGGCATCACGGGGACGGATATCCCCATGATGGAGAGCGAGGACGGCAGCAATGTGGTGTTTGAGGTGAATAATCAGCTCTTTAGCTATAATTCGGACAGCAATAAGCTGGCGGTAATTTTCAGCTTTTATGACAAGGAGCATGCGGACAGGCGCACTCTGTATGATGGACATTCCATCAAGATGCTGGATGTGACGGAGGGAGGAAACGTCAGCTTTGCAGTCTACGGATATATGAACCGGGGGCGCCATGAGGGAGAGGTGGGAATTCAGATTTACACCTATGACAGCGCATTAAACACCATTGAGGAGAATGTCTATATTCCCTATGACAAAAATTATGCGGTCTTGAAGTCACAGATGGAGCAGCTGCTGTATCTGAACCGGGAGCAGCAATTGTATCTCATGCTGGAGGATGTGGTATACGGTGTGGATTTGGAGGAGAAGACCTATTATCCGATGGTGGAGATCACCCGGGATGACAGTATTCAGGTCTCTGTCAATAACCGCATCATGGTCTGGCAGGAGGGCACGGATATTTACCACTGTGATCAGTTGAATGTGCGCAATCTCAACACGGAGGTGCAGAAGGTGATCACGGCGGCAGCAGGGGAGGCCATCCGGCCGCTGGGCTTTATGGGCGAGGATATCATTTATGGCGTGGCAAGAGAGGAAGATATTTATCAGGAAAATTCCGGCAGAATCTTTTTCCCGATGTACAAGGTCTGCATCTGTGACTCGGACGGGGAGCTTCTGAAGGAATATCGTCAGGATATGATGTATGTCACCGACTGCAGTGTGGAGGACAATCAGATCACGCTGGAGAGGGTACAGCGCCGTGAGGACGGCAGCTATGTGGAGGCCGTGCAGGATCACATCATGAACAGCGTGGAGACTCAGCAGGGCAAATATTTGATCGTAGCTCCCAGCATCGACGTCTATGAGCGCTATGTGCAGATACAGACCAGAAAGACCATCGACAGCAAGACCATGCAGATACTGACGCCCAAGGAGGTCGTGTTCGAGGGCGGCAGGGAGCTTGCGCTGGAGATGGGCGGAGACGCCACAAAGTATTTTGTCTACGGCGCTTACGGCGTGGAGGGAAGTTTCAGCTCGCCCGCAAAGGCAGTGAATCTGGCAAACAGTACCGCGGGAGTGGTAGTCAACCAGAGGGGAAGCCTTGTGTGGCGCAAGGGCAATCGCGCGCTGCGCAACCAGATTATGGCCATCACGGAGGCCTCTGTGACCGAGGAGAAGGACAGCCTTGCAGTGTGTCTGGATACCATGCTGAAATATGAGGGCATCATCCGCAACTCCGATTACCTGCTCTCGCAGGGGCAGACCGTTCTGGAGATTTTGCAGGGCAATCTGGAGGATGCGCAGATATTGGATTTGGCGGGCTGTGACCTGGATTCCGTGCTCTATTATGTGAATCGGGATATCCCGGTGCTCGCGCTCCTGAACAATGGAGAGGCGGTGCTGATCACAGGCTTTAACGAGTTCAATATCGTCGTGTTAAATCCCGAAAAAGGGACGCTCGCCAAACAGGGGATGAATGATTCCACGGAGTGGCTGAGGGAAAACGGAAATAATTTCGTGACCTATATCAGGCAGTGAAGGGCTTTTTTGTAAACCGCCGCCCGGATAATACTGTGGCGGGGTTAGTCCCGGGGGAAGATGTATTTGCGGTATTTTTGCAGTACGGTCAGGAGACAGATACCGAGTATGCCGCAGGAGATGATTTCGCCGATTCCCACGGTGAGCATGAAGTAAGGGATTCCGCCCTCAAATTGGTAGGCGTATGCCAGCACGAAGGGAACGATGAGTGTATTGGCGATAATCGGGGGGAGAGGCGCAAGAAAGACCTTGGATTTACCTGCCTGCCTGTCGGGCTTTGCACAGCCGCAGAGGAAATAGGTGCCGAGCGCGCCCAGAAGGGTAGCCAGACTCCCGAAGAGGATATCCCATGGAATAGCGCCGGTGAGAAGATTCGCCAGCAGACAGCCCACGAACAGTCCCGGTATGGCGGCCGGGGGAAAGAAGGGCAGGATGGTCAGGGCTTCCGAGAAGCGCACCTGAATGGCATTATTTGCCAGTCCCAGAATGTTGGCCAACTGCGTCAGCACAACATAAAGAGCGGCAATAACTGCCGCGTGAACCAGTGACAATACTTTTTTGTTCATTCTTTTGTTCTCCTTAGTTTTGTTTTACGTCAGGATGGTTTCGAACTGACGGTATAATATGGAAAATCCCTGAATGATGGATTTTCCAAAAAATTATTATACATGGAATTGAGGAAAAGTCAAGCTAGAACCAAGGTAGTTAAAGGAGGATAAGCAGGGTTTTACATGGGAAAAAAAACATGTACATTTGTTAAAACGGATTGCTAATTTTTTTGTTATGATGTATTATGGTTGTGTCAAAGCGATATAAGATATTTAGGAAAAATTCAATCATTGTTAAAGTCCAGCTAAGAAATGTCAAGGGGTGATTTGAAAAAAGTCAAAAAATATTT